>ERZ772961.28-NODE-28-length-81963-cov-14.654454_pt1 | contig 81963 bp, 69 predicted proteins | sample MGYA00580677_ERZ772961 | MGnify/ENA primary metagenome ERZ772961 (study PRJEB29015, sample SAMEA2738088) | human oral metagenome | biome: human oral; feature: human-associated habitat; material: saliva | place: China | collected 2227 ... | reverse complement strand
TGGTCTTAAGAAGGCACGCAAGGCTTCGCAGTTCTCCAAGCGTTAATCGCTGGTTTTTACGAAGCACTACGCCCCGCCTCTCCCCTTGGGAGAGCGGGGCGTTTTGCGTACCTACCGGTCTTAAACGTTAAGGGTGCTTGTAACTGTTACGTTTGTTCATCGAAGAGCGCCCCGGTAGAGTTAAAGAGTCAAAGCAGACAGGAAGAAAAGAGTACTCATGGCAGAGCAGAATCCCTCCACCAAGCCCGAAGAGCAGGCAGTGGAGGCTCCTCAGACTGAAGCCCACCAGCACACTGCTGAAGGCGCACACGCACACACCGGTTCTGAGAAGAAACAAGCCATCAAGGAAGCCCTGAAGCCCCAGGCACGCCGCACCTCCGTCGTTGAAGACTACTCGGCAGAGCTGGACGAAATGGCTTCCCTCACCCGCGCCCTCGGCAAGGACAAGAAGGATGACGAAACCTCTCAGGCTTGGAAGAAGGGCTACCCCTACGACACCAAGCTCAGCCGTAAGGCATACGAGAAGGAAAAGCGCGCCCTGCAGATCGAGCTGCTGAAGCTGCAGCTCTGGGCTAAGTCGACCGGTCAGAAGATTCTCATCATCTTCGAAGGCCGTGACGCAGCGGGTAAGGGTGGCTCCATTAAGCGCTTCACCGAGCACCTGAACCCCCGTGGCGCTCGCGTTGTCGCATTGGAGAAGCCGACCGATATCGAGCAGACCCAGTGGTACTTCCAGCGTTACATCAAGCACCTGCCCTCCGGCGGCGAAATCGTTCTGATGGACCGCTCCTGGTACAACCGTGCCGGTGTTGAGCGCGTTATGGGTTACTGCACCCAGGCACAGTACTTCGAGTTCATGCGTGAAGTTCCGGACCTGGAGCGCATGCTGGTGAACTCCGGTATCCACATCATCAAGTTCTGGTTCTCCGTCACCCGCGAAGAGCAGCTCGCACGCTTCACCTCCCGCCGTACCGATCCGGTTCGTCAGTGGAAGCTTTCCCCCACCGACCTGGCCTCCCTGGACAAGTGGGACGACTACACCGCGGCGAAGGAAGCAATGTTCTTCTACACCCACACCGGTGACGCTCCCTGGACCGTTATCAAGTCCAACGACAAGAAGCGCGCACGCCTGGAAGCAATGCGTTACGTGCTCACCCAGTTCGACTACCCCGCCAAGGATGAGGCAGTCGTGGGCGAGCTCGACTCGCTGATCGTCCGCTCCGCAGCACACGTTTTTGAGGATGAGTCCGGCGACTCTCCCGACGGCTTCCCCGTCGTCAAGTAAGCGTCGATAGATAGGGGAGAGTAAAAACTCAACCCTGCGGCGATATAACCGCAAACAGCTTGCGCTATGAAGGTGCCTGTCTCTCTTTTCTCCATTTGGAATTGAGAGCAGGCACCTTTGCGCATCTGCAGAAATATTAGCTATGAAGCAGATATATAGCCGCTGAAAATCACTTTCTGATTATGAAGAATTTACGGTGTATGCGCCTAAGCAGAGTTACGCACAACGTAAAATAAAAGGGTGACTGAACGACTTTTTGGAACCGACGGCGTACGCGGTCTGGCAAACGATGTAATTACTCCCGCCCTGGCTATGGAGCTCGCGCAGGCGGCTTCTATTGTTCTGGGCTTTGACACGGTAGAAGAGGGTGTACGCCCCCGTGCCGTGATCGCAAATGACTCCCGCTCCTCTGCAGACTTCATTGTCTCTGCAATGAAGGCTGGCTTCGCTAGCGCAGGTGTTGACGTGCTGGATGCCGGTATCGTCCCCACCCCCGCGGCAGCTTACCTGGTGGCACACACCGGTGCTGACTTCGGCGTGATGATTTCTGCATCGCACAACCCTGCAGCGGACAACGGTATTAAGTTCCTGGCCCGCGGTGGCCAGAAGCTGGAAGACTCCGTTGAGGACGCTATTGAGCGCGTCTACCGCGAGAAGTCCTTCCGCTACCCGACCGGTGGTGCTGTGGGTACCGTCAAGCCCCTGGAGGACGGTACCGAGGCTTACGTGAAGCACCTGGTCTCCACCCTTCCCGAAGGCAAGCCCCTTGCCGGCATGAAGATTGTTCTGGACTGCGCAAACGGTGCAGCCTACGCGGCATCCCCGGCAACCTTCGAGGCGCTGGGCGCAGAGGTCATTGCACTGGCTGTAGAGCCCAACGGCACCAACATCAATGACGGTGTGGGCTCCACCCACCCGGAGAAGTTGCAGGCAGCTGTGGTTGAGCACGGCGCGGACCTCGGCATCGCCCACGACGGCGACTCCGACCGCTGCCAGGCAGTTGACGAAAAGGGTAACCTGGTAGACGGCGACCAGATTATGGCTATCCTGGCTGTTGCGGCTAAGCGCGAAGGCAAGCTCGCAAAAGATACCCTCGTCGCAACCGTGATGAGTAGCTTGGGTCTGGAGCTGTACCTGCGCGAGCACGGTATTACCCTTGGCCGTACCGCGGTGGGCGACCGCTACGTCCTCGAGTCCATGCGCGAGCACGGCTACAACCTTGGCGGTGAGCAGTCCGGCCACGTCATCATGAGCGACTACGCAACCACCGGTGACGGTGTTCTGACCGGCATCCAGCTGGCTGCGGAGGTTGCACGAAGCGGCCAGACCCTCTCGGAGCTGGCATCCCGCATGCAGCCCACCCCGCAGCGCCTGATTAACGTCAAGGGCGTTGACCGTGCGGCTGTGAAGACCAACGAGGCGCTCGCTACCGCTGTGAGCGAGGCTGAGGGCGTACTGGGTGAGAGCGGCCGCGTGCTGTTGCGTGCATCCGGTACCGAGCCTCTGGTTCGCGTGATGGTTGAAGCTGCAACCCAGGAGCAGGCTGACGAGGTTGCTCAGCAGCTGGCTGACGTTGTGGCTAAGGAACTGGCACTCTAAACGTATCCTTCCGGTGCGAAGACCGCAGTGGAGGATAGAGAAAGGGCTGGGAAGGTAACACCTTCCCAGCCCTTCTTCGTTATCTTGGGTGGTCGTAGGGGATGTGGATACGGAAAACCCCCGTATCCACAGGGATACGGGGGTTCGAAAGTTAGTGTTAGAGAGCAGAGAAATTACTTCTTTGCCAGAGCGTCGCGGATCTCCTTCAGGAGGTCAAGCTCGGTCTCTTCCTTTTCAATAGCCTCGTCTTCAGCCTTCTTCTTAGCCAGCGCGAGTTCAGTCAGCTTCTGAGTGGGCACAACAACTGCGAAGTACACAGCAACTGCAATCAGGATGAAGTTGACAATAGCGGTCAGGAACACGCCAACCTTGATCTGGCCGAAGACCAGGAAGTTGTCGAAGTTGGGGGAGCCAACCAGCATGGAGATAGCCGGCATCAGGACGGCCTGGACAAGCGAGGTCACCACAGCGGTGAAGGCGGTACCCATAATCAGACCAACTGCGAGGTCGATGACGTTACCGCGGATTACAAAATCTTTAAAACCCTTAAGCATGAGATATAGAATAGCGCCTTTTCGCCTCAGAAAATGCCATATTCTGAGAAAATTTTCGTTGTAAAGCATGTGTTTTTCTTCACAGTGGTTCTGCGGTACCCAATACTTAAGGTCTAGGTCACATAAAGGTGAGTAAAAATCTCTGAAACCTGCGAAAAATCGCGGATTTACGGGGTGTGTACGCGAAAAAATATGCATCTACTGTGCCTATTTAATTCCGACATGGAAGCCAGAAATACGACACGCATCACCACTCGACGCACCGGACAAAGCCAAAAACTTAGCTCAGAGCCTAGTTCGCACTTGCATAGTCGGGTGCCGCACCCGTACCGATAAACTCCTCAAAAGTCTTCGCACCCGAAGACACATACTCCTGAGCAATCTGCACACCCACATAACGGTAATGCCACGGCTCAAAACGATAACCGGTCACCGACTGACGACCATCAGGGAAGCGCAAAATATATCCGTAACGCGGAGCATTCTTCGCCAACCACTGGCCAGCCAGCGTATCGCGGTAACACTCCTCCAAACGGCAACCCTCAGGAGAAGCAAAATCAATCGCCAAACCCGTCTGATGCTCCGAATAGCCGGGACGAGCCGACAACTGGTCCGCCACCTTCTGACCGTTCACCGAAACCCAATACTGATAGGTCTGCTGCTGCACCGCATACGAACGATACGCGCTAGAAACAAGCAGAGTCACGCCATCGGTAGCGGCCGCATCAATCATCGTATCCGCCGCCTTCGCCGCCTCAGCACGCAATTGATGACCGTAGAACTCCACCAGGTCACTCGGCTTCCAATCCTGCTGCGCAAAGGGGCGCATCTTATTCACGAGGCAACGCAATGAATCCGGCTGCGACTCAACACTGGGCTGAGCAAGAGCCAGAGGGGAAGAAGACGCGCTCGCAGAAGCCGAAGCACTCGCAGAAGCACTGGTAGCAGAAGTAGCAGGGGAGGGCGCGGCGGAAGAAATCACCGCAGTGGAAGAAGCACTAGAAGAAGCCGCCGCAGACTCAGAAGCAGAAGCGCTTGCAGCAGAAGATGAAGAAGACGCACCCCTGTCCTGCGAACCACAAGCCGCCAATAGCGCAGTGCCACCAACGCCCAAAGCGGCACCCAAGAGAGTGCGGCGGTTCACCACAGAACTATCAAAAGACTCCTGAGCGGTAGACGTACGGTGCAGAGACTTCACAATAACTCCTCATCACGGTGTAGGTTCATACAAAAGTAGGTGCATACAAAAAGCGCCGGAGACCTAAAACCCACCCCGAAAGAGAGTGGAGCCTCCGGCGCCTTCTACTAGAATGCACCACAAACGCGCTACACGGGCGGCTGAAAGCCGCACATGAACAATAAAAACCTAAAAGCCTCTAATTCTTACGCAGAAGAACCTGCTCCACGGTATGCTCGGGACCCTTCTGCAGAATCAAATGCGCACGAGCACGAGTCGGCAAAACATTCTGCAGCAGATTCGGCTCATTCACACTCTTCCAAATGCCGGTCGCCACCTCAACCGCCTGTTCATCGCTCAGCTCCGCATAACGCTTGAAATACGACTCCGGATTCGCAAAAGCCGAAGAACGCAGAGTCAAGAAACGATTCACATACCAGCGCTCAATATCCTCAGTACGGGCATCCACATAAATGGAGAAATCAAAGAAATCGCTCAGCGTCAGATCAGAAGTCTCCGGACCCTCAGCCTGAGAAGGCGCCAAAACATTCAAACCCTCAAGAATCAGCACATCCGGTGCGGTGACCTCAATATGCTCATCCGGCATGATGTCGTAATACAGGTGCGAATACTTCGGCGCCACCACACGCTCGGCGCCGGACTTCACCTGTGACACAAAATTCAGCAGAGCACGGCGATTATAAGACTCCGGGAAACCCTTACGGTGCATAATGCCGCGACGCTGAAGCTCCGCGTTCGGGTACAAGAAACCATCCGTCGTCACCAGCTGAACATTAGGAGTAGACGGCCAACGACTCAAAAGAGCCTGCAAAATACGCGCCGTCGTCGACTTGCCCACCGCAACAGAACCCGCCACACCAATAATGAACGGCACGCGGCGCTGAGACACATGCAGAAAATCATTCGTCATATGGTTCAACGAAGAAGCAGCAGTCACATACAGATTCAGAAGACGAGAAACCGGCAGATAAATACGCTGCACCTCTTCAAGGTCGACAGTCTCACCCAGACCTCGAAGAGACTCAATTTCCTCAGCGCTGAGGGGAACAGAAATCTCATCGGCTAGGTGCGACCAACGGGAACGGTCAAGATGCATGAAGCGGTCATCGCCAGAAAAATACGGTGCGGTGCTCATTTATCTAAGTGTACGAACTTTCAGCCCGCGGGGAAAATACCCGCCCTCACGGTTTGTTTCAAGAAATAAATGTATGAGAAGAAAAGGGTAAAAACCGAAAAAGGCAGGAAAAGCCACAGCGAACGTGACGCATAACGGTATTTCACCGTGCGCATATTCGGATACTTGTGGGATAAACTTATAGCATGTGTGGAATCGTAGGATATGTAGGTCTGGACACTGCTCCGGACGGTAACAAGTTTGACCACAACGCATACGATGTGGTCCTCGAAGGTCTGCGCCGCCAGGAATACCGCGGCTACGACTCTGCCGGCGTGGCACTGGTGTGCCCCGACGGTATCGAATTCCGTAAGAAGGCAGGTAAGCTCCTGAACCTCGAGAACGAGGTTAAGGAACACCCCTTGCCGAAATCCCAGATTGGTATCGGTCACACCCGTTGGGCAACCCACGGTGGACCCACCGACGTCAACGCTCACCCCCACGTTGTCGACAACGGCCGCCTCGCCGTCGTCCACAACGGTATTATCGAAAACTTTGCAGAACTGCGTGCTGAGCTGCTCGCCGAAGGCGTGGAGTTCACCTCTCAGACTGACACCGAGGTAGCTGCAGCAACCATCGCAAGCATCTACAACAAGCTTGGTACCGGCGACCTCACCGAGGCCGTGCGCATCGCCTCCAACCGCCTCGAGGGTGCCTTCACCATCCTGGCTATCCACGCCGACCACCCGGACCGCGTTGTGGCAACCCGCCGCAACTCCCCGCTGGTCATCGGCCTGGGTGAGAACGAGAACTTCCTCGGCTCGGACGTCTCCGCGTTCATTGACTACACCAAGGAAGCCGTCGAGATGGGTCAGGACCAGATCGTGACCATCACCGCAACCGACTACTCGATTATCGACTTCGAGGGCAACCCCGCAGAGGGCAAGCCCTTCCACATTGAGTGGGACGCAGCCGCAGCCGAAAAGGGCGGCTTCAACTCCTTCATGGAGAAGGAAATCCACGAGCAGCCCACCGCCGTTGAGCAGACCCTCATGGGCCGTCTCGACGAGAACGGGAACCTGACCCTCGACGAGCTGAACATTGACGACTCGGTGCTGCGCTCGATTGACAAGATCATCGTGGTTGCTTGCGGTACCGCCGCATACGCGGGCCAGGTGGCACGCTACGCCATCGAACACTGGTGCCGTATCCCCACCGAGGTTGAGCTTGCCCACGAGTTCCGCTACCGCGACCCGATTGTGAACGAGAAGACCCTGATTGTGGCCCTCTCGCAGTCCGGTGAAACCATGGACACCCTGATGGCAGTGCGCCACGCACGCGAACAGGGTGCAAAGGTTATCTCCATCTGCAACACCCACGGCTCGACTCTGCCCCGCGAATCCGACGCTGCGCTGTACACCCACGCAGGCCCCGAAATCGCAGTGGCATCCACCAAGGCATTCCTGGCACAGATCACCGCAGCATACCTGCTCGGCCTGTACCTGGCACAGCTGCGCGGCAACAAGTACAAGGACGAAATCGCTTCGATTCTCGCCGAGCTGCAGAACATGCCCGCAAAGATTCAGAAGGTCATCGACAACGACGCCCAGGTCAAGGAATTGGGCGTCGAAATGAAGGATGCCTCCTCCGTGATCTTCCTCGGCCGCCACGTGGGCTTCCCCGTCGCAATGGAAGGCGCACTCAAGCTCAAGGAAATCACCTACATCCACGCTGAAGGCTTCGCCGCAGGCGAGCTCAAGCACGGCCCCATCGCACTGATCGATGAAGGCCAGCCGGTCATCGTAGTGGTTCCCTCCGCAAACGGTCGCGACTCCCTGCATGGCAAGGTCGTCTCCAACATCCAGGAAGTGCGCGCTCGCGGCGCCTTCACCATCGTCATCGCCGAGGAAGGCGACGAGGTCGTCAAGCCCTACGCAGACCGCCTCATCACCGTCCCGGCATGCCCCTCGCTGCTGCAGCCCCTGCTGGCAACCGTGCCCCTGCAGATCTTCGCATGCGCACTGGCAGAAGCTAAGGGCCTGGACGTTGACCAGCCGCGTAACCTCGCAAAGTCCGTGACCGTGGAGTAATTCTCTGGAGTAATCCTCGGAAATCGCCTGAGCGATAACGAAAGGGCGGTGGTTGAGTTCTTAGAGAACTCAACCACCGCCCTTGTCGTTTAACCGGGCGGTTACTCGTGGATTAACCGACAAAAATAGACGCTGTGAAACAGGTATCAACCAGGCGTCATATTTGACGCTATCCCACCTAAAAGAAGCGAATCTCGTTAGACTTAAAACAAGAGAAACCGCAAACAGGACGCGGTCACCACCCCTAACGTAAAAGGTGTAGCTCATGATCATGGGAATCGGCGTAGATACCGTCAACATTGAACGATTCGAACGAATCGTCACCGAAACACCCGCCTTCGTCCGCCGCGTCTTCACCCCCAACGAACGCACCCGGAACGTACGCTCCCAAGCCGTACGATTTGCCGCCAAAGAAGCCGTCGCAAAAGTACTCGGAGCACCCGCCGGACTCAACTGGCAAGACTGCGAAGTCGCTACTGCCGAAAGCGGCCAGCCCTACCTCATCATTCAGGGCACCATCGCCCGCCGAGCCAAAGAACTCGGCATCAATCGCATCCACCTCTCGCTGACCCACGACGAGCCCATGGCCATCGCCATCGCAACCGCCGAATACCTCAGCGACGCAGAACTGGCGCACCTGCAAAAGTTCAACCCCGAAAGCTACCGACTCAGCGTCATCGCCGGTGACGATACCACCGACGAAAACTAACGTCACGACAAAAACTAACGTCACGACGAAAACTAACGCAGAGCCACATCAACACCACAACCGGTGACCCCCTAAGGCCCGCACGGTGCCACCCAAGGAGACTGCAATGAAGCTCATCTACACTGCTTCCCAGGTACGCGAAGCAGAAAAGCCCTACATTGAAGCCGCCGACTACGACGGCTACCTCATGCAACGCGCCGCAGACGCCGTCGCAGCCGAAGCGCAGGAACTGCTCCACGGCAAAGACACAGCAAAAATCCTGCTGCTCATCGGCCCGGGCAACAATGGCGCAGACACCATCTACGCCGGCGCCCGCCTCAGTGCCAAGGGACACCGCGTTGATGCAGTCATCTTTGACCCCAGCGAAAAGAACCTCGAGCTCATCGCCCGCGAAGGTGGTGAAGGCACCCGCGTGCTCGACCCCGAACACACCCTCGAACACCTTGCCGGCTACGACCTGACCATCGACGGCATCCTGGGCACCGGATCCAGCGGCGCCGTACGCGGTAGCGCCGGCGAATACCTGGGCGTACTCCGTGCCGCGCAGCTCGACGGTAAGCTCGGCGCAGTCCTCGCCGTCGACACCCCCTCCGGAGTCGATAACAACCGCGGAACCGTGCACGAACCCTCCCTGCACGCCGACCGCACCATCACCTTCATCGGTCACAAGCTACCGGCAGGCACCAGCCACAGCGTCCACTCCGGCGACATCAAACTCTACGACCTGGGCGTGCCCGAAGCCCTCGACGCCCACAAGCCCGCCCTGCGCGTTCTCGAACGCGAAGACTACCGCGAACTCATTGAAATCCCCGACGAACACTCCCACAAGTACACCCGCGGCGTACTCGGCATGCTCACCGGAAGCCTCGAATACCCCGGCGCAGCCCTCATGAGTGTGCGCGCAGCCCTCAACACCGGCGTTGGCATGGTTCGCTTCGGCGCTAACTCCCACGAGCTGCGCCAGCTCATGATCGCCCACAACCCCGAAACCGTCTACTTCAGCGGCGCACCCGCCCTGCAGAGGGTCACCGTGTGGGCCGGCGGCTCCGGCTCCAGCTACGACTCGCTGGACAAGAACCGCTACCTGCTCCACTCACCCGAACCCGCCATCCTCGACGCCGGTGCCTGCGACCTGGCGGCAGAATACATGGCAACCGGTAAGCACCTCGGACCCCACAAGATCCTCACTCCGCACGCGGCAGAACTCGAACGATTCCTGCGCATCGTACACGAGCTCGCCCCCGAAACCTGGAAGAAGCACCTGGGCGACGCCATCGTACCCAGCCGCAAGGACATTGACGCAGAGCCCTTCCGCTGGGTGCGTGCCGCCTCCGAACTCTCCGGCGCCACCGTCATGCTCAAGGGCGGTTACACGCTCATCGCGGCACCCAACGGCGCCACCTACAGCGTCGCCGGAGGAAGCCCCTGGCTCGCCACCGCAGGCAGCGGAGACACCCTCACCGGCATCTACGGCGCCCTGCTCGCCCAGACCGTAGCCGCCTTTGAAGCCCGCGGAGAAGCCCTGGAAGGTTGCACCTTCGCCTCCATCGGTGCGCTCGCAGTCTACCTGCACGGCGAAGCCGCACGCGCCAGCGCCACCGGAAGCGTCAAGGACGCACTGCTGGGCCCCGCCCCGGCAACCCGCGTCGCAGAGATGCTCCCCGAAGTCATTGCGCGACTCATCGCCGAATAGGGCAGAGGCGCCTAGCACACCGCCTCCAGCCTAACGCCCTCGCAAGATCCTAGAGCGTCTCTCAAAGAACTCCAGGCAGAAGGCACAAAGAAGGGGCGTGAATCCCCCGGAAATGGATTCACGCCCCTTCTGCGCATTTATATCAATAGATGATGCCAAGCTGCCTGTGCCGGAACAGCGTCTTCAAAACGGCATACATATCAGCGGGAGAAACCCCAACTCTTCTTAGTACGCGCCTTCCTTAGCGAAAACCGCACGGACAGTACGCAGAAGAATAATCAGGTCACCGGTAAGCGACCAGTTCTCAACATAGTAGAGATCCAGACGAACCGACTCTTCCCACGAAAGGTCACTACGGCCCGAAACCTGCCACAGACCGGTAATACCCGGCTTCACCAGCAGACGGCGGTACGCAATGTCCTCGTACTGCTCAACTTCCTCAACCAGCGGAGGACGCGGACCCACCAGCGACATATCGCCAATGAACACGTTCCACAGCTGAGGCAACTCATCAATCGAGTACTTACGGATGAACTTGCCAATGGGGGTAATACGCGGGTCGTCCTTCATCTTGAAGAGCACACCATTACCCTCGTTCTGCGCCATGAGGCGCTTCTTAACCTCTTCGGCGTCAGTACGCATCGAACGGAACTTCACCATCTTGAACATTTCACCGTTCAGACCCACACGGTTCTGCAGGAAGAAGACCGGGCCACCATCACGCTTGACCAGCAGCGCCACCACCAGGAACAGCGGAGACAGCAGAATCAAACCCAGACCCGAAGACACAACATCCATAGCGCGCTTGAAGAACGCCGATAGACCGGTAATACGCGGAGTCGACACGTGCACCAGCGGCAGACCATTCAGCGGCTGCATGTGCATACGCGGACCAGCAATATCGGTCGTCGCGGGAGCCATAATCAACGAAATGTGCGCGTCAGCAAGCTTCCAACCCAGCAGGCGAACCTGATCCGGGCTCAAGTGGTGACCATTCGTCACAGCAACCATGTGAATATCGTTCTCGCGGATGGCTTCCATAATGTCAGCCGGAGAAGTACTATAACCAAGCACCGGAATCGGTGCGCCAGCAACAGTAGTACCGGGAGTAAAACCGGGCAGGTAGAACGCTGCGGGGGACAGGCCGGAAGCAACCACATCCTTCAGGTTCTTGTACAGGTGCTGACCGGTCGTCACATCAGAAATAATCATGACGCGAGTCAACGCGCGACCGCGAGTACGCGAACGCACCAGACCCTGACGAATCAGCCAACGCTCAACGAGCAGAAGGAACAGACCCAGCGGGTAAGCAATCAGCAGGTACATGCGGGTGACGTCAACCTTAAGGAAGAACGCCACAATAATCAGCAGGCAGAAGAAATAGGTGCTACCGCGAGTAATGAGGCGGTACTCCTCGTTGCCGAAACCCATGATGCGCAGGCTACGGGAGCCGTTCACCTGGAGGATAAACCACCAGCCGATGACCATGCCGACACCCAGGAAGATGTAATCAATAGCGGGAATACGGCCATCCAGGGCGTTAATAGGCCAAACGTTCACGTAGGGCAGGTCAGCATTCTCCCACCCGAAACGAATCAGATGCGCAGCGACGACCGCAATAACAATGGCGAGAAGGTCGCCACAATAAAGGGCACGCTGAACCTTGGGATGCCAGCTTCGCTTGACGACGAAGTCTGAACCCCACATTTTTTTAAGACGATCTTGTACTTTCAACGGTGTAATCTTCCCCGGAAATTTGTCCTGTGTCGTGGACTGAGAGCGGCGAATAGGCACATTTACCCCTAATTATCGGTGAATAGGGAATCGTGTCCTAGTCATTGTTATGAATGAATGAGTGAACCAATAATCTTGCTGAGTGAATAGTGGCAGAGACTACGGTAAAGGCGCTGGTAAGGCGCCTAATGGAACGCTATATGAAGCCAAAGAGCGCATAAACGTGTTCCGTAAACTATTCTACGGGGTCGGGGGGTCTTCAGTCTCGAAGAATGAAGAGGCAAAGTTACTCCGGTGTGATGAAATCAATCACAGAAAAAGAAGACAAAAAGGGCCTTCGAGAAGAATGCCTAGTGGAGCTAAGAAACCCCAAAACCATCAGCATGTTTCACGCACTTGCAGGAAAACAATAACCGACAGATAAAAGACAAACCCCGAAGACCCCAAACCCTAAACACAGGGTGCAGAAGGGGCATTAAGGACGCTCAAGCCCCGCACGATCCAAAATGAAATCAATCATCGGCTCATAACGACGCGGCGGAACGTTATCGTCCATCGGCACGCACACCGGCAAATCCCCCTGCTCAGCCGCCACAAACAGACCCGGATCATTACAATCCGCAATACCAATCGTCAGCAACTTACAGGTCGAAGAAGCATAACCAGCCATACCGTGATCCGAAACCACCAGATCCGGAGTCACACCGCGCGCCTTCAACTGATCCAGCGCGATGCGCATCGGGCCAGGGAAATGCGTATGCTGCAGATTGCCGTACTGCTCAAACATCACGACATCCATAATCTGGCGGACATCACCGTCCAGGAAACGCTCGCCCTCCTCAATCTGAAGAACCTCAGCGCCGGCAGCCTTCGCCGCCGCCGCCATCACCGCATACATAGGGAACAGACCCGCCGGGTGACCAGTCGCAAACAGAATACGAGAACCAGCACGCACCGCCTCGCCAAAGATCCGGGCGTACTCCTCCAACGCGCTGATGCACTGCTCGGCACCAATAGTGTCCTGACCGTGAGTATGCGAACGGTCCGGGTTCAGACCCGCGCGGCGGACCATCACCTCAAACACCGAATCGTAATCCCACTCGCGGGTCCACTGCACACCAAACTCAAGGTGCTCATTACCGTCCAGGAAACCCTGAATATGGTCCAGGTTATTCTCGCGGGGGGTCGCCACCTCACCGGTAATACGCACCGAATCCAGGTACGCGGCGAACTCATCGCGGCTCATGGAGAAAGACATTAAAACTCCTCACAACGTGAAAAATACATTACTGCGAGATACCCTGACGTACCTCGGCATAAGCTTCAAGGGTTCGGCGCGCCGTCTGATCCCAACCCATCGTGCGGGCACGCGCCGCGGCGTTCGCCCCCAACGAATGACGCAGATACGGGGCACGTACCAGCCGCTCAATAGCCGCAGCCCAACGCTGCGGAGTACGAGGCGCCACCAGCAGACCCGTATGGTGGTTCTCCACCGCATAGCGCAGACCGTCAGCATCCGTAGCGAGTACCGCCGCGCCGCACGCCTGCGCCTCCAGAGCCACCAAGCCGAATGTCTCAGATGAGGACGGGGACGCCACAATATCGGCTGCGCGGAAAATATTCGCCAACTCAGATGCCGGAACAGGGTCCTTCAAATGCACCCGATCCGCCACACCCAGCTCAGCCGCACGCTGCAGCAGGCGGCGCTCATAATCCGAATCGGAACGACCAATAATATCCACGTCCACCCGCAAATCATCGGGGAGTAGCGCGAGCGCCTCCACCAGCAGATGCGGGCCCTTCAACGGCTGAGGCCTGCCGGCAAAAACAATGCGGCAACGGGTCTCCGAGGTGTCATTGAGCGGATGCACGCCAGGAATCGTATGGAAGATTGACGTATCAACACCCGGCGGGATAATGGCAAGCTTCTGCGCGTCCGTACCGTAGTACTCGCTCATCTGCTGCGCCTCCAGGGGAGTATTCACAATCACCCGGCTCGCGGAGCTACTCATCAGGCGCTCGGCGGCATAGCGTTCCGCAGGCTCGGGCGCCTCACCTTCGCCGCGGCGCGCATCCTTAGCGGCAGCCGTCGTATGCGGAGTAAAAAGAACAGGAACCGGGAAGCCAACGCCTTGAGCCGACCACAGCTGGGACGCACGAGCCGCAGCCTGACCCGACAGCCAATAGTGGGCGTGAATAATATCCGGGGTGTACAGTGCCTGCTCGACGCACGCCTGCGCAAAATCATCGGTGACCGTAGCCAACTCGTTCTTCGAAAGACCACGAGCGGACGGAAGATCAAGGCTGTGGCGCACAATGCGCTCGCCGGGCTGAGGAGGCTGACGGAACGGCGAATCAGCCGGAAGCGCCTCACTGCGGTCCAGCGTGAAAACCTCAACCCGCAGCTCGGGATCCAGCTCCAGCATGGCGTGCACCGACCGGGCAATATAGACGTTCATGCCGCCTGCATCTCCGCTACCGGGCTGCGCAAAGGGGTCGGTGTGCATGGAATACACGTGAACCGTCCGAACCGGCGGCAGAGTGCTCATCGATGCTTTCCTCTCTCAAAGGTGTACCTGACCTAGTGTAGCGCGATAGGACTTTCGCGCACCGGGAGGTCTAGAATTTAGTAGAAGAGAGGCTGCCCAAGCACAGCCTGTAGTACCCGCCCGTCAGAAGGACCGTGAAGGACCATGACTCACCCTCAGCAGCCTGCCGAACCGCTCTACTGCCCGCCGTGTACACCCGGCCAGGTAGAACGAAGCGCCACCATTGACCTTGATGCGCTAGAACATAATGTGCGCCGACTCAAGGAACTGATTGGTGACCGCGCGCTCATTGCAGTGATTAAGGCGGATGCCTACGGTCACGGTGCGTACCCGGTGGCACGTTCGGCTATTGCCGCCGGTGCTGACCTGTTGGGCCTGGTACACGTGAATGAGGCGCTGGAACTGCGTGCTGACGGTATTGATGCGCCGCTCATGGCGTGGCTGCACACCCCCTCCACCGATTTCGAGGCGGCGTTGCGGGAGAAAATCCGTCTGGGCGTTTCCGGTTGGGACCTGGAGGCGGTAGCCGCCGCCGCTGAACGCACCGGCGAGCGCGCTATCGTGCATCTGAAGGCTGATACGGGTCTGGGTCGTAACGGTGCCACCGCTGCGGATTGGCCTGCGCTGGTGGCTCGCGCCGCCTCCCTGGAGGAGTCTGGGCTGATTACGGTTGAGGGTATTTTTAGCCACCTGGCGGTTGCGGATGAGCCGACCCGCGCCGAGACTGCTCAGCAGCTCGACACCCTGGATACTTTTGTGGCTCAGGCTCGTGAGGCCGGTCTGGACCCGAAGATGGTGCATCTGGCGAACTCTCCGGCGACCCTGACCGCCTCGCTGGAGGGCTGGGATGCGGAGGAGTGTCTGCTCGGTGACGGTGTGCGTTGCGGCCTGGCACTCTACGGTCTTTCCCCGCTACCGGAGGTCACCGCTGAGGACCTGGGCCTCAAGCCCGTCATGACGGTGGGTAGCTACATTGCCGCCGTGAAGGAAGTTCCTGCAGGTCAGGGTGTTTCCTACGGTCTGCGCTACCACACGGAAAAGCCGACCACCCTGGCGCTGGTGCCGCTCGGCTACGCTGACGGCGTGCCGCGCATTGCGGAGAACGCGCCGGTGCGCATCTACCCGGGCGCGCAGAACGCGGAGGATAGCTCCGTGCCCAATAATGCGGAGGGTAAGACCTACCGCGTGGTCGGTCGCATCGCCATGGACCAGATGGTCGTTGACCTGAGCGAACCCGGCCTGAGCGATCCCGCCCTGGGTTACCTGGGTGCCCCCGCCATCCTCTTTGGTGCCGGTGAGAACCCGCCCGTGGAAGAGTGGGCGGACGCCGCGCAGACCATTAACTACGAAATCGTGACCCGCATTTCGCCCCGCGTGGAGCGCCTCTACGTCGGCGGCTCCTGGGTTGATGCTGAACTGAACGAGCTGTGGGGCACCGGTTGGGAGCAGGAGAGCTAATGAGCGCTGAGTACATTTCTGCCGCCCTCGACCTGGACGTGACCGGCCCCGACCATACCCGCCGCCTGGCGCTCACCCTGGCGCAGCATCTGAACGCCGGGGACGTCCTGTTGCTTTCGGGCGAGCTCGGCGCGGGTAAGACCACGTTCACCCGCTCCCTGGGTGAAGGCCTGGGCGTGCGCGAAGGCGTGATTTCACCGACCTTCGTGCTCTCGCGCGTGCACCCGAACCTGCCGGATGGCCCCCGCCCCGGCGGCCCCGACCTGGTGCACGTGGATGCCTACCGCCTCTCCAGTGCCGAAGAGCTCGACGATCTGGATTTGGAGTTCTCCCTGCCGCGCTCTGTGACCGTCATCGAGTGGGGTCGCGATAAGGCTGAGCACCTGAGCGATTCTCGCCTGGAGCTGGACTTCACCCGACTGACCGGCGCGGATGCACGCTTCGCCTACTCGGGTGCCGAAGAGTTCAGCTGGGACGACGAAGACGAGGACGAAAGCGACGAGGAAGCGGACACCCCCGAACCTCGCCTGCTGCGGGTGCGCGCCTTCGGCCCCCGCTGGGAGCACGCTTTCGACGCTCTGAAAGAGGCCCTGCAGAGCGCCTAGAGCCCGCGCGTTAGAATGATAGGGTGCTAGTACTTGCCCTTGATTCATCCGCCACCGCATCTGTGGCGCTCGCCCGCGTGCACGGCTCCGAAGCCGGCGCGTCCTTCGAAATCCTCGCCCGCTACGAGAGTGAAGATACCCGCTCCCACGCCGAGGTGATGGGCCCCTATGCGCAGGCTGCCCTGCAGGACGCTGGCGTGCGCGGCGAAGATTTGGATGCAATTCTGACCGGTACCGGCCCGGGACCTTTTACGGGTCTTCGTGCCGGTATCGTTACTGCGCGCGCTCTGGGTTTTGCCTGGTCGGTGCCGGTGTACGGCATGATGAGCTTGACCGCCCTGGCTGAGCGCGCTGTGTCTGGTGTGGTTGCCGGTGAAGCTGGTGCAGCTGCTGGTGAAGAGAACGCAGAACGAGCGTTCGCTTCTTCTGAAGGTGCTGAGCTGCTCGTGCTCTCCGATGCACGCCGCCGCGAAGTCTACTCCGCCCGCTACCGCGTGAACGCCGAAGGCTACAGCCTGGTGGACGGCCCGAACGTATGCCCCGCCTCCGAAATTCTGCCCGGTGGGGCTCCCTCCTACGCCTACGGCTACGGTGCCGGCCTGTACTCCGAAACTCTCGAAGAGCACGGCTGGACCATCGTCGATTCTGCCCGCGAGGTTCACCCCCACGCCGAGTACCTGGTTGCCGCCGCGGCACGCCTGGGCGTAGAGAACCTGAGCGAGGACACCTCCGCCCAGTACCTGCGCGACTCGGATGCAAAGGTCCCCGCCGCAATGCTCGCCCGCCAGCAGAAGCAGGCAGCTACTCAGGGTTCCGCCGTACAGGCTGCCGCGCAGACTGCCGCGCAGGAGGAGAGCTCTAAATGAGCGCTACCGAAAATATCGTGCGAGATGACCTGGCGCTGAATGATCTGGCTCTGGGCGCCCGCCTGCGCATTGCCGAACTTGCCGACGTGCAGGCAATGCACCGCATGGAAACCACCCTGTTTCCCGCCGACGCCTGGCACATCGACATGTTCCTCGAAGAGCTGACCCACCCGACCCGCGCCTACTACATGCTCGAATTGCCTGCAGAAGGTTCGGAAGATAACGAGGGCAGCTGGCGTGCTATCGGCTACTGCGGAATCATGGTCGTAGCCGACACCGCTGACGTTCAAACCATCGGCGTGCTCCCCGAGTACGAGGGCCGCGGCTTCGGCCGCGCCATGCTCGAGCAGATGCACGAGCGCGCCCGCGAGCAGGGTGCCGAGCGCATCCTGCTGGAGGTGCGTGCCGACAACCCGCGCGCCCAGCGCCTCTACGAACGCAACGGCTACCGTGCGATTCACGTACGCCGCGGCTACTACGATGACGGAACCGACGCCATCATTATGGAATGCACCTTCTAAATATTCCGTTGGGTTAGACGGCAATCCTCGCAGTAGGGGGCAAGCCGCCGCCGCCCTCTACAGCGCAGCATCCCTACATCACTGCAACTAGAAGCACTACGCGCAGATAGCGCAACAGAAAGATGAACTATGAGCACTCGCGAACCCCTCGTTCTGGGCATCGAATCCTCCTGCGATGAGACCGGTATCGGCATTGTGCGCGGTGCACAGCTGCTCAGTAACACCATCTCCTCCTCCATGGAAGAGCACGTGCGCTTTGGTGGCGTGATCCCCGAAATCGCCTCCCGCGCTCACCTGGACGCCATGATTCCCGCCCTCAAGGCGGCACTCGCCGAAGCGGACATTACCCTCGATGAGGTGGACGCTATCGCCGTCACCGCGGGCCCCGGCCTGGCTGGCGCACTTATGGTGGGTGTCTCCGCGGCGAAGGCGCTCGCCATCGCCACCGGCAAGCCCCTCTACGGCATTAACCACCTGGTCGCGCACGTTGGCGTTGGCCTGCTCGAGGACAACGGCACCGAGGACGGCTCCGACCTGCTGGCAAATGCCGGTTCCGGTGGTCTGGGTGCGCTGCTGGTTTCTGGCGGTCACACCGAAATCCTGCAGGTGCGCGACATTACCTCCGATGTGCGCCTGCTCGGCGCAACCCTGGATGACGCCGCCGGCGAGGCCTACGACAAGGTCGCCCGCCTGCTCGGCTTGGATTACCCGGGTGGCCCCGCCATCGACCGCGCCGCCGCGCAAGGTAACCGCAACGCCTTCGTGTTCCCGCGCGGCCTGTCGAACCGCAAATTCATGGGCACCGCCGAGGAGCCCGGCGCGCACCGCTACGATTTCTCTTTCTCCGGCCTGAAGACCGCCGTGGCGCGCGTGATTGAGAGCTTCGAAGCCGCCGGTGAAGAGATCCCTGTTGCCGATATCGCCGCCTCCTTCCAAGAAGCGGTCGTGGACGTCATCACCAAGAAGGCGATGCTCGCCTGCCGCGAGCAGGGCATGAAGACCCTGCTACTCGGCGGTGGCGTGGCGGCAAACTCGCGTCTGCGCGAGCTGCTGGCCGCCCGATGCGCCTCCGAGGGTGTGCGCCTAATCATTCCGAAGTTCACCCTGTGCACCGATAACGGCGCGATGGTTGCGGCACTGGGCGCCCGCCTGGTCGCCGCGGGCCGCGAGCCCTCGGGCGTGGACTTCACGACGGACTCCTCGCTGCCGGTGACCACCGTCTGTTTCTAGGCGGGCTGCCTCTGAAATAGCTACTTCCGCAGGGATTATGAGCGCGAGCCCGTTGATGCGGCTCGCCTCGAAAATGCTCATAGAAATGCCTCGGCACAGTCTCAGAAAGGACTGCGCCGAGGCATTTTCTGTATTCAAACTTTAGTTACGGGGGGCGGGGGAACGGCTCTAACGCAGCGCTCGCGCACGAGACTGCGCGGCAACATCCAGTGCCACCTCACGCATCGAGCCGGTGCGCTCGAACACTGCACGCTGGCGGTCGGCTCCCGTACCTTCCGCAAGGATGCGGCGCACCTGTGCCAGCTCCACCTCGCAGTCCAGGTCGCGTGCCACCGGCTCCAGCTTGGGCAGAAGCAGCTCAAAATCTTCACGCAGGGTACGCTGCACCGGCTCGTTAGAGACCACGATCTTAGCGTCCAGGCCGTAGCGGGCGACGCGCCACTTATTCTCCTGAGCGTGCCAGGGGGCGAGCACCTCAATGCTTTCACCCGCCTCAATCTGGCGGGAGAAGTACTCTACCAGGCACTGCGTGAACGCCACGATCGCCGCAACATCCGGCAGGGAGGCGAGGCCATCGCAATAGCGCATCTCAATGGTGCCGTAACGCGGAACCGGGCGAACATCCCAACGGTCCTCGCTCGGGTCGTTGATCACGTCGGTTGCCACAAGTGACTCCAGGTACTCGCTGTACTGCTCCCAGGTATCAAAGTGGAAGGGCAGACCGTTCGTGGGCAGCTGCTGGTAAAGCTGGGTGCGGTGCGAAGCGTAACCGGTATCGACTCCATCCCAGTACGGGGAAGAGCACGAAAGCGCCAGCAGGTGCGGCCCGTAGTTGGTCAGCGCGTCAATAAGCGGCAGAACCTTATCGCGGGAGTCAACACCCACGTGCACGTGCACACCGTAAATGACCATGTGGCGGCCCCAATACTGGGCGCGCTCGACCACACGCTGGTAGCGTTCCTTCGCCACAACCGGCTGGTCAGCCCAGTGGGAGAAGGGGTGAGTACCGGCGGGGTAGAACTCAATGCCGAGCTCATCGGTGATGTCGCGCAGAGTATCCGTCAAATTCTGCAGCTGACGGCACGCCTCAGCGACGGTGCGGCAGATACCTGTCACCACCTCGACGGTGTTCTCCAGGAATTCGCCGGTCACATGCGCCCGGTCGGAGGCGGGCTCAAACAGTTCGGGGTGGCGCTCGCGCAGGATGGATAGCACCTCGCTGGCGCGCTGGGTCAGTGCGCCGCTTTCACGGTCGATGAGCGCAATCTCCCATTCCACGCCGAGAGTGGACTGCGGGGAGGTAGCAAAGTCGATCATATTGCCTTTCCTGCGTCTGGAAATAGGGTCGTGCATGGTGCCGACTATGGAAGTTATTATCGGTGGGCTCTACCCGGCTGTGCGCTAACTGGTGAGAGCTAGCTTTCGCGGGGGAGTACCTCTATTAAGCACCGTATCTAGTGTACGGTCTTGCGGTTCCCAGTGCCCTGTCGAGTGCAGAATCCGGAACGGGAAACGTCACGAATCGTCATGAACGGTAACCTGTCCTCGGGGCTGGGCAGTCAGGGTTGGGTAGCCAGGGTTGAGTAGTCAAGGCTGGTTAGTTAGGGCTGGCGAGGTTGGAGCGGGCGCACATGCCAGCCGACGCGGCGCGAGTCCCTACCCGAACCGATGCGGGTAAAGACCAACGTTGCCGGACGGTACGAAGGTTCCTGTGCACCCTCCTGCGTGCTAGAAGAAGAATTAGCGTTCTTTTTCTGTTTCTTCTTGGACGGCTTAGAACCCGCAGAACCCAGCAGACGCGCACGCAACTGCTCCGGAACAATATCCACGCCACGCTTCTTAATCGTCAGCGCCGTAAAGCCCTGCTCACGCACCCAGCGCTTCAACTGCTTCTCCTGCAGGGGAATCTCCTCCAGCACCTCGTAGCAAGCAACCAGCGGATGCTCCACCGGCTCGGCAGAACACAGGTACGCCAGGTGCTCATCCAATAGAAACGCGCCAATACTCTGCGCAAACTCAGCAACCAGATGCGAACGCACAATCGCCGGGGCAGGCTCCAACAGGTAATCACCGGGCTGCGGCAGGGACACCGGAACGTCAACGCTCTGCTCCGCCTCTTCCGCCGTCAAGGGGCTACGGAAGCTGACCGCCTCATAGGGCGGTAGTAGGGCACTGGTCTCGGCGGGGCCTTCGTTGCAGTCGGTCTCTTCGCGCACAGGGGTTTCACGCACAGAGGTTGCAGTGCGAGCCACCCCCTCCTGAGCCAGCGCGTTAAACCAGAGCACCAACTCGGCGAGGGAACCCTCCGACTGGATCCACTCCGCCTCAACGCGCGGGTTAGGGTTCGCCTCCGACGCAATATCTTCGGGCGAGGGGATGCCCTCATGCGGAAAACCGGGACCCAACTTCACGCCCATCGGCACCCCAGTGCGTGCCAGATTCAGCACGAACGAGAACGGGGGAGAGAACGCCTCCGGATCAAAAAGGCGCTCCGTCTGAGCCTTCTTCGCACCGCGCAACTCGCGGCGTGCCGGGTCCATCCACACAATGCCCACCGGCTCACCGGCAGCATCCAGAAGTTCACCGTGCACGTAATCGGTCACATCCCCCGAATACACGCGCGCCTGCGGGCAAAACTCAAGGTTCTTCGCAGCAAAAGAGGCCGTCAGCGGATCCAACTCCACCGCAACCACGGCACTGCGCTCCGCCGCATATACGGCAGAATCCGAGGCGATACCGCACCCCAAATCAGCCACCGTGCCGGCAACCGAGCGCAGACGCTGCGCGCGATAATGCGCAATCACCGGGCGGGTCGCCTGCTCCGCCGCCTCCTGAGTGAGCATGAGGGTGCGGGCGCGCTCGCCGAACTTGGCGCGCGCACGGGTACGAGCCTGCGCCAGCGAAATAATCTGCGCAGACTCCTCGGGGCTAAAACCTCGCGAACGCAAAGAAGTAACGGCGCTAAGCGTATCCGAGCCCAGCGGGTAAAGCTCATCGGCTGCCGCGAGCGCTTCGGCGCTGAACGGAAGCTTAGCGGCGGGAGTAAAAGGGGATGCGGGAATAGGCATGCTCCTCATTTTACGGGGTGCCGATTTTGGAAGGTGGGAAGCCCGATCTGCTCAGCTTTTTGCTCAGCGTTCGCCTTGCGGTGAAACACCCCGGCAGAGGGGCGCTTTTCTTGACCGAAAGCACAGGTGAAACTAGAGTTGAGGTAGCACTCGAGACAGTCATCGGGCGCGCCACTGCGCCGCTGTCTTGCATCAAACGTAAATCCACAACCCGGAGGAACCGATTATGGCTATCAAGCCCCTGGAAGACCGCGTCGTTATCAAGATCGAGCAGGCTGAGCAGACCACCGCATCCGGTCTGGTCATCCCCGAAACTGCGAAGGAAAAGCCGCAGGAAGCACGCGTTGTCGCCGTTGGCCCGGGCCGCGTGGATGAGAAGGGTAACCGCATTCCCGTAGACATCAAGGAAGGCGACGTTGTCGTGTTCTCCCGCTACGGTGGCACCGAGGTTAAGTACCAGGGCGAAGAGTACCTGATTCTCTCCGCACGCGACGTTCTGGCAATCGTCGACTAATACTTTCAGATGCTCATGCGCCGTACCGCTCATCCGGTACGGCGCATGAGCTATCATCTGCCCCTCAAAATTTCTTTTCTGTGACGCACTAGGAGTAGCGAACACATGGCTAAGCAGCTTGAATTCAACGATGCCGCCCGCAAGTCCCTGCAGGCTGGCGTCGATAAGCTGGCAAACGCGGTCAAGGTAACCCTCGGCCCGCGCGGGCGCAACGTTGTGCTCGACAAGCAGTGGGGTGCACCCGTCATCACCAACGACGGCGTGTCCATTGCCCGCGAAATTGAACTGGACGACCCGTACGAGAACCTGGGTGCCCAGCTGGCGAAGGAAGTCGCCACCAAGACCAACGACGTAGCCGGTGACGGTACCACCACCGCAACCGTGCTCGCACAGGCACTGGTCAACGAGGGCCTGCGCAACGTCACCAGCGGCGCGGCACCCGCCGACGTCAAGCGCGGCATTGAGGCTGCTGTGGAGGCTGTCTCCGCACGCCTGCTCGAGAACGCACGCCCCGTGCAGGGCCCCGAGGTGGCGCACGTTGCCGCTATCTCCGCGCAGTCCGAGCAGATCGGTGAGCTGCTGGCTCGCGCCTTCGAGAAGGTCGGCCAGGACGGCGTCATCACCATCGAAGACGGCTCCTCCACCGAAATTGAGCTGGACATCACCGAAGGTATGCAGTTCGACAAGGGCTACCTTTCGCCCTCCTTCGTCACCGACGCTGAGCGCGGCGAAGCAGTGCTGGAGAACAGCCTCGTGCTGCTCTACCAGGGCAAGATTTCCACCATCGCAGAAATTATGCCCGTGCTCGAGAAGATCGTTCAGGCGAAGAAGCCGCTGACCATCATCGCAGAAGACGTTGACGGTGAGGCGCTCTCCGCACTGGTCGTGAACAAGCTGCGCGGCACCATCAATGTGGTCGCTCTGAAGGCTCCCGGTTTCGGTGACCGCCGCAAGGCAATCATGCAGGATTTGGCAATTCTGACCGGCGGCACCGTCGTGACCGGTGAGCTCGGCATTGACCTGCCGCAGGTCACCCTGGAGCACCTGGGCTCGGCACGCCGCGTGACCGTCACCAAGTCCCACACCACCATCGTGGACGGTGGCGGCGACCCCGAGGCAATTGAGGACCGCGTGCAGCAGCTGCGCCGTGAAATTGAGCGCGTGGATTCCGAATGGGACCGCGAGAAGCTCAAGGAGCGCCTGGCTAAGCTCGCCGGCGGCGTGGGCGTCATCAAGGTCGGTGCCGCAACCGAGGTTGAGGCGAAGGAACGCAAGCACCGCATCGAGGACGCTGTGTCCTCCACCCGTGCAGCCCTGGAAGAGGGCATCGTCTCCGGTGGCGGTTCCGCGCTGGTTCACGCGCTGAAGGCACTGGACGGCATGGACCTGGGCAACCACGACGCAAACGTGGGTGTACAGATTGTTCGCCGTGCCCTGGTTCAGCCGCTGCGCTGGATCGCTGAGAACGCTGGCGAAGACGGCTACGTCGTCGTCTCCAAGGTCTCCGAACTGCCCGTGGGTCACGGTTTCAACGCCAAGACCGGCGAGTACGTGGACCTCATTGAAGCCGGCGTGATTGACCCGGTGAAGGTGACCCGTTCGGCTCTGCAGAACGCATCCTCCATCGCGGCTCTGGTGCTGACCACCGAGACTCTGGTGGTTGAGAAGCCCGAAGAAACTGAAGAAGCCTAAATAGCGTGTGTGCCCGGTGCCGCCCCCTCCATCGTGGAGGCGGTACCGGGCACTCGCTGTCGGTAGGCTCGGGTGCGCCCGCGTTCGCGGGGGCGTTAGAACCTGCCGACAGCCTCCCGCTGAGGAATGCTTACTCTGAGTGCTTCTCAGCAAAGAAACCTTTAGCGGTTTACTATAGAAGGTAAGCTGCTCCCGTTTGCGCTCAAACCACCGTGTGGGGTGCGGGCAGACGGTTTGTACCGCATCTTGACATATGCAACGTATAGGCTGAGCTTCTCACCGATGAAGCCAGCATCCGAAAGGTAGACAATGACCATTCCCACCGCTCTGTCCGAGGATCCGTTCGGCTTCACCGGCCTGACCTACGATGACGTGCTGTTGCTGCCCGGCAACACCGACGTCATCCCCTCCGATGCGGACACCTCCACCCGCCTGTCTAAGCGCATCACCCTGAACACCCCCATCATCTCCGCCGCAATGGACACCGTGACCGACTCCGCGATGGCAATCGCTATGGCACGTCTGGGCGGTATGGGCGTTATCCACCGCAACCTCTCCATCGAGGACCAGGCGGCACACGTGGACCGCGTGAAGCGCTCCGAGTCCGGCATGATCATTAACCCCGTCACCATCGGTGCTGACGCAACCATCGCCGAATACGACCAGGTCTGCGGCTACTACAAGGTCTCCGGTCTGCCCGTCGTCAGCGAAGAGGGCGTGCTGGAAGGTATCATCACCAACCGCGATATCCGCTACATCTCCCGCTCCGACTACGAGGGTATTCGCGTCCGCGACATCATGACCCCCATGCCGCTGGTCACCGCGCACCCCAGCGTCACCAAGGACGAAGCATTCGCGCTGCTGTCCCACAACAAGATTGAGCGTCTGCCCCTGGTCGACGACGCAGGCAAGCTCGCCGGTCTGATTACCCTGAAGGACTTCGTCAAGACTGAGCAGTACCCCAACGCCACCAAGGACGAGGACGGCCGCCTGCGTGCCGGCGCCGCTATCGGCTTCTTCGGCGACGGCTACGAGCGCGCAATGACCCTGGTTGAGGCAGGCGTTGACGCACTGTTCGTGGACACCGCAAACGGCCACTCCCAGGGCGTGCTCGACATGATCGCCCGCCTGAAGAAGGACCCCGCCGCAGCACACGTGGACGTCATCGGTGGCCAGGCTGCAACCCGCCTGGGCGCACAGGCAATCATCGACGCCGGCGCTGACGGCGTGAAGGTCGGCGTTGGCCCCGGCTCCATCTGCACCACCCGCATTATCGCCGGTGTTGGTGTTCCCCAGGTGACCGCTATCAACGAGTCCGCTAAGGCAGCAATCCCGGCGGGCGTGCCGCTGATTGCTGACGGCGGTATGCAGCACTCCGGCGAGATTGGCAAGGCACTGGTTGCCGGCGCTGACTCCGTGATGCTCGGCTCCCTGCTGGCTGGTACCACCGAGTCCCCCGGTGAGCTGATTTTCATGAACGGTAAGCAGTACAAGGCATACCGCGGCATGGGTTCGCTCGGCGCGATGCAGACCCGCGGCCGCCACAAGTCCTTCTCCAAGGACCGCTACTTCCAGGCTGATGTTTCCAGCGAAGAGAAGCTGATCCCCGAGGGTATTGAGGGTCAGGTTCCCTTCCGCGGCCCGCTCTCCGCAGTGATTCACCAGCTTGAGGGTGGCCTGCGCCAGACCATGTTCTACGTCGGTTCCCGTACCATCGAGGAGCTCAAGCACAAGGGTCAGTTCGTGCGCATCACCCCCGCAGGTCTGAAGGAATCGCACCCGCACGACATTATGATGACCGTTGAGGCACCGAACTACCGCGGCTAAAATGCCTCACCAACGATGATTCGCCGCATGGTGTGCACACCGTGCGCCGTTGAGCCCGCCCCATACCCGTTCAGGTATGGGGCGGGCATCGGCGCGAATAACGCCCAGCGGCACCCCTCAAACCGAATTCGAAAGGATTCACCCCATGTCTGAAATTCAGATTGGCCTCTCCAAGAACGCCCGCCCCACCTACTCCCTGGACGATGTGGCGCTGATTCCCACCCGCCGTACCCGCGACCGCCGCGACGTTGACACCTCCTGGCAGATTGACGCGTTCAAGTTCGACACCCCCATCATTGGTGCGCCCATGGACTCGGTCATGTCCCCGGCGACCGCCATTGCGCTGGGCAAGCTGGGTGGCCTGGGCGTGCTGAACCTCGAGGGCCTGTGGACCCGCTACGAGGACCCGCAGCCGCTGCTCGACGAGATTGTTGAGCTGCCCGAGGCGGACCCCGCCTCCGCAACCACCCGCATGCAGCAGATTTACTCCGAGCCGATTAAGCCGGAACTGATCACTGCACGTCTGGAAGAGATTCGTGACTCCGGCGTGGTTGTTGCCGGCTCGCTGAGCCCGCAGAACACCCAGGAGCACTACGAGACCGTGGTGAAGGCTGGCGTTGAGCTGTTCGTCATCCGCGGCGCGTCCGTCTCTGCTGAGCACATTTCGACCTCGCACGAGCCGCTGAACCTGAAGAAGTTCATCTACGAGCTCGACGTTCCGGTCATCGTTGGTGGCGTGGCTGGCTACTCGCAGGCTAAGCACCTGATGCGTACCGGTGCGGCCGGCGTGCTGGTGGGCTTCGGCGGCGGTTCCGCACAGACCACCCGCCAGGGCCTGGGCATCTCCGCACCGATGGCAACCGCTATCGCTGACGTGGCTGCGGCACGTTCGGACTACCTGGATGAGTCCGGCGGCCGCTACGTGCACGTGATTGCTGACGGCTCCCTGGGCCGCTCCGGTGACATGGTGAAGGCACTCGCCCTGGGCGCTGACGCTGTCATGCTGGGCGCTCCGCTGGCTCGCGCATCCGAGGCTCCCGGCCAGGGCTGGTACTGGGGCAACGAGGCGCACTCGCTGGACTTCCCGCGCGGCGTGCGCACCCCGTTGGGTGTTGTTGGCTCCCTGGAAGAGGTCCTGTACGGTCCTTCGCACCACGTGAACGGCACCAGCAACATTGTCGGTGCGCTCAAGCGCGCAATGGCTAACTGCGGTTACCTGGACCTGAAGAAGTTCCAGAAGGCGGACCTGACCGTGGTCCCCGCGTACCGCGGCTAATGTAGCTTCATGAATCACCGCCCGGTGGCTGATGGGTTTATCCCTCCGGCTACCGGGCGGTATTGCTTTGAGGTGTTCTTTTGGATAGGGCGCGAGTCACTATCTTTGGAATAATGAAATTGATGCCACGTTGTGAAACCTTCTCATTTTATAGTGTCGGGGGTTATATTTTCACTGTAGTGTATCTAGTGAGAGTGGTGGCTAAGGTCTATATTCTCAGGAAGAACTTATGCAAAAGTGTAAGTTCAATACCATATGGATATACCTATTGAAGGAGATTAGAAATGGGTATCATCGCTACCCCTGTTAAGAAGGTTCTTGCCGCTATCGCATTGAGCGCGACGGCGCTGACCGCCGCTCCTGTCGCAACTGTCCCGGCTGCGGCGACTGTTGTTGATGTGCGTGGTGGTACTTGGGACTATGGTTCGTCTATCTGGGGCGTGTGGTCTCGTTATTACCACAAAGAAGAATGGCATAGCGCAACCGTTTGGGGAAGGGACTGGGTTTACTCCGGATGTAAGAAGCCCTTTACCACGGCTAGGGCTTCGTCTGCTCGTTCCTGGAACCACACTAACGAAGCTTACTATAACAACCATTGTTAGAAATAAGCACGTTGAATATTTTATAGCGTACTAGCAATATGGTCCTGCAGATGATGCAGGAAGCTAATATGCAAAATATTTGGCGGGCCGTCTGAGCGAATCTATCAGGCGGCCCGCCCATATGACAGAAACGAATCCCCATGCTTAAGTGCCGATTCCGATTTGGCCGGTATGTATCGGTCCTCACCTCAGTTTATCTATGGGCGACCCTCGCCTCCATCGTGTTCCCCTTCTTCATGCTTCTGAGTATCAACTCGGAGATGTCTCTTGGGCATACCCGTAACCTCCAGATTCCTTCTATCAGTGAAGGCGTAGATACTCGCAAATTTCTGGAGAATATGTGTCAGGAAGCGGAGAAGAACAGCATCGCTATAGCTCGTCGCACCCTTGACGTGTCAGATACTCGGCACGGTATCGTACTCGAATTCTGTGGTGCCGAAAATACTGTACGTAGGTGGGAGCAAACGGGATACCCTTCCTATGCTCCTGAAGACCGCGTTGAGGTCAAAAGGCTTAATCCGGGCAAGGTTGTAGAAGCTCGAGGTCTCTACAACCTTTATGGCGGTAGTGACCAGCAACGTGCCCAGTTGCTCACTACCCTGCGTGAAAATGGTGCGCATGTAACGGAATACGATGTTCTCAATCTCCGAAGCATTACAGGGTACTACATGGGAACCCCAGGCGGGTATGCCTTTATCGCAACATGCCTAGCCCTTAGTACGGCTCTGATTGGTGCCGTATTCCGGCAGACGAAAAAAAGCGCGCGCCTGCGTCTGCATGGTGCATCCCTAAACCGTGTCTACAGTGCACAGCTGCTAGAATCAGGGCCTGCTATTCTTGGCGGAATTCTGGGCCTCTACGCCCTTTTCTATGCATTCCTCGCTCTGTACAATTCGTGGGCTTTTGCGGCCTTGACACTGAAAGTTCAGCTTATTCTGTTGTGCTGGATGTTGGGCCTTATGCTTCTGCTGCATTATGTGGCTTGTGTATTTACTGTAGCTATACCTATTGGACAAGCCCTTAAAGGAAAGGTACCCACGCGTATTACCTATGCGGCTAGCTGGGCGTGCCGCTCTTTGGCGCTCATCCTTGTTGTTGCTACTCTAATCACTTTGGCTTACACGACTCAGCAAGTCCATGCACTCAATCAAGCCCGCCCCGCGGTGCTTCAGAGTAGCGGATATAGTGTGTCCTTTAATGGTTTCCGGTATAAGGCTAGTGACATCCAGAACCTTCAGGGCTGGAGTAAAGAACAAGTAGAATCTGATAACGTCATCCTCGCTAGTGCGGAGAACCCTGTCTATACATCCGATGAATCGATTGAAGCTTATAGAGCCGGAAAGAATGAATCAGACTCTCTGAAACCTGATCAGAGCTTAGGTCGCACCTTTCTGTACGTGAATCGTGAATACCTGGATAGTAATCCTGAATCCCTGCCAGCAGGCTTACCTCCTCTTGAAGACCTGGAAAGTCGTAGCGGTCTTAGCGTCTACTATCCCCAGGAATTGGAAAAGCACACCGATGATATAAGGCGCCTTGCCTCTAGTGCCTTTGACTCGGCTGATAGCTCTTCTCCCTCGAACAATTTAGAAGCTCCACGAGCTGAGCTTTCGGAATTGAGAGCATATGAGACTGTAACGAGCTCCTACACATATGGTGACGGTACCAAAGCTAACTACTTTGTACAGAACCCCATTATTGTGTATGTCCCGAAAACTGTGCTGACCGACAGAATGGAGATGCTCGTTGCTGCCTTCAGCCAGAACGGGGCATTCATTAAGGATCGGCAAAAAGCTCTCGAATCTCTTGAGGGTAGTGCGGCTCGAAGCTATGTAGGTGAAATTCTGCCGGTGAGTGAAAAATATTTTAGTCTCACAAGCAGGATGCAGAGCGAACAACGCATTAGCTTGTATGCGCTCATTATCCTTTCCGTTTTGTGTCTTGTGACCCTTCTGGAGTACGCACGCGTGTACTGCGCAGAACATCAGCAGCGTATTGCTCGTTCCTTTACCTACGGTATGCATCCGACCCAGACTTTCCGTGGGGTTCTCATTGGGGAGGCGGTTTTAACGACTCTTGTCATTAGCTATGGGGTTCTCCAACTAACGAGCTTGGCCCACGAGCAGTATCTCAATGCTGGGGCTGAGACTGCATCTGTTATTGCAGTGCTGGCAACGGTACTCTTCACGTCCACCGTTATTGTGTCGATTGGTATGAGTTTATTGGCCTTTGGCAGAGGCTACCGAGTTGCAGTTGCCAATCATGCGCGAAAGGAAATGTACTGATGGCGTCCATCTTAAAAACAGAAAATCTGCTGACCGTAAGCGGAGGGTCTGTGCGTATTGCAGGGCATCCTATTTTTGCTGATGTCCACATTGCTGTAGCCCCAGGACAGATGCTAGCCCTAACTGGTGCCTCCGGAAGTGGAAAAACCACTCTCCTTAACTGTCTAGGGACCCTGACCGACTTTACCGAAGGAGAATATACCTTCCAAGGAACAATGTTGAGCGGCTCATCCTCGCGAACCCGCCGTCATTTCCGCCGTGATAGTCTAGGATATCTCTTCCAGAACTATGCCCTGGTAGAAGGGGAGAGCGTTGAAAAGAATGTCCTCGGACCGCTCGCGGTTATGCCGCGTTCGCAGCGCCCGAGCCGTAAAGAGCTAGAGTCCGTCCTCAAGCGGGTCGGTTTGTCTGGGCGAGAGAAGTCTCTTATCTACCAACTCTCGGGTGGTGAGCAACAGCGCGTGGCGCTTGCTGGGCTTATGTTGAAGCAACCGTCCCTGATTCTGGCGGATGAGCCGACTGGTGCCCTGGATGCCGAGAATGAGGCGCAGGTACTTGATATTCTGCGGGAGATGGTGAACGCTGGGGCCTGTGCCATTATTGCTACGCACAGCGATGCGGTGGCTGACTTCTGCGACCGGCGTATTGATATGTCTCAGTTCAAGGGATAAACGAAGAGAATTGTTTTTATAATGTACCGCCTGGCTATGGAGACGTTAACTCCGTTGCCGGGCGGTGCTTTCTTATATCGCTGTCTTGATGCGGTGGAATGACCGGCAAAGTGCGGAATAGTTCCCGCGCCGCGGGCATTCAACCCCACAACGCGATAGCGTAAAATAGATATATCCCCGCGCAAGTGCGCGGATTAGTACCAACACGTTGAGGTAATTTTCGTGACCAACTCTGTGAACCTGGACCAGCTCGAAGAGCGTCCCGTCCTGGTGGTAGATTACGGTGCACAGTACGCGCAGCTCATCGCTCGTCGCGTGCGTGAAGCCGGCATCTACTCCGAAATCGTCCCCCACTCCATGAGCACCGAGAAGATGCTCGCCAAGAACCCGGCAGCTATTGTGCTCTCCGGTGGCCCCTCCTCGGTCTACGCCGATGGCGCACCCAAGGGTGACAAGGCCCTGTTCGAAGCTGGCGTGCCGATCTTCGGTATCTGCTACGGCTTCCAGGTGATGGCCCAGACCCTCGGCGGCACCGTCGCCCAGACCGGTCTGCGCGAATACGGCGCAACCGACGCAGTGGTCTGCGCTGAGAACTCCTCCTTCCTCACCGGCACCCCCACCACCCAGAACGTGTGGATGTCTCACGGCGACTCCGTGACCGAAGCCCCCGAAGGCTTTGAGGTGCTGGCAAAGACCCCCGGCGCATCCGTGGCAGCATTCGTGGACGAGTCCCGCAAGCTCGGCGGCGTGCAGTGGCACCCCGAGGTGAAGCACTCCGACTACGGCCAGGTCGCCCTGGAGAACTTCCTCTACAATGTGGCAGGCCTGAAGCCCACCTGGTCCACCAACAACATCATCGAAGAGCAGGTCGCTAAGATCCGCGAGCAGGTCGGTAACGACCGCGTTATCTGCGCGCTCTCCGGCGGCGTTGACTCCTCCGTGGCAGCAGCACTCGTGCACAAGGCTGTTGGCGACCAGCTCACCTGCTTCTTCATCGACCACGGTCTGCTCCGTGAAGGCGAGCGTGAACAGGTCGAGCAGGACTACGCAGCATCCATGGGTATCAAGGTCATCACCATCGACGAGTCGGAGCGTTTCCTCTCCGCGCTCGAGGGTGTTACCGAGCCCGAGGCGAAGCGTAAGGCTATCGGCCGCGAGTTCATCCGCTCCTTCGAAGAGGCACAGCGCAAGCTGATTGCTGAAGCGGGCGAAGAGGGCGCAGACATCAAGTTCCTGGTCCAGGGCACCCTGTACCCGGACGTTGTCGAGTCCGGCGGCGGCGACGGCACCGCAAACATTAAGAGCCACCACAACGTGGGCGGCCTTCCCGACGACCTGACCTTCGAACTGGTGGAGCCGCTGCGCACCCTGTTCAAGGACGAGGTTCGCGCTATCGGTCGTGAGCTCGGCGTTCCCGAGAAAATCGTGGCACGTCAGCCGTTCCCCGGCCCCGGCCTGGGCATCCGCATTGTCGGCGAGGTTAACCGCGAGAACCTGGAGACCCTGCGTGCCGCTGATGCTATCGTGCGTGAAGAGCTGACCGCAGCAGGTCAGGACGAGCACATCTGGCAGTGCCCCGTGGTTTTGCTGGCTGGCGTTCGTTCCGTGGGCGTTCAGGGTGACGGCCGTACTTACGGTCACCCGATTGTTCTGCGCCCGGTCTCTTCAGAAGACGCAATGACCGCTGACTGGTCGCGCCTGCCGTACGACCTGCTGGCTAAGATCTCGAACCGTATTACCAACGAGGTCAAGGACGTTAACCGAGTGGTGCTGGACGTTACCTCCAAGCCCCCGGGAACCATTGAGTGGGAGTAATCCCGCTGTGGGCTACCTAGCTTTGTAGCGGGGAGCCTGTGAAGAAGCCGCCCGGTGCATCCTGTTGTGGATGCGCCGGGCGGCTTCTTTTGTGAGTATGTACGTTACAGGTGCCAGAGATGAACGAAATATAATGTGATTATGCATGCTTCGTCTGACATGTGCAGAGCACTAACCTAATGTCATAAGGAGGGGCTAAAGATGCCAAAATCTGATAACGAGCATAATCAAAAGCAAGAGCATGAATCCTCCCTCTATGAGTTTTTCGTCAGTTTTCCTACCCCTGAAGATGACACAAACTGTTCTGAAGAAATTCCCGTGGCGGAACGTTCTGCCTCGCAGCGCCCTGCCCCAGACTTTTAGCTTAGAAGTAAGCCGCCCGGTGCATCCTGCTGTGATGCGCCGGGCGGCTTCTTTCATATGAGCGTTTCTGAAAATACTCCGTAGCCTAGATTTTTCGCATGAATTTTAAAGAAAAACACCAAAATATTTAAAACGAGAGTTCAAATAAAAGAACTAAAAACTCTCCACAAAACCACACGGGGAAAAGAAAAACCTTTAATGCGGGTGATGCGGGTGACGAATCGAATCACGCCAATGAGCGCTCGACCCCAACCCAAAATGCAGAGCAAAAAACGTACCAAAACAGCAGAACCCAAACGCGCACGCCATATACACGCCGTAGGTCAGCATCATAAACTCAGAATCATGGCTCACTCCCGACGCGACATTCAACACCAATGAGACGCCCAGAATGACAAGCCACACAGCGCTCGCAGCCGCAATCAGCCACGAGATAACACTCAACACCGGGTGAGTCACCCTAAAGGTCTGCTCAGGGCCCTCAGAGGCGGGTACAGCGGCTATAGAAGCTGTAGCAGGGGCAGTAAGCAGAGCAGAAGAGCGCTGCGGAATATGCGCATCAGCATGCTGGCTAGAAGCCTGCGCAGGACGCTTTGCAGATTGCTGGGGGACGCCACCGGATTCGGGAGGGGGAGATTGATACGGTTGCTGCATTGCGGGCTCCTGCATATTTAGCCTTACGGGAGAAGAAACAGCCTAGTTCCTCATCTCGTAAGAAATGAGTGTCTGTGATAGAACGAAAGAATGTGGTGGAAAATATATTCTCTCTATATTTCAAGATTAGAAGCGAACCGTATAAAAAACGAGAGCATCAGCGAATAAGATGCAATATGACGCGAAAATTTCGAAAAATACAACAAAAAATCAATAAACCTCAACCTGAAGGTTCAGTGTAGGGTTATTAGACAGGGACCTTAGCCGTAAAACAACGGCACAGACACAGCAACAGCGAAAGGAACAAGCATGGGAATGATCCTCCCACTCCTCTACTTAGGGGTAGGCTTCGGACTCGCAATGTTGCTACCCGAGCACTGGGGCAACCGTCTGAAAGAAAGCGCCTCCGCCCTGCTGACCCGCTGGATTATCCCCACCGTCATCGTCTACATCGTCGCCACCAGCCGTCCCGAACTCTTCTTCATGGCAGCCTCCACCATGGTGCTCATGGCGCTTCTCGTACGCTGCGCCGCCTTCTTCACGAACGACCCGGTGCAACGGCTCGCCCTCGTCTACCTCAACGCCGGAATCTTCGGAATCCCCGTAGTCGCCAGCTTCTGGGGCGAGGAAGCCGTACGCCTCTACGTCGGCGCGTACATCGGCAACTCCGTCATGGGTAATATCCTCGGCACCTCACTCATGCGCAGAGAAACCAATACAGACGGACTCACGACTAGCCGAGCCAAGCCCACCCGAAAAGCTGTCACACACAAAGCTGCCGTCGGTGCAGTACTGCGGTCCCTGCTCACGAACCGCCCCATTATCGCCGTAGCAATCGGGCTGATATGCCTGCCCGCCGGACCGTTCCTCAACACCCACGCCGCCGGTATCTACCGGCTCATCACCTGGGTCTTCAGCTTCGTAGGGCTCATGGTGCTCGGCATGTGGTTGAGCACCGCTCGCCTGCACCGAACCGACCTAACACAAGCCCTCCGGTGGGCAGTACTCCGTGTCGTGCTCGTGAGCGTCTACAGCGTCGGCATACTAACCGCCGCACACTGGATGCACACGCACACCGGAGTGCACCTCGACCAGCTGCTGGCACACCCGCAGGTACTTTTTATCCTCGGAGTGCTACCGCCAGCCGCTAATATCGTCATCCTGGAAACCCACTACCGGCACAAAGGAACAGCCGCACCCATTATCGCCTCCGGAGCAGTCGTCAGCCTGGGAATGATAGCGCTCGCCGTGCCAATCCTGCAGCTCGTGTTCTCCAACTGAGCAGAGCCTCCAGCTAAGCAGAGCCATGAAAGCACGCCGGGACAACAATCCGGGACAACACAGGGGAGAACGCAGAGGGCAACACAAAAGGAGGGCGGGGCATAAGCCTCACCCTCCTTCTGCTGTCTATCACCTTATCGGCACGCCGTAGCACTCAACGAGCTACAACGCTTAGCGAACGATGTGGTATACCTTCGCCTCGTAGGGGCGCAGGGTCGAACCCGCATCGTCCTTGTAGTTCGAGCTCACCAGCTCAACACGAGCACCAGCCTCACGAGCCTCATTCAGCACAGCGAAGTCGCGCTCCTGCTCCTCAGCGGTGAAGTTCGAAACAACCAGCAAAGACTCGTTCTCGGGGCTGCCGTCCGCACCACCGGTACGGGTGTACGCGTACACAGCCTCGTCCTCGTTGTGCGGAACCTGAACCGAATCCACCGGAGCGAAGGATGCGTAAACCATCAGGTCCTTCAGCTTGCCGCGGCGCAGAGCCACCAGCTGCTGGTAGTGGTAGAAGATCGAATCCTCATCAGTCAGAACAGCCTCAGCGTTAATCGACGGGTAGTTCGGGTTCACAGCAATCCACGGAGTCACACCCTCGGGGCTGAAACCAGCGTTAGCGGAGGCATCCCACTGAACCGGGGTACGAGCGTTGTCGCGGCCCTTAATGTAGATCGCCTGCATCGCCTCTTCGTGGCTCAGACGCTTGTGGTCAACGTGCATGTCCTCGTAGAAGCGAATCGAGTCACCATCGCGGTAATCCTCAATCGAATCGAACTTCACGTTGGTCATGCCCAGCTCTTCACCCTGGTAAATGTACGGGGTGCCCTGCATGAAGTGCAGGGCGGTCGCCAGCTGCTTAGCGGACAGGGTACGGAACTCATCCGAATCGTTACCGAAGCGGGAGACAACGCGCGGCTGGTCGTGGTTGTTCCAGTACAGCGAACCCCAGGCGTTACCCTCCAGGGTGGTCTGCCACTCGTTCAGGATGCGCTTGAGCTCGGTCAGCTTGTACGGCGCGTAGGACCACTTGCCGCCCAGCTTGCCGTTCGGGTCGTTATCCACGCCCATGTGATCGAAGTGGAAGATCATGTTCAGCTCACCGGTGTGGTAGCCAGCCCACAGCTTAGCGTCCTGGGGGCTGGTTGCGCTGGTCTCGCCCACGGTCATCACGTCGTAGCGGCTGAAGGTCTCGCGGGTGAGCTCCTTCATCCACGGGTGCACCATGGTGCCGTTAGAGATGACGAACGGAATCGAGGAAGTGTGCTTCTCAAAGTCGGTGGAGGGGTCATCCGGGAAGCCTTCGGGCTTGGAGATGATGTTGATAGCGTCCAGGCGGAAGCCGTCAACGCCCTTGTCCAGCCACCAGCGGACCATGGAGTACAGGTCCTCGCGAACCTTCTCGTTCTCCCAGTTCAGGTCGGGCTGTTCCTTGAAGAAGATGTGCAGGTAGAACTGGCCGGTCGCCTCGTCCCACTCCCACGCCGGGCCGCCGAACTCGGACGCCCAGTTGTTCGGAGGAATCGGGTTACCGTCCTCGTCGAAGCCCTTCGGGTCCTTCCAAATGTAGTAGTCGCGGTAGGGGTTGTCCTTGGAAGAGCGGGACTCCTTGAACCAGGGGTGCTCATCGGAGGTGTGGTTTGCGACCAGGTCCATCAGGATCTTGATGCCGTGCTTGTGGGCGGTTTCGAGCATCTCGTCGAAGTCTTCCATGGTGCCGAAGTCACTCATGATGGCGAAGTAGTCGGAGATGTCGTAGCCGTTGTCCACGTTCGGCGAGTCGAACACGGGGGAGAGCCAGATGACGTTGATGCCCAGCTTAGCCAGGTAGGGCAGCTTCTCAGTGATGCCCTTCAGGTCACCGATACCGTCGCCGTTCGCGTCGTTGAAGGAGCGGGGGTACACCTGGTACACCACGGCTTCCTTCCACCACTGGCGGCCCTCGTAGGAGGGAACCTCGTATGCCTCGGAGTTGCTCATAATTGCCTTTCTATACTGGCTATCCAGCCGAAAAGAGGAACAAATTGTGTCTGTGATTGAAGTATAGGGCGAGGGGGATCGGAATGTCTGTACCGGATCCCCCTCGCGCATTACATTTTGGGGTGTGCTTACTTACGCGTTACCGAAGAGGTACACCTTCGCCTCGTAAGGACGCAGCAGGGTGCCTTCATCGGTGAACTCGCGGTTCTCATCGCGGTAGTTCGAGCTGATCAGCTTCGGGGTGTTCTCGATGGCCTTCAGCTCAGTCGGGGAGAGAGCCTGCGAATTGGTCAGCACCACCGAATCCAGGTTGCCGCCCGCATAGTTCAGCTGAACGGTGTCATCGGTGAAGTTAGCGACGACCAGCAGGGCGCGCTCGCCGGTTGCTGCGGCGTCCTCGTCGGAGTTCACGCGCAGGTAGGCGTAGACCTGCTCGTCTTCTTCATCCAGCAGGCGGTACTCGCCGGTCAGGACGATCGGGTGCTCGCGGCGCAGGCTAATCAGGTCGCGGTAGTGGTAGAACACCGAATCCTGGTTGGCGAGTTCTGCCTCCGCGTTGATTTCGGTGTAGCGCGGGTTCAGCTTCAGCCACGGGGTGCCGGAGGTGAATCCGGCGTTTTCGCCGGCGGTCCACTGCATGGGGGTGCGGGCGTTGTCGCGACCGGAGGCGCTGATGTAGCGCAGCATATCCTCAGCGGAGACGCGACCCGACTCTTCAACGTACTTGCGCCAGGAGTCGTGAATCTCCAGGTCGTTGTAGTCCTTCACATCGTCGAAGAAGACGTTGGTCATACCCAGCTCTTCACCCTGGTAGATGTAGGGGGTGCCCTGCATCAGGTGCAGTACGGTGCCCAGCATCTTGGCGCTAACGGTGCGGTACTCAGGGGAGTCGTTACCGAAGCGGGAGACGGTGCGCGGCTGGTCGTGGTTGTTCCAGTACAGGGAGTTCCAGCCGCGGCCGTGCAGGCCCTCCTGCCAGTGGGTGAGGACCTTCTTGAGGTCAACCAGGTTGAAGCGGCGGTCGGACCACTTGCCGGTCACGCCACCTTCGGAGGCGTCTACGTCCATGTGCTCGAACTGGAACACCATCTGCAGCTCGTTGCGGTCGAAGCCGGTGTAGAGCGCGGCGTCGTCCACGGTCACGCAGGGGGTTTCGCCCACGGTCATGACCGGGTACTTGCTCAAGACCTCGCGGTTCATCTCCTGCAGGAATTCGTGCACGCGCGGGCCGTTAGCAGCGACAGCCAGGCAGTTGTCGAGGCCGCCAGCCAGGACTGCCGGGTCATCGGGGAAGGAGAGGTCCTTAGAAATCAGGTTGATGACGTCCATACGGAAGCCGTCCACACCCTTGTCCAGCCAGAAGCGCATGATGTCGTAGACCTCTTCGCGGACCTTCGGGTTCTCCCAGTTCAGGTCGGGCTGCTTGATGGAGAAGTAGTGCAGGTAGAACTGGCCGGTCGCCTCGTCCCATTCCCACACGGAGGGGCTGAAGCAGGAAATCCAGTTGTTCGGCGGAATCGGCTTGCCATCCTCGTCGAAGCCCTTGGGGTCGCGCCAGATGTAGTAGTCGCGGTAGGGGTTGTCCTTGGAGGAGCGTGCCTGCTTGAACCATTCGTGCTCGTCGGAGGTGTGGTTGACGACCAGGTCCATCATGAGCTTGATGCCGTGCTTGTGCGCGGTTTCGAGCAGCTCATCGAAGTCTTCCATGGTGCCGAACTCGGTCATGATGGCGCGGTAGTCGGAGATGTCATAGCCGTTGTCATCGTTCGGGGAAGCGTAGATGGGGGAGAGCCACAGCACCTGAATACCCAGCTTGGCGAGGTACGGAATCTTCTCGGTAATGCCGGGCAGATCGCCGATGCCGTCGCCATTGGAATCGTTGAAGGAGCGGGGGTAAATCTGGTAGACCACCGGTTCCTGCCACCACTGGGTTTGGGTCGTCATGATTGTTCCTTCTCTTGGGGTCGTAATGGGTGTTGGTGCGATAGGTGCCGTCGTATTCGGCGGCTATAAGTCTGGTGCCCTTAGCGCTGGTCGGTGAGGGGCGTAAGGAGGCTCTGCGGTGCCCAGCTTGCGGGGTCGAGCTCGAGGAGCAGGCCGCTGTGGTCGGAGATGGCCTCGGGGGAGTTGTCGCGGAAGACGACCGCGTGGGAGTTGACCGTGAGCAGTCGGTCAGCGAACACGAAGTCGATGCGCTTGGCGTCCGTGTTACCTTCCCAGCCGGCGATTTCACGGTGGACGGTGTTCTCGCCGTCGGTGTGCTCCGCCAGCGAGCGGGTATCCACCATACCGCTGGAGGTGACCAATGCGTAGCCCTCATCGCTCAGATGTGCGGCGGAGTTGAAATCGCCGCCGAGCAGCACGGGTGCGGTGAGGGCGCATTCTGCGAGTGCCTGCGAGAGGTGGGTGTATTCCTGCGCGAAGAGGGGCTCGCCGTCGAAGTCCCACCAAGACATGTGGGTGGTGGCGCACCAGAAGGTGCCCGTCTCAGTTTCGATGAGCGCTGCCTGCGCTGCGCGGCGCTGTACCTGGTGGTAGCCGTAGTCGGGGGACATCTCGATGGGCTTGATGCCGCGAATCGGCAGGCGCGAGAGGATTGCTACGCATTCGTCGTAGAGGTCCCAGCCGATGTGGGTTTCGGTGAGGGTCCACTCGTAGGTTGCACCCATTTCGTTGAGTGCCTGTACGAGGAGCAGGGCGTAGTTATCTTCGCGGACCGGCACGCCTGCGCCGCCGCGGTAGTTCAGGGGTTCCTTCACCACGGGGGTGGAGGTGAGCTGGTTGACTTCCTGCAGGGCAATGACATCCACCTGCTGTTCAATGATGAACTTTGCGAGGGTACGGATTTTCGAAATCTGGTGGATTTCGCACCAGCTGTGGGTGTTGAGGGTGAGGAAGCGCATAAAACTAAGTCCGGGGTAGTGCGTGAGAAAGAAGCTTGAGGGAAGCACCCCGTTGGTGAAGGTTGGGAGCGTTGTATGGGCTCTCAACCTACGGGTGCACTGTTTATGCTATCGATTCTGTGGGCTGGGTAATAGAGGAAAAGTCTCATCTGCGGTCAGTATTTTTAACCAGTGCCGGGAGATGTTTCAGGTTCTGAAAAACTCTTTCAAAACTTCTATTTTTGGTATGTGTGGGCAGGTATGACCTGGCATTATTGTTTTTGTCTAAAACACATTCGGCATTTAGCGCACGCAGGTTATGTGGCGCCGCTCTCATACACTTCCATTTGGGGGTATAAAGATACGGCGTTCGAATGCATGAACAGCAGGCTGGCAACGAGCGCCAACCCCTGCGTCCGCTCACTCGACAACCCGAAAGGGCGTATAGCCTCATGATGGAAAAAGTACAGAGGTTCGGCTCTGCCATGCTGGCACCCGTTCTTCTCTTCGCATTCGCTGGCCTCGCGGTCGGTATTGCGATCATTGCACAGAACGGCGACCTGATCCCCCTCGCTGCTGACAAGGAAAGCGCGTGGAACCACTTCTGGTCTGTTTGGGAAGCCGGCGCATGGACCGTCTTCAACCAGATGGAACTGCTCTTCGTGATCGGTCTGCCCATTGCACTGGCAAAGACCGCTAACGCACGTGCAGTGATGGAAGCTGCAATGGTCTACCTGACCTTCAACTACTTCGTCGGCGCCATGCTCAAGGTATGGGGCAAGGGCGGCACCGGTTTCTTCGACCTGGACTACACCACCGACATCTCTAAGAGCGCGGCAGGTACCGGTCTGAAGATGATCGCCGGTATCAAGACCATGGACACCGGTATCTTCGGTGCCATCATCATCTCCGCAATCGTGGTGTGGGTACACAACCGCTGGTTCGACAAGAAGCTGCCCGACTTCCTCGGTATCTTCCAGGGCTCGCAGTACGTTTACGGCGTCTGCTTCTTCCTGATGATGCCCGTGGCATTCCTGTTCTCCTGGCTGTGGCCCTACGCTCAGCACGGTATCTCCTCCCTGCAGGGCTTCTTCATCGCATCCGGCGCACTCGGCGTGTGGGTTTACACCTTCCTCGAGCGCTTCCTGATTCCGACCGGTCTGCACCACTTCATCTACTCCCCGTTCGTCTTCGGTAACGTTGTTACCCCGAACGGTATCGCTAAGGACTGGCCGAGCCACCTGAGCGAGTTCGCTAAGAGCGACAAGCCCCTGAAGGAACTGTTCCCCGGCGGCGGCTTCGCACTGCACGGTAACTCCAAGGTCTTCGCACCCATCGGTATCGCAGCGGCGTTCTACACCACCGCTCGTCCCGAGAAGCGCAAGGAAGTTCTCGCACTGATGATTCCCGTCTGCCTCACCGCGATTCTGATTGGTATCACCGAGCCCCTCGAGTTCACCTTCCTGTTCCTGGCACCCCCGCTGTTCCTGGTCCACGCAATCCTGGCAGCATCCATGGCAGCAATCATGTACCAGCTGGGTCTGGTTGGTTACATGGGTGGCGGTCTGCTCGACTTCCTGTTCCAGAACTGGATCCCGCTGTGGGCAAACCACTCCGGCACCTACCTCATGCAGATTGGTGTGGGCCTGTGCTTCACCGTCCTGTACTTCGTGATCTTCCGCTTCATGATTCTGAAGTTCGACTTCAAGACCCCCGGTCGTGAAGAAGACGGCGGCGAGACCAAGCTCTACAGCAAGGCAGAGTACAAGGCTGCTAAGGCTGCTGAGAAGAACGGCGGCGCAGCTACTGAGTCTGCTGATGGCGACCTCTACGCACCCCGCGCAGCAGGCTTCCTCGAACTGCTCGGTGGCGCAGAGAACATCACCACCGTGAACAACTGCGCAACCCGCCTGCGTGTCTCCGTTGCTGATGAGTCCCTGGTCAGCCCCTCGGATGCAGACTTCAAGAGCGCAGGTGCTCTGGGGCTGGTCCGCAAGGGCAAGGCATTCCAGGTCATCGTCGGCATGGACGTTCCCCAGGTTCGCGAGCGTTTCGAGACCATGGTGAACGAAGCTAAGACCCTCTCCTAAGAGGATTCAGCTTTCAACCGTCTGACGGTATGACGCCTCATAAGGTATAGACTTCGCCGGCGGTATCGGATAACACCGATGCCGCCGGCGAAGCTGTACCCGGACACATACCCGGACGTATATCCAGCTCAAATCTGCACAATGCGCCCCTCAACGTGAGGGAAGACCACCCTCACCCACCCTGGCTGATGACCCTAGAGCGTGTACTATTTATATATTGCTCACCATCGGATTCAGGAGCTTTGAGTGGATTTACAAGATGTCGTGAATGCGAACCAGCACCGATTCAGTGAAACTGAACGGGAAATTTTGGCATTCATGCTAGAAAACGAAGAGTTCGTTGCAGAGTCAACGATCAACTCTCTGGCACATAAAACTTATACTTCGACCAGCTCAATTATCCGCCTGACGAAGAAGCTGAACTTCTCCGGATTTGCTGAGTTGAAGTACTTCATTAAGTCCTCTCTGAACCGTAGCGAACCCTTCAACCCGCGGTTCATTGAGAGCGGCCGCGAAGACATTCAGCGCACCTACGACTACCTCGAGCACATGGAGCTGAGCGGACTGCTCAAGCGCATCCATGAGGCTCGCACTGTGTACTGCTTCGGTACCGGCTACGCTCAGCGCAACGCCGTGCAGGAATTTGCCAAGTCCATGCAGGTTTGCGGTAAGTTCTGCCACGTCATTCCGGCACGTAATGAGTTCGAAAGCGCCATGAACAATATGACCCAGGACGACGTGGTCATCATTGTGTCCTTCTCCGGTCAGACCGAGAACATGCGCGAACACATTAAGATGCTGGCGCTACGCCGCATCCCCATGATTGCGGTGACCGCCATTGGTGTGAACTACATGTCCTCGCACGCCGAGTACTCCCTGCACTACCAGACCACCCCCACCCACATCAGCACCCAGCGCAAGCCCTACTACTCCTTCGTGGCGCTGTCGGTGCTGCTGGACTACATCGTGCGCCGCTACATTGAGCACGTTGAACATGAGCGCCGCGAAACCCTGCAGGACCAGGTGGATGACGCCCTCAACAGCGGGGGCGAAATCGACGCCTGACAAGGCGCGACTGTGCCCACCTGCTCCTTCACTCACTCTTCCTGAACCCGACCGAATCCGCCTGAGACCATCTGAAAGAGACACCCTGTGACCGCAATTTTCGCGCTCATCGAAAACACCGAGAAGATGCGTAAGTACCTGTTCTGGTACCTCATGATCATCCCCGCGCTGCTGCTGCTGTGGATTGCCCTGGGCGCAGCGAACTCCCAGATGGACTTCCAAGCAACCCTGAAGATTCCCTTCTTCACCGTGGCGTTCCTAAACGCCTGCCTCAGCCTGCTGCTGGGTGGCACCCTCAAACTCGCAGGTGCAGAGAACGAACGCACCGAACGAGCCTACGCCCTGTACCTGACCATACTGCTGGTCATTATCGGTAACCTGCCCGGCGCAATCCTGAGCTTCTTCCTCTTCCGCTCCCTGCGCTTCGGCAACCTGGAAGGTGAATTGGCACCCAAGTACCGTTGGGCGCTTCTGCCTGCCCTGGTCTTCTACGTATTGGTGACCGTAGTGCTGCTCGCCGTCAATATCGCGATGTGGTCGAAGTAAGCACACAGGCGCACACTGACACCCGCCCCGCTTGAGGCACACCCGGGCAGAGGACCCCGGAAGAACCACCATCTTCGGTGTGTACGCGCAAACGTACACCGCACTGACCCACAAGGACACTCACGACGTGAACCAGATTCCCGAGCCTACCGACGCGCAGCACGCACCCGGCACCCCGGCTGACACCGTTCAGCCCCCCGCAGCCGCCGCGACCTCAGCAGAGGAAACCCACGAAGTAGCCGACGAAATCAACATCGCCGAGCTGCCCGCACACCTGAACCCCGCCCACGAGGACTTCGACCCCTCGGCGGGGCTTGAGCGCTGGGCAGAACAGATGGACGTCTACACCGGCCCCGACGCGATGCTCGACTTCAACCAGGTCGACTACGTGCACATCGACCTGTCCGAGGCGAACCCCTCCGGCCTGGCTCAGCTACTCGCCGGACGCAAGACCCGCCTCTCCACGATTCTGCGCGACAAGTCGCAGCTGGAGGCAGGCATGCGCTCCGCACGCACCCTGCGCACCAAGATTTACGAGCTTGCCACCGACCACGGCCTGGACTCCGGCTACTTCGTGGCGGGTACCGCCTCCTGGCTTTCGCACGACACCCGCGAGGATGCCGCCGCCTACGAGAAGCGCTTCATCGCGCCGATTCTCATGGCGCCGCTGAGCATCACCCCGCACCCTAAGGACGACGACTTCGAGCTGCGCCTTGCCGGTTCCGCACGCCTGAACCCGGCGATGGTCCGACAGATTAAGCAGGAGTACGGCATCGACCTGGGCACCATGGATGTGGCGCAGCTGGCGAACTCCATGTCCCGCCTGGACCCTGAGCCGGTCATCGAACGTATGCGCGCCTCCGCGGGCCGTATTCCGGGCATGACCATTGAATCGAAGTACTTCATCTCAACCTTTGCTGACCTGAAGGAAAGCCTGGGCGAACTGCCGCACACCGCCATCACCCCGCTGGTTCGTGACCTGGCGGCGCTGAAGGTGCCCGGCGTGAAGCCGCGCGAGCTCAACGCCCACAACCTACAGCCGCCCCTGGACCAGCGTGACCCGGCAGAGGAAATGCTCCTGCTGGATGCGGACGCGAACGCCCAGGAGATTATCGACACCGCGGTTAGCGGATTCTCCTTCACCATCACTGCGGCGCCCGGCACCGAGCCGCTGCGTACCGCCGTGAACATTGCTTCCGCTCTGATGGGGCGCGGTAAGTCCGTGCTCGTGGTGGGTGAGAAGCGCTCCACCCTCGCTGAATTCTCGGCGTTGCTCAAGCGCACCGGCATTGAGAGCCTGCGCTATGACCTGCTTGCCGAGCATGATGCTGAGGCTCAGCGCGCCGAGTTCATTCGCGCAATCGTGCGTAATGAGAGCGCCGAAGAGCCGAACTCCGAGGACCTGAACGAAGAGCTCGTGGCAACCCGTGCCGCGCTGCTCGACCACACCCGTGCCCTGCTGAACAAGGATGCAAACTGGCAGATTTCTGTCTACTCGGCGCTACAGCGTCTGGCTGAGCTGACCGCCTCCGAGGACGGCCCGGCAACCCGCGTGCGCTTTGACCGCCCCATGCTTGATGCGCTCATGGAGCGTGAGCAGGTGCGTGCCGAACTGGTGCGCCTGGGTGAGATTGATGGTTTTGCGGCGGCTTCGCGTACCTCCCCGTGGTACCGTGCCCGTCTGGTCAATGACGAGGAAGCCGCCGAGGCGTACGCCCTGGTCATTACCCTCAAATCCTCCCTGCTGAACCTGCGTGAGGCGATGAACCACACCAGCGCCATGCTGGGACTGCGCCCGGGTCGTACCATCGCCGAGTGGGAGTCGCAGCTGGCAATTCTGATGCGCATCCGCGAGACGCTCAAGCGTTTCCGCGCGGATGTCTACGACCGCCCGGTGACCGACCTGATTGCGGCGACCGCTTCGGGTGCGTGGCGCCGTGAGAACGGCATCGAGATGAGTAGCATGCAGCGTTCCCGTCTGCGCCGCGCGGCGAAAGAGTACATCCTGCCCGGCGTGAATATTGGTGACCTGCACGAGCAGCTGAAGGTGGTCCAGGCGGAGCGCGCCGAGTGGATTCGCCACATTGAGGCGCCCCGCACCCCGCAGATTCCGGAGAACCTGGATCAGCTGGCTGCCGCCCTGAACTCCCTGGTTTCTGAGCTGGCGGGCCTGGGCATTGTCCTGGCGGACACTGTCGAAGGCATCGATTTTGTGCGCACCGACCTGGATGTGCTGGATGCCCGCCTGGACGCTCTCATGGCGGACCGCGTGCTGCTGATGACCCTGCCGGAGCGTGACGCTCTGACCCAGAAGCTGCGTGAGCGCGGCCTGTCGGAGCTGCTCGATGACCTGTACGCACGTCAGGTTCCGACCGAGGTTGTTGCCGCTGAGCTGGAGCTTGCCTGGTGGCAGTCTGCTCTGGAGTTCTTGTTGCAGCATCACGAGGGTAAGCTGCTGGACGGTGACCGTCTGCGCGATACGGAGTCCCGTTTCCGCCGTGCCGACTACGCCCACATGACCAGCGCTCCGGCGCGTCTGCTGGCGAAGATGGCCCGCGTGTGGACTGAACGTATTGAGTCTGAGCACGATCAGGCGGCGTACCTGAAGAGTCAGCTGCGCGGCTACGAGTTTGTGCTCGACGAGCTGCTGACTCACGCCCCGGTCATGGCGCGTACCCTGTTGCCGCTGTGGACTGCGAGCCCCTTCGCCCTGGCGCGTAAGGTTCCCGCCTCCATGCGTTTTGATACGGTGCTGCTGCTGGACTCCGAGTCGACCCCGCTGGCGGCAAACCTGCCGGCGATTACCCGCGCCGACCAGGTGATTGCCCTGGGCGACCCGCATTCGGGTTACCCCTCGCCGTTCATCGTGTCTGCGCCGACTTTCGGTGCACCCGAGCCGACCGACGAGCAGCTGGACAGCACCTTCGACGTGCTCGCCACCATACTGCCCAACCGCACCCTGGCGATGCTGCACCGCAGCATGGACCCGGTGATTCTCGACTACCTGAACCGTGAGTTCTACGGCTCGCAGCTACATGCGGCACCGGTGAGCCGCGCCTCCGCCCAGCCTGCCGGTTCGCTGACCGTTGAGTACATTGATACTCGCGGTAAGGTCAGCGATAACGCGAACCTGGATTCGCCCGGTGTTGAGGTGGAGCGCGTCACGAACCTGGTGCTCGAGCACGCATACCGCACCCCGGACCGTTCGCTGGCAGTGGTGACGGCTAGCCCGAAGCACGCTCAGCGTGTGGCTGAGTCGGTGCGTCACGCCCTGAGCCTGTACCCGCAGCTGGCGCCGTTCTTCGCTGCCGGTGAGGAGTCTTTCCGCGTGGTCGATCTGACCCGCGCCGAGAGCCTCGAGCGCGATACCGTGATTTTCTCCCTGGGTGTGGGCCGTGCCCGCCTGGGTCAGGCGTCGTATGATTTGGGTCAGCTGTCTGCCGAGCACGGTCGCCAGGGCTTTGTGGTTGCGTTGACTCGTGCCCGCCGCGCCCTGCGCATCGTCTCGTGCATTGACCCCTCGGAGCTGGACCCGCAGAAGCTGCATCATGGCGCGGTGGACTTCTACCACCTGCTGCGTGAGCACGCGGAACGTCAGGCTCGTGAAGAGGTGGAGGCGAAGGCACAGCGCGTGCCAGAGACCCTGCCGCGTAACGCATTCTTGGCGGCCGACGATGCGGACGCCCCGGATTTGGGCGACTGGCTGCTGAACGATTTGGTGGTGCGCCTGCAGGCTTGCGGTGTGCGTGTGACTCGCGGCGAGGGCGATATCGCGTTGATTGCGCACGCCCCGGAGAAGGTGGCGGCTGAGCCGGTGCCGGCGCTGGGCGTGGCTCCCGTGGTTTCGTCGAACCCGAGCGTGCCGGCGGCTATGCCGCTGGTGGCCTGCTCTGATGGCGAGCAGAATTACGCGCGTGCTTCGGTGCGTGAGCGTACCCGCCTGCTGCCGGAGCGTCTGAGCCGCACGGGCTGGAACTACATTACGCTGGGCACCCTGGAGGTGTTCGCTGGTCCGGATGCTGTGGTGGCGCGCGTGCTGCACTACCTGGACATGGATGAGGGCGCTGAGGTCCGTGGCTAGCTATTCGTCGACGCCGAAGCCTCGCCGCGGTCACCGTCGCGTGAGCGGCGGCGGCTCTGTGAGCGGGGCTGAGCCTCTGCTGGTGGGCGTGACGACGCCTCCGGTTGCGGGTACCTCGTCTGCTGCGGGGGCTTCCGCGAAGAAAACTGACGCTCAGAACCCGAACTCCCAGAAGGCTGGTGCTCAGAAAGCGGCTACTTCCGCGCAGTCGCTGACCCCGGAGGAGCGTGAGCGTCTGGAATGGATGCGTCAGCAGCGTCCTCCGCACTGGGGTAACAATATCGTGTAGCACATCCGAGCTGGGAGTGCTTCTTAAACGCCGAGGGGCGGGGCAACCTGTGTTGCCCCGCCCCTCTTCGACCGGTGTGGAACTTCCGCTTAGGAGTTGCCCTTGTCGGTGCTGTAGAAGCCGGAACCCTTGAAGGTCACGCCGACGGTGTTGTAGCGCTTGCGCAGGGTTTCTTCGCCGCACTGCGGGCAGATGCGCAGTGCATCGTCGCTAAAGGACTGGCGCTGTTCAAAGACGTGGTTGCAATTCTTGCACTGGTAAACGTAGACCGGCATTTTGTCCTTCTGTATCCGTTTTCGCTGGGATGGTTTATTAACGTGGTTTGAGTGTACCGCTTTTGAAACGTTGGGAGCTATTTGCGTTTTCTTCTCAAATAGCTTTTTCTGGTTTCTTTTTGCCTTTTTCCTGAGTGCTTTTATTGATGTGTTTCGCATATCTTTACGCTTTTGCCTAAAGATTTGGGGTGTCAATCAAGAGCAAACCGGGGATGGGCAAGCCGGGCTCTTTTAGCCCTGCGGGTGAGTGCGGAAAATACCTTCCTCGGTGAGGAGGACCGGCAGAATGGCGTCCCACCGGTCGTAGGGGATAGTTTCGTACATTTCATCGGCAAAGACCACGCCGATGCTCTGCTCTTTCAGCTGCTGTGCGCTGAGCAGGGGGATAATGCGGTCGTAGTAGCCGCCTCCTTGGCCGAGGCGGTGCCCGCCAGCGTCAAAGGCAAGAGCGGGGATGAGGCGCACATCGGCGTTTACGAAGGCTTGCTCGTCCTGTTCTTCACCCTCGGGTTCGGGGATTCCCATGGGGCTGAGCGGGTGCTCAACGGCGGGGTCCCAGTGCACCCAGGCGAGTTTGCGTCCGGGGCGCACGACGGGCACGAGGATGCGGTGTCCGTCCTTGTGCAGGCGGGTTAGTGCTTCAATGATGGGCGGCTCGGATTTGGTGGGCAGGTATGCCGCAATGGTGCCGGGGGAGTGGAGGCGCTGCGCGATGGCCTCGAGAATGTGGCGGGTGAAAAGGTTAGTCATCCGCTGCTGTCCGTGTTCGCCGCGGTGGCTGCGTGCGGTGAGGCGGTGCGGGCGGATTTGGGAGCGGAGAATATCTTTATCCAGGGCGATATCGTCTGCGCTGGCTCCGGCGTCGGAGTTGCTGGTGGCGGCTGTGGTATTGAGAGGCATGGTGTGTCCCATCGGTATTGCGGGTGAGGTCTTATAGGGGGGCGGAGATGAGCTGGTTTGGGTCATGGTTCCTCCGCGCTGAGGGTGTTCGAGGCGGTGCGAAAATATCCTTGTGGGTGTCCAAAAGCAATCCGCTCTGCTGGGCTGTAGATTCTACTTTTCAGTATAGGGATTGTAGAAAGTAGCATTGGGCTCGGAAGAACGTATTCTCTCTGCACCCCTAAGAATGTACCTTCACTGATATGTAGTTAGTCACGTTGAAGATTTTTTCATGTCATAGTCTCGATAAATCGCCTTAAGTACTTTACAACTTAGGGTATTCTTGTGGCATGGCTACTGAAATTAAGTCTGTTACTAAGGCAGTTATTCCTGCTGCTGGTCTGGGCACCCGATTCCTGCCCGCAACGAAGGCAACCCCTAAGGAAATGCTCCCCGTCGTCGATCGCCCCGCGATTCAGTACGTGGTGGAGGAAGCAGTTCGCGCCGGCCTGAACGATGTTCTGATGATTACCGGCCGTAACAAGCGCGCTCTTGAAGATCACTTTGACCGCGTTCCCGTTCTGGAACAGCAGCTCGCTGAGCAGGGTAAGGATGCCCTGCTGGCATCTGTCGTTGAGACTAATGAGCTCGGTGGCGACCTGCACTACGTGCGTCAGGGCGACCCCAAGGGTCTGGGCCACGCTGTTCTGCGCGCAAAGCGCCACGTCGGCGATGAAGCATTCGCTGTTCTGCTCGGTGATGACCTGATTGACGAGAAGGAAGACCTGCTCACTCGCATGGTGGAGGTCCAGGAGCGTACCGGCGGTTCCGTCGTTGCTCTGATGGAGGTTCCCCGCGAGGCTATTTCCGCTTACGGTGCAGCTGCTATTGAGGCTGTTGAGGGCGAGGACGGTTTCGTTAAGATTACCGGTCTGGTTGAGAAGCCTGCAGCTGATGAGGCTCCCTCGAACTACGCTGTGATTGGTCGTTACGTTCTGAGCCCGAAGGTCTTCGAGGTTCTGGAGAACACCGCTCCGGGCCGCGGCGGCGAGATTCAGCTGACCGACGCTCTGCAGACCCTGGCTCAGGGGGAGGGCGAAGGCGAAGGCGTCTACGGCGTGGTCTTCTCCGGCCGCCGTTTCGACACCGGTGACAAGCTGTCCTACCTGAAGGCAAACGTTATTCTTGCTGCTGAGCGCCCCGAGTTCGGTGACGACCTGCGCGCATGGCTGAAGGACTTTGTCGCAGAGAACTGCTAAGCACTCTGCATCCGCCCTCTAACGAGGGCAACCGATAAATACCAACCACGCTGAGGAAGGCGTTCTTTCCGGTGGGGCGTTAGCTCCGAGGGAGGGCGCCTTCCTTTGCGTCGTACGTGGGATATTGCTGAGTGAGGGCTTGGCAATGGTCTTGCGTTGAACGTGCGCAAGCATCTTCGGATGCATATTCCTTCCGGGGTATATGCGCATATCCAGCCCGATTCTTTCCTCTTATGGAAAGCATCGGGAATATAAGGGTATGATTAAAGTCTAGGGATAAAGGGACGATAGAGGGCGACCTGATATGACGCTGTTGAACACCTCCGGTGTGTTGGTAATTCTGACCGTGATTTTGCTGCTGTGGTTTGTGCCCAGGAGCCTCCGTCGCGCGCCCGCAGGTCACGTCATGGAGCCTGAGCGTCCCCTGATTAGTGCCGAGCGTACCGCTGAGGACATTCTCGCCTCCGCCGGTGTGTTACTGAATGAGTCGGAGGCGTACCAGTCCTCCGATCATGCGGTGGCGCCGGGTACCTCCCTGCCCTCTTCTGCTCTTCCGCAGGCTTCTTCCTCTCACGCTGTCGATGACTCCGCTCAGCCTGCCCCGGACACCGCATCTATCTCGCAGATTCGCGAATCTTCCCCCACTGCGCCCTATACCGATGCAATCCCTGTAGTGGAGGATTCAAAGCCTTCCGTCCTGTCGTACTTTGATACCTCAAGCCCGAGCGGTATTGCCCTGCTGGTTGCTGTTGCACTGGCTGGTTTGGGCCTTCTGAGTGGCGTTCTCGCTCTCTTTGGTGGTGCGGCGTGGGGTTGGGCTGTTCTCTTCCTGATTCTTGCCGGTGGCGCGTGGGCTGTGAGCCGCTCCGGTCTGCTGGAGTCTGCAAGTGCTCAGATCAAGGCTCGTCGTGCTGCTCGTCTTGCGGCGGCCTCTGAGGAAGAGTCCGGTGAAGAGGAATCCGAAGAATCTGATGGGGATGAAGAGCCTGCCGATAGCGCCGACGAGTCTGTGGAGGCGCCGGTTCAGGACCCGATCGAAGAAGAGGAAGCCCCCGCTCGCCCCGCCGCCCGCAAGTCTGCCGGCAACCTGAACCGTGAGGCGGCACGCCCGAGCCGCGCGCACATCGCGGTGGAGGCATCTGAGGATGCACCCGAGGCTACTGCTCGCGAGGAGGCGCCCGCGCCTTCTCAGGCTGCTCGTCCCGTTCGCCCGGCACCCGCTCGTTCTGCCGCTACTGGTTCTACCGAGCCGCCTGCGGCTCACCGCCAGGAGCGTCGCCAGCAGCGTCCGAGCCGCTTCCAGCCGATTCGCCGCGGTAGCGTGCTCTTCGACCAGGAGAGCGGTTCCGCCACTCGTGCTTCCTCCGCTACTGCGCCTCGTACCGCGGGGCAGCCTCGGGTAGCGCAGGCGCAGGTTGCACAGCCTCAGCCTGTTCAGCCCGTTCAGAAGGCTCCGGCACCCGCTGCCCAGCCGGTAGCGCCTCAGCCCGCTCAGGCTGTTCAGCCCGTTCAGCAGGTACCCGCGCAGCCGGTGGCAGCTGCCGCACAGCAGCCGGTAATTCACCCGGATCAGCCGGTGGCTCGTCAGGCTCTGCGTGACGGTTCGCCTGTCCGCCAGGCGCCTGCTACTCCCACGGCTCCTGCCGCTCAGCCGATTCCCGAAGAGATTCCTCTGCCGGATGTCCTGGATGATTCCGAGTTCGACGCACTGGATATCGCCTCGCTGAACGACCCTGCTCACTCTAACGGTGCTATTGCGACCGGTGGTGTTCGTTCGACGAACCGTCACCCCGGTGCTGGCTCCTCCTTTGAGGCTGTGAGCAACACCTGGAACCCGGTTCAGTTGCCCAAGCCGCTGAGCGCCCTGCACCGCCAGGATCAGGGTAAGAATCAGGGTAAGAAGTAGACTTCGCTCTAAATGCGTAAAACCCCGATAGCTTGTGCTGTCGGGGTTTTTCGCGCTGTCAGGGGTTTGCATCTATGCGAATGTGCGGCGTGGGTAAAGCGGGTAGTTAAAAAGAAAAGGAACCCCGTCCATGGGGTTCCTTTTCCAGCATCACACACAGGAAGAAAGTCTTCTAGACCGACTAGGAAGACCTTCCCACAAGGCCTGCCCTATTCGGTAATAAAAATATATCCTAATTCCTGCGCCTGATACAAGCCGAAAATAGCGACACCCTGTCAATAAACTAAGGTTTACCTAAGTGAAATCCGCGCCATTGCAGGCGACAAGGGGTAATAACCCTCGGCTGAAAAAAATTAAAAAACTTTTTAGCCCCCTTCATATGTCGAAGTAAGAAGCCTCAAAGAACCTTCAACCAGGCCAATATCGCCCACTCGTGAGAGAATAGCCGGGTGAAAGAATGGTTTGACGCACTCCCGATTGAGGTTGCCCTAGCTTTCATGTGGGTGGTCGGTATCGTCCGCACCAGCATCGTGTACGCTCTCGGTGCGCTCGCTGCTGAAGGTGGCGCCCGCCTCGACCGCATCCGCAAAGCTATGGACAGCCCGCTCTACCGTAAAGCGCGCCGCTTGATTAACCGGTGGGGCGTAATTGCCGTGCCCCTCTGCTTTCTCACCGTGGGTCTGCAAACCGCGGTCATTATCACGACCGGCTTCACGAAAATGCCGCTGCGCCGCTGGGTTCCAGCGATGCTGGTCGGAACCCTCATGTGGGCGTGCATCTACACCACCATCGGCTTCGCAATTCTTGCCGCGCTCGGCCTGGAGCCGTGGATGTTCCCGCTCGCCCTCGCCATTGTTATTACGGTGCTGGTCATTGTGTCTCAGCTGCGCGAACGCCGCATTAACCGCGAAACCGTTGAGAACGCTACCGTGGACATTACCGAGAACTAGTCCTGTCTCCAGCAGGGGATAGGTGCACTATCTTGCCGGGTTGAGACCGCTCACCTGCCCCCAATACCGCCGCCCAAGATGTGCTAGCGTGGAGGGATGAGTTCATCCGCATCCTCCACCGCAGGTACCCCCGAAGAGCAGCCCGTCAACGACCCTGCTCTCACCGCAATCGACCCCGAGTTGAGCGCGCCCGAAAACGCTACCGACGAGGTAGAAACCGAAGCGCCCATCGAGGCTCCCACCCGCGTGTACCTGCACCCCGAGCAGCTGGCAATGATCCAGACTCCGGAGGCTCTGCCCATCCCCGTGCTGCAACGCTCCGTGCTGCGTGTGAGCTACGTGCCGGCGATTATGCCCGGCAAATGGTTCAACCGCTGGCATGAGCGTTACGGCGACCGCGTGCAGCTGGCGGAGGTGCCCGTGCGTGAGGCGCGCGGCCTGGACTCCCTGCATCAGGACCTGTACCTGATTGATCCCGCCGGTAACCCCGCCGTTATCTCCGCTGCTGAATCTGCAGAAGAGGGAACCGCCGTCTCCGAAGCATCCGCCCTCTCTGAGGCGCCCGCCGAAGCTACCGAGCACGCCCCCATTGAGCCTAAGCACGTACCCGAGAACCCCTTCGCGCACATGAGCATTGTGCGCCCCGACCGCGAACCGGCAAGCAACGACGGCGAGAAGTACCACAGCATCCGCCTCTACGAGGAGCTGCCCGTGGTCATTCTGCCGGTGGACCACGTGCTCACCGTGCTTGATGAGGTGCCCGTGGAGGAGCTCGCCGAAGAGTTCCTGCTACAGCCCGCCTCCGATATTCCCGCCTACGAGGAAGTATCCCGCCCCTGGCGCGAGAGCGCCGGCCGCATCGTGCCCGAAGGCCTGACCGATAAGGAAACCATCGAGCTGGTTGCCGCCGGTGTGGGCCTGTACATTGTGCCCATGTCCATCGCGCGTTTCTACCACCGCAAGGACCTCACCTACCGCCCCGTTGCTGGACTGGACACCTACCCGGTGCACCTGGTCTGGCCGCGTGCCCCCAAGGGCGAGCCGCGCAGCGAAGAGCTCGAAGCCCTCCTGCAGGACTTCATCGGCATTGTGCGCGGCCGCACCGCAACCAGCGACCGCGGTAGCGAAACCCGACAGGCACGCGCCGAACGCATCGCCGCCGAAAAAGCAAAGGAAAAAGCGAAGGCACGAGCCGCCAACGCCCGCCGCGAAGCCCGCGATAAAAAGCGCGCCAACGCCAAGAAAAACGGCAACGCACGCCAGCACGCTCGACAGTCCGCCAAAGCCGCCAGCGCACGCCGCGGCAAGAAACGCTAAAGAACGATAGACGGTAAAATCAAACCATGGCATTAGCAATGGAAACCCGACCCGCAGCCTACGCAGTCATCATTGAGCAGGGCAAGCTGCTCATGACCCGCTGGGTGCCCGAAGACCGCGCGCTCAGCCCCCTCTGGTCCCTGCCCGGAGGCGGCATGGAACCCGGCGAACAGGCGGACGAGACCGCGCTGAGGGAAACCCTCGAAGAGACCGGCTACAGCGTCGCCATTGAAGACATTCTGGGCGTGCACGCCGGACACTTCCCCGTGCGTTCCACCCAGAAAGACCCGCAGGCGCTGCCCTTCTGCGCCCTGCGGGTGGTTTTCCGTGCCCACATTGTCACCGGCGAACTGCGCCACGAAATTAACGGCTCCTCCGACACCGCACGCTGGGTACCCATCGCTGAGCTGGACACCATCCGCTACGGCACCCTCATCGACGAGGTCGCCTCCATGATGGGCTACTCCAACGCCGCCAGCTGGGCACGCGAATACCGCGAATTTCTTGCCGACGAAAACGCACGGAAGCTTCCCTAATGAACCGACTAATCCTCACCCGCCGTGCGGCGCTCACCTCCCTGGCGCTCATGCCGCTGCTTGCCGCCTGCGGTAGCAACGACACGACCCCGCACGTGGATCCTTCCGCGTCCAGCTACGGTACTCTGCGCATCGGCTACGGTGCCCTGCGTGAGATGCGCGCCGTTGCGCATGTGTACGCGCGCGCCCTGCGACAGGTTGGTTACTCCGTTGAACTTGTTGACACCGACAACAGCCGCGCTACCGCCCTGCGCGGGCTTATGGTTCCTTCGGCGAACTCCGCCACCCCCAGCGCCACCCTGCCCGACGATGAGGAAAGTAGCGCCAACACCGTTGAGGCACTGGACCTGGTTATCGACTACAGCGGCGACCTGCTGCTCTACCTGACCGACGACGGCAAAATCAGCCCCGCCGCCGCGCAGAACGAACGTATCGCCGCCTCCGTGAGCGCCTCCGCTCAGGCAGCCGGCGTGACCCTGCCCCCGGCAGCTACCCCCACCGCGGAGGAGAGCACCGCCTCCGCGCATGCTACGGACGCAACCGCGAGCCCCACCGCAAGCTCCACCCGCTCCGCAGACCCCATCAACCTGCGCGCCATGAGCACCACCGACATGACCAACGCCATCTCGCGCATCCTGCCCGAAGAGCTCATGCTCCTCAACGGCGCAAACGCCACCAACAAGGATGTACTGGTCACCACCCGCGCCGTGAGCGCCCGCTACAAGTTCAGCTCCCTCGCGAACCTGCGCGATGTGCAGTCGAGTCTGGCGTTTTCCATTCCGACCGGGTACTCCAGCGGCACTTACGGCGTGGATTCTTTGCGTAGCCTCTACCACTACCGTGTGCACGATCCGAAAATTCAGGACAACCCCGCCGAACGCGTCAACGCCCTCACCGCAGACACCGTGCAGGTGACCCTGCTGCACAGCTGCGACTCCGCGATTGAAGAGAACCGCCTAGTCACCCTGGAAGACCCGTCAACGGCACTTCTGCAGCAGCAGCTGGTGCCCATTATTCGTCGTACCCTGCCAGATAGCGCCCGTACGGCAATTAACCGCGTATCATCTACATTAGACACGGGTAACCTCTCGTTCCTGTTGCGTCTGACCAGCGGATCCAACCCCATCGCAGATGACGACGCAGCACAATTCATTTTGGATCACCCTAGAAAGTAAATCATCATGACGAAGTACCGTCAGTCCTCAAAGTTGAGCAACGTCCTGTACGACATCCGCGGCCCCATTCTGGATGAAGCCAATCGCATGGAAGCGATGGGCCACCGCATCCTCAAACTGAACATTGGTAACCCCGCACCCTTCGGCTTTGAGGCGCCGGATGCCATCATGATGGACATCATTCGTCACCTGCCCGAAACCCAGGGCTACTCTGACTCCCGCGGTCTCTACTCGGCACGTACCGCCATTGTGCAGCACTACCAGAACCGCGGCATCATGAACCTCGACACCGACGCCGTCTACCTGGGCAATGGCGTGTCTGAGCTGATCCCGATGACCCTGCAGGCACTGTGCGAGACCGGCGACGAAATCCTGGTCCCCATGCCCGACTACCCGCTGTGGACCGCATCCACCGCGCTGGTGGGCGGCAAGCCCGTGCACTACCTCTGCGATGAGGAAAACAACTGGTACCCGGACATTGAAGACATTAAGTCGAAGATTACCGAGCGCACCAAGGGCATCGTGGTTATTAATCCGAACAACCCCACCGGCGCCGTCTACCCGCGTTCCGTGCTTAAGCAGATTGTGGATGTGGCACGCGAACACGGTCTGGTCGTGTTCTCCGATGAGATTTACGAAAAGATTACCTACGATGGCGCAGAGGCCATCAACATGGCAACCCTCACCGGCGACGACGTGCTCTGCCTGACCTTCTCTGGCCTGTCCAAGGCGTACCGCGTCTGTGGTTACCGTGCAGGCTGGGTCGCTATCACCGGCCCGAAGAAGGACGCTGCAAGCTACCTTGAGGGTATTCACCTACTTGCCTCCATGCGCCTGTGCTCCAACGTTCCGGCGCAGCACGCAATCCAGACCGCGCTCGGCGGCTACCAGTCCATTAACGAGCTGATCGTTCCCGGCGGCCGCCTGTACGAGCAGCGCACCCTGGCGCACAAGATGCTCAACGAGATTGACGGCATCAGCTGCACCAGCGCGGACGGCGCGCTCTACCTGTTCCCGAAGATTGATGTTGAGCGCTTCGACATTACCGACGATGAACAGTTCGCCCTGGATTTGCTGAAGAGCCAGAAGATTCTCTTCAGCCACGGCCGCGCGTTCAACTGGAAGGACCCGGACCACTTCCGCCTGGTGTTCCTGCCCGATACGCAGACCCTCACCAGCGCCCTGGAGCGCCTGGGTAACTTCATGGCTGACTACAAGCAGAAGCACTAGCGAAGCACTAGTCTTCCAGACTCTGCTACATATAGACAGAAATAGCCTGCCCCGCAGTTCTGATGAGCTGCGGGGCAGGCTATTTTTGTTTGACGGCTGGCGGATGTGCCAGAACGGGTGCTGGAAACGGCTTTAGTTTGCCAGGTTCTCCTGACCAGTCTGTGCGCCGCGTGCCGCGTTCAGGCGCTCCTGCGCGCCCTGCAGCCACGCCTCGCAGCGGGCGGCAAGCGCCTCGCCACGCTCCCACAGGGCGATGGAGGTCTCCAGGTCACTGGCGCCGGACTCCAGCTGGCGTACGACCTGCTCCAGCTCGGCACGCGCCTGCTCGTAGCCGAGGGTTTCGACGGGGGCACCCAGTTCGGCGCTGTTGAAGCTAATGTTCTCGCTCATTGAGGAACCTTTCAGGGGTAAAACTTAGGGGTAAAAACCAGGGGTAAAACTTAGGGATATCGAGGTTTAGGAGATGTTTGAGGGATCCGTGGAGGTCACGGTCGCCTGCGCCTGCCCGGTCGCCGCACGCACCGTAATCTGCTCGCCCGCACTCAGCGCCGAAGCGTCACGCACAATAGCGCCCGAGGCATCCTGAACAATGGAGTAGCCGCGGTTGAGCGTCTGCGCAGGCGAGAGCGACCGCACCCGTGCCAACGTATGCGACAGAGTCGCCGACTCACGCTCCAGACGGTGCTGCACCGAACGGTGAGCGCGCTCGCGTAGCTGGCTCAGCTCCTCCACACGCATGAGCAGGGAGGACTCCGGGTGGGTGAGCACCGGGCGGCTGCGCAACTGGGCAATGTAGTTCATCTGCATGCCCACGTAGCCGAGTACCGCACGGTCCAGGCGGGCGCGCGCCTCGGTGATGCGGGCGGTTTCCTCCGAAATATCGGGCACAATGCGCTTACCCGCGTCGGTGGGGGTGGAAGCACGCAGGTCGGCGACCGCATCGAGGATGGGGGAGTCCGCCTCGTGACCGATTGCCGAGACCACCGGGGTGGTGGCTGCCGCGACGGCGCGGATGAGTGCCTCCTCGGAGAAGGGTAGCAGGTCTTCGAAGGAGCCGCCGCCTCGGGCGATGACGATGACATCCACCTCCGGGTGGGCGTCCAGCTCGGCGAGGGCCGCAATGACCTCAGCCGCCGCACCCTCACCCTGAACGCGGGTATTGCGCACCTCAAAGACCACGCCGGGCCAGCGCAGGGAGGCGTTACGGATAACGTCCTTCTCCGCGTCAGAATCGCGACCGGTAATCAGACCCACACGATTCGGCAGCATGGGTAGCGGCTTCTTCCTGGAGTCAGAGAATAGCCCCTCGGCGGCGAGAGCTTCACGCAGACGCTGCAGTTGCTCGTGCAGGTTACCGGTGCCGACCGCGTACACTTCCTTGCCGATGAGGGAGAGCTTGCCGTTCTTCCACAGGCTCGGCTTGGCGCGGGTGACGATGCGAGCGCCTACGGTCACATCGGCCGCCAGGCCGCTACCGGCACGCCCGAAGAGCGCGAGGGTGAAGGAGAAGTCTTCGTTGAGGTCTTTGAGCTCCATGAAGACGTTGCCGCCGCGGCCGTTGAGGGAGGCGACCTGCGCCTCCACCCAGAGCTCGGGAACCTTGTCTACGTAGTTTTTGAGGTTCTGCGCGAGCAGGGCGAGGGGCCAGGGGTTGGTGGCGGTGGTTTCCTGAGACTTCCCGGGAAGCTGCCGCTCGTGCACGGGCGGCACCACCAGCGCGGGTGCCGGCTGCGCTGCGGAGGGGTTGTAGAAGTTCATAATCTCTATTGTCCCTGATTGGTCGGTTATGCGCCTGCGCACAGGTCAGCCGAGCAAATCGGGGTATCTTGCACGCAGTGCAGGCAGAACTTAGCTTCTGGCGCATTCTGCGGGTCTGAATCGGCTTTGAACACTGTGAGCGGGTACCCTAGGCTCATGCGCTCACCCGATCAGTCAGCACATCAGAACAACGCCCTCAACACCGCCGCGGCTTCGTCAGCGGCGGGTACTGGCGCGCAAAACTACCCGGCGGACGCGACCCGAGTCGTCGATACTCGGATTACCCGCACGGACGGCTACTATACGGCGGATGAAGACACCACTCTGCTACAGCCCACGCGCACGCTCGGCCACGCCGCAGCCTCCACCAAGGCTGAACTGCATGCCGCCCCCGAGCCTCCTTTTGCGGCAGGTTTGCGCAGGTTCCTGACCGTTGTACTGTGCGCCCTGGCCCTGGTGACCGGTCTGGGCGCAACCACGGGCGCCTGGGTGAACTCAAAGCTCATGTCAGAGCGCGGTTTCTCACAGATTTCCTCCAACCTGGCGGAGGATTCGCAGCTTGCCTCGCGCATCGCTGACGGCGCGGTCGAAGACCTCATGAACTCCGAGGCTATGACAACCTTCCTCGACGGCACCAAAGAAAGCGGCTTATACTCCATTCTTGTAAAGCCGACACAAGACGGTATACGTTCCCTGCTCAACCGTTCCGCGGCTGAGCTGTCAAAAACTGAAGAATATCGAAGCCTCTGGAAGGAAGTTGCCGAGGAAACTCGCCGTTACAACCTTGAACACCAGGACGGCCCCGCCGTCATTGTGCTCACCCCCTTCTACCGTGCGCTGGATGCGAAGGTCGGCTCTATCGGCTCCTTCGACCCGGACCTGACGAAGCTCGGCCCTGAAACCCTCAACATTGACCGGGTGAAGGACGGCAACAGCCAGCAGGACCAGCAGGAGTGGTTCCTGCACGCCGGCATTAACCGCGCCGCCGCGCTGGGCAAGTCCACCGTGCCGCTGACCATCATCTCGGTGCTGAGCCTACTGCTGGCTACGTTGCTGGCACCCAGGCACCGCATCCTGGTACCGGTGGTCACGGCTCTGCTCTACGCCCTACTGTGTTGGGGCGCGGCAGCCTGGTTCGGCGGCCAAACCCCTGAATCCCTGGGAATTACCAGCCACAGCACCGCCGGAACGGCGCTGATTACCGGGATATGGAACCAGCTCGCACCGTCACTGACCGGGCATCTGGAGGCGGCGGCAAGCTACGGGCTGGTCCTGGCAATCCTCGCCCTGCTGCTCGGTATCCTGATTCGCCTCACCGCCCTGGGCCGTAGCCCTGCGAGCGGTGCCACAGTCATCACACACTAAAAGTCCGAACAACGTAGGATAGTAACCATGTCCACTGAAACTATTGCCCTGGGCCTGCCGCCCGTACCCCGCGAGCGCCGCAGCCGCGCCGACGTTGAAGCCGCCGCACCCGTCACCGGTGAGAAGAAAGTCCTGCTCGCCACCCCGCGCGGTTACTGCGCGGGCGTTGACCGTGCCGTGATTGCTGTTGAGAAGGCGCTGGAGCACTACGGCGCGCCCGTCTACGTGCGCAAGCAGATTGTGCACAACCGCCACGTGGTGGAGACCCTGGAGAAGCAGGGCGCTATCTTCGTTGATGAAGTGGACGAAGTCCCCGAAGGTTCCGTGACCGTGTTCTCGGCGCACGGCGTGTCCCCGGCGGTGGTTTCCGCAGCCGGCGACCGCTCCCTGAACACCATTGACGCGACCTGCCCGCTGGTGAACAAGGTGCACCGCGAGGCTGTGCGCTTCGCCAAGCAGGACTACGACATCCTGCTCATCGGTCACACCGGCCACGAAGAGGTCGAGGGTACCGCCGGTGAGGCGCCCGAGCACATCCAGATCGTGAACTCGCCCGAGGAAGTGGATCAGGTAACGGTCCGCGACCCCGAGAAGGTTGTGTGGATTTCTCAGACCACCCTGTCCGTGGATGAGACCCTGGAAACCGTGGCGCGTCTGCGTGAGCGTTTCCCGTCCCTGCAAGATCCGCCCTCGGACGACATCTGCTACGCAACCTCCAACCGCCAGGGCGCTATCAAGGAGATTGCTCCGCGCGCAGACCTGGTCATCGTGGTGGGTTCGGCGAACTCCTCGAACTCCGTGCGCCTGAAGGAAGTAGCACTCGAATACGGCGCTAAGCGTGCCGAGCGTGTGGACTTCGCACATCAGGTGGACGAGTCCTGGTTCGAGGGTGTGGCAACCGTGGGTCTGACCTCCGGCGCGTCCGTGCCCGAGGTTCTGGTTCAGGAGGTGCTGGCTCTGCTCGCCGAGTACGGCTACAGCACCATCGAAGAGGTCGAGACCGCGAAGGAAGATATTCTCTTCTCCCTGCCGAAGGAACTGCGTTCCGCCCTGAAGAATGACGAGAACGTGGGCCGCCAGCTCGGTGGCCGCGGCGCTAAGCCCACTCGTTAAAGGCTTGCTCAAGAGCTTATAGATCCCCGTATCTTCTCCCGTTTGGGATTGGATACGGGGATTTTTGTATCTGCTGTGCAGGATGCACGGGTAGGGGTATTTGCACAGCTTTTGCTGTCACGCCACGCGGGGGAGTGCCCCCTCTGCGGCGCTGGGGCGCCTTGAGGACGGAGCCCCCGCTTTGCGTAACCGGCCGCGACGCTCGCATATCCTCAACTCATGACATTTGTCATGTGCAGGTCATGACACTCTGTACCGCAGCGGCGCGAAAACCGGCGGTGTAATAGAAACATGAACACCGCAGCACTTCAGAACAGCAAGAACAACACCGCAGAAACCGTTATTTCCGCCCGCTCCCTCCGCCAGGTTTTCACCACCCGTGCGGCAGGCACCGTGGTCGCCGTCGACTCGATTGACCTGACCGTCAAACGTGGCGAAATCATCGCCCTGCTCGGCCCCAATGGCGCAGGTAAGACCACCCTCATCGACATGATTCTTGGTCTGACCCAGCCCAGCGGCGGTGAGTTGAGCGTCTTCGGTCGTAACGCCTCCGAGGCGGCACGCGCCGGTCTGCTCGGTGCGGTTCAGCAGACCGGTGGCCTGCTCAAGGACCTGACGATTCGCGCCACGGTCGAGATGATTGCGGCGCTGTACCCCAAGCCCATTGACGTGGATGAGGTACTCGCCGGCGCCGACCTGACCGATATTGCTAAGCGTAAGGTTGGCAAGTGCTCGGGCGGTCAGCAGCAGCGTCTGCGTTACGCCCTGGCGACCATGCACTCGCCGGAACTGCTGATCCTGGACGAGCCGACCGCCGGCATGGACGTGAATGCGCGCCGCACCTTCTGGGAGCGTATGGAAGCCATCGCAGAACGTGGAACGACCATTCTTTTTGCGACGCACTACCTGGAAGAAGCACAGAACTTCGCCCAGCGCATCGTGCTCATGGAATCCGGCTCCATCATTGCTGACGGCTCCTCCGACGAGATTCGCGCCCTGACCGGCCACCGCCACCTCAGCTTCCTCGCACCCGCACCCATCACCGACCTGAACGTGCCGGTCGAGGTCACCGAAGAGTCCGGCGGATACCGCCACCGCATCTCCGTGCTGGAGATTGAGCAGGTACTGCGCACTCTGCTGAACAACTACAGCATCAGCGACCTGGAGGTCACCAAGCCCTCCCTGGACGAGTCCTTCACCCTGCTGACCGAGCAGGCCGCCGCCTCCAAGGCATCCGACGCCTAAACACTAGACCGCCTCAACACCACACGCCGCCGCTACACACCTCAAGGAAAACATCATGCTCCGCTACGCACTCTACGACATCCGCGCTTCTATTCTCTCGACCGACCGTTTCTTCTTCGGCGTGGCACTGCCCATCGTCTTCTTCCTGCTCTTTGGCGCGATGCAGGACTACTCCTCCCAGCAGATGGGCGACGGCAACGTAGCGGCCTACGTCATGATTGGCATGGCGCTGTACGGTGCTGTGCAGAACACCGTGGCGATTAGCGGCAGCACCGTCACCGAGCTCTCCAGCGGCTGGAACCGCCAGCTGGCGCTGACCCCGCTGACCACCGGCAAGTACCTGGGCGCGAAGGCGCTGACCGCCCTGGTGATTTCTGCGGTGCCGGTGATTGCGGTGAACATTGTGGGCATGTTCACCGGTGTTGAAATCCCCGTGAACCAGCAGCTTGCAGCCGGCGCGCTGACGGTGCTGTGCGGTCTGGTGTTCGCCTTCTACGGCATCATGATGGGTCTGCTGATTCGTAACGAGAACGCCGTGTCCATTGCGAACGGTCTGCTGGTGATTATGAGCTTCTTCGGTACCGTGTTCTCCCCGCTGAGCACCGACCTGCTGAAGTACGCCCGCTTCACCCCGCTGTACGGTGCTGCCGAGATTGCCCGCTACCCCTTCGCCGCAGGTCAGACCATTATTCTGGGTGGTGAGGACTGGTTCGTGACCGAGCCGCTCTGGTACGCCGTAGTGAGCCTGGTCGTGTGGGCGGCTATCTTCCTGGGTGTTTCTGCCCTGCTGATGCGCCGCGCAACTCGCCGCTAAACGCTTCTTCCCGCCGCAGCCTCGAACCTCCGAGGCTGCGGCGGAAGCCGTATCCACTCATACTGCATCTACTAACACAGCCCCTACTGACACCGCCGCACCGGTGGCATCTGCACCCGCGGCACCCGCACGTTAGGCTAGAACCATGACCGAAATCCACACCCACCCGCACAACACTGACCAGGCTCGCGCCGTGAACGAATACCCCCACGCAGAGAACGAGGCGGCACCCTCCGCCGCGAAGCGCACCCTGGGCAAGCACCGCTTCCGCTTCCTCTACCGTGAACGCCGTGGCAACGTGAACTGGCTGGCGCTGGGCTTTAGTGCCCCGTGGCTGGTGTTTCTGCTCATGCCGCTGGACAGCTTCCTCACCACCCCGGAGTTGGGGCCGGTGCGCTGGGCCGGTGTGGCGCTGGTGGCACTGTTTGCGGTGGTGAACTGCTCGGCGTACGCGGTGCCGTGGCTGGTGCCGGTCGCCTCCACGGTGCGTCGAAGCGTCATCTGGACGCTACTGATGGCGCTGCCTGTGGTTGGCCTGACGGCGCTGCGGTTGGAATCGGCGTATATGGTGTTCTTGTCGTTCAGCATGTACTTTGTGGCGTTCTGGATTTTTGGCACAATCGCCCCGTACCGCCTGCGCTTGGGTGTAGCGGCGACGATTGCCCTGGCCTGCTGGCTAATTTTTATGGCGAGCATCGGCTTTGATGTCACCGCGCGCGGTGGTATGGCCCTCTTTATTGGTGCACCGATGGTGGGCATGCTGGGCTTCTCCTACCTGATTGAGCTGGGCGAACGCGCGGACGTGGCGCGTGCCTCCCTGGCGCTCTCTGAGGAACGTGAAGAGATTGCCCGCGACGTGCACGACGTGCTCGGACACTCCCTGACCGTCATCACCCTCAAAGCTGAGCTGGCGCAGCGCCTGTTGGAGATTGACCCCGCCCGCGCCGGCGCGGAGATGGAGGCGATCGCGCAGCTGTCCCGCGCATCCCTGGCGGAGGTTCGCTCAACCGTGACGCGCCTGCGTGTGCCCGACTTCTCGGGTGAGATTGAAGGTGCGGGTCGTGCCCTGCAGACCGCCGGTATTCGCGCCGAACTGCCGGATGCTCAGAACGCGCTCGCGGTGGCTGGCGTGAACGCGAAGCTGTTCTCCTGGGTTCTGCGTGAGGCGGTCACGAACATGGTGCGCCACTCGGGTGCGAACGCGGCGCGAGTGCGTCTGAGCGCAACCGGTCTGGACATCCTCGATAACGGCGTGGGTGTGGGTGATGCCCGCGGTAACGGTCTGACGGGCATGACTCAGCGTGTGGCGGCCTCCGGCGGTAGCGTGGTGATTGAGGCGGCGCCCGAGCAGTGGCTGGCGGAGAACCCCGGCGGTGGGGTGGGTACGCGCATCCGTGTGAGCATGGACGGCGACACCTCACTGCTGTAGGTAGGTTCTGCAGATTGTGGAACTTGGCGCCGCGCCCTGGACGGGGGAGCTACCCGCCCCTGTATGGTGGTGGTAGACAACCTCACGCGGTTGTTCCGCCCGCCGTTATCACCCCGTATTCACCCCTGGGAGGCTTCCATGATTCGTGTTCTGCTCGCTGATGATCAGCAGCTCATCCGTGAGGCTCTTGCCGCCCTGCTGGGCCTGGAGGTTGACCTGCAGATTGTGGGTCAGGTCGGTAGCGGTGACGAGGTGCTGGGTGCTGTCGCCCTGTTGAAGCCGGACGTGGTGCTGTTGGATGTGCAGATGCCCGGTACTTTGCTGGCTGATGGTATTGAGGCGGCTGCGGCGCTGCGTGATGCGGGTGCGGTGAGTGAGTCGGGTGAGCCGGTGCGCACGCTGATTGTGACGACTTTTGGCCGCCCGGGCTATGTGCGCCGTGCGCTGGAGGCTGGTGCGAGTGGTTTTGTGGTGAAGGATACGGGTGCTCGCCAGTTGGCGGAGGCGATTCGTCGTGTGCATGCGGGTTTGCGTGTGGTGGATCCGTCGTTGGCGGCGGATTCTTTGGTGACGGGTGCTTCTCCGTTGACGGAGCGTGAGGCGCAGGTGCTGCGTGAGGCGGCGGCGGGTGGTACGGCTCAGCAGATTGCGTCGGCGTTGTTTTTGTCGGCGGGTACGGTGCGTAATTATTTGTCGGCGGCGATGGCGAAGACGGGCGCGTCGACTCGTCAGGATGCGGTGCGTATCGCCACAGAGAACGGCTGGCTTTAGCCCGCTGCTTCTCATCTCTTTCTCATTGACCCCGGCGGGGGAGCGGCGGTGCTTCCTCGCCTCAGTTTTTTCGCCTTCACTTTCTCCTAACCGGTGCCTATCCCTGCACTCGGGGCGGCTCCTGCTCGAACGCGGTAGAATGGTAGTGTCTATGCCCGCAGGCGCCCCGCACCCGTTTCTTCCCGAGACTGGCGGTGTCGCGCTTGGAAGCGGGCACCATTTTCGCCCTGTGCCCGCCCGCACCCGCCGCATCACGTACGCGGCGCATCCTGATCGTATGGCGGCACATGATTCGAAGGAAAACTTGTGGCTCTAACTATCGGCATTGTTGGCCTGCCTAACGTGGGCAAGTCCACCCTGTTCAACGCTCTGACCGGCAACACTGTGCTGGCGGCTAACTACCCGTTCGCGACCATTGACCCGAACGTGGGCGTGGTGAACCTGCCGGATGCGCGTCTGAACCGTCTGGCTGAGATTTTTGGTTCGGAGCGTATTCTGCCTGCGACTGTTTCGTTCGTTGATATTGCGGGTATTGTGAAGGGCGCTTCTGAGGGTGAGGGCCTGGGTAACAAGTTCCTCGCGAACATTCGTGAGGCGCACGCTATCGCCCAGGTGGTGCGTGCGTTTGATGACCCGGACGTCATTCACGTGGACGGCAAGGTTGACCCCGCCTCCGATATGGAGACCATCAACACTGAGCTGATTCTGGCTGACCTGCAGACTCTGGAGAACGCTATTCCGCGTCTGGAGAAGGCTGTGAAGATTAAGAAGGGTGACGCCGCTCAGCTGGAGACCTACAAGGCTGCGCAGAAGATCCTGGAGGATGGTGACACCATCATTTCTCGTGCGAATGACGCGAAGCTGGAACTGGCTCACCTGAAGGAGCTGAACCTGCTGACTGCTAAGCCGTTCATTTACGTGTTCAACGCTGATGAGGGCATTCTGGCGTCTGAGGAGAAGCAACAGGAGCTGCGTGATATGGTGGCGCCGGCTGAGGCTGTGTTCTTGGATGCGAAGCTGGAGGCTGATCTGGTGGAGCTGTCTGAGGAGGAGGCTCGCGAGATGCTGGAGATGAACGGTCAGGATGAGTCCGGCCTGGACCAGCTGGCTCGCGTGGGCTTCTCGACTCTGGGTTTGCAGACTTACCTGACTGCTGGCCCGAAGGAGGCTCGCGCTTGGACTATTTATAAGGGCGATACTGCGCCGCAGGCTGCTGGCGTGATTCACTCTGATTTTGAGCGTGGCTTCATTAAGGCTGAGGTTGTGTCTTTCAAGGACCTGGATGAGGCTGGCTCCATGGCGGAGGCGAAGGCTCGCGGTAAGGTCCGTATGGAGGGCAAGGACTACATCATGCAGGACGGCGACGTGGTGGAGTTCCGCTTCAACGTCTAAGCTGACGGGTCTATAGGATATTGAGAATCCGGTGACGGAGGGATGACGAAATTCATCTCGCTGTCACCGGATTTTTTGTACCCTTAGATTGTAATGTAAACCGCTAATTGAATTTTATGTAGGGAGCACAAAAATATCACTAGATGGAATTCTGTTTTAGCTTGATTCTTTTATTTGGAGGATGAAATGAATGAATCTCCATTTCCTTTTGCTGAAAAGGGTGAATGGGTTGGTCATTGGTGGCTTCCTGAAAATCCTGGAAATCGGATTTTTGGGACTCTACGGTATGACGGTAGAGGAAATATAGAGCTTAAATTGGAAGGGTTTTTTGGCGGGAGAAATATGGCAGATGTCGGGAAAGTGACTATAGACAATCAGGGGAATATAGCGCGAACTGTCCGAAGTAGAGATTTGCGTATTTCTTACGACATTATTTATGGTGTATCGGATGGTAAGGAGATTACGATTTTTAATGCTGAGGATAAATCCAGTATTAAAAATACTAGATGGTGTGGGGTGAATAATTCCGTAGGTAATTGTAGAATTTCTGCGGATTTTCTGATTCTTGGTCAGCATGTAAGAAATACTGAAGATAAACTATTTGATGGGCTTCGGGTGTCTGTTGATAACTTGGGGTGTTGGGATTCCCTTGAAGGTGGTCAAGAATTTAAATTTAGCGCTTTAGGTAAAAGTGTTGAAATCTGTGGTTTCGGTAGCTCTGAAAAACCCAATCAAAGAGGCCCGTTTTGTCAGATAATTTCAGGTGAAGGTTTTTCGTTACAGGAAGCTCTGGATGAAGTTAGGGCTATTCAGAATTTTATTTCTTTCGTTGTTAATCAATTCTCAGGCATTGTATGGGTGCAGCTTCGGACTGGTAATGAATGCTTGGATCTTCTTTTCTTGCCGGTTAAGATTGGGGTGGGAACTGGGGTGGCTCGTGGTAAGTTTGACGCTGAACTTACCTCTAATGCATTCCCTATTGATATAGCCCTCTCGAAGTGGTTCGAGTTGGTAAATCGGGCTCAGGCGGCTATTAATATGGTTATCACGATGCAATTCGAGAAGATGCCTTTTATCGAAAATGACCTCTTGATGGTGACTATGACTGCAGAAGTTTTACATCGCAACCTTAAGCTTGGTGGGAGGCCTTATGTTAATAAGGAATTTAAGTTGATGAGAGAGAAATTGTTAGAAGCTGCCCCAGATGGGTATAAAGAAATGATTAAGTCATCCATACGTAATGAACTGACTCTCCGGCAGAGACTGGTTGGCCTTGCGGATTTTGTGGGTGAAGATTTGATTTCAGCTCTTATTCCTGACGTTGAATATTGGGCAAAAGAGACTACAAAAGCCCGAAATTACCTTACGCACGAGGGGAAAGTCAAGAACCAGTCGGTCGAAGAGCTGATTGCTATCGTGGATGTGACGAAGGCTGTGGTCGTGTTGAGTGTTATGCGATATATAGGTGTATCAGATGAATATCAAAAAATAATTGTTAGTCGTCATCGTCAATTTATTAAAGCAGTTTTGCGCGCCCGGGAATGGCTCACGCCTCCATCGGAAGAAATAACTGAGGAAAAGCAAAACAATACTAATGCATGAGGATGAAGTGGCGGATTTCCACTTCAACGTTTAGGAGGTAAGAAATGATAGTCGAATGGTGGAATTCCCTTGTATCTAAATGGTCGTGGGATGACCCGATGCTTCTCTTAGGTTTAGCATCCTTTGTAGCCACTGCAATCATCCCCATTGTGTTATGGAGGATGGGAGCGAAACAGGCAAAACGTGATAGCGAACAGGCAAAACGTGATAGCGAGTTGCAAGCTGAATTCCTCGCTAATCTAACGTCGGTTTCTCAGCTCCAGCGACGCGATACGCTGTTGGGGATTGTTCCTCAAGCCTCAGACCCCACACATCTGGCGCTACTGTGGAAGGAGATTCGTGAGTATGAGGGAGCGGATTGGGATTTCCTCCTCAATCATCTCCGCGCCAATCCTGCTCTTGCACTTCCGGGAACGTCCACCGGTGTGAAAGTGCAAGATAACCTGACTGATGCCGCTGTGAGTAATTATGTTGACGGGCTTGAACGTCGTTATGCAGAAAGCGACGGGTACCCGCCCTATCCCGGATTGCTCAAATTCATTGCGGAAGTAACAAGACAGGAATCTAAGGTTGAGGTCTCACGTATCGTCGAACTTGTTACGGGACCGACTGCAGAAAAGCAACGTCCAGGTCACTCCTTCTACCGGGAGCTGGTTCTTGCTCTTCCCCAGGCGACGAGTCCTCTTCTTGACGCGGTTGAGAGGATTGATTCTCGGGCTCCCGGTGGTCTTAAGCTGAATGTTCTGACAGGTGCCCTTCTCGCGGTCAAAGACTTGGAAATGGGACGCCAAGGCCCGAGGATGGATGCTGATGAAGTGGAGGAGCTGAAGAGAGACATCGCGGATGCTCTCGCCTATCTGCTGCTTCGAGATGTCCTACGCTCGTTTGACCGGTGGGAAATTAAAGGCTCGACCGACAGTGTTACTGCTACAGCTGCCTGGCTCATCAGAGCGGTTGGCTGGGTTGCCGATGTCGATAGTCATCTAGCAATGCGGATGATTCAGAATCTAGCTTTCGTAATTGAATCAGTACCGGAATCGGACCGCATGGGTGGCTGGGGAATTGATGACGTCGATGTCCGTCAAGGTTTCGAATGGATCAGTGAAAAGTGTCCTGAATTGTGGGAAACCTACGGGGAAGGATTGGAAGCGGCGGCCACAAAAATTGGCCCGTGGAAGGAAGACCTCTCCTCGTAGGGTACCGCTTACCTTGAAACGTCGAATTACACCGAACGTGGTAGAGTTCCGCTTCAACGTCTAAGCAATAAAAACATAAAAAACGGAGCCCCACACTACAGCTCGTAGTGCGGGGCTCCGCCCTATTAACCCTCGCGCGCCACAATAGGCAGCTGCCGGGTGTAAGTCTTATTGACCGGGATTAGTGGTCAGCACCAACCATAACGTTGGACGCCTTGATGACTGCGTAAGCGGTCTCGCCAACCTTCAGGTCCAGCTCCTTGATGGACTCGTTGGTGATGGATGCAGAGATAACAACCTCGGGAGCGATCTCAATCTTGACGATGCCGTTGGTTGCACCCTCGGTGATCTCAACAACCTTGCCAGCGAACTGGTTACGTGCGGAAAGCTTCATGAAGTCGTGCCTTTCACTCAATAAACGTACAAATACTCAAACACTTTACACGCCGCAGCCACTGAGAATCATCTTCCAACCAAAATATTACGCACAAACCATGCAAATTTTATTTTCGGCTTCACCCACGCCCCGAACCCACCCCCAAAGACCAGCAAAAGCCAGCCCCGCGCATGCGGTTCGCACCCACCAAATGGTATAGTCAGCACGAACGCGAGAATCCTCGCACCCTCCACCGTCGCACCCCGCCCTCGCTGACGCGCGCCCACACGCCGCAGCACCACCGCAGCAATACTGCAGTATCACCGTGGCAGGGGAGCGGCGCATCCGCATAGATCGAAGAAGGAACCATGAGCGAAAACCTCAACGAAATCGAAGCACCCGCCTGCCCCGAATGCAACGAAAACTACACCTACGAAATGGGCGAACTCTGGGCATGCCCCATGTGCGGCCATGAATGGGAACGCACCGCAGCAGGCGAAACCGAAGCAGCAGCAGGCGCCAAGGTTCTGGACTCCGTCGGTAACGAGCTCGTCGACGGCGACTCCGTCACCATCGTCAAGGGCCTGAAGGTCAAGGGCGGCGCAGACATCAAGGCAGGCACCAAGGTGCGCGGCATCCGCCTGCTCGAATCCCCCGTCAACGGCCACGACATTGAGGCGAAGGTCCCCGGCGCAGGCCAGATGTACCTGAAGTCCTCCGTTGTGAAGAAGGCATAAGCCAAGAAGGCATAAGCCAACAAGACGTAAAGCGCTTCGCGTAAGACGCAGAAAAGGCGGCACCTCCCGCACTAGCTCACGCTAGGGGAGGTGCCGCCTTTTGCTTTATAAAAATTGCTTAGGTTTTAAAAGAAATTGACGAATATTTCTTTACTTTTTACCGGTCAAGCCCATGTACAGGGAAATGGTCAGCATTGCGGCAATAATTGAGATAATCCAGCGAATCCAGTCAATGCCGCGAGTGTCTGCAACACCCAGCTGAGTTGCTGCCCAGGTACCGATAGCGGCGCCGACAGCACCGCAGATAATGGTCCAAAGAATCGAAATGTTCTGGCGGCCTCGCATGAAGAAGCGTGCAAGTGCACCAATAATTGCGCCGGTAATAATGGTGCCAATAAAAGTACCCATTGTAATCTCCTTGGGTTTATATATCTGCCACGTTGGCAGATAGTATGTTGTTTTCAATTATACGTAAATATGATGTAAGAAGAGCTTATATGAGCTTTTATTAAGCTAAAAGCACCTTAACGTTTTATCTCTAAAACGCTAAGGTGCTTTTCTCATTAATGAGATGCGTGCCGGACGCATCGAATGATGAATGTATTGGCTACTTCGACTTACGCCAAATCTTCAGCGCGCTACAAATCATCGGCAGCTGCAGGGGCAGGCGACCGTACGCAATAGCCTTACGCTGAGTGGACTGGTTACGCGCATCCAACGCCATCTGAATATTCGCGGGGAACACCGCAATAAACAGCAGAGCCGCGAGCAGGCCACCGGCACGGCGGGTCTTGTCATTAGCCAGCAGGGCGGCGGTGCCCAGCTCAGCCGCACCCGAAGCGTGAGTGTACGCGTGCGCAGGACCCGGCAGGTACTTCGGCACAATCGAGTCGAAGGGATCCGGGATGATGAAGTGCAGCGCACCCATCACAGCGAGGGCGCGAGCCATGCGAGTAGCCGAGCGCTCAGCGCTGTACTCTTTCTTCTTAAAAATACTCATGCTCCCATTATGCGCCTGTCAGAGGCGTATTCCTCGGCTCAATGGTGCGCTAACCGTCGCGTGTTTGACTGTCTAGAATGCGGACTCAGCACGCCAAACGGAAATACGTTGTTCAAAAGCAGGTAAGATAGGGAACAACGGCACCACGCGCGGATGACGCCCCGCCTGCCCCTCACCTTTCGGTGAGTCGCCAGATGGAGTAAAACACCGGGTGCCTACCGGAACAATCAAAGGAGTAATACCGTGAAGAAGATTCTGTGCATCGCTATCCTGGCAGGCGCCGCATACTTCGGTTACAAGAAGTTCGTTGCCTAAACAGCTAGCCCTCGGGCACTCTACATATCCTTAAGCAACGAAAACCCGCCGTCTCACATATGCACCATATGCGAGACGGCGGGTTTCTCGTATGCCAAACGTCTGGGCCCAAACCCCCTGGCTCCAAACCCCCTGGCTCCAAACCCTCTGGCTTCAAACGCGTAGATTCGGGGCGTGAGACTATGAGGCGGGCTGCCTAGTAGCTCGGCGGAACCTCACCGGTCATCACAACCTTGTTCTGCAAAGAGCTCCAGGTAAACTCAGCGGTCGCGCGGCCGCTCGCGTTGTGTACCTTCTCGTCTTCCTTCATGTAACGGTAGGTCACACGAATCGAGCTGTCCGAGGTACGGGTAATCACCGGGGAGAACGAGTACGGCTCATAGGTTGCGGTACCAATGAACTTGCCGCGGTGGAAAAGCAGAATGTGGTGCACCATCGCCGCGGTGCAGCACGAAGACGGGGAAGAACCCGGAACCGCGTCAATCCAGGACAGCTCAGCGCAGGGGTCGTAACCTTCGTAGCTTTCCGAAACGTTCGTCCACTGATCCCAATTTTTCTTATTCTTCAAATCGCGCAGAGCCTTAGACACCACGGTCGATGCAGAATCAGACGCACACGTGGAGTCCTTCTTCGACTCAGACTTAGCCTCAGACTTCGACTCAGACTCAGAGGTCTTCGACTCGGAGGCGGTCGGCTCAGCATGAACCGTAATCGTCACCACCGACGGCACCGGAGCAGGTGACGAAGCACTCGGGGTAGCACTCGCGGATGCGCTCGGGCTTGCCGACGGGGTGGGGAACAGCTCCTGCGTAGAAGTAGCGCTACCAGAAGAAGACACCACGGTACCCGAAACGGCAGAATCAGTGCTTGCTGAGCAGGACGTGACAACAAGAGCTAGAGCGGCGCCCAACGCGGGTAGAGCCAAAGCGGTGCGGCCGGTAAAGCGGCGGCGAGTAGAAGACATGAATACTCCTGAAGATGCGCGGCAGCGCGCATCGGTGCTGGTCAAGAAGCGAATAGTGAACTCGTCCAGTATAGGGAAAAAGAGGCGGGCACGCAGGGCGCGCGGTCAGCGCCGTTCGTTACCGTGGCATGTCGTTACCGTGGCATGCGCGAGCAGCTGCCCGGCTACATCTGCCCGGCAACAGAACCCTCGGCAACAAAAACCGGCTAGCAGACCTTATCGTCCGTCAGATAATGCACCAGCCAGGCGCGCCGCGCGGTCGCAATACGCGCCGTAATCCGCGGAAAAACCCACAGGCTGATAGCGCCCTGCGCCCACAAAATCAGCGAAAAAAGCAGCGGCCGGAACGCAATATCGCGCGGATCCACGCCGGGGCTGAGAAGGCGCGCGAGCACATCCGACAGGAAAATCGACGGGAACATCAGCGACATCAGCACCGTACCCAGCACCCAGCCCGGACCGAAACAGAGCAGAACCCAGCGGGCACTCATCCGCAGGTTCTTGCGGTGCGTCCAGCGGAACTGCCAGCCGCGCAGACGATACGGATACACCACACCCAGAATTGAGCCCAGGGACACCACAATAGCCGGCACCACAAAGAACGACAGGGACATCATGAGGGTGGGGGTCAGGTGCTTGTCCTGACTGTGCAGAATCAGCGCCAGCAGGGTACCGGAAACACCCGTGATCAGGCCGATTGCAATAGCCTTCGTTCGCACGAACAGGCGCAGGGCGTGCGGGTCGCTACTGCGCAACGCACGCAGCGCATGCTCCTCATCGTGACCCATCAGGTTCGTTGAGGTGACGTCCGCGACCATCCAGCCGACCATCACCAGCGCAAAACCAGCCGGGCCCTTAAACTCGCTAAACAGCCACGAACGCCAGGCTTCCGGGAGTAGGTACCAGCAGATTGCCGCCAGCAGGGCGTTACATATGAGCGTCTGTGTTTCCACGGGGAGGGGGCGTGTGAACATACGGCGCAGCTCGGCACGCACACTCGGCCGGTACGTATTGTGCGGATCAATGAGGGCACGACCCTCCACCCGCTGACGGCGCAGGTCCTGACGGAGTGCCCTGAAATTCGTCACGGGGTGCGCCAGCGGCGCAAGGCGGGAAGATACGTGCCTCAATATGCTCACCTGCCCATTGTAGAGGTGCCGCTGAGGCGAAGCGGCACCGCAGAAAATCAGCTATGCGGAAACTCCGCCCGCTAGTGCCTGTGTCCCCTTGCACACCCGCCCTATCCAGGGGACAATGAAGGCATGGCTGAAGTAACTCTACATAACGAACTCGTAATCCACACCAACGGCGACCTGCCCGCAGTCGGCGCAAATCTGCCCGAATTCTCGGTTCTCGCGGCTGATCTCTCCGAGATCTCCTCCGCAGATTTCGCAGGTAAGAACCTGGTGCTGAACATCTTCCCCTCCGTCGACACCAGTGTGTGCGCAACCAGCGTCCGCACCTTCAACAAGCAGGCTGCAGGCCTGGAGAACACCGTCGTGCTGTGCGTCTCCAACGACCTGCCCTTCGCAATCGGCCGCTTCTGCGCAGCCGAGGGCATTGAGAACGTCGTCACCTCCTCCGCTTTCCGCTCCTCCTTCGGTGAGGACTTCGGCGTGAAGCTGATTGACGGCCCCCTGGCTGGTCTGCTGGCACGCTCCGTGGTCGTCGTGAACCCCGAAGGTGAGGTTGTCTACACCGAGCTGGTTCCCGAAACCACCAACGAGCCCAACTACGAAGCAGCCTTGGCAGCTATCAAGTAAGCAGCTATCAAGTAAGCTTAGTACGGGAGCCGGACGCAATCCCGGCACCCGCACATACTTCCGTCAGGGACACCTGGCGGTACCAGCACAGCAGATACTGAACGTCTACAGCGCATGATCTAGGGTTCACCCACACATGCGGCTGGCGACAGCATAACGCCCCGCCCACCCGGTATTTCGGGTGGGCGGGGCGCTTTACTATATCCAGACGCTAGTGCGCGATTCAGACTTAGTGCACGATTCAGACTTAGTGCGTGGAGGCGCCGGGATTGCCGGGAGCGCCTGAGGTTTCGGAGGTTTCGGCGGCTCCGGGGGGCTCCTCATCCGCGACCAGCATATGCTCCGGCAGGGTGCCGCGGCGCTTAGCCACTACAAAACGCGACACCAACAGCAGAATGTACACCACCATCGAAATCAGCAGCATCGACTGCGGCGCCACCAGCAAACCAACCGCCGCAGACACGGCAGCCATTACGCCAATCACATGATCCTTCGACGCATGGTAAGCATCAATAGCGAGCACCGCAAAAAGCGCGGTCATCACAAAATCCACGCCCTTGAGCTCACTCAAGAAACTTGCACCCAGCACATAGCCGAGCGTAGCGCTCGACAAAACGCTCAGGTGCAGGCCCGCGTGAATCCACAGGATGCGGGAGGCACGAAGCTTATGGCGGTCCGGTCCGGTATTCAGCGCGTACGCCTCATCGATGAGGGTGTACACGGTGTAGAACTTCGCCAACCAACCACGCACACGCTCAATCGGGTACGACAGGCCGTACATGAGGTGGCGGGAATTAATGAGCAGAGTCATCACCGCAATAGAGAACAGCGAAGCATGATTCGAAATCATGTCAATCAGCACGAACTCCACCGAACCGGCAAACACCAGCACCGGCAGCAGGGGAGCCACCCAGAACGGCAGACCGTAACTGTGCACCAGCACGCCCAGACCAATGCCGACAAAGAACAGACCCAGCATGATGACACCGGCAACGCGAATCGCCTCAGTGAAGCCGCTCTCGCTCGGTTGCTGAGAGCCCTGGGCATTGGGGGAGGCGGTCGCCTCCACTACCGGAATCATGCCGGTCAGCGGAAGAGCAGAGGCAATAACCTGCTCAACCTGCTCCGGGCTCGCCTGGTGAGGTGCCTCCTGACTCGCCTGCTGCGGTGCAGAACCTGAACCATGAGGCGAAGAAGGCTGAGAGGAAGAAGTCTGAGAGGGCGAAACAGCGTTGTTTTCCTGATCCTTAGAGATGCTCATCGTAACCCCCCTAGAAAACCCAGTTAGCCAGCACAACGCAGGTGACGGTACCCGCCACCATACTCAACACCATATTCTTACGCCATAGGTGCACCGCCACGGTCACCACCAGACCCGCCAGGTACGGTGCCGCCGTAGCGAACGATGAATAATCAATCTTCGCCACCGCATAGATGGCAAGCAGAGCGACTGCGCCGAGCGGAATCCAGTGGCTGAGCGCATCCAAAAGTTCGGAGCCAGCCAGTGCCTTCTTCAAACCGAAAGGCAGCAGGCGCAACAGAAAAGTAATAACCGCAGCAACAAGTATTGCCGCAAGAATATAGCCGGTGGTCACTTCACTATTCATGAAGATTTTCTCTTTCTGCACATACTCAGCGAAGAACCCCGAAAAGAGTGGAAAACCCCTGAACGAAGCGTGCGGATGAAACCGTAAGCATCCGCGAAAAGGGTAGGGAGAGCCCAGCCGAAGAGAGGCAGGGTGCTAAGTAGTGCGGTAGGTACGTGGGTTGATGAAAGCCGCGAAACATGGAGGCGGAGGGCCGTTCCTCCTGCACGAGTTTTTATGCGCAAGTTTTCAGCGCAAGTTTTTCTGCGCAGGTAGTTGCGCGCGTCAGTAGTTCTCGTGCGTGACCTCGGGTGATGCCGCTCCCGGTGCGGTGTTACTCCGGGGCGGCACAGCGTTCTGCGTCGCTAGTTTCCTTAGCGGTGTCTTTCATCTGAGTCATGGGGTACCTCAACCTCTGGGAGCCTCCGCGCAGGTTCACGCGGGAGGCATTATGCGAATCCTAGAAATAGAAAGAGGGGAGAGCAAAGCTCCACTCATCTATCCTAACCGGTTTTGAACACGTATGTAACGTTCTTATCGCTGTGTGGAAGCGGGCGCGTCAGGAGTAGCGGCGGTGGCTGGGCTCTCTGCTGTGGCGATTGGGCTCTCTGTGGCGCTTTCAGCCTCAGCCGCTACCTCATGCCCCGCACGATGCGGCAGAGTGCCGCGGCGCTTCGCCACCGGAAAGCGCGCCAGCAGCAGCACCACATACAAACCCAACGCCACCACCAGGAACGAGGACGGCGCAAAAATCAGCGCCACCGCAGCCGAAACCGCGACAAAGAGCGCCGTCACACGATCCGGGTTAGCACGGTAGCCATCCATCGCAAGAACCGTGAAGATAGCCACCATCACGAAGTCAACGCCCTTCAAGCTGCTCAGGAAGCTCGCGCCCAGCACATACCCGAGGATTACGCTCAGAACCCACGAGACGTAAATCAGCACGTTCACCCACAGAATGCGCGCCCCCGAACGCTCATTACGATCGGGATCGGAGTTAAGCGCGAACGCCTCATCACACAGAGTGTGAATCGCCAGAGCCTTAGCCCAGAAACCCTTCACGCTATGGAGCGGGTAGGAAAGCCCGTACACCAGATGGCGCGCATTCACCAGGAACACCGTCAACGCAATCGACGCCAGGGGCGTGCCAGCGCTGACCATGCCCACCATGAGGAACTCCACCGAACCGGCAAAAACTAGGGCAGAGAGCAGCGGCGCAGTCCAGAGGGGCAGGCCGTGCGCGTTGAGGATAATACCCAAACCCAAACCAAGCACAGCGATACCGAGCATCACCACGGAAGAATCCGCAACAGCCAAGCGGAAATCATTCTGCGCGCCGGTTCCCTTAAATCGAGCGCCCTGAAGCTTAGTGCCCTGACGCTTGGGAGTCTGTGCCATAAGTGGGTTCCTCGTATGCGTTACGTTCTGCGAAATGCCTCGTCTGCCTGTGCGCGGGTCAAAACAACGCCCGCCGCGGCTTTCCAGTGTATAGGAGCAAGCGGTTGACCGAGCAGAAAAAGAGTCCGGGAATAAAATATGAGAAACACGCTTATAGTGAATGACACTAAACAACGCGGCGCTGAATAACCTAGCGACCGCACAGGCAACCCGAAAGGAACTTCAATGGCTGAACAGAACAACGCTGAGCAGAACAACACCGCGCAGACTGCAGAAGAGCAGAAGAAGGTGTACTCGCGCCAGCAGGAACGCCGCGAGCTCGAAAACTACCGCCAGACCAAGATCGAGCGCATCGACCGCCTGCGCTACCGCGCCTACGGTGCCAACGGCGCAACCCTCGACTTCGGTGTGGGTGAGGGGCTGCTGACCCCCGTCGAGCTGCTGCTCGCCGCAATTGCAGGCTGCTCCTCCGTGGACGTGGACGCGGGCACCTCCCGCCGCGCCACCCCCGAGGTGTTCGAGGTGCTCGCCTCGGCGCTGAAGCAGAACGAAGACGGTGCGGTGCGCCTCGACGACGTTGAGGTGGACTTTGACGTGCGATTCCCTGAGGATGAGCAGGGCGCCAAGGCGCAGAAGATGGTGGATCGTCTGATTCAGCTCAGTGAGCAGAAGGACTGCACCGTTTCCCGTACCGTGGAGCACCCCACGAACGTTTCGTTCCACAACCTGGCGGACTAAAGCCGGGTGAGCTGAAAGCTTGGGCGAACTAGCCTGATATGGAACCCTCCCGTACCGCTTGTCATGAGATGGTGCGGGAGGGTTTTTCTGTGTTTTTGTGGTTTTGGGTGGAAAAGAGCCTGAAAAGCGGGTAGGATTGACCCTCAGATTAGAAAAACTTACGGTACGTAAGAAATCCTTAAGATTGAAGAATTTCTTGACCGCAGGCCAAACCTTCGGCGGCACCACGCACAGCAAGACTAGACTGGACACCAGACTAGACCGCTAGCAAACGCACGAAGCAATAGCCTCAGAAAGAAGACCTGACATGGCACAGCCTACAGAGACTTCCGGCGCTGCATCGGAAGCCACCCCCGTAGAGGGTGAACTGAAGCGAGGCCTCTCCGCCCGCCACATGCAGATGATCGCAATCGGCGGCGCAATCGGCACCGGCCTCTTCGTTGCCTCCGGTAAGACCATCTCCACCGCAGGCCCCGGCGGCGCAATCCTCGCCTACGCCCTCATCGGCATCATGGTGCTCTTCCTCATGCAGTCCCTCGGCGAGATGGCCGCGCACCTGCCCGTCCCCGGCGCATTCCAGACCTACGCGGCGCGCTACGTGTCCCCGTCCTTCGGCTTCGCCATGGGCTGGAACTACTGGTTCAACTGGGCGATTACCGTCGCCGCCGAACTCGTCGCCGTCGGCGAGGTGATGAGGTACTGGTTCCCGGACATCCCATCCTGGGTGTGGGCGGCAGGATTCCTCGTGCTGCTGACCGGCATCAACGCCCTCTCGGCACGCTCCTACGGTGAAAGCGAATTCTGGCTCGCAACCATCAAGGTCGTTACCGTGGTCGTCTTCCTCATCGCGGGTATCGCCATGATCTTCGGCATCCTGGGTGGTAGCTCCCCGGGTGTCTCCAACTGGACCGTCGGTGAGGCACCCTTCGTCGGCGGCGCCCCCGCCGTACTCGCAATCTTCATGGTGGCAGGCTTCTCCTTCCAGGGCACCGAAATGATCGGTGTGGCTGCCGGCGAATCTGAGAACCCCCGCCGCGACGTGCCCCGCGCACTGACCAGCGTATTCTGGCGCATCATGCTCTTCTACATCGGCGCGATGGTCGTCATCGGCTTCCTGATTCCTTACTCCGACCCGAACCTGCTCACCGCAGCGGACGGCAACATCAACATCTCCCCGTTCACCCTCATCTTCGAGCGTGCGGGCATCGCCTTCGCGGCAGCCATCATGAACGCCGTGATCCTCTCCGCAGTGCTCTCTGCAGGTAACTCGGGCCTGTACGTTTCGGCTCGTATGCTCTTCGCGCTCGCCCAGGAGGGTAAGGCACCGAAGATGTTCACCCACATCAACTCCGGCGGCGTGCCCATGAACGCGCTGCTGGCAACCGCAGCTATCGGTGCAATCGGCTTCATCGCCGCACTGCTCTCGCCGGATGGCGCGTACCTGTGGCTGGTGAACGTGTCCGGTCTGGCTGGCTTCATCACCTGGGTGGGTATCGCCGTGGCTCACTACCGTTTCCGCCGCGCATACCTGAAGCAGGGCAACAGCCTGAAGGACCTGCCCTACGTGGCGCCGTTCTTCCCTGCGGGCCCGATTATCGCCTTCCTCATGTGCCTGATCGTGATTGGTGGCCAGAACTACGAGGCGTTCCTGAGCGGTGACTGGGCTGGCGTGCTCAGCTCCTACATTGGCCTGCCCGTGATTATTGCGGTCTGGCTGGTGCACCGCGTGGTCACTCGTGACCGCATCATTCCGCTGGAGCAGATTGACGTGAGCGGCATTGAGGTTAAAGCCTCGAAGTAACGCTAACGCCAGCTGATTGAATGAGCTGATACATGAAGAGCCGCCGGTTCCCCTTATAGAGGGGAGCTGGCGGCTCTTTGCTATCTGCAGTTTATTCCGCACGGGAGAGCTAGGCTGTATGCCCTGCAGCTCTTAGGAGCTGCGGCGCGAGCGCAGAACGCTCAAACCCAGACCCGCACAAATCGCGACAACGCCAATGCCAACAATCACGCCAACACTGGATGCGCCGGTGTTCGCCAGGGTAGCCTTCTTGGGGCTGTCCTTTGCCAGCGTGTCCTGAGCCGAGCGGGCGGCGGTCACCGGAGCCTCCTGAGCAGGCTTGCTCTGAGCTGGCTTACTCTTGGGATGCGCCACGGTTGCGTCCTCCAGCTTGTCAGCGTTGGGGGTCTTATCGGCAACCGGCGCCGGAGCGACCGTTGCCTCCGGCAGCGCCGGGACGGTGGGTGCGTCGGTCGGGTTTACGCCAATGGTTGCTTCGGGCAGTGCCGGGACGGTGGGTGCATCCGTGGGGTTCACGCCCACGGTTGCTTCCGGCAGCGCCGGGACGGTGGGTGCATCAGTGGGGTTTACTCCCACGGTTGCTTCCGGCAGCGCGGGAACCGTCGGGGCATCAGTGGGGTTTACGCCCACGGTTGCTTCGGGCAGGGGTGCTACGGTGGGTGCGTCCGTGGGGTTTACGCCGATGGTTGCTTCGGGCAGGGGTGCCACGGTCGGTGCGTCAGTGGGGTTTACGCCCACGGTTGCTTCCGGCAGGGGTGCCACGGTGGGTGCGTCAGTGGGGTTTACGCCCACGGTTGCTTCCGGTAGCGCGGGAACTGTCGGTGCGTCAGTGGGATTTACGCCAATGGTTGCTTCGGGCAGGGGTGCCACGGTGGGTGCATCGGTCGGGT
>ERZ772961.24-NODE-24-length-89014-cov-4.869513_pt1 | contig 89014 bp, 109 predicted proteins | sample MGYA00580677_ERZ772961 | MGnify/ENA primary metagenome ERZ772961 (study PRJEB29015, sample SAMEA2738088) | human oral metagenome | biome: human oral; feature: human-associated habitat; material: saliva | place: China | collected 2227 ... | reverse complement strand
TTAGCTGTATTTTCTGCTTTTGTAACTATTTCCTCATCAATACTATCATCAGCAGGTGGTAATTCATCTATGATTTCATTATCATACATAATATTAAGTACTTCAAAGTATATGTTTAAACAATTGTCATAAAAGTTATACTTTACTCTAAAATCTATTTTTAAAAAAGATGTAAGAGCAAGAGGAATCGAACCTCTATCTGTTGTTTTGGAGACAACCATAATACCATTATACTATGCTCCCATACTTTGGCGGAGGGGGTGGGATTTGAACCCACGGTACTTGCGTACGCCAGATTTCAAGTCTGGTACTTTCAGCCGGACTCAGACACCCCTCCAAAAATATGGTGGACGCTATAGGACTTGAACCTATGACCTTCGACTTGTAAGGTTATTGCTCTCCACAACTGAGCTAAGCATCCGTATTGGTGGACCATCTAGGACTTGAACCTAGCACCTGTCAGTTATGAGCTGACTGCTCTAACCTGCTAAGCTAATGGTCCAAAAAAATGGAGCAAGTAGAGAGAATTGAACTCTCATCTTTTGCTTGGTAAGCAAATGTTTTAGCCATTAAACTATACCTACATAAAATAATGAGCTGGCACAATTTACACCTACCTAAAATCTTGCAGGAAAGACGTCGCGAAATCTATACTGTTTTCATAGTAGACTTTCTACTCCGAGCTTACGTGCTCTGGTTGTGCCACTCGATACATTAAGCATGCTTGTATCTCGCTGAACTCACTCATTATTTTTTATGGTGCAGGCAGTAGGACTTGAACCCACGATCTTCCGGTCCCAGGCCGGACGCTTTAGCCAAACTAAGCTATACCCACATACGAAATTTGGAATTTTTTAGTGAAAGGAGGTGTTACATTTTGTATTCCACAAAAAGAAAGAAAATTTACCATGTTGTACTTTTAAAAAATTCCAATAAAAAAGTAAAATACAACTCGTATATAGAATATTATGGTGGACATGGGAGGACTTGAACCTCCAACCTCACACTTATCAGGTGTGCCTTCTAACCAACTGAATTACATGTCCATATATAAGGTCTTATGTGATTTTTCACTCATGACCCATAATTTTATTAAATTACTTATATTTTATAACTTTTTTAATTCGTCTATGCTAAGTATTTTACCATCTAGTACTAATTGAAATTTATATCCTTGTTTTATATATTCTTTCGCTCTATCAATCATATTAATTTTATCCAATGTGTAATTAGACTTTATTTCTGTGATTTGATTATCTGCTGGAATATAAAAATCTGGAATAGAAATTCTAGATTTTTGTTTTTGAGTGTCATAATACTCAATTCTTAAATGTTCCACTTCATAGCAAACTTTGTTTTTATCTAATTGCTTTGCAAACTCTAATTCATATGAACTTCTTAAGAATACTTTCTTAAAGTCCCAAGCAGTATGCCAACCTGATTTATATTGATTATGTATGATCGCTGTTGGCTTATTTGAATTCTTATAATAATTATGAGTAGCCTCACTTAAAGTTCTTTTAGGAATATCCAAATATACAAATATTTTACCCATTAAATTTATAGTGTTAGGATAATTAAATATTTTACAAATGTCTGAAGAAGATTTCTGCTGATTCCAGTATAGATCATACAATAAATTTCTTACTCTATCCCACTCTTCAAAAGCAAGTTCACTTTTTAAGTATTCCTTGTTGAATGTAAAGTACTTTATTAGACTTTGTGTTCGATAAAATTTTACTCTACATTCTCTTGAACACCAAGATTTACTAGTTGTCGTAATTTCTTTGCCACAAAATTTACAATAAAATATTTTGATATGTTGCTCAGAAAAATTAGATTTTATTGATTTGCTTATTTTTGTCTTAGTTTCTTTAGAATGCTTTCTTGAATTTGCACAAGATCTAGAACAAAATCTTCCAGAACCAAATGTTCCATCGTGTTCTTTACCACAATTTTCACACTTCATATTTTAATCTCCTCTTATGAGATATTTTTATAAATATAGCTTGATGATAAGAGCATCATTATCTCAATGGGTAATTACTCCATTGTTCCCTATATTTACTATTGGCGGGTACACTAAGAATTGAACTTAGATCAGCATATTAACAGTATGTCGTTCTACCATTGAACTATATACCCATGAAAAAAAATACAAATTTATACTTGGTGGTTTTTGCGTGTCCACAACTAAACAATTTGAGCAAAACTGATTAGCTTTCTAATTAATCAAGTACTTGACTTCTATTTGTTTCTCGAAGATAATTATCAAAAAACTGGTTATCTGTATTACTCTAAATACAAGTTGCTCATTCTCATACTTAGTACAGGTATATAAGTCTAATTTGTATTTCTTAATAATTATATCATTTTGATTATAGATTGTAAACTGCTTTTTTTTAAATTAACTTCTAGTGTACAAGAAGCAAGTTAGTTATATATTACTATTAAAACAACTCTAACTTTTACTAGAGTACATCTAGTGTACACTGAGATATATTCTGAAAAAACAGTATACTGGAGATGGTACTCGGAGTTGAACCGAGCTACTTGGTTTTGCAGACCAATGTCTTTGCCGCTTGACTATACCATCATATCTGTGGTGAAAAGTCTGGGCAGTGTGCTTGCTGTCACTATGACTTTTATTAAAGGACCCACCACAATGTCCTGTAAAATAACCGTCTTCTCAGCACTCAGATGACAGTTATACTGGCGGGGGCAGTAGGACTCGAACCTACACTCGTGGAGTCAAATTCCACTGCTTTTCCTTTGAGCTATGCCCCTATAACTTGGTGCTCCCGGTGAGATTCGAACTCACACTGTACGGATTTTAAGTCCGTCTCCTCTACCAGTTGGGATACGAGAGCATATTAGGCTCAAGTACGTATTATTTCTTCAAGCCTTACTAATATATTATATCACTAAAATCTCAAAATGTAAACAGCTAATTTGAAGTTTTTTCTTTGTTACATCTAACTAAATAGTCATACAGCTTTTCAACAGAAGATACATCTACAATTTCACCATTTTCAAGTTTAATAGCTTCATGCGCAATATCAGAAGTACCAAAGTCTAGCTCATGTATGAAGTATTGAATATCAGAACCAATAGTAGGATACTTTTCAACCCCCATTAACTTTTCAAGCATATCAATGTAAGATTGAATTACTTTTGAAGTATTATTGCTATCCAGTATGTTAATCGAACCATGAGATATAATGAATACGTGCTCATAATAGTCATAAAAGCCTTTTAAATTATTTATGTATGTCACAAACTCTTCTTTTGATAACTTCACTTTACCAACCTCTTTCTTCTTTAACCTTTAGTACTGCTTCTTCGATGCGATACTTATTGAAACCTTTAACTCTAATTTCTTCTTCTGGATAGTATACTAAACAATTTTCACAGTTATTAAATACTAATTCTTTTGCTTCTTTATCTGGTACATAATTGCAAATAGCATAGATATTCTTATCTTTATACTTATCAAATTCATTCTTAAAGAATTCCTGAATTGTCATAGTATAATGAATTGTATTGTCTGTAGAAAATCTCTCTAATTTAGTGGTGTCTACACCAATATAAGCTACATGATTTTTAAATAAGTATGATTGAGGAGCCATATAACAACCAAAGTCAATAATGATGAAGTCATTGGGCACCTTTTCAGAAATAATGAAATAATTATCTTCAAAGCAACCAAAAGAAATATCAATTTCACACATATCTTGACGTAGCTTATTATTTACTTCTTGTACTGGTATGTATTCCCATATTTTTGCTATACTCATTTTAATACCTCTTATAAAAGATATTATAATTATATCACAATGTCAAACAAAAGTAAACTACCTAAATTTAACATTTGGACGCCATGCTTCATCAGGATATCATATTTCATACCATCAGTATTTGAAGCTAATGTAAAATCTAAATTTGACATGTCTACAACAGATAAGTTTGCATTACTAAAATCAGCATTTTTAATTATAGCATCGCTTAGATTTGCGCAATACAAATTTGCATTATGAAAACAAGCATTTGTTAAATTTGCTTCTTGTAGATTAGCATCTTGTAAATCAGTATTTGTAAAATTAGCATTAGATAGATCAGACTTTATCAAAATTGCTCTACATAAATTAGAACCTGATAAATTAGCAGATATTAGATCAGAATTACTAAACTTTGCATAATTAAATCTTGATAAGGTTAAATCAGCACCTTGAAAATTTGCACCGCTGAAATTAGAACCATCAAATATTGAGAACTTTAAGACTTTATCACTCAGATTTACTCCGCTTAAATCACAGTTCATAAATACTATGCCTTGTAAGCAGAATGGTTGAAAATCTAAGCCAGTTAAATCTTCTCCTTGTATAATTGCTCTATCATCAAAATTAGTACCATCAATATAGTTTAAGTGCTTTTCTAAAATTTCTCTCAATTCTTTTTGTGTCATACATTTAAACCTCGATTAATGCTTAATCTTTTAATATATCCAATATAAATATTATATCACACTTCTAAGTAAAAGTAATCTAAAAATCTTTGCACTCATCTAATAGATACTGAGCAAATTCAACAAAGTATTCATCTAATAAAGAATTGTCTTCATTAAATGGTCTTGCTTTACTTACTCTAGCAATGCTATAAGACTCAATTTCAATTTTAGGAATAGTATTATAGACTAGTTCTTCAAGGAAACCAAGTTCAAGCTTCTTCTCAATTTGAAGTTCTTTATGCTGATTTTTAAATTCCTGCTTAGATACAATCTTTATCATTGTTTTGAGATCTTCAGTATTGAAATCTTTAAGTGCTCTATTACAAATCTGATAGCAGTCCCAATAATCTTTAGGTGTACCAGAAATATCAGTATGAAAATCAAACTTACTCTTCCAATTACCTTCTTCATCTATTTCTGTAAAGCTTGGAATAGCATAAGCTTCTTCAAATTCTTCAGGATGTTCTTGTTTATAGTTATACCACCATAAGTCATATTTTTCAGCATTTTTAGCATTTTCTTCCATTAATGCTTTCTCTATCTCAGAATCATTGACTTGTTTTAACTTCGGTGATAAATAATTTTCATCTTTAGTAGACTTTAACTTTCTAGCAAAATAAGTCTTAGCATGAGATAATAGTTCATACTTACCTAACTGAGTTAATCTAGCATCTTCAGTAACTTCTAAGAATTTGCTAACATACTCTAATGGTTCATCTATCATAATTCTATTACTATCTATATTTACAAACTTAATTTTCATCAATATCTCCTGTTTGAAATTCAATGATATGATTATATAAATTTCTATTTTTCTCTCTTAAAGCTTTTCTAATTACTTCATCTCTTGTTTCTGTGAACCACTTTGTTTCGTATCTATCACGAAGACCGTATATAGGTAATATATTCATTGATAGAGCATCTCCTCTTGAGTCAACTAAGCCATCACACCAACAATGCATTTTATTTTCATCTTCAAGCTGCTCTCTAAACCTATTAGTCATATCACAAATATCTTTTACTTGTTGTACTGTGAAATATCTTATTTGTGTATCATATACTCTCAGTGGTACATAGTTATCATATTTGTCTAATAAATATAGAACTTGATCAAATTTACTCATTTTAGTAAGTTTAACAAGTTCATTGCTATTTAACTTTTTCATGCATTCCACACCTTTTCTTCTAAATCACAACATTAAAAAAGAGACTGAAGAAATATCAGTCTCTCAATAACTAGCGGTATTCGTAATGACCCTGTTCAGGGTGATTAATATACTCGTAATATGGAACTGTTACTGTTCTAGTTTTATTAACTGGACCAAAAGCAGTACCAGGATCTGTAGTATTAGCATAACGATTATATGCTGCGCTGTATGTACTAAATTCCTCACCGTTCTGATTTCTGTACACTGTATATGTCTGTGTTTCAGTTCTATACTTAGTTACTTTCTCTGTCCAAGCAGCCTTGTCAACAACCCAAACCTTAGTCTTAGTTCTTGTAGTTGTAGAAGAAGTAGAAGTATTTGACTTTGCTTCACTCTTCTTAGACTCCTTCTTTTCTACCTGCTTTTCAGAATTCTTTTCAGTAAAAGTCTTTCTAGATGGCTTTTCATTCGGCGTTGCTACAGAATCGTTTCCAGTATTTTCTGGAGTTTCAGTAACCTGTTCAACTTCCTCGTTGTCAACATCCTTGATAGATCTCTTAACATTTTCAACTTTTCTCTTTACAGGCTTATCATTTGTAGAAACCACAGCAGCAGTAATTCCTGTAATAGCAAGAACAAGTACCACTAGAATAGCTATAGCAGCTTTCTTATTTTCCTTAATCTTATCTTTTATAAACTTAATCTCTTCCTTAATCATCTCTTTGTTCATTTTTACAACTCCTTGTTTATTTAAATAACTTTATTTCGTTTTTTGTTATTTTTAACAATTTTTAATGTAAGTATACTATAACATACTTTTTTTCATTTGTAAACAGTTTTTTCAAAAAAATTTTACAAAAATTTACTACTTTTTTGTTCTGGAGTTACAAAATAATTTGCTTTCCAATACTTTGATGACAAGAATTTGTTTTTAAGAATAAAAAATAATTTGTAATTTGTATTGTAATTCTTAACAAAAAAAAAGACTGAGCAATAAGCCCAGTCTAATTTGTTATACTTTACAATGTCTAGTTCTTTCTCTTCTTTCTAACAACTAGAGTAACAATAGCAGCTAGTGCTACAACCCCTCCAACTGCAGGAATAAACATCTTAACTACATCACCAGTCTTTGGATGTGGTGGAATAATAAGAGCTTCATCAAGAATGCTGATTGGAATAATCTCAGGTTTTTCAGTATCGTCTGTTCCCTTTGGAGTTATTTCAAACTTATTCTTATTAATCTGATAGCTTGCAGGAGCCTTAGTTTCTTGAGCATAAAGCTTTTCACCCTTAGCAGCATTGTAGAAGATAGTAAACTTAACATTACCGTCTTTATCAGTTATACCTATACAATCTTTTCCATAAATGTCTTTAACAACATTACCTTTTGCATCAAAGATTGTAATTTCTGCACCAGCTAAGAAGTGCTTAACATCTTTCTTATCAGCCTTAGCAATTGAAACTTCAATGTTATGTCCAACATCTACAGTCTGACCCTTATCGTTCTTGTCTTTGTGTTCAGCTACAAGAGTTCCTGTTGAATCATAAACTTCTTCGAAGCAAACTAAAGACTTACCAGAGAACTTAGAAGTATCAAGCTTAAAGTCAACGTTTACTGTACCTTTTTCTTCAGTTACTTCGAAATCCTTCTTAACAGTTAGAGGTTCATTGTTTTCACCAAGTACTGGTTCAACTTTTCCATCTCTATCAAGAGCCATTAAAGTAGTCTTAGTATGATATTTACCTACTGGTAAATTTTCATATGCAATTTCATCAGTAAATGGAGTTTCCTTAGAGATTGCAATTGCTTTAGCACCATTAGAAGTCATCTTAGTACCAATTCTAGGATATCTTACTGACTGACCTTCATCATTGATGTCAGCATGAAGAGCTACTTCTTTACCATCATACTTTAGAGACTCAAAGTAAACAACAGTCTTTCCTTTAAGAACTTCTGCATCTACTTCAGTTTCCATTTCAATGTTACCTTCAGCATAGCCCTTAGCAGTTGTCATTTCTTCAGTAACGTTAAGTTCTTTAGTTAAAGTAATCTTCTTACCAGCCTTATCAAGAAGAGGCTTATTTGAAGCTTTGTCCATTAGAGTAGCTGTTACTTCATGTTTACCAACACCAAGTTCAGTATAATGTACAACGTCTTTGATCTTAACCTTACCAGCAGCATTACCAATATGCTTATTTGTAATACCATCAGTAGCAGTTGTTCTAATCTTAGGTACAAGATAGTCATTAACTAAATCAGGAGTTGTGAATGTAAATGTAGTACCATTGTTTCCAAGCTTTATCTGGTATGAATGTACTGTTGGATCAAGCTTAAATCCATTTGGTGCCTTAACTTCTTTAGCAGTAATAAGACCTACAGGAATAACAACTTCGCCTGTTTCAGTCTTAAAGAAATCATCTCCAGAAACTTTATAAGCATCAGTTAATTTAGAGATATAAGCTTTTTGACCTTCATCATAAACTGTCTTTAGTCTCCAAGTTCTTACAGGCTTTAGTCCTGCTGGAGAATTAGCACCAGTGTCATAGTAAGATATTTCAAACTCTGCACCAGATAGATCAGCAGTCTTAGTTAAGTATTCTGGATTCTTTTGAGTCTTATTTTCACTCTTCTTAAGCACTATACTTACTGGGTCAAATAAAGGCTCATCTGAATGCTGAGCTGTTGTAGTATTTCCACCAGTTACAGTAGCACTTACTGGATTTGAATTGATAGCATATCCGTTTGGTGCTTTTTCTTCTCTAAGAGTATATGTACCAGGCTTTACATCAATTGTATTACTCTTACCAGAAGCATCAGTTGTTAGAGTACCAACTTTTGCATTTGACGAATCGTATACACCATATACTGCTCCAGCTAATGAATACTGGTTCTTACATAGATCTGTGAGAGCTTTATTACTAGCTACAGACTTCTGTAGATTCAGCTTACCAGAATCTTCAATTACTCTGAAAACAGTATAGTTTGTTGCCCTTTCACCAGAACCAGTCCAGAATGAACCAGGTGAGTACTGATAAACGACCTTGTTAGCTTTTGATACACCACCGTGGTGAAGTGTATTATTTCCACCAAGAATAGCTACGTGAGTATAATTATTTCCTTTTCTATAGAAACCTAAAATATCACCAGGCTTAGCTTCAGACTTTGGTACTTCTCTAGTATTAGCTTTAAGCCACTTTACCTGTGTTTGTGTAGTACCAGATGGAATTGAAATACCATATACAGTACTTAGAGCTTTACTAAGATATACAGTACAAGGCATTCTTTGACCATTCCACTGGTTAAGTGCAGCATCGGTAATTTCCTTACCCCACTGCTTGTTTGTAGTAACTGCAGCATTAGCATTCTCTACAATTGCTGGTAAAAATGAACCAGTAAGAATTAGAGCAATAGCTGTGATGACAGTTCCAATCTTAACAAATAGTTTTGTCTTTGTCATGAATGTTCCTTTCTTAAATTAGAATATATAAGTTTTTAGTAGACGGTTACTGTGGCGGTTTTAGTTACGCCATCAGAACTACTAAAAGTTACTGGATAAGATCCAGGGTAACTCAAATTAACAGCGCTAAATGAAACGCTTACATATCCAGAGCCATGAACTCCAGACATAAGTTGACCAGATAATGATGAAAATGAAGTACCTTGCGGAACACTAACATTGTGAACTCCACTTATATAAGCACCACCACCTCCACCAGAAGATCTAGCAGATCCACCACTACTCCTACTTGAACTAGCTGAACTTCTACTAGAGCTTGAACTAGCAGTACTAGAAGAACTAGATGCTGGAGTAGAATTTGAACTTACAGTTACTATAAGTTCTTTAGTCCCTTCATTACCAGAAGAGTCTTTAATTCTATAAATTACTTTAGTAGAACTAGACCAATTAATAGAATCTACTTTTACATTATCTACTGTCAGATTTTTATCATAATTATCTGTTACACTTGAAATATAAGAAGCAGCATTAAAGCTACTCTTTTCACTTTCAGTTATAGATACAGATGAATTAGTTAAAGTTATTTCAGGTGCAGTAGTATCTTTTACATGCACTACTAATATATTTTCAGATGTACCTGCGATATGCTTTAGTTTATACTTAACTTTGTATGTACCTATTTTATGAGTGTTAACATCTTTATTCTTAGGATATATTAATTTATATCTCTTTGGATATTTTTCATTTATGAGATAATTCTTATAATTGAATTCATCTTTATTTACACTCAAAGTTACTTCTTTTGTATTTAGAAGAACTTTAGGGTTTGCAATAGCGTCATATACATACTTTCTATTTACAATTACTAGAATTGTACCAATGATTAATGAAACAACGAGAATAGAAAGAATGATTTTAGCTACATTAGATATTTTAACTTCACCTAATGTAATATCAGCTTTTCTGTCTGATTGCCAATATTGTGAATTTTGCTTACTCATCCTATTATTCTCCTTTTTTAGAATTTGTGGACCAGACTAATTAATAGTCCAGTCCACATCAATGTTCATTCTGTCATAGATAAATATGACTTCCTGATTAGTTTTTCTTTAGTTTTCTGCTAGCAACAACAAGAGCAGCTAATAGAGCAGACATTCCAAGTGCTACGAATGTAAGAACATTCTGAGCATCACCGGTCTTAACATTTACTGGAGCTGGTGTCTTTTCGATGTCTACAGTATTTTCAGCTGATGGTGGATTCTTAGGTACTAGTTTACCAGTATTATCCTTTTCCATCTCCATGTAATCTGCTCCAACTACAACTTTATTTGTTACTTGATCTGATACATCTTTTGTAACAACACCAGTATATGTAAGCTCAAGAGTCTTACCTGGTGCTAGCTTTTCAACTTCAAGAGTCTTAACTTCTTTACCATCAATAGCAAAGTCATTATTTAACTTAACATAATCAGCACCCTTAACAATAGAGTCCTTAATCTTTAAGTTATGAACATCAAACTTACCAGTATTAGTAATCTTTACTAAGTACTTAATAGTTTCACCTTTCTTATAAGACTGCTTATCTGATGATTTATTAACATCTAGCTTTGGAATTTCGTGAGTATTAATTACATTTTCAGTAACAATTTCCTTAGTCATTCCCTTAGCAATTACAGAAGCATCATTCTTAACAGTGTTATCACCATCTTCTAAGATCTTAGCTTCGTATGTAAGTACTACTTCAGCTTTTGGAGCTAGCTTATCAATGTTATACTTATCAGCATATGGAACTGATTTTCCGTTAATCTTAATAGAAGACTTATCAAGCTCAATAACCTTGTTATCAATCTTTTCCTTCTCAAAGATATCTGAAAGTACTACATTTTCAGCTTCACTATCACCATTAGTTACCTTTACAGTATACTTAGCAATATCTCCCTTGATGTAATCTTTCTTATCAGACTTCTTTTCAATTGATGGAGTAGGAACCTTCTTGTAAATAACCTCGATATTGTGATTATTTTCAATCTTTTCAAATGTATAAGACTTTTCAATCTTATCCTTCTTTACTTCTTTACCATCAATTAAAATCTTTTCTAAGTAGTGATTTTCATCAGGAGTGTAAGTAATTACAACATCTTTACCAAATGGAACATCATTTGCTGGAGGAGTAATCTTACCACCAGTTACCTTAGTACCAACATCAAATGTTAGCTTACTAGTAGCTTCAGATGGTACTTCCTTTGGATATTCACCAGTTACTAAAGTAGCTTTATTCTTAATGCTACCAGACTCTCTAGTAATCTCCATGTCATAAGTAATAGTTAACTTCTGAGTAGAGTCAAGAGATGCTAACTTAACTTTGAATGTACCCTTTTCAGCATCAACTACTTCAACCTGTGGTTTTTCATTAACATCTGGTCTTTCAGTTGACTTGCTTACAGTAGCCTTAATTGTATCAGTCTTAATCTTAAATCCTGTCTGATTTGCATCAGATACTACAATGTCATGACTTACTGAGCTTGGATGTCCAGTTTCAGCAACGTCTACAGTAGCTTTAATTGTTTCTCCAACCTTATAAGACTCTTTATCAAAGCTCTTCTTAATTGTAGGTCTTGGAATTCCTTCATAAACTACCTTAATCTTGTGATCTTCAGAAACCTTTGTAAAGTTATACTCTTTATCAAACTTAGACTTGTCAACATCTTTTCCGTCAACAGTAATCTTAGAAAGCTTATATCCATCTTTTGGAGTATATTCAATCTTACTGTCTCCACCCTTAACTACATCTTGATTTGGTGTAATATTACCATTTACTACTTCAGTAGTAATCTTGTACTTAGGTGTAGCTACAGCCTTAGAGTCAATCTTATTCATACCAACTCCTTCAGCAGAAGCAGTATTCTCAATTGTCTCTACATTCTTTTCAATTACAGCATCGTAAGTAATTGTAGCTTCATCTCCACCGCTAAAGAAGTCAAATACAACTTCAAATGCACCAGTAACATTGTCTACGATATTAATTACATATTTACCAAGTCCAGTATAATTTACCTTAATAGTGTCAGTATTAATCTTAACACCATTTCCTGGAGTATCTTTTACCTTAGCATCATTTACCTTAGCATCTTTATTACCATCATTCTTAAAGTTGATAATATTCTTAATTGTTTCACTGATTGAGTATTCCTTCTTATCAAACTTCTTATCTAAAGATGGTTTATTTGTACCTTTGTAAACTACTTCAATTTCGTGGTTATCAGTAATCTTATTGAAGTCATAGCTAGATTTGAAATCTTCCTTGCTTACTTCTTTACCATCAACCTTTACAGTGTCAAGTTCATAACCTTCTTTTGGTTGGTATGAAATCTTCTTGTTAGAATTATATGCTAATTCATTTGCTTCTGGATCAATAGTTCCGTTTACAACCTTAGTAGTAATCTTAAATACTGGATTTGCTTCTGCAGAGAAATCTAACTTAGTCTGATTATCACCTGTTAGACTACCAACGTTGGTAATCTTTTCAGTAGTATTTAGAGCTTTACCATCAAATGTAATCTTAACAGAGTCTCCACCCTTGAATTCAGCGATTGTTACTGTGAACTCACCAGTCTCCTTATTTACTACCTTTACTACTGGCTCAGAAGAACCGTTTGTTCCTACAATCTTAGCCTTGATAGTGTCAGTGTCAATCTTAAGAGAATCTGTATTCTTGTCTGAAATAACAATATTCTTAGCTATAGAGTCACTATTACCTTTTTGCTCAGCTGTAATTTCATTCTTTACAATGTCATTCTTATTGTATGACTTCTTGTCAAATGTCTTTACAGGAGTACCAACATTAGGAGCACCTTCGTAAACTACTGTAATTTCATGGTCACCAGTAATCTTAGAGAATGTATAATTACTTGGAGCAGTTGTAATATCTACATCTTTTCCATCTACAGTAATTTTCTTTAGCTTATAACCATCCTTTGGTTGATAATTAATAGTCTTATCATTATTATATGGAATTCCATTTACAGAAGGATCAATTGTTCCATTTACTACATTTGTTGTAATCTTAAATGCAGATGTTGCTTCTGCAGTTACTTCTTGTGTTTTACCTTCAGAAGTTACCTTAGCAGTATTTGTAATCTTTTCAGCAGTATTTAAAGCTTCACCGTCAAATGTAACTTTAATCTTATCTCCACCTTTAAGTTCATCAACTGTTACAGTAAATTCACCAGTTTCAGCACTTGCAACATTAACTTTAGGTTCAGATGAACCATGAGTTCCAACAATTTCAGCTCTAATAGTACTTGAATTGATTTTCAATGTTGGAGTATTCTTATCAGTTACAACTACATTTCTAGCAGTTGAACCTTCTTTTCCTGATTGATTAACAAGAATTTCATTCTTTACAGTTTCGCCTTTGTGGTATGACTGCTTATCAAATGTCTTTACTGGAGGTTCAACATTTGGATTTGGCTCATATACTACATGAATTCTATGATCTTGATCAATATTTCTAAATTCATAAGAACTTGTAAAGTTATCTTTATTTACTTCAGCACCGTCAACATATACTTTAGATAATCTATATCCAGTATTTGGTTGATAATTAATTGTTCTATTTTCATTTAGATAAATACGAGCCATTGATGGATCTATTGTACCATTTTCTACAGTAGTTTGAATATTAAATTCTTGATGAAGACCTCTATTTTTACCAAGAGTATTCTTTAGCTCTCCATTAGGTAAGTTCTTAGTTACTTTTACATTGTATGTTACAGTGAGAACTTGACCAGGACCAAGATTTACTGGTGCAGATTTAATACTATTCTCAGTAACAGTGGTATTTGTAACTGCAGTTCCATCTAAATCTGCTTTTACTGAATCAGCTACAATATGTGCTGAATTTCCAGCTTCTAGATTATCTTCAAGAATAGCACCATAAGCAGTACCAGTAGTGCTAGGATTTGTCATCTTTACAGTATACTTAACTGTAGATCCAATTCTAACAGTTTGAACATCACTTGTCTTAGTAAGTACAGGCTCAACAATGTCTAAATCATTCTTGATAGTAAGTGGAATTGTTTCACCAGCTTTAATTGTTACTGGATAAATATTTGTATTTAACAAATAACCCTTTGCTGCTTTAATCTCTTTTACATAGACTTTACCGGCAGGTAGAGCTTCTCCACTCTTGTTTAGACCTTCATAAACACCTGGGCTTGTTTCTACAATCTCAACAGTGTCAATCTGATTTGTTGCATTTTCATCAGAATATACACCAAATTTACAACCAGCAAGTGTAGGCTTATCAGCATCAGGAATTTCCTTTGTCTGCTTTCGAATAGCTCTTCTTGTAGGCTGTTCTGTTTTCTCTACCACATTTACAACATTTGCTTCATTTGATGTTCCAGATGATGCTGCAAAAGCAAGACCCGGAATAAGCATAGTTGCAAACATGGTAAAAACAATTAGTCTTTTAAAAATTCTACTCATGTTTCTCCTTATTTCTTAATTATTTTAAAGTAAGAAAATCTCACTTTAATTGCTCTTAATAACTTTCAAAGAACCAACATTCTTTACATTCACAGCTGTAATTGTAATATCTTCAGTCACATTAATTTTCTTAATCTGATCTTCAGTTATTTTTTCACCAGCATGAATTGTAGTTCCATCAGTTAAAGTAACATCTTTATTGCAAGTAAACTTTTCAAACTTATAGTTCTTATTTGGTTTATTTACTACAGATGTTACTGGATTTTGATTATCAAATACATCTTCAGTCTTATTTGATGTAATTTCACCATTAATTGACTTATAGTCTACAGTGTAGTAAGCTACAGCTAATGATGGGTTAAAAGCAAAGCCATATCTTCCTACTCTAATACCATATGTAAGAGTTCCTTTACCATTGAATTTAGTAAATACATTCTGATTATCTTCACTACCTTCAGTTCCAATAAATGTATTTGAAGATGAATCATACTTAAGTCCAGAAGTAGTTGTCTTATCTAAGAAACTATCTCTTGAATTAACTGTAACATACTCATTAGTTCCTGAAGAATTACCATCTAAGTCAATAATACCTAAATATGCATTTGAAATACCCTTGTCTGATTTAATTTCAAACTCAACTTCTGAACGAGTCTTATTTGGATAATTTCCATCAGTACTAAGTTCTATCCAATCTTTTCCACCATCTCTATAGAAGTTAAAGAAAGCATCACTTGCTTGTGCTCTAAATTTCTTAAAATTAATCTCTAGTCTATATGTCTTATTTCCAACTCTTACAGAGTCGTATACTACTTTAGTATCTGCAAAAGTATATGTTTGACCTCGACCATATATTTTACTATTCAGAACATCATTAGACATCCATCGTCCATTATCAAGTGGAATAATCTTTACTTTCTTTGGAATTGTACCAAATGTACTACTAGCAGGTGTACTAGTATCAAGATTAGTAGAGAAGTTATCCAAAGGCCCCCAAGATCCAGCAAACGCACTTACTGAAAATAGAGAAATTAGCATTAGTGCTAGTAGATAAACTCTACTTCTTTTAATACTAGAAGTAAATTTCTGTTTTACCAAAAGTATCAGTCTCCCTTCTTATTATAAGAATGCGTCAATTGACTCTTTAGAAATAATTTCATTCTCTCTTATTTCAGAAATAATGTTATTCTCTCTTATTTCAGAAATAATGTTATTGTTTTCAATTGCATCTAATTCTACATTTTCTTTTACCTTTCGTTTACTTTCAACTTTATAATTATAAGGTATAAATTTAAAGTATTCTTGAGATCTATGCTTATCTATTATTGGATATTTAGAAATAAATATAGCAGTAGGAGGTTTACCTCTATAAGGTTTCCTCAAATTCATAATCTCATCTATAATATTATCTCTTTGAGTACCACTAAATAAAGCAGCAGTTTCTTTAGTAGCTCCAGCATGAATAATAAAATTATTTACTATTCCTAATAGAGCATTTACATATATCATAGAAGTAGATAGAGCTATTTGGTTTAAATCTAAAGTACTCACAATAGGTTGAATTCCACAAGATCTACCTTTCTCAAGAATATCTTTAATTATTAATGAATTTTCTAAAGTACCAAACTCATCTAAACATAATAGAAGTCTAGGATCAAACTTTTCATTTGTTCCTCGATCCATTATGTCTTGAAGAATAAAAGCACTCATACTATTTGCTAATTCTTTATTAGCACTTATAAAGCTGAAACAAACTACTTTTTGTTTATTACTTCTAAAGTTTATTTCTTCTTTATCTAAAGTAAACATCTCATTAGCTCTAGATGTCATTAGAATTTCAAGCATTTTTAAAATTGTCTGATAACCATCTTTTTCAGCTAATGTAGGCTTATATTCAACTGCATACTTGTATAAACCATGAATAAAACTACCAGAGGTATGCTCATAGCCATTTACTAAGCTCTGAGTAACAAGCTTCATACTAGTTTTATAGTGTTCATCTTCACCGGTAGTAGACCAGCGTTTTGTATTCATCAAAGCTTCTATTTTACCAGTATCATTTAGATACTTAAATGGATCATACGAGAATGAACATTTTCTAGCACTAAATTCATAGTAGTCTACACCTTTACTATTACAAACTGACTCTATTTCATCAAGTATTTCTTCTTCACCTTTAAAGTCAAAGAATACTACCGGTTGACTGTTATCTATTGCTTGAAACATTTCAGCTTTTATTGTTGTAGACTTACCACTACCATTAGCACCACTAGTCATAGTACCACCAGATAGTATAGTCTGATTTATACATAATTTTCGATTATTATATTTAATTGTATCTCTATCAAAAGGTCTTATATAACCGAGTAATATACCGTTTGATTTTTTAAAAGCATTTAATATTCTAGAAATGCTATAAATCTCTTTAGAATAATCAAAGTCAAATTTTAAATCATCAAATTCATGTCGTTGATTATATAATATTCTTCTAGTAAATAATAAAGAAATACAGATAATAATTATTATTACATTGAATATTACATTTCCTGTTATAATACTAGAAGCAATGCCTAAAATATAGAATTCTAATGTAGAAAAAGGCATTGTCTTTCTTCTAAATAAAATTACATTCTCTGACAATATAATCAAATATAGAAGAAGTATAATTACATACTTAAGCATTCTACTCCATATTCTCCAATATCATATTTTTAAGTTTTTCACCTGTCACGAGTTTATCTTCATCGATGTCATACTTGTAAACTAATGCATAGTTCTTAACATACTTATCATAGAAATCTGGATAAGTTTGAAATACTACATTATCTATTTCTTCTTGACTTCTACATCTACTTATTAATTTACAAGCAGTCTTAGGACCAACACCTTTAAGACCTTCAATATTATCACTACCATCACCCATGAGAGCTTTGATATTGTTGAAGTATGCTGGCTCATGTATATTAAATTCACTCAGTAAATCTTTAGCTGTGTAAGTATCACTGAGTTTCCAAATATGTTTTGTAATTTCTATTCTGTTATTTTCTAATAATGAATAAAAATCTTTGTCTGAAGACATGATTCTTATTTTTTCGTTAGGATATAAATGACAAAAGGTACATACTACATCATCGGCTTCATAGCCAGGACTCATATAGCACTTATATTCATCATTGAGATTTAGTTCAGCATATCTAGTGAATGCATTGGCGTCATGATCAGGAGTTCTTGTAGCTTTGTATTCTGAACTCACTTCTTTTCTATAAGTTCCACAACCAATACTATCAAGACAAAATATAAGCCGGTCACCGTACTCTTCAATTTTTTCAAATCTATCTATTAGAGTATCTAAAGCCAGGTCCCAATCTCTATTCTTAGAGAAATACATCTTTTTAATTACATTACTTGCATCTACTAAATATAACATCAAATCTCCTTACATGCATATTTCTTCTCAATAATAATATCATATATTACTCGAAAAGTAAACTATCATTTTCTATATTTACCATAAGTCTAAGTATTCGTGATTTAGCATATTCATTAAATGTTTGTACCCATTGCATATGTACATGAAATTCCAACCATCGCTACTTGTTAAAAATGCATTGTTTACTTCTTTAATTAAATGTGGATTTTTATCTAAAAGACATATTGCACTATCTGTTTCTCTTGTTCTATTTTCATGACCCAAGTAACCACGTACTGGTTTTGCAGTTTTTATGTACAAGAGTGTCCTCCAAGTAAGATACTTTTTAAGTAAACCCATAATAGTCTTCTAATTCTGAGTCTTTTACATTTGTATTCTCACACATTACTCTAGTTCTCCATATATTTTTATAAGATCAATCGATTTTACACAACCAGTAGAGCCAGAAATCGCGCAGCTGGTACTGGGCACAGAGTCTACAAATTCTTTATTCTTGTTATTGTCATTGAGATACCAGCCAATAGGGCTTACTTTTCTTGTTTCAGTGTTTACTGCAAGCCCCATAGGAATTAAGTTCCAGTACAAGTCATCTTTATCTTGATCTAGAGTAGCCATAGATGGAATTACTTCTTTTTTCTCGCATTTTACTTGAATGAAACCATCATCAATATATGTTTCTACAAAGAAGTATGAGTAATGATCTGATAGATCTGTTAAGTTAGTTACAAAATCATGTTTATCTGCTTCTTTTACATTTCTATCATATTCTACATAGATATATTTTGAGTCATAGAATATTACTTCTGTACTTAAATATTTTCTAGCAACTGTCATTATCCAGTCGTCAAAAGGTGCTTTCTTCAAGAATAATACTTTTATTAAAATTGATATTGCTATTAGTGCTACACCAAAAGCTAAAAAGTATAATAAAAATGTTATTAGTAAAGAAGGATCATTAAAGAATGTAAATATTCCTTTTTTAATTAATATTAGAAGTAGAATAGAAATAAAGATAATTCCAGCACCAAACCAACTTAATACTCTACCAGTTCTAAATAATACTAGTCGTTTTGGTAGTATACCAGTAAGTTTTTCTTCTTCTTGTCTTTCTTTCATATCGATCTTCCTCTTATACAGTAATTTTTACTAAATCTAAGCCTTCTTCATGTACTAAGTCAATCATGTCATTTAGATTTTTTATTTGCATATTACATATTTGCTCTAAGTCTGGATTTACTTTGAATTTATCTTTATTGATTGTTAAGGTATCTTTACTATTTTCTAAATAATCAATTAATTTGATCTTCATTGTTTACCTCACTTTGTAGTTTGTAACAAAAATATGAGTAGAATTTTGTTTCTTAGAACAATTACGCATTGTATACTTCTTTTCATACTCATGTACAATGTTATTTTTGTATAATTCTTCTGTTAATTCTGTTTTACCAATTACCATGAGTGCTTTAGCATCTAAATTCTTAAAATCTTGTGCTAGTTGTCTGTGCATGTCTCTAGTAAAACCATTAAAAGTTTCTATATTATTATAAGCACTATAAGAATTATCATAAGGTGGATCTAAAAATAGAAAGTCATTTTTACTTGTAATATCAAAGATGTCTCTATAACTTGTTGAGAATATCTCACTTTGATTTAATAGTTTTTGATGATCTTCAGTAATACACATTTTAAAACTCACACGTCCACCAAATGATACATTAAATTTACCTTGCTTATTACATCTCATAACTCCATGAAAAGCCATCTTATTAATATAATAGTACAAAGCAGCATTACTATAAGAGCTCTCTATTTCATGATTATACATTTTTCTCATTTCATAATAGAGAGCTTTACTTTCTTCTTTTGTATTATTGTCGCAAATAGTTTGAATACTTTTTAGTTCTTCTACTACTTCTTCATAATTATCTCTAATACTAGTATAAAAATTCATCAGAGGTTTATTCAAATCATTAATTATCGCTGATTGAGGTTCTAGGTCAAAGTATAGAGCACCTCCACCTAGAAAAGGTTCTATGTACTTGCCACTAAATTCTGGTAAATATTTCTTAATCTCTGATAGTTCTCTCAATTTACCACCTACATATTTAAGTACTGGCTTCAACTTCATGTCTTCCCTTCAATATTTGTCAATAGTTTTATTTTTCTACCACTGTCAATAGCATTATTAATTTCTAATCTACAAGTTCTAATATCTTCTTTAGTCATAGAGATTTGCCACTTAGATGCAATTTGTAAGTAAGTATAACAATAATCTTCTTTATTCTCTTCTGGTAACCACTTGCTTGGTGGCTGATAAGATTTTAGTTCTATATTCTTATTTAGCGTCAATACAACATTATCACCACTGTTAATGAGCTCTTTCTTATCTCTTGCACTAATTTTTGAATATTTATTAATATAAGATAATGGAATAATAAAATCAACCTTACTAGAACCAGAAAGTTTTCTATTTGTATATGGATCTTTCTTTTTCTTTTCTGGTAGTTTTACTTTGCCCCAATTTAATTTCTTTGCATCATATTTTTTCTTTTTAGCTACAGGTATAGTAGAAATAAGTTTATCAATTTCTTTCTTAGTAACTTTATCAGAATTAGATTTACATTCTTTTTTCTTTTCTTCTGCTTTCTTATCTTGTTTTTTCTCAGGTTGAGATTGCGGTTTCGTCTGTTCTTTTCTCTCAGGTCTTTGAATATTTAATACTTCAAAAGGATCTTTAAAATGAATATCTCTACCAAATCTATGCAATGAAGTATTAGCTAGAGATAAAACACCAAAAAATACAAAAAGGAGAATAATAAATCTAAAAACTCTCTCCATGTACTATTCTCCTTTCTTGAATAATTATTAATCATGTGTACACTAGATGTACTCTAGTAAACTTTTGTACTCAGTTATATATTTATATTAAAAGACAACTAATTTGTCTCTGTGTACATTCTGAGTACATCTAGATATGTCTGAGTTCTTCATGTATACTAGTAATAGAAATACATTGTTTTCATTCTATTATAGATAAATATGACTTCCTGAATTAGTATTGATTATCTAAATGGTCATATCTATCATGCACATCTTGAGCTCTACCACTATTAAAACTATTAGTACTAATATAACCACAAACTCTAACAGCATAAGCTAATGTGTCTCTGTCTTGATTTCCACAAACTGTACAAGTAGGAGTATAGTCATCTCTATTTCCTTCTAACTTTACAGTATTGTATCCACCACATTTAGCACAATAACTAGTCTTTGAGTTTATTTCACTGTACATACAATTATCATAAATAAAGTCAATTACCTGTTCAATTGCTTCTAAATTCTTTGATAAATCAGCAGCTTCTATGTAGTTAATATTACCACCTGGACTTAGTAGTTGTAGAGGTGCTTCAATTGCTAGTTTACTAAATGGATCAATTTCAACCCAAACTGGTACATGAAGTGAATTTGTACAATAGTCTCTATCATGACCATCTAATTTAATAAATGCATCTTTACCAAATCTCTTCTTTATTGCTGTCGCAAACTTCAATGTTAAGCTTTCTGCTGGAGTACCATATAAGCTATAATGAATATTTTCTTTTTCTTTCCAAGTATCACATAGATTATTTAGATGCTTTAATACTTTTTCAGCAGACTTATTTGCATTTTCATCTTCCCAGAAATTAGCACCTGTTAAAACTTTAGTACATTCATATAAACCCATGTAGCCTAAACTTGATGTACAATATCCATTTTCAATCAATGACTTAAGTTCATCAGTAGGTTTTAATCTTGCTAATGCTCCATGACACCATAGAACAGGAGCTACTTCAGCTTTAGTTTTCATAAGTCTTTCAGCTCTTATTCTCTGCATTTTATGCGCTAGTTCTGCATATTTATTTAATTGCTTATAAAATTCCTTTTCAACATTATCTGGATTTAATTCTTTAGCTAATAAAGCGATGTAAGGTAGATTTAGAGATGTTACTCCAATATTAGCTCTACCATAATACTTACCTTCATCTTCTTTATAGTTTAAAGCATTTGCAATGTTTCCTACCTGTATATTATCAGGTGTCAGAAACGAGCGGCACCCCATTGGACCATAAACATCACCTTTACCAAACTTATTAATCTTATTCTCTTTCATTATTTTTTCAGATACATAATCTGGTACTAATCTCTTACTAGTACATTCTGCTGCTAGTCTTTTGAGATAATGATATTTTGATTTTTTGTCCATTAAATACTCATCTAAGCATAGAACTAATTTAGGAAATGCTATAGTTATTTTAGCACCATGTTCATTCTCTAAACCTTCTATTCTCTGCTTTAAAACTTCTTCAATTAATAAAGCTAAATCATCTCTTTCTTGTTTATTCTCAGCTTCTCCTAAGTACATCCACAATGTAATGAACGGAGCTTGTCCATTAGTGCTTTGCATTGAGGAAAGTTGATAGTTATATGTTTGTGCTGCATCTGTTATTTCTTTTTTAACATCTGCTTCTACTAACTTGTCAACTAATTCACTGTCTAAACAGAAATTCTTATACTTTTCTTTGTATCTTTTTCTACTTTCATTTACAAATGGTGCTAAGTGTGCTAGCGACATTGTTACTCCACCGTACTGAGATGAACTGACTGCGGTAATAATCTGCGTTGCGACTGTAGTAGCTGTAAGAAGTTTATGAGGCTTATTTATTTTAATGCCATTTATAACAGTTCCATTTTGGAGCATATCTTCTAAGTTAAATACACAACAATTAGTTCTTGTATTTTCAGCAATATAATCTAAGTCATGAATATAGATTGCTCCTTCATCCATAGCTTCTTGAATATCTTTAGGAATTATAAATCTTCTAGCAATATCTTTACTTGTTATACCAGCAATATAATCTCTCTGAGTTGTTACTAGTTTAGCATCTTTATTACTATTTTCTTTGTTCCACTCATCATTACTTCCAGCTATTAGCTCTAGTATAGATTTATCTGTAGTATTTTTAAATAAATCTCTATCATGTCTATGTTCTATATATGACCTAGCTACATTCTTATAACTAGATGACATGAGTCTATCTTCTACTAATTTGCTTATTTCATCTACTGTAATTGTTTTTTTCTCTGATTTTGCAATTTCTTCTTCTACATATCCAGCTATTCTTTTAATCAAATACTCTGGCATCTCAATATCAATTTTATCTGCTGCTTTTATAATAGCAACTTCTATTTTTTCTTTATTAAACTTTTGTGTTCTACCACCATGTTTAATTACTCTCAATGTTTGTCTCCTCTCTTTGTACATTATCTGTTTTCTTAACTCCACCAGGTCCGATGTATTTATCATTATTATTAAATGCTAAAATACCCTTGAAGACGAAAGGAACACAAATCAAGCCAATTGTATATCCAATATCATGTCCAAATGACTTACTTAATTTATAGCAATAATATACACTTACTGCAATATTTACATATGGAACCAATAGAAGCAAGAATAGCCAACCATTTCCTACAAATAGTTCAAATGACTTATAAGAATTAGCAAATGGAATAATTGCCCACCAACCTTCTTCTCCTGCTTTAGTAAATAATTGCCACAGACAAACAAAGTGAAATGCAAGCAATGCTAAATAAATTGTAAGTATTACTGGATGATCGTTTGCTTGAAGCCAGTTCATAAATTCTAAACTCATTGTATTTGTTTTCCTTTCTTATATATAATAGCTTTAAAGCTCTATTGATTTCAGTAAAAAAGAGCCTCAATAAAGAGGCTCATAAATTTAAGCTATTTTCTTAACACCAGCAGGTCCGATGTACTCATCTTTACCAAATGCTAGAATAGCCATGAAGATGACAGGTATAAAGATTAAACCGAGTGTAAATCCTACACCATGTCCAAATGACTTACTCAGTCTATTGTAATAGATAATTGCAACGACAATGTTTACAACTGGAATTAATAGAAGTAAGAAAGCCCATCCACTTCCACCCCAGAATAACTTGAATGCTTTGAATGAATTAGCAAATGGTATAATTGACCACCAACCTTCTTCTCCTGCTTTGACAAATACTTTCCATAAACAAATTATTGAAAAGATAATAAGTGTAAAGTATGGAATGTAAAATCGTGGATCTGACCAAAGCTGTTCATACACTTGTACGTAATTTTCCATAAAATATTCTCCTTATATATAAAAAATAATAACTCAAAAATCCTAAATTACTTACAATTCTTTAAGCTTTTGAATTCTTGAAATAATATTCTAATTTTTGTGCTGGTGCTTGATATGGTAATAAGAATAACTCACAAGAACCAAGACCACCTAACTTAGTGTAAGCTTTCTTAATCTTATTAGCAATCTGATGATTTCCAACTAAGTAGAATAAACTACCAAATTTATTATTATCTTTATAATTTTCTAAGATATGTTCATAGGATTGCTTAATAGATAATTCTATTTCTATAGCATAACTCTTAGCTTTACCTTTATCTCTAAATATAGGTATTAATAAATCTGGAGTTTGTGTAACAATTTTATTATCTCTAGAAGATATTATAGGAAACATTGAGAAATTAGAAAATTCATCTGTTACTTCTATTCCAGCTTTTATTTGATTGATTATCTTTTCTTCTCTCTCTAATAATTCTCTTTCTTGATATCTTCTAAACCCTATTCTAAAATCTTGTTCTCTAATAATTATTGAGCCACTTTCATTTTTAGGTTGAATACCCAGCGGATGGTATCGAGGTAAAAGTTTTTCACCTTTTATAAGTTCCCATAATTCTGAGTTAGGATTTCCAGTAATAATATCAAACATTAATTGCTCTTCAGCACAAGTATGATTTAATAGACCAAATGGTATATCAATATATCTAGTATCTTCTACTTCATATAAATCTAATAGCCATCTTGTAGGTCGTAAGAATACACCCATAGATGTTTCCTCAAACCATACTAGACCTAAGTCTCTATATTTTAACAATGTCTCTAGTGATAATTCAGTCCATTGTTCTAAAAGCCATAGTGGTATAAACTTAAATAGAACTAGTATATAAAAGATAGCTTCTTCTAAATTAGTTAAATCAACACTTTCTTCTTCATTGTAGATAGTTATATACTCATCTGACTCTTTCTTAATATTTGGTATTACTTTAGGTGCTCGATAATATGTATTTTTCACATTCTCTTGATCTTGAATATCTAATCTCATTACTTATCTTTCTTTCTGTCATAATAGATGCCATCTGGACTAACTTCAACTTCGTTCGGATTGATGTGTTGTTCTACATTATGACCTATATTAGTACTCCACTTTTTCATAGTATTCCAGAAAGCTAGTTGATTAATTCCACCACGAGCAACAAAAATTATAACAACAATCAAAGATACTAAGCCTACTAAACTCCATATCTCTCTACCTAGTCCACCCGATGATCTACCACCAGCTCCTCTACCAAAGTATTTTCTTAATACTTTTCTTTCTCTTCTACTAGCACCAGGTAACCCTAAGCTTTTCTTCTTTCTCTCATCTGACATTTGTTACCTCAAATATGTTTCAATCTTATCAAAATGTGGATCTTCTCTTATAGCACTATGTAAAATCTTCAAAATCTTAGTAGTATTAATATCTACTTCTTTAGCATCTTTATAAATACTAAAGTCTTGAGGAGATTTCCACTCATAGAAAAATTCATTATGGTCACTATCATAAGTCATAGTAAACATATCAATTGGCTTATTCTTTACATAGATTATAATAATATTGTTATAACCATCATTGAATAATCTCACATTCGTAATATCTTGCGATGAATATATATTTTCAGATTGAGCCATTGCATTCATTAACCAGTTATCTTCATCTGGGAATGTAGTTGGTAACTCATTCTTAGTTACTTTTTTATTTGAATCTTTCTCTATATCTGACTTCTTTAGTTTATCTTTAGTCTCTTTAATTTCACTTGTTGTTTGTCTTTCATTAAATGGAAATACATTATACTTATGAAGAGTATAAAGAACTCCAAGTAAAACAAGTAAAATTGCAAGAGTAATAAGTATTACTTTCTTTTTCAATCTAAATTCCTCTCTTACTCAAATTTTTGAACTGGCACAGATAAATATGACTTCTAGAATGTTATATTTCCATAGAAATTTGTTGACCAGAAGAATCAGTAGCAGTCAAAGATACTTTTGTATCATACAAAATATTTTCTTTATACCATTCATAAATATCTTGCATGTATAGCTCCATATTTTTTTAGCAATGCAGATACAAATGTTGTATGAGGTATTTCAATTATTGCATTTACACTTCTTGCACTATTTCTATGATTTCCATTTGTACTAAAGTATATAATGTTAACTTCTTTATACTCAAGTCCAAATCTCTCCATAGCGAACTTTCTCATATATACTTTACCTACACTGTAATTGCTTGTTTCATATATGTATTTATTATCTTTTACAAAAAATCTCTATTGTTATTCTACAATTATTTTCGTTAATCATTTTTTCTCCATTAATAACTACTTACTATTGCTTTTATATCATCATCAAATAAAAGTTCTTGTCCAAATACTTCAAGAGAAATACGTCCATCATGATCACCTAAATACTTAAATGGTGTATTTGTTGGAACTATAACCAAGTACCCATTCACTCCATTGTTTTTAAGTTTAAATCCAATGTCCCCAAGTTCGTAAATATTATCATAAGGACCGAATGTAATTAATTTTTGAGTATTAGAATATATAGTGTCTTCAGCAAATCTAAGCATTGTTTTATACCTCTCTAAGCCAGAAAAGTGGTCGGTCTTCAGCTGAGCATAGCTTCACCTTCACTCAAGTGTAACAGTAATTGGTTCTCCAGCAGTGAATTCAATTGCTTCACCAAATATTTCTAAAGTATATCCTTGATAGTAATCACTCAAAATCTTAAAAGTTGTACCTTTTGGAATTATTACCTCTTCAGTATCAGTCACAATAAAACCAGCATTTTTAAGATCTGCTATACTATTAAATGAATTAGTAGCATGAAGTAAAATACCAGCACTACCATAATATATATCTTCTGCAAATTTTAGCATTTTTAGTTCTCCTTAATCTATGATAGCTTCTACACCATTACAAAATAAAAATTCTTCTCCATATACTTCAAGTTCAACATTACCAGTTTTGTCACTTAAAAACTCAAATGGAGTATTTTTAGGTACAATTACTTGATTATTTATAATTTTAAATCCTGCATTTTCTATAGATTCAACTGTTGAGTACCCATATCTTTCAAGCATATTACTGAGACTTGAGCATACAGTGTCTTTTGCAAATCTAAACATTATTAATACCTCCCATTAGTTCAGAACATATCTAGATGTACTCAGAATGTACTCTAGTTAATTTTCAGCGTATTTTAATAGTAATATATAACCAAATGCTCTTGTACATCTAGTGTACACTGATTAATTTCTAGAATATTCTAACTTCAAATTACCACAATCATAAACTTGCCACCAGTCGTTATCAATCATGTTTTGACTTTCAGACTTAGTAGCATCAAATGTATCTCCAAGCAATTTTGGTAATTTATGCTTTTGCGCAGATAATCTATTAAGAACTCTCTCATCTTTGATGTACTTGTAATTAAGACCACTTCTACCAATAATTTCAAAGTTGTTACTCAAATATCCCTTAGCACTAAATTTACTCAAATCTACATAAGAATTAAAAGAGTCATAAGGCTGATGTTTTAGTAACTTAGAGAAGCCACCCACAACTTGAGTATTTAGCTTAGTGCACATTCTTAACAACTCAACTTCATTGTTCTTAAATCTATTTTTACCAAAGCACAAAAGTTGTACAAGCTCATTATTAAAGTACAAACCAATTCTATAATTTGATGGAGTGAAGCCTTGTAAGTGATTCTCTTCTAAAAATACTCTAGCTTCTTTTGAGCTTACTTCTCTAATTTCACAATTTCTAGCATAAATCTTATTTTTACAAATACCAAGCGCTGAAGAAATAATACTCTTGCAAATATCTTTCTTCAAATTCCATTCATACTCGAAAATGTGAATTAGATGTACTCCTTTTTCTTGACAAAGTAGAGTTTTGTTTAAGTGATAATCTTTGTCTATTCCAGAATTAATAGAATGCCACCAATTACCATTAAACTCTATAGCAACATTCTTGTCAGGAATATAAAAATCAAGCTCAAATGGATGAATACAATTTCTTCTATTTACAAAAATAGTATCAGAATATATTGTTTTTAGCCAGTCATGTAATTCAACTTCATATCTAGAATTGTATACTTTTTGTTCTTTCTTAAATTTATCATTAAGCTTTTGAAATAACTCAAGATCAATATCACTATTTTTAATAAAGAAACAGTCATACTTTTTAATTAGTTCAATACCTAAGTACTTTACAATTCTATACATGTTGTCAATATTCAATTTTCTAAGCAATGTACAATCATGATCTTTTTCAAAGTTTTCTTTGTTTCGTGTACTTGTCTCTTTAATTTTCTTTCTTACTTCTTCAGATTTAAAAGCATTGTCAAACCTATACTTGTCAATCATGGTTTGTTTAACTTTATCTTGAATTTCTTTAGACTCAAAAGGTGTCTCAGCACCAAATCTCTTAATATTTGTTTGATGAACTTTTTCTCGTACTTTTTCATTTCCAAAAGGTGTCACAGAACCATACTTCTCTAAATTTGTCTCTCTAATTCCATCTTGAATTTTCTTTGACTCAAAAGGAGTTTTAGCTCCATGTCTTTCTAAATTTGTCTTTTGTATTTTAGCTTGTACTTCTGGTCTTGATGTATGATACTTATAACCATACTTAATCAAGTTTGTACACTCAGCACAACAACAATTTCTATAACCTTTAGTGAATTTTATGAACTTAGTTGGTTTTCCACAATTCTTGCAAAGACCTTCTCCATCTTTTTTAAGATGCTTGTCATAATAATCTTTTTGATCTAAATCATGTTCTTTTCTCAGATGTCTTGTAAAAGCATTCACTGCTATTTCTCTATCACATATCTCACATTTAATTCTCTTACTCATTCTTACTTCTTTCCAACCTCCTTAGCTACATATTGTGCAGGGTCTGTAGGTTTACCACTTATGAAAACCTCAAAATGCAAATGTGGCCCGGTGGATATCCCACTACTTCCTACCAGTCCAATGACGTCGCCTTTTGAGACTTGCTGTCCTTTTGTAACTAGTACTTTAGACATGTGTCCATATCTAGTAGCATCGAATTTACCAGAATGTTTAATTACTACACAGTTACCATAGCCACCATAGACTCCAGCAATTTCTACAGTTCCACCATCTGCTGCTAGTATTTTAGTACCAGCTGGAGCACCGTAGTCTAAGCCTTTGTGGAAAGTTGACATACCAGCAATTAATGAGTTTCTAGGACCATAAGGAGAAGTAATAGGACAAGTTTTTTCTAGAGGATAACCTAATTCTCCAGTACTTATACCATCTCCTTGTGCTACATTACTACAATATTGCTGATACACTGATGAAGATTTTTCAGCATCTGATGGTTCTGTTGGACAATAATAATGTGGTGAAGATCCAAATGAACCAAATATTGCTATGATTAAAGGAATTACTATTATTGCTAACAACAGTATTACTAAAGCTATTGCTATTTCTTTCCATAGTAGTTTGATATATTTAAGAGCTTTAGTAACTTTCTTTTTTCCTTGTTTGTATTGCTTATTATATTTATTTGTTACTTTGCTTTTAGCAGATTGATACTTGGAATTTACTTTCTGCTGAGTATAATTTTTAAGTCCTAATGATTTTGCTTGAGTTAATTCTGTAGATAGTTGTTTTTTTCTAGCATTTATCATGTTATGAAAGGCAAGTAAAGTACTAAATCTTTAGTACAAAAAAATTTGCCTCTTTCTCCCTTCTTAAACAAAATGACCAATACACAAAGTACTTCTTTGCAAATTTAGTCTTTCTAATAACTTATAAAATGGAATTTTCTTTCCACCTCTATCTCTAAAATCAAGAGTATTACTATCAATGTCCATCAATGTAAAATATCCACTACTTCTTCTACTTTTGATAAAGCAAATCTCATTTAGATACTTAACTTTGTCACATTTTCTAAATCCAAGTATTTTACCAGTAGGAATTTTCTTTTCTCCACGAGCTCCTTTACAGAGTTGTCTATTTTGTCTAGATACTCGTCTCTTTTTGAATAACCAGTTTGATTGCTTGAATTCTTTATCACCACTTGCAACTACACAAGCATCTAAATAATGCTCTTTAAGTAAACCTAAATTTTCAGAATTTGCTTTAGTCACATAACCAAAAGTCTCGATAGCATCTGGATAGAGTTTTAACAACTGACTTCTAATAATACTCATCTGAGTAGCGTGTCTTAGATTTCGTTTTCTCTTGCCTTTCAAATTCAAAGTTATTTTTCCATCATGAATAGCAGCATGACACTTCTCACAAAGAGTTATTAGATTTTCTAACTCATCACTACCACCCAGACTTCTGAAGATAATGTGGTGAACTTCTAATCTTACATGTTTCTTACCACAGCACTGACAAGTGTAGTTATCTCTATCTAAAGCATGCGCTCTGGAATTTGCAAAACCATAGTTTATACCTTTTTGATAAGCCCACTTGTATTTTTGTAGCCAAGGTTTCTCTAAGAGTTGAGTGTCAAACTTACCAGTTTCAAAAACTAACTTGTTGACTGGTAAAATTTTCTTACAGAACTCAATTTCATCGACGTGTGCTTGAACCTTATGTTGCACACTTGGAGGTAGTCTATCTTTCTTTGTAGAGTTAGCTCTGTTCAGAAATCTAGGTTTTCTATACCTGGTCTTTCTCTGTCTACGATTTCTTCTAAAACCTTTTCTATGATCCATCTTATTTTCGATGTCATCTCTAAGAGTAACTTCTGATTGATACAAAACTTTGTTATTTGCTACACAAGCAGTACCAACATGCTTTGAACCTGTATCTTGACCCAGTACTATTTCCTGTACAACTGAAGTCTCAGGCTCATAGAGCAATTTAATTGTGAATGGACAACTTCTTACTACTTTAGCTTTCTTATCTCTTAATAATCTACGAACTTTGCCAAAACGAGTAGTTGGCATAAGTAGTTGTCCAGTTTTTGAAAGTACGTATACAAACATGTCATTTTGACTCCTTTCATAAATCTCAGAATTGTTTACTCTATAAGACAGTCAATTCCAAACTGTAGTGCCTATCTCGTATCTTTGACCAACACAAGAATTGGACTTCTCTTCGTCAATGTTGTAAGAGGTTTTTAAGCTGCAAGCACAAGGCTATTGTTTAAGTCCACCTAACTTAACTTACAACCACAGAGCAAGAGTCTAGAGCATCAACTCAAGGTGTGTATGTAATTTCTCTCAAACAACGTAGTCAAAATTTCTTAAGACTCAGACTAATAAGTAATTTAAGGACTGTACTAACTTTAAAGAGGTTAATCTTTAGTCAAGCACATACTTACTTCACTCATATTGCTATCCTCTTAAATCTTCTAATATTCTCTCTTTTTGTTTTTTAGAAAGACCATTTGATAAATTACTAATAAAGTCTTTTATCTTTGACTCTTCTGCTTTTATGCTAAACTTTTCTTCTCTACCATCGATTTCGGCATCGATATTTACAAACATAGAACCTTTTTCTTTTTCTACTTTAAGTTCAGCACTATCAAGTACATGTCTACATCTACGTTTACCTACATTTTCTTCACTAGCATAGCAGACAGAGCAACCTCCATCTTCTAATGTTCTTATTACACCTTGTCTTCTCATCAAATACCTCTTTTACTAAAATTCTTGAAATGACTCTTGAATAGAAAATCGAATGCTATACTTATCAAGAATTTCCTTAACTAAAATTGATTCTGCTCTAGTATAAGAAAATATAGTAAAGATTGATCGACTATTCTGAGCTTCAGTATATGTAAATTGTATAGACCTTTGTAGTAGTGCTTCTTCTACTTTTGAAGCATCTTCATTTTTAATAACTGCTACAATTGTCCACAGCTTTTCTTTCTTCATCCATACATCAACTACCATTTTAGCAAACCAAGAACCTATATAAGTAGTAATACCCATAACAACTGTAATTACTAAAAATGATTGTTGTGTAAATACTTTAGTACCGAGAGCACCTATAACTGTTGAGATTGTATTTACTATTGCTGCAGATACTGGTGTTCCTTTTACTAAATGAATTGTCTTTAATGTCCCCACAAATACAAATAACAATTGTAGTACAGCTAATAATATAATTTGTTTTGTCACTATTTTTCACTTCCTCACGTTTTTAATTTTTTTATGAGCAACCACCACATGAATTACTTCTCCAGTCATGATTTTGGAATGCTCTAAATACTTCTAAATATTGATCTGGAGCTGCAAAAGCAGATATCCAGTCTCTATTCTCTTGAATCCACTGTGTTGCATCCATTCCATCTTCGTATGAAGTAAAAGTGATAGTATAGTCGTCACTAAAACTCCATTCATTATATTCACCTTCACAATACATGGGTTCATTAATCAACTCTTCTGGAATTAAGTGAGAAAGATCTACTTCAACTGTGTATTTACCTCTTTCTGGATCATACTCTGTCGCAGTTGCAAATAGTTGCCATTCACCATGACAAAGACAAGGAAAATGACCAGTCCAGTTTGTTCTAAAATCAGTATATCTTTCTTCACTCACAATACACTCCTTTACTTTTCGTCCATTACTTCTAACACTTCAATCCACTTTAAAATATCTGCTTTTTCTGCATATGCATAATATCTACCTCTATATTGACCTTCGTCTTTTTCACAAGCTTTATAAACTTGATTTCCATTCTTATAGTCAATTCCAGCAAATCTTAAAGCACTAGCAGCATTTACAAATATCTTATTTTCTTCTAAATCTATTACAGGTCTTTCTTCATGTAATTCTCTAGGACAATCAATTCTACTTAAAGCTTTTTCTAATTTTAGAATATCAACTTTGTCGTCATACTCATCAAATTCATAAAAGCTTACATTATCAGCAGTTTCTTCCATTCTTTTTACTTTCTCATCTTGTTTATAGATATCAAGCATGAGTTTCTTAAAGTCTTCAACTGCTTTTTTAATCTTTTCGTTTGTTATTACTAAGTCATCATCTGACAAGTCTATTTCTGAATGTTCAAAAGCATTACTCTCAAAGCAAATGACCAACTTTACTCTTGAACTTGCAAAGTCATACTTAAATCTAATAAATAATGCTCTAACGTCATTGTATCTTCCAAGTTCACTATATTCTTCATTTGCAAGTCTTTTATTCCAAGTTGTTTCTTTCTTATATAATTGCTTTTTCTTTTCTTGAGATAAAGCTTCAATTTCTTTAATTAGTTCTTTTTTATCCATTTAAGTCTCCTAAGATATTTTTAACGAACTGCTAACACTACAAAAAATAATACAAGTGCTAATATTCCTGAAATAATATCAATAATTCCGTTTATAGTACTTCCAGTAGTAACAGTAAATGGTAGATGAGGTTTCCACCAAACTTTATTCTTCCATATTGCTGGTATTGGAAATATCAGAGGAATTGAACTATCACAGAACATGTCCTCTAAGCAATGTAGTAAATAACCAAAACCAAGACAAACACCGATTATTCTTAGATTTGTATAAGTTGTAGTAAATACATAAATTAATGAAAATATCGGCAGTATATACTTTAATATTGGTGGTAAATGTATGACTTTTGTTAAATTTCTATAAATCATACTACTACCTACTAATATTGCTAAGAATATAAGCAGAATAAATAAAACCAATATAGCATTATTTTTTATGAATTCACTAATCATTCCATCTGCTGAATTTCTCATATTCGTAAAAATATTATAATCTCCAGTAGGTATTCCAAAGTAGAATAGTAAAATCATACTAATACCAATTATCGGTGCATGCCATAAGTATCTGTGTTGTGTTGGTGGCTTTCTATCACCTTTAAAATGATATATATTCCAAACCATAGATGAAGTGGACTTCATAAATAGAGTCATCATCAATCCTAGAAGTCCACTCGAATATTTAGCAGTAGATTCATCATTGTCTAAGTCAACTAATAGCGCTCCACCTGCTAATGAGATGGTACACACTATTAGAAGAAATAGACTACTTAAAATCTTAGAAGTAATAGGTGGATAAATAGAAACAATAAGACAAAGCTCCATGATGACTAGTGATAATGCAAAGTGTGTTTTACCACTAAAACCATCTATTCTTTTTCTTAATTTCTTCTTCATGCTTTTACTTCTTCTTTCCTTTGAACATTACTCTTTGTGAATTCTTTTCTTCATCAATAAGTTTCTGTAAATCTGTCTTAGAGATCATTCTGCTTGTCTTATCTGAGAATGTTTCAGCATCGTGTCTATTATAACTGTCTAATTTCTCAGCATCAGTTAAATTCATATTAGATATTTCTGATAAGCTTGAATTACCAGTTTTTAACTCAGCAAGCTTCTTATCAGCCAACATTTCTCTTTCAGCAATACTCTTTCTAAGTCTATCAGCATTTCTACCTTTTATCTTAGACTTAGTAGAACGTAAAAGTTCATTCTGCATTGCTTTTTCATCAGCCAATGCTTTCTCTAATTCAGACTTATATCTAGTGTCAGTATCGTTCTGAATCTGATCTTTAAGCTCTTGAACGATTCTATCTTTATCTTTCTTAATCTTATCAGCAAGTTCAGCTTTAGTTCTTGTAAATTTCTCAAGTTGTAGTTTTTCATCGTCTGTAAGTTTATGTTCACCAGTAAGAGACTTATTATATTTTTCTTGTAAGTCTTGTGGTAGTTGCATATTAGTAGCAGAAACTTCATCAAACTTAATCTTTTGCATCTTTTCTTTAATTTCGTCAGATACGGCATCTTGTTTAATACTATTAAAGTCTTGCTTACCACCAGCAAACATTTCTTTCTCTCTATGCTTCTTATACTCTTCAGCATTCTTAATCATAGACTTTGTAGACCTACTCTTAGCTCTTGAGAACTCTTCAGCTGCTTTTTGATCTTGAGTAAGCTTATTAGAACGTAAGTCGTTAATAAGATTTCTTGTAGATTTTCTACTCTGTGGATTTTCTAAAGCATTTTCAGTTAAAGCACCTAGAGCACCAGTAATACCAGACTTACCATTCTTAACTTTTGTCTCAATAATATTTCCATCTGCGTCTGCAATTTTTCTAGTAACTTCTCTATTTTCATTCCATCTATTAAATGCATTAACTCTATTCTTAGCACTTTGTTTCATTGCATTTAGAGCTTGATTTAATTCTGGAGAAATAGCATTATTTATACTAGTAAATAGACTACTTAACTGTGCACTTAAAGCTGGAGCAAATTTAAAGAACATTAAAGATGTAGCAATTCCAAGCATTAAATGCATGATATCTGCTCTTGTTACTATTCCAATTAAGTATAGCATTAAGTCAAATACAATTGATAAAACTACAATTTGTATAGAACATGTAACTACTATGAATAGACACATTTTACCTTTGTCTACTAATTTCTTTCTACCAGATATTAAACAAATACCAGCTACCGGTAGTAATAATGTACTTCCAGCAACTAATAATTTTGCTTGTAAATTCTTTAGTGCTAGTCTCCATAATGCTAATACCAGTATAATATATTCAACAGTCATAAGTAAGAATAAGAAAGCACCATTACCTATAGCTGGATTGCTCAAACTATTAGTTATCTGTAGTAACGTTTCTTTACCTTTAGCGTCTGATGCATTATATCCTTTTTGCATAGCTGTCATCATATTTGACAATCTTTGAGGAGCTAAATCTGTTCTATAATTCTTTTTCTTAAATGACTCGACATTTATAGCACCTTTATCAAATACTGGAGATGCTGAATTAGCAAACCAGTAATAATAACCAATGTTATTGTCAAATTGCTTTAAATCAACACCATTAATTTCTCTTGGTATTTTTAGCTTATCAACTTTTAAATCATCGATTGAATCAACACCAAACTGAGTAGCTATCTGCATGTCAATAATTGGCTTATTGATTAAACTTGTCTCATTATAACCAACACTCTCAGAGCTAGGTACTGACTTACCATCTTTACTCTCCCACATATCTGTAGCAAGCATATCATGAGTAGATGTATTTATCAATGAATTAGCTAAATTTGAAAATGAAGTAGCTAATGATTCTGACCTACCGGATAAAGCCATTCCAGTAACCATAAATCCACATACTAATACAATTACTAAATTAGATAATGAATTCTTCTTGGTACCACCTCTAGCAAATGAGAATGCAGCACCAACAACTAAAAATATAAATGACACTAGAGCAAATATTAAGAAAATTGAAGGTTTTCCATCTTTATATAAGAAAACATTATTAAATACTTTTACAACTTTCTTTAATTGAAGTGCTTCTAGTATTGACTTCATCTCTATATTCTTAGCCATTACTAAGAGCTGTATACCTTTTCCGGCTAATTTGGCTGCACCCTTTGATAATGAGTACATTCCTTGCTTTATAGATTTCTTTAAACTAAATGATGCTTGTGAATTCTGTAAAGCATATATTCTTAATGACTTAGGTGTCTGACCTTGTCCTAATTTTTCGATATCTTCTGGTTTAGCATCTTCTGGAATATCAACTCCAAAATAATCTTTTGTACTTGGAGAACCTTCAATAAATGGTACTCTCTCAAAACCTTCAGTATTACCTAGAGCACTTGGTATCTCACCTGTGTAAGTAACCATTTCTCTAGTGTTACCAAACATTATATCAAATCCAACTTTAGAGTAGTCACCAGATATAGGTGAACTATTTTTATCACCAATATCATCTATACTAGTAGATGCATCTCTCCAAACGTAGTTTATGTTTCCTACTAGTGGTGTTACTTTACTCAATGTAGCATAACTACCAACCATAAATGAGAAGAATAAAGCAACACATAAAATAACTTTTAGTATCTTCTTCTTTTTGTGCATATTTACACCCTTAAATTATAAACTCCTTGTGAAACCTTGTGAACTTCTAAGAAGATAAGTTTTTCTCCTTATATTTCAAATACTCATTGCTTTTTGAAACAAGAAAAGGAAGAGAGAAGTCTTATTTCAACTTCTCTCAAAAATGTATTCTTATTCTGTTTTAAATTTTCTCTTTAGTACAATACCAGTTGCAGTAATAGCACTAATTAAAAGTATAGAGTATAGCATAATATTAGAATTATCAGATGTCTTTGGAAAATCTAAATTTTTAGCTATAGTAGGTCTATTTGATTTAACATTAACTCTACTTTCATCTAAAGTATTATCTTTATTATTTACGTCAGATTTGTTTGTATCAACTTTATCTACTAGCTTATTTGCATCAACCTTATCTACTGGCTTGTTATTGTCTATAACTGGTTTGTCAGTATTTGGTTTGTCTACACTTGGTTTATCAGTAGGCTTATCAACATTTGGCTTATCTGTATCTGTTGGCTTTTTTCCTAAGAACATCTTTACTGTATCTCCATCAACTTGTGTTGTATTATCAACGGGTGAAAGAGAGCAATCTTCATTGACTTTTAGCTTAAATGAACCATCTCTTATTTTGCCACGAGTATAGAGATTTGTAACTTCAATTTCAGTTCCAGGCAAAGCACAAACATATAGAATTTCCTTATAGTACCAATCATTTGCAAATTCAACCTTGTTATCCAATCCAAGATCTTTTAAATATAGCTTTTTAAGCAATTCTTTATCATTATGCTTAACATCTTGATTTTTAATAACACATATAGTATCTTCAAACAATTCAGAGTTGCCAATTCTAATTTTTAGATCCTCTACCTTTTTATCACGATCATTAAAGTAGTCTTTAACAAACTCTTTACCATCTGGTTGAATCTTAACACCATGAGTCTCTATATGTCTAGCACTAATAGCTTTCATTTTTACATCAGCAAGAATAACTCTTTTATCAATTGCTTTACCATTCTCATCATAAAATTGCCATTCATATGGCTTAGCTCTTAGTTTTGACAAGTCTTTGATAAATGGTCCATCATCAGCAAATGAAAATGATGGAATAAGCATTGCCATTGTCATCGCTGAAACAAGTATCCCTTTAAATAGTCTTCTCATAAATCTCCTTACAATATATTCTTATTCTATTCTTATCTTGTCTTGATAATCTTTAAAGATCCTAGTTTATCTTCAACACCATATGTACATAGAAAGCAAAACCTGTTTTGAATGTATCATCATCTGGTAATGTAGTACTATTACCTATGAAACCATCAATTGTTGATTTAAGTCTCCAGTCAGTACTATTAATTCCTGGAACATAATAGTTTCCATCGAATCCAGTATTCATTCTAACTTGTTCACTATGAGTATCTAAATCTCTAAAGCACATCATAGTGTCTTTATCGTAAAGATTACCAGAGTCATTATATCTGAGTTCAAATGTGATTTTACCTGAATGTTTAGCAGAAAGACCATCGAAGTATATATTCTTATCACCAACAGAAATAATAGGTGAACTTTGTCTAGTAAAAGGTTCATACCCTACAGCACTAAGATTTGTATTATCACCTTTCATTATCAGGTCAACATACTTACCAGAATTTCTATCTATGAACATCTTTGAAAATTTTAGAGTATATGTATTTTCAGCATAGAAATTAGAACCATATAGATTTGATGATTTCTTAGAAGCATCGACATACACATACTTTTCAGGTTTACCAGCAGCATATGGTTCTCCCCATACAGTACCAGCACCTTGTTTCACACCTTTACTTTCATCAGTTGTAATGGAAACAATATCTCTAAGATCTTTAACTTCTTTATTTCTAAGTAGATGTGAGTTTTCTTTAATATACCATTCTTCATCTACGTAATGAACATTTGGTATCGGCGTCTGTCTATCAATTGCAGCACCAGATGCTACAGTAAAAATCATAGCAGACATGAGACTCACAACACTTAAAATCTTAATTTTTTTTGCATGAATTTAGTTCCTCTTAACAATTTTTAAAGAACCTACAGTCTTGTCAAAATGAGCAGTAAATGTAGTTTCAGTGTCAATAACTGCTTTTTCTACTTGCTCAGAAGTCATTTCTTCACCAGCAGGAATATAAGTTCCATCTGTTAGAATAATATTTCTATCTGGTGTCCATTTAACAAACTTGTAGTTCTTATTAGCTTTAGCTTGAGTATTTGAAAGACTAGCAACATCACCTAGGTAGACTCTATCATCTTTTGTACCAGTAATTTCACCACCAGTATTTGCTCTATAATGAACAGCTGTCTTTCTTAAATTTAGAGTAGATGAAATATAGCAACCAGAATAAGCCCCTCTTGGAGTTCCATACCACATATTCTTAACTTCACCGTTCTGAATTCCTGTATTAGCAAAGAATACTGGTCTATAATCATCAGAATCATCACTACCATAAACAGTACCATTAGAAGTTACCAAGTATGTAGTCATCTTATGTACAAAAGCATTATTAGCATTTATAACAAAATTACTAATTCTGAACGATTCTCTAGGGAAATTAACAAAGTCAATATCATCAATTCCAATCATCAGATTTGGTATATTTGCTTTATTTCCATCTTTATCTAATATCTGAGTGTCTACTCTTGCTTCACCCCAATTAGAACCAGTTGAGAATAATGTATCACTAGAAAATGATACTTCATTGCTACCAAAATAGAAACTCATCTGATTATTTATCTCACGAAGTATAATCTTCTTATCGTACCATTTGCCCTTAAACTTAAAATAGTCTTTAATAAGAATATAAGTAGAGTCATCATTGTAATTATAAGACTTATTTGTAAATCTAGTTCTCCAAGCACCATTTTCAGCAGTATTTAAAGGATAACTACTTGGTACTTTTTCTAAAGTATTATATGGATCATTAACCACAAATTTAGGTAAATGACTTGGATCATCCAGTTTGTTATTTAATACTGTGTCCTGTGTTAAACTTGGATCAATTGTAGATATTTCACTCAGAGGTCTTCCACCTGTTAAATTAGGTATATTACTCTGAACACTGACTATACTAGGTGTACCGGCAAATGATAGTGTAGTAGAAAGTATAAAAATACTAAATACTAGCATAGTAACTATTCTAATTCTTTTCATTACCCCCCCAGAATTTCTTAAGTATTTTGTTGTCATTAAATTATTCTCCTTATTTAATATATTTGAAAAGCTATTAGTAAATAGCAATTTCTCAAGATGTGACGAGCTATCATAGATAAATATGACTTCCTAGATGATAGATTTTTCTAATTCCATGATACTATCAAATGATTGAGAGACAGAATTTAGTTCTAAATCAATTTTAAAGTAAAATGGACCATCATCTGGAAACATACTTTCTACAATGATATTTTTTCTATCATTAGCAACTCCGATAACGTAGCAGTTATTGTCTGAATAACATCTTCTAAATAATTTCTTAGCTTCATCAATTACTGATTCATCTAAATATTCAATTCCGTACATAATATTCTCCTTTACTTACTTGTATTTTGCATACTTTCAATGTTGCTCCGTTTACTTCATTTGAATTATAGTAGTCCATGAGTTCGATGTATATATCATTTGTTGATCTATTTTTAAATCTACATCTATGCAATTTACAAGATTTTACTAACCCCTCAATAAAGTCAATCACTACATCTAATTCTATATCAGCAATGTCTTTGTATGTGCAATTGTATACTTCACTATAATGGTCAATAATGACATCGGGACATTCAAATATTCCATGAAATTCATCATCGCTCATGCTTAACAATTCTTCTTTTAATTCAAATATGTCTTCAGGCGATTCTTCATCTACAATAAATAGAAAAAAATTTTCATAGTTCATTTCTACTTTTCTATACCTTACTTTCTAAAATTTGTTATAACTCAATTTTAAATTACCACAATCAAATACTTGCCAATAGTCATTATCTATCATGTTCTGACTTTCTGTTTTACTAACAAATTATTGTGTTATAACTTAGAAAAAATGTAAAACTCTAAATCTCGATAAACTTCTGTTCCTTATTTTTATCTATCTCTACTTTCTCTTTTTCAAATTCAAATTCAAATTTATCATCTCTGTTTTCTAAGTCTATAGTTCCTTCTAAGTTCTCAGGTACATTCAGTTCAATCTTATTTTTAGATACTGAAAAACCTTTAGTATCAAGCCCACGTTTCTTAAAATAATCTTGTAACCACTCAAATTCTCCATAGTAATATTGAACAGGAGTATAGTCAGATCCTAACTTAATAAGTCCTGCACCAGGGTGATTATCGATTGTAGTACCCATTGTAGTGTCAAACCCCGCCAAACTCATGCCAGAATCCATCTGGCCACAGGCTACCTTCATGGGGATATTATCCTTAGTCGTTGTAGGTAGTGTCGTAGCTAACATTTTCTGAGATGATACTACAATTGCAATGCTAGCAGATCTACTGAGTTGTGCTAATGAACCAATGATATACATTATTTCACCCTTCATAGCATCTTCTTCTTTACCTTGTGTTGTTTTTATACCAGATGGCTCTGTTAACTCTTTAATTTCGTCTATAATACAAATCAAGCTGGCAAAAGTATCGGAAAAAATGTAATCTACACTAAATTCATTTACTTCTATCCAGTCTTCATTGTTTAAGCATACTTCTACTTTCATTCAATATCCTCTTAAAAAAGAAGAACTATACTAGATAGCTCTTCTTAAGTATTTTATCTATTTTTGTATATTTTTTCTACATACTTTGTAAGTTTTGTTATATCATCGTTTGATAATTCTTCTGTGTCTATTGGCTTTTGTGCAAAAATTCTCTTTGTTGTTTTTAGATCTTTAATTTCAGTGAACCCATTGCATCCAGTGTATACATAGAATTTACTATGTCCTTTATCAACTAATAAGAAATTTGTTTCATCATTTTTTCGATAACTGTTTCCGCCACGTCTATTTGTGAAGATAACATCAAAGTCTCTGTCTTTTAGTTTAATTTCAATTCTATTAGTACAGTAGTAGAGCATGCAATACAGATAGTCCTTTGCTTTTTCTAGAACTTTGTTATTTTGTTGCTCTCTTTTTAGCTTGATTTTTAGTCTTTCTTCTTTCGAAAGTCTTTTTTCTTCAATTACAAGATTACAGTCAATATCGTATCTTACAACTTCAAGTTCATCTTCAGTATCGATAATGAATGTTTTTGCAAAATCTTCAACTCTATGTCTTTTTAGCCTCAGAATACTCTTAATCTTTTTATTATGTGGTTAGTCCTAATAGTTTTTCTTCAAGTTCTTCAATTGTACTGAATTCAAGATAATAATTTGATGCTTCCATCTTTTTGTGAGAATTTTCTCTAGCGATTAGTATCTTTATTGTATTTGTCATAGTATTTGTACCTCTTTCTTAGAATATAAATATAATATCATACATTTATAGAAAAGTACAAATAATAATTACAAATCTAAATCTTTAATATCATACCACTCATGATCATCTAAGTAGTCTATATACTCATAGTCATCATAAGTACTAATTGTGAAAGTTCTGTTATCGTCTACATCTTCAACATGATAATAAGGTAATTCTGACAAGAGAATATCATCAATATCTTTGAATACAATAAAGTATACATCTCTTCGATTAATGCTTGTTTTTAGAATAATACTATCTTCATTGTCTGTACAAGAGTCTATCAATTTTCTAATAGTAGACGTGTTGAAGTTATTTACAATAATTGAATTCTTTTCTAGTACTTCTGCAAGCACTTTTCTTGATTTTAGACTTCTAATATCTCCACTACATTTAAAATGAGATGGTAGTTTATAGTAGTTATCTTGATATAGTACAATCTTCACTTTTAATTATTCCTTTCAAATTAATTCAGTGTATACTAGATGTACTCTAGTTAACTTTTACATCTGGTTATATATTACCATTAAAAACAACTCAATTTGTCTCTGTGTACACTCTAGTAATTCTGAGTGGCATCTGGAGTAAACAGTACTACCAAATATACTCTGACTTACTCATGAATAAATCTTTTGTTGCTGATAATTCTGAATCTAATTTAACTAGCTCTTCATTATCATAATAATCTTCTATACTAGAAAAATTTCTTGCAATTTTATGCAAAGTATTCTTAAGTCTAGTTCTTTCTGGATATTGATCAGTTTTACCATACATTTTAGACTCATCAAAATACTTTTGCTGTAATTTCTTATATTCTTTTAATTTCTTATCATCATTTTCTATTATAACTCTTGGTAAATGTCTGAAGAGATCACAAAAGTTTCTATAACCTAAGATTTCAATCATTTCATCTTTAGTATAACTTTTATTTTTCTCAAAATCTAACTTGTCAGTACATGTAAACTTAGACATTCTTTTAGTGTATGTACCTTCAAATTCAAAAGTATTAGTAGTACCATTTACAAAAAATTCAAAGAAAAAAGTATTATCATATCTAATTCTCTTATGTACTTGAACATGTTTATATCCGGAGTCTACTAATTCTTTTCTAATTTCATTGCTGATATCATCTTCACAGTAATAAGAAGTTATTCTATATTCTCCAGGTTCAATATTAGTGCAAGTAAAAGCAATATCTTCAAGCATATATGACGCATGTTTATTATTTAGAAATGTAGAACCATTTAAAGCTCTTTTTCTAAATTCTTTTTTCTTGCTTAACATTTTTCTAGAATAGATAGAATGATTCTTCATAAAAATTTACCTCGTATATTCAAAGATTTAATTATTATATCACATCTCAATGAATTCTTAAACTATTTTAATCTACTTGATAATGTTTCAATTATCTTATTAGGAGTATCCATTTCTTCTCTTGTAAATTCAGAAGGTGAAAATTCAACTCCAAATTCTTCCTGAATGTCTACCAGCAGACTCACATAATCTAAAGAGTCTATTAGCTCTTCTTCTAGTAAATTAATATCTGGATTTTCTTTCACTATTTCATCGCCACAAATATTTTCAATTATATCTAGTATCGTATCTCTCATTTTACCACCTTTTAATTATAATATCAACATAATGACTCAGATATATCTAGATGTACTCAGAATGTACACAGAGAAACTTTAAGTAGTTTTTAATAGTAATATATAACAAAATTACTCTTGTACACTAGAGTACATTCTAGTTAATTTAATTATCAATAACATCTATGTCATCAAACATCTTTGAAAGTTTGCCTCTAAATGAAATATGCATTTCTAAATCTGATACACGTTCTACAGCTTCTTCAATAATCTTTATAAATTTTTCAGTGAATTCTTTTATTGTAAGTTCTTGTAAATCTAAATTAGCAAAAAACTTCAAAATTAGCCCATAGTCTAAACCATCTTGGTAAGATGACTCAAATCTTGCATGTATTTCAGAATCATAGAATTCAATGTCAATCATGTTTGTATAAGAGTCACCGTATCCAAAAGTATAACTATACTCAGAACCAGTATCACATCGAAAGTCAGTATGAATATCTAATAATGTTTCATCTTTTAACTTAATATCTATCATAATTCTCCAATATATATTATCTGAATGACTCAGATACTACTCAGTGTACTCTAGTAAAAGTTTATGCTTTTTAATGGAAATATATAACTATGTATTCTTGTACATCTAGTGTACACTAGTTAACTTCTAGTCATTATTAATATCATAATATCTACCAGTATCATCTTCAACTTCTAGTTCAATATGAAGATCCTTGAGTTCGTCGTCATAGCGATCCAGTAATTCTTCCATGTATATACACACTAATTTTTTAGTATTATCTGATAGCTTTCTCTTAGCAACTTTGATATTGCCATTAATCCAAACAGTACTATCAACTCCACGAATAGTACAGTACCCTTCAGCCCAAACATCAAATGTAGAATGAGCCAAACCTCTAAATCCAACAGAATTCATGTGCGAATTGAATGCTATTCTAGCTTTATCTTCTGTTAAGTCTTCTTTTTTTTGTTCCGTATATTGAAATAGTAATTTTTAGCATTGATTATTACCTTTCTGACCATTTTAGATCTTCACTAAGCCATTGATTAATTCTTTCTGCAAATTCAATAGCATCTTGTAAAATACTTATGAAATTTTTAGTGTCATCTAATGTATACTGTCTAGATGGTAATCCATAACTAACAACAGCGTCACGATACTTATATTGTACAGGTGTGCCAGTAAAAACTTGCATATCAGTATTAAGTCTTACTTCTATAGCATATTTATCAGCATCTCCAGTTGATGCAACTCTTAATGACTCAAAAGGTGTGTCGTTTATACCAACACCACTATATTTGAAAAATACGAAATTACTATTACTAAATATTGTTTCTCTCATAGTATTAATCTCTCTTATTTAAATTCAAAAAGTTTTTAGTTAAATATATCTTATCATGCATCAAGTACAAAGTAAATATTACATATCAGATTCAAGTATGAATCTTACTTCTTGTGTTTCAAATTTACTTGTTTCACTATTAAAATAAGTATTTTCTACAACAACAGGTTCATCAAAGACAAAATTAACAAAATGGTCAAAGTCTTTATATAATGAATCACTTGAACTTCTTTTTTCAAAAAGATTATAAAGTTTATCACGGTCAACATGACAATTAATAGTATTTCGTCTTTCTACAATATTACTGCATTCAATTAGATCTTCAACAGTTAAAATACCTCTGAAACTTGTTCCTGAATATAGATGATCTTGAAAATTACACTTCATTATTTTCTCCTTTACAAAATTCTAATTTTAAATTACCACAATCATAAATTTGAAACCAACCATTATCTATCATATTTTGACTCTCAGTTTTACTTTTATCAAAGTTATCTCCAAGTAATTTTGGTAATTTATGCTTTTGTGCAGCAATTCTATTTAAAACATTTTCTCCTTGAATATATTTATAATTAGGTCCACTTTGACCAATAGTCTTAAAACCATTTTTCAAGTAACCACCAGCATCAAATTTACTTAAGTCTACATAACTAATGAAATTATTGTACTTTTGATGTTTAAGTAACTTAGAAAAACCACCAACAACTTGAGTGTTTAGCTTTGTACATGCTCTAAGTAATTCTATCTCATTCTTCTTAAATCTGTTCTTACCAAAGCAAAACAGTTGTACAAGTTCATCATTAAAATACAAACCAATTCTATAAGTACTAGGTATGTATCCTTGAAGATGAGTATTTTCTAAGAATATTTTAACTTCTTTAGAATTTACTTCTTTGACTTTACAATCTCTAGCATATATTCTATTTTCATAAATCCCTAAATCAGAAGAGATAATTGATTTGTAAATGTCTTTTTTAAACTTCCACTCGTACTCAAAGATATGAATTAATCTGATATTTTTCTCCTGACACAATTGAGTCTTATTCAAATGATAATCAAAAGATTTTCCACTATTTACAGAATGCCAGTAATCTCCATTAAATTCAATTGCTAATTGTTTGCTAGGAATATAAAAATCAAGCTCAAACGAATAAATTGCTTTTCTATTATTAATTTGTAAATCTTCTATTTTTAAATTATTTATCAACCAATCTGAGATTTCTTTTTCAAATCTTGAGTTATATTGATTTTCTTCTTCTTGCAATTGTTTGTCAATTCTTAACAAAGTATCAATATCTTTATTGTTCACAAAAACAAATCTTCTAGCATGAATAGTATTGATATTTCCTTCTTGTACTGAAAGTCTGGGATATTTCAAATTAAGATCTTGAATACTTGTGCAATTGTTTTCCTTACAAAATATTTCATCATTTTTGATTTTAGTATTCTTCATCTTTTCTTTAATCTTATCATTTTGTGCAGCATGAAGAGTACCAAATCTATCAAGTGTAGTAGATTGTGCTTTATCTAATAATTTCTTATCTTGTAAAGCGTGTTCTACTCCGTACTTATCAAGCATAGTTTCTTTAATCTTATTTTTACCATAGTCAGAAGCAAACATGTTTTCAGCACCATACTTGTCTAAATTGGTCTGTTTGATTTTCTCTTTTACTTCTTCAGCTTGAAGAGGGTTATCGACACCATATTTTTCTTGAAAGTGTTTAGTCATTTTATCTTTGAAGTATTTAGAAGATCTAATATTTTTAGAACCATACCTCTTTTCATTAGTTGCTTCTACTTTAGCTTGAACTTCTTTAGACTTCATAAGATGTGTAATTCCTTTTCCATACTTGAATTCACACTTACAAACTTTATTACAAAATTCAGAATATCCTAAAGTAAAATTTTGAAAGTAAGTAGGTTTTCCACAATTCTTACAAATACCCTCTTCATCTTTCTTTGTATACTTATCATAATATTCTTGAGGAGAAATATCATGTGATGCTACAATATGTCTAGCAAGGCCTTTTAATTTAGCAAATTCTTTTCCACATAGTTCACATCTAAACATGACTCTTCTTATAGCTCCAGTCTTTCAGAATTCCTTTTTCTTTTAGTTCTTCATTATCAAACAATTTCATAATTGCAGCCTGTAAACTCATTTCTTCATCTACAACTTTAAGCAAATACTTTCTTATTTCATCGGTAAATAATAAGTACTGAGTATCTACAATGTATTTATCATCACTCGGAATTAATCTCTGTGAAATAATAATATTTGTATTTAGAATCAAGTCATATGCTAAGTCTTTACTATTCTCTAAGTGGAACATCAACCTAGCTACACATGCAGCTACAGTTTCAGCGTGGAATGTGCTTATTGTTGTGTGTCCTGTTTTACTAGCCTCAATACAAGCATTTACAGTTTCTCTATCTCTAATTTCTCCAACAAAGATAATATTAGGATGCTCGCGCATTGCTGACTTCAAAGATTTTGGATAATCTATAAAATCCTTACCCATTTCTTTTTGATTAATTTTAAAAGACTCTGTAGAGTTGTAAACATACTCAATAGGTTCTTCCAAAGTTATCATAACTTTGTTATCTAGTATCTCACCTGTTTTGGTAAAGCTGTTTATAGCTGATGCTATAGTAGTAGTCTTACCGGAACCTGTGGCCGCGCTGAGCAGTGTTAAGCCACTAGACTGTGAAAGTCCATCTTTTAGAGCCATTTCTACTTGTTTAGGGTAGTTGATATTTTCAAACATTGGTGGCTCAGGTCTTATCATTCTGAATGTGATAATTCTCTTGCCTTCACTAAAACCAAAGTTTGCTCTATATCTAAAGTAGTTAGTAGAATATTTACCAAAGTTTTCATTACTTTCTGGTATTCTTACTTCTACTGATGTATCTAGCATTTTGTTTCTTACATAGAATGCATTCATTTCTTCTTTTACGTATAAATCATAAAATGTCATAAATATATCTCTAGAAATAGGTAAACATGGAATTTGTTGTATTTTACCATATCTTGAAATATATGGTCTATCATATTCTTTTATAAATAAGTCAGAGCAATTATAAGAAGAGCAGAAGATTAATAATTCTTCTATACTGCATTCTTTTTTTCTAAATTGCTCTATACTATCATAATTTGTTTTTTTATTAATATTTAATTGCATACTACTCATTTTTTCTTTAAATTTGTAAGTTTCCACCAATGTGTACTAAGAATTCATCACCTTGAAAACAAGTAAAGTCAAATCTATTTGTCTTCATCTTATTGTCTAAGTGCTCTTTTAGTAGTTCAAGTGTAATTTCATTGTATGGATAAATTATAATGTCATTCATTCCGTCATAACGAATAAGCCAGCTATTATTAACAGGTTTATCATTTTTAAATTCTTGGTATACTTTGAATAACTCATACTTTTCAATGAACTTGTACTCACTATCATTTAAGAATATATTTTTCTCCATTTCTAATTCCTCGTAATCTCGTAAACTTCTTTAGCAGTCATTAGCTTTTCTTCACCATCTATTCTGACTTTGATTTTTTCATTTTCATTGTACTCTCTACCAGTTATCCATACTTTGTCAGTTTTTTCTTTAGGTTTGTACTTCTTTAAATTTGTAAAGCCCATTTTCTGCATCTCTTCATTTCTTCGATACATGATAACTCTACAAATTCTAAGTATTTCGCAACATTCTTCAACAGTATTTCCTACTGCTAACACGCCATTGATATTCTTATATTGCTCAAAGTCTACTCTCTTAATATCACAAATACAGATTTTACAAGCATTATTATGCTGTATTGAGTGATGAACGATACTAAAGATAGTAACTGAGTTGTGGTGAGTTAGACCATTAAGTTCATATTTTCCACTATCTGTAGAAACACAAAAGCATGGTAGTTTACCAGTATATTCATAATTGAAAAATTCATCTACTCTAACTCTATATTTATCTATTAGAGTAGCCACATGTTCAGCTTTCAACCAATAATGATTTTTATCTTTTCTAATTGGATCTGTTTCAAGAGTTTCTCTCTTTACAAAGAATTGTTTTTCTGAAGATGGTAAATAAATACTATAGCACTCAAAGAATTTTTCAGATAATTCTTCAATTTTATATTCACATTCACCTGTATAAAGCCATTTATCTATAATTGCTAATTCTTCGTCACTAAAGTAATTTAAAGGCTCTATATAAATATTTTCTCTTCTAGGTATTTCACCTTTTAATTTTCTAATTTCTCTCTTAGCTTTAAAAGGTAGTTTAGAGATATTTATTAAAAATAAGTGATCTTTACTTACAGTAATAGACTTTGTTCTATCATAATATAATTTTATACATTCTTCATCATGAATTGGATGTCTCTGTATAACTTTACTACCATCTTTAAATTCATGATCATTCTTCACGTCATTCCAGTACAAATATCAACCCTCCTTTTGTAAGATTTGACAACTTTTGTATTTTCAAACAAATTTATACACCAAAAGTTGTTCTAAATGTATCTAAATCTAGACTACTATGTTCTTTCTTAATTTGTTGTTCTGCTACTTTAGTTAAAAGTGCCAGTTTAGCATCATGATTTGAAATTGAGTCAACCCACTCTTCTAATATTTTCTCTAATTCTGAAACATGAATGAGTTTATAATCACAAGTTTCCCATTCTTCATTTCTCAGTATCTCAGCACCGGTATCATTTACAATTACAACGTAGCCATCAATAGACTCTATATCTGGTAATAGCTTTTTCCAATGATGTGTGGAACCATTTAAATGAAGTACTGATTTACCTTTAGCATTTAATATTTCACCTTCAAATAATTCTAAAGTGTCATTCTTTTTAGTTGATAGATTTTTAGCATCTAGTACTAAAAGATTATTTCCACAGACTAGTAAAAAGTCAGTATCAGGTATATAATCTAATTTTTCATCTCTTTCAATATTAAGAGAAGCAAAAGAAAATACTGGAAATAATTTCTTATTAAATCTTAATAATGTTTGCAAATACTCTGATAGTTGTTCTTCACCTTCAATTCCAGCTTTAATAGTATATATTTGCTGAAGTGTTTCAGTGTCTTTTATCTTCCAGTCAGTCTTACTTAAACTTTCATCTACTTCTTGCAATTTACTCTCTAATTGCTTCATAGTTATTTTTAAGCCTTCTGCTGGGTTACCAAAGCAACGACCACCAGATAAGATAGCATTTCTTAATTTTATTCCTAATTCTTTATTCTCTACATTTTCACAATCAAGTATCAATGCAAATTCCTTTCTAATTAATCAATCCTACTACTTTCTAGTAATAACAAGTATTATTTCTTCTAATTGTTTCATGTAGTTCATGAAATTGTCCAAAGTCTTCATCTGCAAGATAATAACCAAATTTATCATATGTATAATCATAGAATTCATTCAACCAGTCATAGTCATCAATATATTCTCTATTCTCATATATTAAATCAAAGTAGCCGTAAAGGTCGTCAATGATATTTAATTTATTAATTGGAATCAACTCAGTATAATTATCAGTTTTTATTAAGTATTCGACAATACTATCATAAGCTTCATTATCTTTTTCAGACTTTATTGCTTTTTCTATGTCATAGCCTCTTTTATATACTTCACCACGAATTGTAGGATCTTTATGCTCAATATATTTATCTAAAAATAGATCATGTCGAATGAGCATGCTAATTAATTCTCTATCATTTATACAAAAAAGTTTATCTAAGCATCTTTTATCTTGAACTACAGTACTATAGTCTCCATTACATACTTTCTCATCATAATATTGCTTACAACCATATTGATGCTCAGTTGGTGCATCTCCTACTCGATTAAAGAAATCTTCTCTTGTTTCACCATCTTCTTGAGTAGCAATTATACCTACTTCTGATGCAAGTTGAGCATCTTCTTTGCTTTCAATATAGCCCCACCGATAATTAAGGTTGTCATTCATATAAAATATTTTTGAAATATACAATGTATGATCCTCTCTCTTTTACCACTCAAAGTACAAATTGTTGTCTTTAAAGTACTTAATGCACATTTGCTTAAATTCTAAAGCTGATTGCAATGTTTCAATAAAGCCAATAACAAATTCGTCACTCATCAATGATGGTCTTAAACCAAGCTTGATAGTAATTTTATACACAAGTGTAGTATCTCTATCATCACCTACACAACCACAATCAATCTTGATACCTACTAAATATTCATTAGTGCTTTGAATATCATATCTAGATGCCAGTCCATCAGAGTTGTATGTCACTATTAGTTTAAAATCATCTGTTTCAAATAATATATCTTTGTTATTCATTTACTTATCTTTCTAGTATTCCTTTGTATTTTTCTGATTTATTACCATTCAAAGTTACAATGTATGAACCACTTTGAATATCTTTAATATTATCATTAATAGATACAAAAGGTAGTACTCCAGATAATAAATCTTTGTTTGTCTTTATTTTGTTATTCAACTTATTATTTTTAATTGATTTTCTAATTACAGTATCATTGAAAGTACCAATTACTAAATTGTCTTTACTTACAACCGGTAAGAAGTTTTTTGTATTTAGTAACAAAATCGCTTCTTTGAATGTTAAGTCTTCAGAAATAGCTTTTGTTCTAGTATATTGATCTTTAACTCTTAAGAACTTTGACTCTATCTCAAAAATTTCACTATCTAAAAACTTAATCATTTCTTCAGAAGGTTCTATGAAGTCATCCGTGTTATGTTGTAAATAATTTCTCACTAATCTACAAAGTTTTAATTTCTCTGCTTCTTTAGAGTTATTATAATTTGTTTCTAATTCAAAAATAGAGTCAGGGCTTTCCTGACTCTGTCTTAATAGTTCTTCTAATTTCTTATATTTATCAAGGTATTCAACCTTGTAATTCTTCTTTGACATACTTACCTCATTTGAATGAGATTAGCTATTTTTCTTCTTTTCAACAAGCTTACCAGTTTTAATCTCATTTACAACTGACTTTGTCATTGCACCGAAATATAGAAATGATAATGTAGCTATAAGACAAGCTAAGAATGAAGTATCTAATGAGCTCAATCCAAACTTTGAGTCATATTCAATTCTACCAACTAGTCCAAAAGCTAAAGCAATACCAATAAATAAGCATATATTTGAAATAATGTCTAATCTCTTAGTTTTCTTACTCATATTTCTTTACCTCCAAGTCTTTACAATATTAATTATATCATAATGACTATTAGAAGTAAACAATTTCTAAGATTTTCTTGAGACAATATAATAGATATTAGTATCTTCAATGTCATCTCCATCATCTTCATCTACAACAATGAATGAACGCTCTGTAATAAGTACTGTTGTCCAGTCATTACCATTGTTATCAAAGAATCCTGGTACTAACCATAATGAGCCTTCTTCATCACTTTCTACATTAAGTACAGCAATTCCTACTTGCTCATTTTCAGTATTGTAAACTAATCTACCATGAAATTTAGCAACACTAATATTCTTATATAGTTGAGGTAGTTCTACTAAATCAGAATTTGAAAGCTTTTCTAGGTTCTCATTAAAATTCTCAAAAGCATATGCAGTTAGAGTATAACCATCATGCACTTCAGTTATAGAATTTTCAGTTAACTTTAATTCTTTGCTACCAATTACTACCATTATTATCTCCTCCTAAAACTTTCTTAAATTCTCTGACTAATACACAGAGTACTTCTTCTTGTGTTTAGTCTTTCTAATAATTTGTAAGATGGATTTTGTCTTCCACCTCTATCTCTAAAGTCAATAGAATTATTATCTATGTCCATGAGTACAAATGCACCACTACTTCTTCTACCTTTAACAAAGCAAATCTCACCCAAGTATTTAACTTTATCAAATCGTTTAAATCCAAATATTTTTCCAGTAGGTAGTTTCTTTTCTCCACGAATACCTTTACAAAGTTGTCTATTCTGTCTAGCTACTCTTCTCTTTTTAAACAATAGATTTGATTGTTTAAATTCTTTTCCACCACTAGCAATTACACAGGCATCTAAGTAGTGCTTCTTTTCAATACCTAGATTTTCAGCATTTGCTTTTGTAACATATCCAAAAGTTTCTTCAGCATCTGGATAAAGTTTTAATAATTGACTTCTAATAATACTCATCTGAGTTGCATGTCTTAGATTTCTTTTTTGTTTTCCTTTTAAATTCAAAACTATTTTTCCATTATGAATAGCAGAGTGACATTTTTCACAGAGAGTAATTAGATTTTCTAATTCATCACTACCACCTTGACTTCGAAATATAATATGATGAACTTCTAGTCTTACGTGTTTCTTGCCACAACATTGACAGGTGTAATTATCTCTATCTAGAGCATGAGCTCTAGCATTAGCAAAACCATAGTTTACACCTTTTTGATAAGCCCACTTGTATTTTTGCAACCAAGGTTTCTCCATAAGTTGAGTATCAAACTGACTTACTTCAAGCACGATTTTACTAATTGGTAAAATCTTCTTACAAAATTCAATTTCATCAACGTGAGATTGAACTTTATGCTGCACGCTTGGAGGTAGTCTATCTTTCTTTGTAGAGTTAATTCTATTTAGAAATCTTGGTTTTCTATATCTTGTCTTTCTATATCTACGATTTCTTCTAAAACCTCTACAATTGTCCATCTTAGATTTAATATCATCTCTCAGAGTAACTTCTGACTGATATAGAGCTTTGTCATTGGTTATACAAGCAGTACCAACATGTTTTGAACCTGTATCTTGACCTAGTACTACATCTTGTACAATTGAAGTTTTAGGCTCATAAAGTAACTTAATTGTAAATGGACAACTTCTTACTACTTTAGCTTTCTTATCTCTCAGTAACCTACGAACTTTGCCAAAACGAGTAGTTGGCATAAGTGATTGTCCAGTTTTTGATATTACATATACAAACATGTCATTTTGACTCCTTTCGTATTCTAGAATTGTTTACTCTATAAGACAGTCAATTCCAAACTGTAATGCTTATCAAAATCTCTGTTACCAAGATTTGAATCGGACTTCTCTTCGTCAATGTTGTAAGAGGTTTTTAAGTCATAAGCACAAGGCTATCTTTTAAGTCCACCTGACTTAACTTACGACCACAAAGCAAGAGTCTAGAGCAGTAACTCAAGGTGTGTATGTATCTCACTCAAACAACGTAGTCAAGATTTCTCAAGACTAAGACTAGTAAATAATTTAAGGACTGTGCTAATTTAAAGAGGTTTGTCTTTAGTCGAGCACATATTTACGAACTTCAGTAATTGAATTCTCAGTTAAGTTTAAGTCTTTACTACCAATTGTAATCATCTAATTAATTCTCCTTTTAAAACTTCCTCAATATTGAATTTAGGTTCTTATGAACTTCTCTCTTTAATCTCTTTTCTAATACTTTATCTACTCTACCATTTTTTAAGTTTTTAGCATCATTTGTAAGACTTCCAGCTTTTGATGCTGTTCTACCAATTTCATATAAAATACTTGAAATACTCATTATTTAACCTCTCTTATACATGAATTTCAAACTTAGCAAAGTATCTTAACTTACCATTTTGTGCTTGATCTTTACTAAGTCTCTCTTTTGCTAATTCTATTTGTTCAGCATACTTCTTATATCTATTCTTGACACTGTCACTCACCATCCAATTTCTACAATTTGGACAAAATAGTCTATTTCTGTAAGCTTCTTCTTTTGTTAATCTAGTTCCACAGTTTTTACAACCAACAGTTTTAGAAGTTCTTTTCTTAAAATCTTCTCTACACTTTTCAACTAAGTCAATTTGCTTTTGTCGATACTTCTGCTCAGTTTCATTATATCTCTTTCTTGAACTATTAGTAGCTTCTTTGACTTGAACTACACCATCTTGATATGGACCCAAGTTATCAAAAAACTCTAAAGCGTCATCTTCGTTATCAAATACTTTGTCATAGTACTTGAAATTTCCATGATAAGAAATAGAACCTTCTTCAATATCTCCATTATCAAGAGCATAAATGCAAGCTTCAGAGTATCCTTCTTTCATAGCTGCTTCTTTTGTATCAGCTTCTAAAAATCTATAATCTATAGAATGTCCCAATTATTACCTCCTACCAAGATGTTGCAATATCAATCTGTGATGGATTGGCTGTTGCAAAACCACCAGTATCACATACAAGACCAGTACCTAAACTTGTTTGTACTTTTGAACCTCTAGGTCTATTACCTAAATGTGCAGCAACCATTACATAAGGTCCTAAACATTTTACACCATCAGTTCTCACATTGTATGGATACTCAGCTTCACTAAATCCTTTTCTTCTCATAATTGAAACAACACCACTCATATTTAAGTTATAATATGTCTCTTTTCCAGATGGACCTTGAATTGTCCCTTTTGATTTTGTAAGTTTACTACCAGAATATGAAGTTTCAATTATTTCTACTTTCTTTTTCTTTTCTTCTTCTAATTTAGCAAGTCTTTCTTTTTCTTCAGCTTCTTTTCTTTGTCTCTCAAGCTCAGTGTCTACAATCAATTTAGTATCAGTAACACTCTTATCTAAATTTATAGATTTTGTGCTGACTTTAATAAAATCTGTCTTAGTTATAGGCTTTGGTATTTCTTTTGCCTGCACACAAATAAATGAAGAGAGCATTAGAAATATTACTAGCTCTATTAAAAGAATTTTCTTTATGCTTTTACTACATACTAAACTAATTTTCTTCAATTGTTCACACCCTTTAAAACTTAGAATTTCTAGCTTTGATAATATTCAATGTTGGCTTATGAATGTCCATCATTAATTGTTCAAAGTAACTAAGAAGTGTTTGTCTCTGATACTTAGTCAAAGAATTCCAGTCTTTTTGCTTAATTCTGACTAATTGTTTAAATGTCAAATCGTCAACAGAATAATTATTTGCAATTTTGTAATACTTCCAACTTACTTTTGCATTTGTTCTTTTAAGTAGTTTACTGAGACTTTTGTACTTACTTTTCTTTTTAAGTCTTTTCAAATGCTTATTAGCAATTTCAATATCTCTAAAGTGCTCATTCTTTCTTCTTTGAACATTTACACTTTGACCAATGTACAAACATTTCTTATTGTGAAAAATACCATAGACACCTGGAGATGATGTTACTTCCTTTTCTTCTCTTCTTTTGTGATAAGACTTGTTTTTGTTTGCTAGTATTCTCAACCAAGGTTTTAACCAAGTATCTTTTGAGAGAGGTTTCTTATTTCTATTATGATAATACTTACCATCTCTAAAATAAATTCGATAAATTCCATAATGTAGAGATTTGCACTTCTGACAAACTCCAGCTATGAATATCTGTTTTCCATGAATTTTGCAATTGTCATAATATGGAGTATTTCTATGCTTATAGCAAAATCTATACTTGTCTTCAATTCTTTCTCTACAGTATGGATAATTACATTTATGCAAGATGAAAACCTCTATAGATCATGCTCTCTAGCAATATACTCTAAATTTTCTAATAGCTCACTGCTCTCAAAACCAAGTCTCACTGTTTCCCACATAGTAGCAGGTCCTAGAATATCTTCCATATCATCTGCAATTTTATCTAAGTCATCTCTAGTATAGTCACTTGTTCTTAAGTCTCTAATCTGTTCTAAATATTCTGTCATCTTAAACCTCACTTCCTGTTATCCAGTTGCTTTCCGGCAAAGTTTCAATCCACTTACAAAATTCTCTCCATTCAGGCAATCTGTGATTTTTACGTTGAGCATAAATAGTCTTTAGCTGCAAATAATTAGTAGTCATTCCAGCAGTTAATAACATACCAATTGGATTTGAATATATAATCTTTAAGTATAACTCTTTAGCCTCTTCAGACGTCTTATCACCCAGACCATTGTATTCTTCTACTAATTCTTTAATTATGCTAATACTTCTATTATCTACGTACTTTACATAGCTTTCGTCCAAATTAAATTTTGTAATTCTGTGCATTGTGCTTTGACTGCTTTGAATTTCAAGCCAGTGGTATCTTTCAGCTTCAATCCAAGCTTTGTTTGTAAATGTCAAGTCAAATTGTACAATGATACCATTTAAGAAATTATTATGTGCAGTACCTGGAGCACAAGATGCTAATTTGTCAGTTACATTGTTCTTTTCACAATTTAGTTTTGAAGTATCAGCAGCCATTGGAAATTTAGCAACTCTAATAGCATTTTCTAAACCGTATATCTTTACATTATCAACTAGCAAACTTTATTCTTCTCCTTTTCCTTCTAGGTTAGCCTTAATCAAGTTTTTACACATCTCTATAAATACTTTAAACTTTGATTTTCTGACAGGCTTATTTTTTTCAATCGTTTTTATATCTTGATTAATTGGTTCTATTTTACAAACTACTACTGTACGAGCATCTTTAAATGAATATGCACAAGTGCTTAAAATCACAAATTTGTCTCTAGAATCAAATTCTTCAAAAGTTTTAAAGTTATTTTGTACATAATTACAAAATTCATCTATATCAAATTCAGATGTCTTAGGTAAACCATAGATAATCTTATCTTCAGCATGAATTGTATTTATAGCTACAACAGTTGCTTTATAATTTTGTTCTCTAGTATAAAAATAAATAGTCTTATGATTTTTATAGTATGTGTCATCATCATAATTTTTTAAATCATGAAAGACAGTACCGTTATGCATATGATGACCATAGAATAAAGTATACTTGTCTAAAAATGGATTTTCAATATTTTTATCAGCAAAGATTGTACCACTTACTTGATATTTACCATTATAATCAGTATGCAAATATTCTTTATTATCTTTAGACTGAACTAAAGGATAATCTAAAACAGAATCTTTACAATATATCCAACCAATTACTGAGTCTGGTAACTTATCCCAATTAACTGTTTTACCTTCTCTATCCACTGTTTTATTTGTATTTAAACTAGCATTGTAGTCCTTCCAGTATCTTGAAAATTCTTTATGAATTGTATATCCACAAAAGATTACAACACTTAGTAAAATACAAATTGTTAAATAATACAAAGTTTTCTTAATCAATTTGTCTCCTTCTACAATTTATTGTACTTTATTAACTCTACACCACAAACTTTTAAAATCTGTTTTGCAAAATTGCAAGTATCAGATTTGTGGTAATCTTCTAAATATATAATTTTCTTAATTCCTACTTGACTTAAGAACTTAGCACATTCATGACAAGGAGAAACTGTTACATACAAAGTACTATCTTTCAAGTTAGGTAAAAATCCTTCATAATTCAAAATAGCATTCACTTCTGCATGAATCATATAGGAGTTCTTTTGTTTACTTAATTCTGAGTCATATTCAAAATTATTAAATGGTACAAGATCATCATAGAAATTTCTAGGAGGTCCATTATATCCAGTAGAAAGTATTTTCTTATCTTTAACTAAGACAGCTCCTACTTTTGTTCTTGGATCTCTACTTAATTCTGCAGTATTTTCTGCAATCTTCATGAAGTATTCATGCCATTTGTTCAACTTACTCACCTACTTATATATTTTTTAAAAATATTTTTAGTACTTGCTTTCTAGATTTGAAATAGTGTTTTCAATGATATTATCTAAGCTATGTCTTTCATGAGATAGCTCTAAGACTTTTTCTAAGAATTGCATTTGCTTCTTTGCAATTTTTGATATTTCTTCTCTATCTTCTTCGCTATATTTGAGAATATCATAATCATCTAAGTCTATGAAATTACCATCAGCAATTGGCTCTAATAACTCAATAGTATCTTCAATAAATATCTTATCATCTAGATCAATATTGTACATTATTTTATTCTTAATGTCATAAAGTACTTCTAGTATAGCATACTCAGATCCTATTTTCTTGAAGTAATACTCAGTATCGTCACCATTCAAATGCAAGCAAATGCAATCTTCATCATTATATTTTATGAGATCTTCATATTCAACGGGTTCATACTCTTCTAAGTCACAAATAGGTTTAAAGTAATCAAAGTACTTTTCAAAGTCAACTAAGGTAACATATTCTCTGTTAAGTATAATTTCACCAGAATAGTCCATAGCATCAATATCAAAGTCTTGGTTAACTAGATGATAAGGTACAAATACCTTTTTTCTATTTCCTCGACCATCATTATAGTATCCAATAGCATATTCATTAATAGCATAAAGAGTTCTATCAAGTATACCTGAACCACAAGCACTACGATCTGTACATTTGTAAATTATTCTTCCCATAATATCGTCCTTTTTATATTTTCAAACAAATTAATAATTGTTCTTTTGTTCAATCAAACAAATATCATATTTGTTCACTTATTCAATCTTCTATAATGTTTCCAGTTTTCAAGTCAATTACTCTTTGATTTTTACTACCAGCATATTTTCTTGTTAAATCTTTCTCTTCTTCAATAAACGGTCCACAAACTAGTACATCACAATATTTTAGTACTTCTAATTGCCAGTCATCTAAGTTTTCATATTCATATCCTGACCATACCCAGATTGTCTTGTCTTTGTAGTTTTCTTTAAATGATTTAACAAGATCTAGCATTTCATCTTTATTTTCTGGAGATAATGGCTCACCACCTAGAATAGATAAACCTTTAATATAAAAAGGACTACAATACTCTAGTATTTTATCTCTAATTTCTTTTGTGTATAACTCTCCACCTGAAAAATCCCAAGTATCAGAGTTAAAGCAACCCTTACAATGAAAATGACAACCTTGCGTATAGAAACCAACTCTACAACCAGGACCATCACTAATATCTAATTTTCTTATTTGTGAATATCTCACTATTAGTACTCCTCTCTATACATCACAAAAATCTCTTATTTTCACAATGTAAATAGGTTCCGGATATGTTAAGTCTGTTACTACATCTGAAACAAAATACTCTATTCCATCAATTCTAATACTCTCATGAATATTAGGTATTCTACCTTCATACTCAGTTTCGTTAATTTTAAAACCGCTTGAATATTCTTCAATTGTATACTTCATAAAAAACCTCCTTACTAATATCTGATTGTTGCATATATGCATTTCTAATTTCTTTCTGGAATATCGTCTAAGTTAGCAGAAAAGCAAAAGCATCTATCACTGACACTTACATCAACAAACTTAATATCTTTGACAATTACTCCATTTAGCTTGAATAAGACTTCATCAACATTATCAAAATCTGATAAGTTATCAAATCTAAAGATGTTTAGTGGATCATAATCTTCGGTGAAAACTAGTGTCATTGTTCTACCAAAAGCATCAAAGCCTGTTAAATAAGCATCTCTTCTTTTGTTCCAATAATCATAATTAGAAAGTTCAATAGTAGGCTTATTTCCATAGCTCAAATCCATGTCGTCGAAATTAAAGTACTTTTTAAAGTCATCAATTAGCATAATTTTACCTTTCTATAGAAAATCAACAAGAAGTCTCACAATCTTACTTTCAGACTTACTCAACTTAATAGGTTCACGATAATAATCAATATCATCATCTAAAGAACTAATTGATCTGACATAATATCTAGAGCCAATATAGAGTTCACCATCTTTTTCTAAGATATAAGAAGTTTCGTTGTCATTTGAACTTCCTTTTTTCTTTGTTGCTAAAATTTTGAAATCATTGTAGTTATCATTCATTGCAAAAGTCCTTTCAATTTTTAAGTCCAGTATAGCTGTAAGACTCAGATACCTATCAGTGTACTCAGAATGTACACAGAGACAAATTAAGTTGTTTTTAATATAAATATATAACCAAACTATCTTGTACATCTAGTGTACACTAGTTAACTTCTAGTATATAGTAGTTTTAAGTTACCACAATCATATATTTTCCACCAACCAGCATCTTGCATGTTTTCACTCTCAGTTTTACTAGCATCAAAGTTATCACCTAATAATTTTGGTAGTTTATGCTTCTGAGCTCTAAGTCTATTTAGTACTCTTTCACCTTTAATGTACTTGTAACTTGGGTTACTTTGACCAATAATTTCAAAATTATTATCTAAATATCCTTGAGCATTATACTTGCTTAAATCTATATAGCTTATGAAATTAGTATAGGGTTGATGCTTGAGTAGTTTAGAAAATCCACCAATTACTTGAGTGTTCAACTTTGTACACATTCTTAAAAGCTCAATCTCATTCTTTTTGAATCTGCTTTTACCAAATGTCAATAATTGCACGAGTTCATCATTGTAATAAAGACCAATTCTATAAGAACTTGGTACAAATCCTTGCAGATGATTATTTTCTAAAAACTCTCTTGCTTCTTTTGATGTCACTTCTCTTACTTCACATTTTCTAGCATAAATTCTAGTTTCATAAATACATAGCGCTGAAGAAATTATACTCTTAAGAATATTTTGCTTAGTCAACCACTCATGCTCAAAGATATGAATTAATCTTATATCTTGCTCTGAGCAAAGTAAAGTCTTATTTAAGTGATAATCTACACTTTTACCAAAATTAGCAGAATGAATAAAGTCTCCATTGAACTCAATTGCTAGTTGCTTGTCAGTAATATAAAAATCTAATTGCTTTTTAGTATCATCCTTGATTATTCCATATTTATTAACAAGTATTTCTCCAGAATAAATAGAAGAAAGCCAAGCATGAATTTCAGCTTCATATTTAGAATTGTAGACTTTAGCTTCTTCTCTATACTTCTTATCTAACTCTTTAGCTAAGTCAATATCTGAGTTTCTAATAAAATATTGTCTACCATAAGTTAGCACATTAATATCATCTAATATTTTTGAAGGATAATCTAATTCTAAATCATTAATTAAAATACAATCATTCTCAGTACAATAATTAATAATATTGTTCTTTCTAACTTGTCTACTCTTTTCTTGAATATTCTCAGACATCCAAGGTCGTTTAGCACCATACTTCTCTAAATTAGTCTTTTCAACTTTTTCTTTTACACTATCTAGTTGAAATATATTTTCAACACCATATCTATCTAAATTAGAAGATTTAATCTTATCTTTAACCTCTTCAGATTGAAAAGAATAGTCAACTCCAAAATTCTTACGACAAGTTTCTTTTGCTTTTTCTCTATTAGTAAATGTAGAGTCACCATGCTTATCTAATTTTGTTTCAGCAATCTTAGTTCTAATCTCTTTAGACTTCCAAGGATTGTCTACTCCATATTTTAGTATATTTGTACAAGCTCTACTACAACAATCTCTGTATCCTAAAAGAAGACTTAAAAATTTAGTAGGCTTTCCACAATTTTTACAAATGTCTTCATTTTCTTTTTTCAAATATTTGTTGTAATACTCTTTTTGTGTAAGATTATGAGTTTTTAGATGTTTACTGAAAGAACCATACTTAACTTCATATTCTTTACCACAAATAGAACATTTGAAAATTTGATTATCCATAATAAAAATATTCTCCTATAAAGATACAAATTTAATTATATCATAAATAGGAGAATAAGTAAAATATTAAAGTTTTAGCTTTATTGTCTTTGCTTTGGTTTTACTCTCAACAGTATGTTCTTCAGGTATTTCTTCAAAAGTACTAATAATTTGAGCATCATTAAGAGGCAAACTATCACTAATTTCTTCATCTAAAAATGCATTATCCCAATCAAAGTCTTCTTCATTAACTTCATCTTTAATATCATCAGAAGAAATTGGAGCCTCGTCAATAGAACTTTCATCTTTATCTGGTCCAGTAGTATCTAAGATAAATCCACTTAAATCTGGCTTCTTACCATCTCTTTCCAACTGCTCGTTATAAATCTTACTCTCTATACTAGCATAATTGTCTGGATCAAAGCGCCAGAGGTCAACCTCTTTAGTAAAATATGATTGGTATTCGATGATATCGGAGCCTACTATTTGATACTGGCCTCTACCTTTTATACGAGGTTTAGATCGATTACTCACATCTTTATCAAACATATGTGTACTTACATCTGGACTGATTACTCCGAGTACAGTTTTAAGCCCTATATTATTCATCATGTCTCTGTTTACTACATCTCCAGTTAACAGCTGAGCTGCAATAACTAGATGAACTGCTGCAGCTCTACCAAGTCTGAGTATAGAACCAAAAGCATCTTTCATCGGTTCTACTAGAGCATAGTTAGAGTCAGTCATAAGTTCTTTAGCTTCATCTACCATCATGATAAGAGCTTTAGGGTGGTAAGTACCTGTAGTTTTCTTAATGTCTGATTTATTGAAATATGGATTGTAATTTCTTCTTGGTTGTACAGATGGATTTCTTAGAGTATCATACTTATTATAGATATCTTCTATAGTCATGATACAAGGTAGTCTACCTGATGGATAATTATCTTCATAGTTACTTTTATCTCTGTCTCTTATTTTTGACCAATCTATATCTTGCCATACTTCGTATATTTCATCAAATTGTACTTTCTGACCTTGGAATTCATAGTAGTCTACTTGTAAATTTTTAGGTAGTTTAAAGATATTATTTACTTTATGTTCTCTCATCATTTTAAATCTAGCCTTCATAATATCTTTAAATTGAACTGAAAATGCTGAAGCTGTTGCTACATCTACTGCTACTGCTTTAAATCCTAGAGTTCCTACAGCATTAGACCATTCTACTTGTTTTAAGTCTACTGCTACCATTTGGAAGTCATTGTAGAATTTATTTACATGAGCTACTATACCTGCTTGGAGTACAGATTTTCCTGAGTTATGGAATAATACATCTGTTCCAGTTTGATATAGAGGTTCTTCTAGTAGAAAGCCATAATAATTATCTTCTTTTTCTTTTTCTACTGTGAATTTTATTTTATTACCTTTAATATCTAGCATATAGTACTTATCTTTATTTTTATAATCTAGATAAGTTTCTAAAATAATATCTTTCTCGTTATTATTTTCATCCACTAAGTGCAAAATATGATTATAGCTCACAGTATTAGAAGATCCATTTTCATAAGTAATTTTATACATCTGACCAAAGCCTTGATGTAAGTCTAATATTTTATTTTTACTACCATCTGGTTTTAGTAAGCTATCTTCATAGTCTATATCAATTGCTTTCTTAAGTCTAGTATTTAGAGGTTCATCTGTTCTATTAAACTTTGAAATTGCAAAAGAGTAAAGTTTACCATCTACTTTAACTTTTCTACAATCATTCTGATATTTACTAATTTCACAAGATGATTTACTAATATCACCAGAAGAGTCGTCATATAGAGATAAATTAAAAGACTCATCTACTATAAAAAATGATTTATCCTCTAATAGAATTTTATAGTACATTTAAAAATTCCTTTCTTAACTATTTAAAATCTTTTCAAATACTCTTTTAATTGCTCAGGACCTCGGTAGTTATCCATATAATGTCGTCCAGCACTATGAGTAAAGAATTCGTCATTAACAACTTGAATTAAATCAGGATTTTCTTCTAAAACTTCACAAATTGCTTGATCTGACTCTCTTGTTCTATCTTCATGACCAAGGTAGCCAAAAACAATTTTAGAGTCAATATACTTTCTAGTATTTTCAGTAAAATATTTTTCAAGCAGACCATAATAATCTTCAGGCTCAAGATCTTCAAAATCTTTTAAATTTGTAATGTAGCCTTTATCTCTACGATCATCTTGAATAGAAGTTCTCAAAAGCTTTAAAAACTTATCATAAATTACTTTAAGCTCATCTGATCTGTCACCAAATCTCTTAAGATAGTTATTATACTGCTCTGAATACATAAAGATACTTGAACATCTTACTAGTTTACCATCTATTTCAAATACTGTTTGTCTTGTTTCTTCATCTTCGTTTGCATTGAAAACATCATCGTCTACTTCACGATATAGATATTTGTCATCAGATGTATACTTGTATTCTTTGTAACCAAATCTAATTTTGTAAATATTCACTATTTTTCTCCTACATTACATCATTCAACATATTTTTAAGAATAGTAGTACCATGTAGTCTATAAGTATTATCCAATGAATACATGTTCGTACCTATTGACCAATCCGCTTTTCTGAACATCTTTTCATCAAATGTCATTTTATTAAATACAAATGCTTTGTACTTATTGCTATCATATTCAGGATTGATAAATACTATTCTTTGTACAAATGGTAGTGGTAAGTATTCTTTTTCAGTTATCTTTTGATCTTCTACTATCTGATTAATTAATTCATTTTTTGAAAGTATTTGCAGAAAGCAAGTATTTCCTGTTATTTTTAAAATATTATACTTCTTACCTTTATATCTTTCACCAACAAAGTAAGTTGTAATTTGTTTATCAATTATCTGTAAATAAGCACAAGATTTAAAAGAGTCTAAGAAGTATAACTCAGTATGCTGCTCAGACTCTTCAATTGGTATTTTTAAATCTTTTAAAATATTTATCAACATCTCTCTATGATTTGAGACGTATAAACTTCCTTCAATTATATTTTTTGCTATCATTGCCTTCTCTTCTATCTAAAATAGCTACATCAATTGCAAGAATTATAACAGCTAATTCAATTAATATGAGCAAATAATTCAAAACAATTAAAGTGCCTATAAGTGGAAATAGAGTAAATAGTGCTACTATATAAGCTATACAAAAACCAGTCATGCTTTCACTATCTTTTGAATCAATTCTACGTACAGTAAGAAGTAAGTAAGCTAAAGTTAGTAAAACTATTAGAAACATTCTTCTTGTAAATATTAGACTGTATCCAGCATTCCAGACTAGATAATAAGCAATTGATTGTAGTACAAGCATTACACCACTACATGTTAGCATTATTTGTTGATTTTTCTTCATTTCCATTCCTCTCTTTAAATTGTACAAATATAAATATTACATGTAAAATATAGCAAATGATTGCTAGAATATATAGTGTTGTAACAGTATTTAAAAATTCAAATTCTGATTTAATTAGAAATATCTCAATAGCAATACTCAAAATTTGTAAAGTCATTAGAGTACATATCATAATTCTACTTACAATTTTTGAGTAAGCACACAAAAATATTAGAAGTACAATATAAAATAGTAGTATCATCACTGAAAAGTGAAATGGAGCTTGAATTTCGTTACCTGACTCAATCATTTCATTTCTCAATATTACTGAAGCTTTACATAATGTAATAAATGAAATAATTGAAAGTAAGATAAGTATTATTTTCTTATTCATTCAATAATATCTTTAAAGCATATCTCTGACCATAGATGCAACTGTTTCTACAAGCGTTGTAGCTTTATTTGTAAGTTTGTTTATTTCTTCTTTTGTTTCATCTAACGAACCAGTAAAATCTCTACGATATACAGTATTTGCAAACTTTACTTCATATATCATATTAAAAATATCATTATTTTCGGTTATATAGAATGTAATTCTTATCGCATTTTCAGCATTGAAATCACATTCAATTATATGCAAATATTCATAATCAAATGCAAAATCATCTCTACTCTTTAAGTAATTATATAATTCTTCAAATTTTTTACTTTGCATTTACTACCTCAACTTTCTCTTTTTGAGTTCTAATATTAGTGCTTTATGTGAACTAATACTCGGCTAAAAGACCGACTATCTTCTTGCTTCAACGACAGTAGTACTCTACCATCTCTCCCTTGTGACCTAAGTCATCAATTTAGTCATTTCTGACCGCAAGCGTTACTTCCGACAGTTCCTGCCGTAGATAATTTTTAGTTATAATTTTTCTAAGCCTAGTCTAAGAATATTCTTAGCAGCATTAATATCTCTATCATGGTGAGTTCCACAATCAGGACAAACCCACTCTCTAATGGCTAGAGAATTTACTATATCTTTATGATAACCACCACAAGTAGAACATACTGTGGAAGTAGCATCCCACTTATCGATGTAAATTAGATACTTACCTTGATCTTGCATTTTGTAACTCAAAAATACTCTAAACATTCCAAAACCATTATCGTTTGTTGATTTTCCTAATTTTAGACCTTGTGCTATATTTTGCAAGTTCAGATTTTCAAGACATACTATGTCATAGTTTTCAGCAAAGTAGTAACTCAGCTTATGAGCTCGGTCTTTTCTACAATTTGCTATATGCTCGTGAACTTTTGCAACTTTAAGTCTTTGTTTCTCGTAGTTTTTAGAGCCTTTCTTTTTACGAGATAATCTTCTTTGTTCCATAGCTAGTTTAGATTGGTTTTCTCTAAAATATCTATGACTTGATAAGATTTCTCCATCTGAAGTGATTCCAAAACCATTAGACTTGTAGTCTATTCCAACAGACTTAGTTTTGTTTGGAATAATTTGTTGAATATTTGACTCATATGCACAAAGAATAGACACATAGAATTTTCCAGTTGGAGTTTGAGACATTGTCGCTGATTTAATTTTCCAATCAACAGGAATTTCTCTATGAGTTCTACACTTCACAAATCCAATCTTAGGTAGTCGCACAAAACCATTTAAAACTTTAATAGTCCCATGCTGATTAAATGTAGTATAAGACTTCTTACTATTCTTTTTAGACTTAAATTTGGGAAACCCGACCTTCTTATCTCTAAAGAAATTCTTATATGCTGCGATGAGATTATTACATGTATTTGACAATGCTAGACTATCAACTTCTTTTAAAAATGAAAACTCCTTTTTAAGTTCAGCTGGAGTTCTAGAAGATGATTTACCTGTTAACTTGTATGATTCGTTTCTTTCAAAAAGTATTGTATTATAAATGAATCTACAACAACCAAATGTTTTGATAAAAAATGAAGCTTGCTCAGAATTAGGGTACAATCTGAACTTGAATGCTTTGTTTTTCTTCATAGACAAATCACCTCCTTTTCTATTATTTGTAATTCATGATCTAAGCTAAAGACTCACAACTTTTCTTGATTATACTCCCTGTAAGTGTGAATCACTCATAAATGATATTTTAACTTTACTAAAATATTTAGTCATCCAGTATTCATCTTGATCAAATATGTTCCACGTCATTTCACACCTACTTATCTAATTTTGCTTTTGCAAGATTTCAACTAACTTATCTGCAGCATCTCCAGTTCCATAATAATTTTCTTTATTGCTAGAGATACTAGTATTATTCACTTTATCCAATATATCTTTTTCATCAATATGTGCTAGTATACTATGATTTCCATTCAACGTTTCTATCCATTCTGTTTGCTCACGTAAAACAACACACGGAGTATCTAGAATATATGCTTCTTTCTGCATACCACCAGAATCCGTTACTACTTTAATAGCATTTTTCATAAGATATAACATTTTAATATATCCTACTGGCTCAATGCAAATTATATTCTTGTAATTCTCAGTACTATTAAGTTCTTCAAGCATTTTTCTTGTTCTTGGGTGTGCTGGTATTATTACTGGAGCATCAAACTTTTCAAAAGCATTTAGAATTATTCTAAGTTTTTCAATTGAATTAGTATTTTCAGCTCTATGTACTGTTGCTAAATACCATTTATCAATTTCACTTTGTTTTCCAAAGATGTATGATAAGTCTTTAAAGTATCTATCTTTTTCTTTTTCATTTATTTTCTCAGAATAATGTAAAACAGCATCGCACATTACATCACCAATCATGTATACATTTTCAGTAATTCCTTCATGCTTAAGATTTTCTACAGCTGTATTTGTTGAGCAAAAGAGAAACTTTGAAATATGATCTGTCAAAACTCTATTTTGTTCTTCAGGCATTTCCATATTAAATGACCTTAGACCAGCTTCAATATGAATTACTGGAATATGAATTTTAGATGCTGCAAGTGCTCCAGCAAGAGTAGAATTAGTATCACCATAGACTAGTAAGTAGTCTGGATTCTCTTTAAGTAAAATTTCTTCAATTCCTACAAGCATTTCAGCTGTTTGCTTAGCATGCGAACCAGATCCTACATTAAGATTATACTTAGGTTCGGGAATACCAAGTTCTTTAAAGAATAACTCTGACATGTTTTTGTCGTAATGTTGACCAGTATGAATAATTACTTCTTCGCAAATTTGACTAAGCTTTCTAGAAACTACTGCTGCTTTAATAAATTGTGGTCTTACACCCAGTATTGTGACAATCTTCATTCTTTACTCCTCTCTAATTACTTCTAATGTGCATGGAAAAACGTCACCCTTATTTTTTAGATAATCAGAAAATGAATAGTCACAAATTTCAAATGTCTTACGTAGAAAATGCATTGCCTGATATTCGTCACAATGAGAAATGAAAGTTATAGTATTATGCAAATCATCTAAAGCATGCATGATGTCTCTTATATCACCAGTAAGAAGTACAATCATTTCTTGAGTATTCAATGACTCTATAACTTCAAACTTATCTACATTTTCAAATATTTTTTCAATTGACTCAGTTTGTGAATTTGAGTCAACATATATTTTAGCTTTAATTATCATTTGTTATTCTCCAATTTTAATTTTAAGTTTCCACAATCATAAACTTTCCACCAGTCATTATCTATCATATTTTGAGTTTCAGTTTTGTTTTCATCAAAATTAGTACCAAGAAATTTTCGTAATTTATGTTTTTGTGCATTAAATCTATTTACTACATTCTCACCTTTCAAGTATTTATAGTTCGGTTGACTTTGACCTATAATTTTAAAATCATTTTCTAAATAACTATTAGCACTAAATTTACTTAAGTCAACGTAGCTTACAAAGTTATTGATTTTAGAATGTTTGAGTAGTTTAGAAAAACCACCTATAACTTGTGTATTCTTTTTTGTACACATTCTTAGTAACTCAGTTTCATCTCTTTTAAATCTACTATTTCCAAAGCATAAAAGTTGTATTAATTGATTTTCAAAGTAAAGTCCAATTCTATATTTTGAAGATACAAACCCTTGTAAATGATTTTCTTCTAAGAATATTTTAGCTTCTTTAGAATCTACTTCTCTAACTTCGCAATTTCTTGCATAAATCTTATTTTCGTAAATTCCAAGAGCAGAAGAAATAATAGACTTAATAATATCTTTCTTTAATAACCATTCATACTCAAAGATGTGGATTAATCTAATATCTTTCTCTTGACAAAGTTTTGTCTTATTCAAGTGATAATTAGGATCTCTACCAGTATTCACTGAATGCCAGTAATCTCCATTAAATTCTATTGCTAATTTCTTGTCTGTAATGTAAAAATCTAATTGTAGATTAGAAGTATCATCTTTGATTATTCCAAACTTATTAACAAGTATTTTTCCTTCATAAATTTCTTTCAACCATTCATGAATTTCAGCTTCGTATTTAGAATTATATGTCTTAGATTCTTTTTGAAATTTCTTATCAAGTTGTTTTAATTCTTTAAGACTAATTTCGCTTTTCTTAACATACTTATTTTGATGATAGTAAATTACTTCTAAATTCTTATATTCAACGATTCTATTGAAGTACTTGAGATTTAATTTACTTATAAGTATCAAGTTATTATCTTTTTCAAAAATTCTTAAGTTTTTGTTTCTAGTTTTAATATTAGTCTTTTTTATCTTCTCGATAGCTTCCGGAGTTTGAAAGTTATTTCTATATCCAGTATTGTATTCTCTTGTACAATCAGCACAACAACAATCTCTATAGCCTAAAGCAAAGTTTTCAAACTTTGTAGGCTTATCACAGATCTTGCAAAGACCTTCATCTTCTTTTTTCAAATAAGAATCATAATACTCTTGATGTGATACTTTGCTATGATCTCTAATCAAATGCATTAGTAATGCTTTGCTAGTTTTAAGATGATCTCTACCACAAATCTCACACTTAAAATTTTGATGAGTACAGTTATTAGAATATCCATTAGAAAGATCAATGAACTTTAATTCTAAACCACAAATATCACAAGTCTTTTTAGCATTTGTGTTAACATACTTGTCATAGTATTCTTTTGGAGTTATTCTATGCTTTTTTATGACATGTTGTACATACTTATCATGTGTTTCAAGTTCTTTTCTACAGATTTTACATCTAAATCTTTTATGAGTACAATCTTTTGAATATCCAACCTCAGCATTTATGAATTTCAATGTATTTCCACAAATATCACAAATTTCTTCATTTTCTTCTTTTACATAATTATCATAGTACTCTTTAACTAAGATTTGATGATGACGTGTTACATGAGAGCAAAAGCCCTTGTATGTTGTATATTCTTTCTCACAAATATTACACTTCATTTTTACTCTTCTATTTCTTGATTAATGTATATTGCCTTTCCGGAACCTGTCTTGCCCCAGATTAGCGAGTGTGGTGCTGTTTGCAATTCATATAAACTAGGTTTCTGACCATTGTCTTCATAACAAGACTCTCCAACATTATTTTTATTTCTGTCGTCAATTATCCAAGCTACTTCCTGCTCACTATTAGCTAACCCTAGCGGAATTATTTGTACGGGACGTAACCAAGAGCCCATGTAAGTAGCTTTTGTAGGTGGTAGTTTTTTACCTATGAACCTATATACTCTATCAGTGTAATCAGACTCACACTGCCATCTGTAATAATTTAAAAATTTATTAAATACATTGATACAATTTGTTATTGTTGCTTCTTCATTTTTATTATTACCTGTAGCAGGGTTTAAAGGTATTTCAACTTCTTTTATTTTAGCACCTTTGTACTTGACAGAAAATCCTGGGTTAGTAGGATCAAAACCTTGCTCTTTCTTATCTATGATTGGTTTTAAAATATCATAGACAGTTTGCATATCTTCTTTTCTTTTTAGTATTTGTTCTTTTCTTGACTGCAGTGTAATTAAAACTACAGCGATTGAAATAGAAAAATATCCAGCACATATGTACCAGAAAATGTCATCAAAAAATGATTGTGTTATTTGAAGTATTATTCCTACTATAAATACAATACCCAGAATAATACTATCTTTCTTTCCAAATTCATAAGCCTCTGGAGAATTACTATTTGCTTGAGTAGTCAAGTTTAAAATAGCTTGAGAGAGACTTACTACTAAGAAATATATAAGTATAAACATATAGTAATTTCCTTTTAAATTATTTCTAAGTATTTTCTACATAATGCTAATTTTATGTTGTGCTCTAATATTTCAAAATAAGAGTATGTAGAAAATTTCTTCTTATCCTTCTTTGTTACTTTTACATTTAATTGTTTTGACAATGCTTTGAGAATTAGTTTCTTTTTAGCTTTATCTTTAGCAGTTTCTTCAGAATTCATCTTGAATATATCTAAGTTCATAGTTTTATTTACACCAGTTTGAAGAGTTGTCTTTTTGAATTCTTTAACTAGTTTTCTCTTTTCATACAAGACACAGAGCTCAGGTAAATTAGAAATATTCGAATTTCGTAATATTTCATTAAATAGAATGTCTTTATATGTTTGTACAGCATTTTCTTTATCTTGAGCAATGATATATTCTTTTAGAGTTTCAAAGTATTCTTGCTTATTTTTAAAATTTCTAAAATGAATTTCGTGTTTTGGATAATTTCGCATAAACTCAAGCATTTTCATTTTATCAAAAGTATACTTAATTTTTACTGTCTTTATAGCATATAAATATTTTTCATTGATACTGAAAAATGAATAAGGTTTGAAAATGAGTAAGAGTAACGAAATAGTAATAATTAAAATGCAAAAAATACAACAGACTTCTATCAAGTAGTACACCTCCTCTAATATTCCAAGTCATACATCTTGTAGTCATGTTTTCTTTTGTATGATTTTCTAGTTTCTTTACTTCTATGAGTAGAGTGAGCTTTATCTAAAATCTTCTGATACTTCTTAGAAGCTTTCTCTTTGTCTTGCACTCTTTGTGAATAGCTTTTCTTATGTTGTCTCTTACTCATAATTTTAATGTCCTAATTTACCCAACATCATAGAATTCTCTAGCGTAGACGTTGTTCTCTTTCCTAGAAATTTCAATCTTTTCTTCAAGTATTTCTCTCAATTCTTGACCTTGATAAATATTTTTGATTTTGAATTCTCCAGCAGTTGCATCAGAACTATAGCATTTTATAGTCCAAAGTCCAAATAATCTTTGCAAAATATTTTGACACAGCATTACATCAATTATTCTATAAAGTTTAATATCATCAAATTGTTGTCTTATCAAACCTGATTGAATACAAAACTTATCTTCGAATAGAGAGTAAACTGTGAAAGTAAATGGTAGACCACACCATAACTTCTTTCTTTCTTTCCAAATAGCTTGTTTCAAAGTTAATACCTCTCATCATTTTTTTGAAAATTGATATTCCAACCATTTGTAGTATCATAAGTAGCATAACCAAAGCCACAACCATTTGTACCACCATCAGTATGTACATATGCTGCATGTAAGCCAACTACTAATCGGAACCTTAATTTTTGATTTGTATCAAAATCTTCAAAATTGTCTAAGAATACTTCTGTAGAAAATTTCTTACCATTTGACATGTAAGCATCAACAGTCTCATATCCGAAAGACTTTAGTTTGTATTCTTTGTAAACAGTACCCAATAGCTTTGAATCAGCTGCTAGATCATTTGACTCATATTTCATAGCATACTCAAATAAATCAATTCTGTTACTTACTTCTTTGACAGAATAATTGACACGTAAATTGCTAACACCTAATTCTTTTGAAAGAGCAACTGTAAGTTCATTGTAAGGAATATCATTTAAGAAATCATAGACTTGACTCCTAACTTTATCAATGTATCTACCCCAACGTATTTTTATTTCGTCATAATTTGTCATATTAAAACCTCTCAAATTAATATTAGTTATACTGTTTTACTGAGATATATCTAGAAGTCATTCAGTGTACACTAGAGAAAAGTTAGTATATTTTTAATGGTAATATATACCTAAAGTATTCCAGTACACTAGAAGTTAAATAAATAGGCATACTGCTCTAAGCAACGTCATAGCCTAAAGAAGTCAAAGTTGACTTTACTTTTTCTTCGTAGCTACCTACACTTGAATTATGAACCTTAAAGTAATTATCATAAATGTAGTCATCAAATTCTAGAATGTCTTTCTTTATAATTTCTTTATTTTTTATAAATTCCTTATACTCTAAAACTAGTTTATCTTCTTCTGAGTTCTGCATTTCAAATTCTTTAGGTTTTTTCTTCTTATTTTTATAATTATCATTCATATAGTTGTTGATAAGTTCTTTGACTCTTAAAATAGCATTGTTCATGCATTTAGTAATTAAAGCTCTAGGTACATCAGCTGCTACAAACATTGCGTCATAGAGCAAGTCAACTCTGTCAATGCCATTTTGATGCAAGTAGTACTTTGTAAAACTCATAACTAAAGACTCAAAGAAGAAAATATGTTTCTTTCTCTTATCATGACCTAAATTATGTTTGATTGAATAATAAGTTGACGAAAGTAAGAACTTGAAATTTTTACTAGTATGAGAAAGTCCATAACTATCAAGAATTTGAGATGCAGCAGTGTATAGAACATAGTCATGGTCATTAACAGTATACTTGCTAGATTGATTATGGAAGTTTACATTGTTCTGAACCTTCTTACTACAACTACTAATATATTTATCTTTATTCTTTTCAAGAACATCTTGTATTCTTTCTTCAATAATTGTCAACTTAGTAGAAGTATAAGCTACCGTGTCACCTCTCATGAATAAAGGCATCGGTAGAGTTTTGAAAGCACCTCTAAGTTCACCATAACTAAATTTAGCATTTTTAAACTTATCAAAATCTTTGATATCTAAATCTATGTTTTCATTTTTAATTTTCTGAAGTACACTGAATTCTAAGAATTGATAAAAATCAAAATTACTAGCTTCTTTTACTTCATGATTTAAGTCATATTCTAAAGTATAAATCGAGCTTGTTCTGTCAAATTCATAGCATCTTAACTTTCCATCTTTGTTAGTTTCAAAGAATTCTTTTAGATACTCTTCTCTATTCTCACCTTTTTTAGTATTGCATAGAGCACTAGTAATTCTAAGATTATCACTCTCAATAAAGTAGTTGAGATTACTACCATCATGCTTTTTATTTTCTTCAACTACTTCTTGAACTTCAGGTGAATCAAAAAGATCCTTCTCGTCCTGTGTAATACTTGACTTCTTCTTAGGCTTAGCACCATGATAAGTTTTTAAGTCATTGATTAAAAGTTTCTTCATAGCTTGAATGCTACTCTTGTCTTTTGAGTATGCTTTAAGATTAGGAAGACCATCAGCGCTCATATCAAATTCAAGTTTAAAAACATCTTCATAAGCATTGACAAATCTAATAAGTTCATCAGTCATATAATAGAAATTTCTTAAACCTATGAAGAGCCCATCTTCTCTAATTTTAATTTCATGCTTACCAGCCCAAGCTTTTTTATCAAAGACAACAAGACCATTATCAATAAATCTTGTCATATGACGATTAAAATCTCTTATACACATACCTGTAGTAGCTCTAAGTTTCTTAGCATGAACATAGAACGAGTCATTAGGCTTATGCTGATTGAGAATATACAAAGCAAAAGCTAAGATATACTTATTAAAATCAGTTGGCCTAAGCAAACCAGCCCAAGGTTCATTCTTGTATTTTTCTTTTCTTTGATTTACTACCTTAGTATAAGCATTAAAATCAGCATCACCTACTTCAGGGTCATTGATAATGAGTTTATACTTTCCAAAGGTGTTGTTTTCATTTAAATTTCTAAATGCTTTTATATCTTTTATGTTCTGCATTTAAATAGTCTCTTCTTTCTCAAAAATTACAAAATTTACAGCATGTATTCAGTGTACACTAGATGTACACTAGTAAACTTTTAACTCCAGTTATATATTTATATTAAAAACAACTCAACTTGTCTCTCTGTACATTCTGAGTACACTGAGATATATTCTGAGTCAAGTGTATAACTAAAACATCATAGTCTCCATTAATGACTCTAAAGAGCCACCACCATATATTTTTTCTTTCATTGCAGCTGGAGAATTAGCTTTGCACTCTTCATACTTTTTTCTAAGTTCATCAGAGGTGAGTATATTAGCAAATGAATTTCTAAGTTTATTAACTATTTCATCTTTCAACTTACTATTTGAAACACCTACTGTTTCACAGAATGAGATAACTTTGCAAATGTATTCTCCATATCTTCCAAAAAACTCATAACTGTCAATATCACAATTTTCTAAATTATCTCTTTGATATTCTAATTCTTCAAAATCGTATTTATCAGTATCAAAAGCATAATCGTCATACATATCAATAAAAGTATTGTACATACCTATCAAAAGTACAAATTCATCAAACTCAAATTTTTTCATAATTATTTTCTCTCATCTTTCTAATTTTCATTAATCAATAGAAGATATTACTTCTACAAAATATATTGTATCATATCTAATCTCAGAAATAAACTACTAACTGAAAACTCTTTCTATTATAGATAAATATGACTTCTTGAATAGAGTATAAGTTTAGTATATAAAGAATCTATATCAGTATATCTTATAGTATTCTATATAAGTATCTATGTCTAGTATATAGTATTCTAGTATAGAGCATAGTATCTGTATCTTGTTATCTGTAAGTAGTATACCTCTATATTCTTATATATTATACAGTATATAGTGTATATAAATATATATAATACTCTGTATCTAATACTGTAAGTAATAACACAACCTATATTACTTTTAGAGACTAAAGAAATAAGGATATATTTTTAAATACTAGATACTCTGGAAGATGTATTATATATACAGATTATTATATATTATAGTATATATAGTATAGTATAACTATCTAATACAGTATAGTAGCATCTGTAATTTAATGACATGTCCTATATTACTTTTAGAGACAAGATAAATATACTACTCTAAAAATACAAATTCTGTCTTCTAGTATACTGATAGTATATATTATATAGTATATATATTCTTATAATATCTTATTTGTATATCTATCTAGTATTAGTAAAATAAATAATCAATCCTATATTACTTTTGGAGACAAGATAAATTGAGTTGTTCTAACATCTCAAAGAAAAGTAAGTAGTGACCAAATAAATATACTGGTAAATATTTTTCTTGTCATAATCAATTTTTTTGTCATATGGTGGAACATTCTTCTTACTCAAAGTCATAAAAAATTACTAAAAAGTATCAAATTATTTTTTCTGTCCCTATAAGTAATATAGGATGTGTAAAAAAATTTCTATACTAGAGTACAGTATTAGATACTGTTATTAAATTATATATATTAATATAGATAGATATATAGAAGATATACAGTATAATATATAAGAATATACGCTGTTCTAGAAGCAAAAATTTCAAGAAGTCATATTTATCTATAATAGAATGACATTGAGAAAGGAGATTTTCTTTATGTTAATACTGATATTACTAGTTCTTTGTTTGAGTTTGAGTTATCAAGATATTAAGTATAAAAATGTAAATGAGATTTTAGCTAAAGTAACTTTTCTTCTTCTTACTTACTATCTATGCTTGAATACTTCATATTTTTATATAATCTTATTTTTAGGTATATTCTTCATAGATGATAATATTGTAGATGATATATTTTTAGTTTTGACAATCATCTATATGCTAGAATTTAAGATGTTCTTTGGAATTATTATTCCTATAATTTTCTATGTATTCTATACTGATAAGAAAAAAATACCATTACTTGGAATTTATTGTCTCATGATAAGTTTGATTTTATCTTTCAGAGGTATATACTTTTTGATGTGAGTATGATATAATATCATTTGTGAGAATATTAGAAATAGAAAGAGAGATAAGTAATTGAAAAATAGAAAAAGAAATACATCATCTATATTTTCTTTAGTAATTGTTCTTCTACTTGTAGTTATTTACCAAGTAGGTTCAAATGCTATTGAGAAGAAGATGGAAACTAAGAAGACTGAAAATCACACTAAAGTTGAGAGTACTTCTTTAGAAAATGCTCCTGAGTACTATAGAGTTCTTGGTCCTGCTGAAATTACTTCAAAGACTGATGGTATTACTTATAAGTATGATGAAGAGAAGAATAAGCCTCTGAGTGTAAATGCTAAAATTACATCTGAAATTTTTGAAAGAGAAAAGTCTGAAAAGAGAGAACCTATTAAAGTTGATCCAGCTGGTTGGAGTCATAATTCAAGAGTTATAATTCCATCTACAATTAGCAGTGTTAAAGATTACAAAGGATATTTTTGGAATAGGTCTCATCTTTTAGCTGATAGTTTAGGTGGTGAGCCTACTAAGAAAAATCTCATAACTGGTACTAGATGCCAGAATGTAGGCTTAAGAAATAATCAAGGTGGAATGGCTTACTGTGAGAATAAAGCTAGAAAATATCTAAGTTCTCATAAGAATAGTTATATATATTATAATGTAGATTGTGTTTATACAAATGATGAAGTAATTCCTAGAAAAGTCGTTGTCAATATGCTTTCAGAAGATAAGTCAATCAATGAGAGAGTGGAAGTTCTAAATTGTGCAAATGGTTTCAAGATAGATTACAATACTGGTGAATTCACAAAGGAGAATTAGTCAAATGTCAGAATTTATAAGAGTAAATACTGTAGATGATGAATTTTACAAAATATCTGCAAGTAGAAAAGAGAATATTCATGAGTGTTCTCAAATTTTTGCAAGACTTTGGCCTGAAATTAGTGGCAACCCGAATATCAAGTATGTAGTATTCATTGAAGATAGAAATACTAAGAAATTACATGTATGTGTATACTTCAAGAGTGGTTCAAATTTTATAGGTCCAGAATTAGAAGATGACTTTTCAAATTCATCTGCAGTTATAAATGAAATTGTTTATAAGATGAATGACATAAGTCAAGAGCCTATTGATGTAGAAGAAAACTTCTATACAGGTATATATAAAGGTAAAAAGATAACATTCAATAGAGTTTATGCTGGTTATAGATTTACTGATGAAGAATGCGAAGCTCTACTTAGAGGTGAGAATGTAGTTGCTACTTGTGTAGCTAAAGATGGAAGTACTTATAGACGTCTTGGTAACTTAGCACTTCAAGAGTATATGAGCTTTAAGTACTATGGTTTTAACTGGCATAAGAATATTCACTTAGCACCACCTTCATTCTGTGGTGTTACTTTTACTGAGAAGCAACTCAAAGCTTTTGATGCTGGAGCTACCATGTATATTCCAAAGATGTATAGTCAAAGAACTAAGAAATACTTTGGAGCACCAATAAGACTCAATAGGTATACTGGAAAATACGAATTTGTGAGGGAAGGTTAAAGAATGACATACATACAAAAGGAAAAGTACACAGGAAAATTTAAAGGTAAAAAAGAAGTAAGATTTAATAGAGAGTGGTCTAATTATAGATTTACTGATGAAGAGTGTGAAGCATTACTCAGAGGTGAAGAAATTCTAATAAAAGCAGTTTCAAACTCAACTGGTGAAATTTTCTCTGTTTTTGGTAAACTTGCTGAGAATGAATATAAAGGAAATAAATTTTATGGATTTACTCCAAACTTCAACAAGAAGGCTATTCCAGAGATTTATCTCTCACATGAATTTAGTGATGATGAAAAGAAAAAGTTGTATGCTGGTACAATAATTCATGTAGATAAGCTAAAGAGTAAAGTTGGATCTGAATTTAGTGCTGGAATTAAGTACACTGAAGAGAAAGGTCTTCAACTGATTTTTGATGATGAAGACTAGTACAATTCATAAACTTACAAATATTTATTTTGTTTATTTTCTGTATGTAGTATTTTTGAGTATTAATTACACTTATCTCAGTATGATGCTATTAAGTTTATTAGCACTCAAATTACATTATCAACCTGAAACAAAATATGTAGTAAATATTTGTAAGAATAGACAATTTTCAAAAATAGAAATTTTTGTATTAGTGAGTTGTATTGTGTTAATATTTCTAAATACTTATCAACTTCCTTCAAAAATACCAGAACCACTAGTATTCATATTACTACCTATGCTGGAAGAATTAGTGTTTAGAGAATATATGATAAAAGTATTTAACTCTATTTTAGGAGTCATTGTATCATCAGTATTATTTGCAATGTTACATTCACAGAGTTTAATACTATTCTTGAGTTCTATGAGTATGGGAATAATCTTAGGAATTATTTACTTAAGAACAGATAGAGTTGAAAATACAATTATTATTCATTATATATTTAATTTTTGTACATTGGTAACAAAATTAATTTAAAAATTTGTAAGAATAAACAAAAGAAAGGAATTTAAAAAAGTATGTCGTCAGTATTAGATATTGCAAAATCACTTAATAAATCTTATAAGAACAATAATCTTACAATGCTTGGAGATGTTTTACCTGAGTATAAACGATTAAAGAGTTCTAATCTAGGAATTACATATCCTACTTATGGGGGTATACCTCTAAATTCGATTGTAACATTTTCAGGAGTAAGTGCATCTGGTAAATCACTAATGGCTTACGCAGTAATGGCTGATTATCAGAGAGAATACCCTGATAGAATGTGTATTGCTGTTGACATAGAAAATACACTTGGAGCTCAGTTACCATTCTTTGTAAAGATGACTGGTCTAGATACATCAAAACTTACAGTAATCAGACCTAATGGCTTTAGCGCTGAACAGATTGCTGAAATGATAAGAGAGCTATTGATAAAATCTGATGATGTAGGTATGATTGTTGTTGACTCACTTTCAGCAATGGTATCAGCTGATGATTTAGAAAATGGTATTGAAAAAGACTCTGGTATGAGAGCATCGATTGCAAAAACACTAGGTAAGTTTTTCAGAATTGTAAACCCTATTATTGCTGAAAAAGAAACAACAATGATTTGTATCAATCATGTTAGAGAAAGTAAAGCAAGAAATGGTGCTACGATATACTCGGAACCGGGCGGCCATGCTGTATCATTTTATCCCAATATGCGACTTCGTTTTGGTAGACTTACATATGTACAGAATGATAAGTATGACCTCGCAAAAGGCGATGATGCTACTGGTTTCCAGCTAAAGTATACAATTGTCAAAAGTAAAGTTTCACCTAAAGATAGAGGTGGTGGTAAAATTACATTTGATAATGAAACTGGAATGGACTATATGTTAGATAATCTAAACATTGCTATTGATTTTGGTTTTATAGATAGACCAAACTTACAGACTTATATACCTATAAACCTAGAAACAGGTGAGTATTATGTAGATGAAGAAAACAGCACAGATGAGAATACTGAGTATTTGAAGTTTAGAGGTAGAGCTTCTTGTATAGAATACTTTAAGACACATGATAAATTTGCAAAAGAATACTTTGAGATGCTCAGCAATTATATGTCAAACATGAAGAAGAATATCTCTTTACTTGATGAAGAAGATGTTGAAGCTATTGAAGCTGAAGAAAAGGCAACAATTGATTGTTAAGTGCAAGATTTGTGGTAGAGACTTTGAGACAACTCGAGGTCTCTACAAACATGTTTCAAGAGAGCATAATTTAGATAAGCAAAAATATATTGAAGAGTACATCTATGAGTTTGAATGTTTGGAGTGTGGTAGAAAACTAAAATCTCAAGTATCTTTAAATAGACACATTAAAGAAAAGCATTCATTGAGTGAATACTATCTTAAGTATATCAATCCTAATTCTGGTACTTGCAAGCATTGTGGTAAACCTACTAAATTCATTGATATGAGAAGAGGTTTTAGAGATTTTTGTAATTCTGCTTGTGTTAATCATTTTCAACATGCAAATAGAACAGAAGAACAAAGAAAAGCTATCAATGCTAAAAGAAGTAAAACAAATAAGCTTGAGAAAACAAAAGCTAAGTACAAACAAACTTGTCTTGATAAGTACGGAGTTGATAATGCTTCAAAGTCTAAAGAAGTAAAAGAGAAAATTAGACAAAGACATATAGAACTATTTGGTTGTGAAAATGCATTTCAATCTGAAGAGGCTAAAGAAAAATCAAAGCAAACATGCTTACAAAGATTTGGCTATGAATATGCTTCTCAATCACCAGAATTCAAAGAAAAAGCTAAGAAAACAGTTGAAGAAAAAATTAAGAAGTTTGAATTTGAAAATGATTGTACTCTAGTAAAAAACTTAGAGTTTAAACATATTCAAAAAATAATTTCTTCTTTGAATATTAATCTGATCTTTGAGTATGATAGAAGCTTTATTAGAAATGGAGACTTAGACTTACCTAAATTTTCAGAATTGGATGAAATGTTTGAAAAAGATAAATTATCTTCTTCGTATGAATTAGAAATTTATGAATGGTTAAAATCTATTTATTCTGGTGACATTTATACTAATAGATATGATATAATAAGAGATAGTGAAGCAAAGCAATTAGATTTTCTAATACCAGAGAAGAAATTAGCAATAGAGTTCAATGGTAACTACTATCATTCAGTAAATGTTGGTAAAGATAAGAATTATCACTTGAATAAAACTCAACTTTGTCAGAAGAAAGATATTAGATTAATTCATGTCTTTGAGTATGAATGGACAGTAAAGAAAAATATTTGTAAGTCTATTATATCTTCAGCACTAGGTATTTATGAAAAAAGAATATTTGCTAGAAATTGTGAAGTAAGAGAAGTAAGTTCTAAAGAAGTTAAAGAGTTTTTAGAAGAAAATCATCTTCAAGGATATGTATCATCTTCTTATAGAATTGGTTTATATTTCAATGATGAACTAGTACAACTACTTTGCTTTGGACAAAATAGATTTAAGAAGAATGAAATTGAACTACTCAGATTTTGTACAAAGTTAAATTATCAAGTCATAGGTGGTTTTTCTAAATTACTTAAACATCAACCTTTTAATGACTTTGTGAGTTATATAAATTTAAGTAAATTCAATGCTCAAGGATACTTGAAAAATAATTTTGAAGTAATATCACAAAGTAGTCCTAACTACAAGTATGTGAAAGATGATAATGTGCTTAGTAGACAAAAAGCTCAAAAGCATAAACTATCAAAATTGCTTGGAACTAAGTTTGATGCTAACAAAACAGAAACTCAAAATATGCTAGATGCTGGTTGGTTGAAAATATATGACTGCGGTAACTTAAAGCTATTATATTCTAGAAATTAACTGGTGTACACTAGATGTACAAGAACCGTTTATTATATATTACCATTAAAATTGCATAAACTTTTACTAGAGTACATTCTAAGTACACTGAGAGGTATCTGAGACATTAATTATGGAATAACAATTAATTTTTACTAATTTTCTTTTTAGACGAAAGGATAACTTTGAATGTCAACACAAGTATATAGAATTAAGTCAATTACAAACAGTAGTGATAATGAAATTACATTCAACGGTGATTTAACTAAACTGTCAACTAAAGAAATTGATGTATTGCTAGAAATAATTTCTGAGTGTTATGATTCTGAGTATGTTGAAATTATTTCTTATGATATTATACAAAATGATGATAATACTTGTACTCTTTTCTATGATGCTACATTTATTCATTACGGTGAATATGAATTAGATAGATGTGACCAGTTAGGATCTATTGATAACTGGTATGCTTCTTCGATTCAATGGATTGACTTTGATAGTAGTGGTGCTTTCTATTTAGATTTATTTGAACAAAAAGTAAATAAAAGATTTAGTTTATCTGTGAATAAAGATGAAATCATATTATACACACCTGAGCCAGAAGATGGTGAAATCGTAATATTAGACTAATTGGAAAGGAAGATTAAAAGAATGATTTATCGAATTTTTATAGATGGAGTTGATAAAACTGGAAAAGATGTTCTTTCTGATTATATTACTCGTCTTTCTAAGTTTAAGTACGAAGTCAAAGTACGAGGTGTTATAAGTCACTTGGTTTATAATGAAATATTTGATAGAAATATTAATTATGGTACTGCTGAAGAATTATTTGCTGACTATAAAAATTCTTTATACATTTGTCTTACTTGTGATAAAGAAGACTGGATTGTCAGATGCAAAATGACAAATGAACCTTTAATTCACTATAAGACACACAATGAGATGTTTAATAAATACTGGAATGAATATAAGAAGTCTGGTAATTTGAACCTTGAATTTAATACTTCTGAAAAGACACCTTATCAAATTGCAAATGAAGTAATTGAATTTTTAGATAATTACAACGAGGTGAATGATGGAAAGTAAGATAATTGTAGTGAGTTACAAAAGACCAGATAATAAGACTTGTAATTTGTTAAAAAATACAAATTTAGACTGGAAAGTATTCATTTATAAATTTGATGATACTGAGTCATATATCAAGAATTATGGTGAAGAACATGTACATTTATTAGATTTTGATAAACCTAATTTGCCTTTAAAACGACAAGCAGTCTTAGTGTATGGTAGAGAACTAGGTAGAAACATTATCATGATGGACGACGATATTTATAGCATCAAGAAAAATAATGAAGATTGTACTATTGTCGAATTAGTACAAGCACTTGAAGATAATCTCGGAGATAATTTTGCTATTTCACCTAGATACAATGACAATATGAAGAATATTCGAGGCAACTTAGTTCTTTATAAAGGTATTACGACGGTGTCAATTATTAATATCTCAAAACTTGATGATTTGAAGTACAATCCAGAGTCAAAATGTGAAGATGTAGAATTTACAATAGATGCTATGCTTAAAGGTTATTCTTGTTGCATGTTAAAGGATTTTAGACTTAATGCAGAAATAAAGAATACTGCTTCTGACTCAGGATTGTCATATAGATTTAAGGAAAATAAGTATATTGACGAAGGTCAATATCTAGAAGAGTATTTAAAGAAGTATGGAATTTATGATTGCATCAAATATTCTAAAGATGAACTACATATTGACTATGAAAAAATTTCTAAAAATGTGAGGTAACTCTTATGAGAAATAGAGCAGAACGAAGAAGATTTAATGTTACTAAGGCAATTAGAAAGAAAAATTTATCTAAGAATGTTAATCACTTTGAATACTATGATAATTTGCATCAATATTCAAAAAATGATATTTACTGCTCTTGTAAATACTGTAGAAGTAATAGAAAGAATGATGGACCTTCCATCCATGAACTTAAAGAATTAGAACGTATGGAATTTGGAGAAAATGATGACAGATAATGCTACAATTGAAAAGCTAAAAGAACTTCAAGAAATGTTTGATAATTTACCTACTGGTTTCTTAGAGCCACATAGAGTTTATAAATCAATATTCTTAGGTTGCTCTGAAAAGTCAAAAACTTTATCTGGTAAATTAAAAGTAGAATTAAAATTCAAAGTAGATTGTATTACTTTATCTCAAATGTATTTACTTAATACTCCAGAAGGAAGACAAGAATTTAAAAATATTTGTGTTACTTTTTTTGATGATACTGAAGAGCCAGTATCAGTTGAAGAAAGAATAGAAAATGCAAATAAACATATCAATGATAAATATATGGTCAAATATTTAAGTAAAAGAGATTTTAGAAAATTTGAGATAAAGGAGAGAATATGCTAGTATACGACTTTGAGGTCTATGAATATGATTGGTTTGTAACTATTAAAAATGTATTAATAAATAAGTACAGATATATTCATAACGATTTTGATAGACTTAGAGAAACATTTGAAGAATATAAGCATGACTTATGGATGGGTTACAATAATGACCATTACGATGATATTCTACTACAGATTATTGTCTCTGACGAAAGTCTTCAAAATAACGTTGAGTCATTTCGTAGACTAAAGAGAATAAGTAATAAAATTATTGAAGAAGAATTTGGAGCTAGAGATTTAAAGAAAGAATATAATCTCTATAATTTCCCTCTATACTCTATTGACTTAATGTCAAGTGGAGTAAGAACATCTCTAAAAGAAGTTGAAGGTGCATTAGGTATTTCTATTAAAGAGTGTGATGTACCATTTGACTTAAAGAGACCTTTAACAAAAGAAGAAATTATAGAAGTATTTAAATATAATAAGCAAGACGTAGATGCTACTTCTATGATATTAGAAATTATTATACCAACAATAGAAAGTAAATTAGCTATTCTACAAGAGTATAATATGCCAAAAGAAGAATTAGTATATACTAATCAAAATATCTGTGCTAAAATATTACAAGCAGAAAGAGTATCTAGAGATGATGGACTTCAACCATATCCAAAAGATTTATCAGTAGCACCGGTAAGAATTAAGAAATATAAATCTTGTGTAGAATTCTTTACAGATTGTGAAGAAATAGATTATAAGAAGAATATGACTATTGATATTGCGAATGTAGAGCATATCATTGCTACTGGTGGTCTACATGGTGCTATACCAAACTACTATAAAGATACTGAAATGTGGATGGTCGATGTATCTTCTTACTATCCAAACATGATGGTAAACTTTGACTTATGTACTAGAAGTGCTAAACCAGGCTTATTCCCAGGTCTAGTAAAGAAAAGAATGGACTTCAAAGCTCAAAAAGCTAAGTATAAGAAAATAGTTAAAGAAAATCCAACAGAAGAGAATAAGCAAATATACAGTAGAGCAAACAAGCTGGCTACAGCACTGAAGCTGCCTATTAATACCATAAGTGGAGCTATGAAAGCAAAATTCTCAGCGCTGTATGACGAGCGTAATAATAACTGGATGTGTATCACTGGTCAGTTATTGCTGATTGACTTGATTGAACATTTAGAGCCATACTGTGATTTAGTACAAAGTAACACAGATGGTATTCTAATTATTCCTCATGACAAAGAAGCTTGTGATAGAGAAATTAAAGCTTGGGAAGATAGAACAAGGTTAGAATTAGAAAAAACTGTAGCTACTAAAGTTTATCAAAAAGATGTTAATAATTACATTATGCTTTCTGATGATGGTAGTATTAAGTGTAAAGGATCTTATGTTGGTCAATATCATACTTCTGAACCAGGTGGAAAGTTCTATGCTACTTTAAGAAGAAATATGAATATTGTAGATGATGCTGTAGTAGATTTACTAATTCATGACATTCCTCTTGAAGATACTATTATTCGTCCTGAAAAACCAGCACATGAATACCAGCAAATTAAGAAATTAGGTGGTATGTATGATGATATTGTCTGGATAAATTATGATGATAATGGTAATGCTATATATAATAGAGATGTAAATAGAGTTAATAGAATATTTGCATCAAATGATATGAAACATGGTAAACTCATGAAGAAGCACAGTAAGAAAGATAACTTAGATTCAGTTGAAGGTCTATCTGACAATGTTCTGATTTATAACGATGATATTACTAAATTGAAAATTGGTGATTTACCTGATATTGACTATTCTTTCTATATCAATGTTGCCAGGAAAAGAATATTTGACTTTATTTTTACAGATAAAGAAAAGAGAGAAATTAACAAGAGTTTTGTTGATATGACTACTGGTAAGAAGAGAAAGAGAACTGAAGAAGAAAAGTGGGAATTGACAGAAAAGAAGTTAAAAGAGATGAAGACAGCATAGAGTGTAAACTTTGTGGTAAGTCATTCAAGAATTTAATTAGTTTAAGTAGACGCATGTAACACATCTTTAATGGTATACATGTTGTTATAGACAAAATTAAAGAAAGGAGGTATCTATTGTGTTTAGATCAATCAAGTATAGAGCATATCCAACTAAGGAGCAAGAAATATTTTTTGCTAAAACATTTGGTTGTACTAGATTTGTATACAATTTAATGCTAGATGAAGCAATCAAGTCATACGCTGAGTCTAAGACATTTAATAGACATACTCCTGCATATTTCAAAGATAAGTATGACTTTTTGAAAGAAGTAGATAGTTTATCACTATGCAATGTTCAATTAAATCTTAACTCAGCATTTAGAAATAGATTTTCTAAGAAGTCTAAGAAGCAATCTGGTTTTCCTAGATTTAAGTCTAAGAAGTATAAGCAATCTTATAAGACAAATAGACTCATAATTGAAGGTTCTAAAATCAAATTACCTAAGCTGAAGTCACCAGTAAAAATTAAATTACATAGACTCCCAGAAGAAAATTGGATAATCAAATCTGCTACTATTTCTAAAACCGCAACGAACAAATATTATATCTCAGTACTATTTGAAACTCCAGAAATAGAGAAATTAGAAGAGTCTACTTTTACAATTGGTCTTGATATGGGACTTAAAGAATTTTGTATTACATCTAATGGTGAAATGGTTGCAAACCCTAGATTTTACAAGACTTCACAAGATAAACTCGCTCAAGCACAACGTAAATTAGCTAGAACAAGGAATGGTTCAAATAGACATGAGAAAGCTAGACTACTAGTTGCTAAGTGTCACGAGCACATTGCTAATCAAAGAAAAGACTTTCAACACAAATTAAGTAAGAGACTCATTGATGAAAACCAAGTCATAGTAGTCGAAGACTTAAATGTGAAAGGAATGGTCAAAAATCACAAACTAGCAAAATCTATTTCTGATGCAGCTTGGTCTCAATTTATTGGAATGCTGGAATACAAATCAAAGTGGTATGGCAGAATGTTCGTCAAAGTATCACCGTGGTTTGCTAGCTCTCAAATATGTAGTCGTTGTGGGGTCAAAGATGGACCAAAACCTCTCTCAATTAGAGAATGGGTTTGTCCAGTATGTGGTTCTATAAATGAACGTGATATCA
>ERZ772961.21-NODE-21-length-89468-cov-13.678895_pt1 | contig 89468 bp, 70 predicted proteins | sample MGYA00580677_ERZ772961 | MGnify/ENA primary metagenome ERZ772961 (study PRJEB29015, sample SAMEA2738088) | human oral metagenome | biome: human oral; feature: human-associated habitat; material: saliva | place: China | collected 2227 ... | reverse complement strand
TGTAATGATACACACCTCTTACGAGATGTGCAGGGCTTTCTAATTGTCATAGTTATTTAAACATAGAAAATTACGAATATTTTCATAAATTTTCTACATTTGCATAAACTGCTAGTTTACCCTTGTTCAATCTTACTGTTTGCATACTCCAACAATTCTTTTACCGGTGCGTCCAGCAAGATTGGTAACATTTTTGAAAATGCTAGAGCATTTACACGAACGTCCGGAATTGCACGGTGGGCACCAACAAGTTTGATTCCTAGTCGTGCACAAAGATCCTCGTTCTTGTGTGAAACACCAGCAATCATATTTTTAAAAAGTGGAAGTGTATCAATTGAGTTTTCAAGTAGATCTTCGATTTCATCACCAAACAAAGCGTTTGCGATCGGCCCATAAACACGAGCCACGTCAAAACCACGCTTGTTAAACTGAGAGTCTCCGATATTGTGACCCACTAGGATTGCTCCTTTTGTAAATTCACGAAACTCTTCAAGCACAACTTTTTGTGGTTTCGCTTGCGCAACCATCTCGTTTGTGATACCGGTCAAATCTGTAACAGCTTCAGGAATTAAAACACCTGGATTTGTAAGTTTATCAAACTCGTAATGATTTGGTGAGTAATCTTGAGTTCCATCTTCTGCGATACTATTACCAAGGTATTGATTGTTGATAATGAGTGAAGCTCCGATGTCAGTGATACCACCATCGCCTCGAGCAAACTCATCCGGAGAGTGTAATCCTGTTGTTTCTAAGTCGAAATCGGCATAACGAGATTCACCACCGTTAAGTTCTCGATTTTTCTTGTCGAGTTTTTGTAGGCGTGCGCACCACTCGGCAACTGCAATTGCAGAGAGTGGATTATAGCGGAAATAACCGGGCTCTTCATCAATACCAACAAAGAGTTGTTCAAAGAGAGCGAACCAGTCACGTAGCAATTTGTTTTTAATTTCGTTTTTTAACATAAAATTCCTTCTTCCTGCTGAATTTATTTCAGCTTAATTTATTTTTAAAATTATAAAAGGAGTCTGGATTTAAAATCCAAACTCCTTAATTAAGTTTTTAACCTTCAGCTAACATATCCTTTTCTGTATAAGGTTTGTTAACTTTTAATAAAACAAGACCGTCAACAACTTTCTTTTTAAAATCTTTTTCTGACAACCAAGTGTCAACACCAAGCATACGAACCTTGCGTTCTACTTTACGTCCAGTTTTGCGTTTTTCTTTCAAATAAATAATTGACAATTTAAGCACCTGTTACATAAAATACACCTTAGTATATTTTATGAGCCTTTCTAATTATTTTTAGAAATTTTTTCTTGCTTCAACCTGTCTGATTTTGTCTTTACACTTTGAAATATAAAGTCTACTCTCATTTGATATAACAGTCAACAAGCTTAACTTCCCGTGTAACCCACGGTAGAGACGATATTTAAACTGCTGTCAACACAGTATATTGTTTGCATTTTATTAAATTGATAGATAGGCATTGCTAAGTAGTATATAACAATAGAGCTTGGTTTTCGCTCACGTATTACCTAAACAGTTAACTTTATCATTCAATTTAATTATAAATATAGTTTAACACATATTGGTGAATTTGTCAAGCATTTTTACTCCTATTGTTTTTATATTTTCTTAATTTATAAGAAAATATTATCACAATTACTCATCAAACACAAGTTTTATTTTATCATTAATAATTTTTAGTCGTCCAGGAAAATAAGTATTCTTCTTTGATAAGAAATCAGTGATATAAGTTTCTCTATTAATAGCCAAATCCTTCAAGTCATCGATTGTAATTTGATGTCCGTAAGTATTTCCGTTAACGAAGATATTTCCATCAATTTTGTAATATGGTAGGTTTTCTTTGCTCATAAACTTTTCAACCTTGTGACCATCACCCTCGAACACAACGATTCCAATTTGTTCTTTTTTATCAAATATTGCCTTGATACGCTGTTCATCAGCGTCATAATACAATGTTCCTGATGTAGAATCTCCATTATTGAATACAAGGCGATCCTTGTGGATTTTTTGTCCTCGATAAAGTACAGCAAACTCTTCTGGAGTGATTCTGTTTCCAAAAATATCACCCCAAACTCGGAATCCTGACCCTTGTTCCCCAACGTGATAGAAGGAGTATTTTTTCTCATCGTCTGTACCTTCGTTACTTACACCTCGAACATAATAAATCTTTTGCCCAGAAAGAGAAAATTCCGCAACTTCTTGTTTAGATCCAGAACTCTTAACAAATTGAAGTCTTAGGTTATTATCTAGTTTTAGTTTTGTTTTTGAGGTATTTTTACTTTCTAACCAAACAAACTCTTTTTCGATTTCTTCTAAATTTGTTAAAGCGATGATGTCTTTCTTAGTGAAATCCTTTTTCATTTTAAATTTATCGGTTACAAAACTCTTCTTGAGATAGAAACCTCTAAATTCAGGTGCTTGAACTCCATCCTTATCCGCTTCTTGCTTTTGAGAAATCCAACTCAAAAACGTCGTGTCATAAAATGCGTCTTTTCCTTCAAAAACTTCAGCTCCGGTACTCTTCACGATTGAAACCAATTCCGGTTGTGTCTTCTTAGAATATTCAGGGATTTCATTAAAGTTGAAGTTTCTGCTTTTCAGTTCTGAAACGAAATTTTCAGTAAATCGAACCACGTACTTGTAATAATCGTCAACAGACAACTTACCAAGCTCAACATCTTGAAGTTTTGTTTCCAATCTTGCGGAAAGTTCAGGTGAAAGGAGGTCGTTTCCTCTGAGCTTTTCAACTACTTCAATACCAAAGTTTGTAGCTCGATATTTTTCGTTTTTATTCATTATGATACGTTCGTGATTAATCAATTTTTCAATGATATCCGCACGAGTTGATGGTCTTCCAAGTCCCTCGGCTTTTTTAATAGCCAATTTCTTCTCATCATCAGTCAATAATCGATGGATATTTTCCAAGATGTTATTGAAATCTGCTACGCTATATTCTTTCGGAGGAGTAGTCCATCCTTCTAAAATAGAACCATCACTAAGAGAAACCGCACCTTCAAACAATTCTGGCAACATATTATCACGAAAGTTTTTCTCCGGTACGTAAGCAGACCATCCTGGATCTATAAGTCGTGAACCATTAGCACGAAATACGAAATCACCAACTTCAATTTTAATAACCGTCTTATCAATAAGAACATCACCGACGAATGGGAGAATTTGACTGCGACAGATTAAGTAAAAAATGTTCTTCTCTTCATCAGTTAAAGATCCCATATTCACACTAATTTCAGGTAAAGGTTGGATAGCCTCGTGGGCTCCGACCTTTGCGTCATTAACGTAAGTTTTATTTTTCTTGAAGGCTGCCAACTGCTCTTGTGAAATTGTGATAGCTCTAAATTCAGGATAAATGTATGCTGTGTTCAGAACACCGGGCATTTCATTAGCAAGTTTTTCCGTAATAACCGTTGTATCGACACGTGGATATGTTGTAATTTTCTTCAAATATAAAGATTCCAACAACTCATCCGTATATTTGGGTTTATATTTGTACAATTCAGAAGCTGCACCTTCAATGAGTGATGTCGAGTAGAAGGATGGGGCAGTTTCTTTTGCCCGTTTTACGTTAACTTCTGTAATTTTTGCAGATGATGATAGAGACTTAATTTGATCAAGGAACTGATTTGCTTCAGCTTCTGTAGCGAATCGTCTTGGTTTACCAGATTCCTCAATCAAGCTCGCTATAAATTCTGAACCATTCTGAACGAATTTTTGTTGAATTGTGAAAAACTGTTCCGGTTTAAAATTTCGAATTTGTAACTCTCTTTGAACAATAAGGTTTTCTACTGGATCTAGAACCCTACCAATATTTACAGTGAATCCGGCTTTTGATGATACAGCCTGTGTACCGTTCAAACCAATGAGCCAGTCAGTCTTTGCTCTAAGAAATGCAGCATTGGACAAATCTTGAACTGTTCCAGTATTTGGGCCTATCTTATCAGAGTAGGACAAGAGATTCTGAAAACCTTTTTGGATTTCCTTATCACTCATACCATTATTCCAAAATCTATATCGATCTTTTGCTTGAATATTCGGATTCATCGTGCTCATAAAAGCGTCAAAAATAAGATTTCCTTCACGTTCCGGGTCAGTACCGCAAACGATAAAGTCGTAATTATTTTTTTCCAACGTTTCCTTTGTTTGTGAATAAAACTTATTCACTTTTCCTGTACGTTTACCAGTTTTAAAATCGATACCCTCTGTTGGGTAGTAATTCCAAGTATCCGGAATCATAGGTAGATGATCCATTGAAAACTCAGCCCATTCTGGATTTATCTGGCCAGGACTAGCGAGCTCTACTACGTGACCACTGAATCTACCAAAATCCAACGTATAAGGAAGGGAGTGTTTAATTTTTTCATAATTTTTTTGAAATTCACGCATTGCCTCGCCCTTTTCAGCGATAAAAAATCCGTGACCTCTTGGTAATTGTGCCAACAATCATACCTCCTAAGTTATCTCGTTATCTCTAATTTTACCATTTTTAAAGAAAGAAATCAAACCTAAAAAAAGAGAGGATTAACCTCTCTCTTTTATTTTTTTAGACTATTTTTTCTTTCTAGATTTCAAGTATGCGATTCCTCCGATAGCAGAGGTAGCACCAACACCTAAAAGTGGTAAGATGATTCTGCCAGCAGAAGCTCCTGTCTTCACAGCGTCTTTCTTATCAGCTATCTTCGCTTCACGAACAAAGATGTGTTTAACGTTACCGTCTTTATCTTTGTCTGTACGGACGAATTTGAATCCTGGGATCGTTCCAGCGTCCTTAGTTGTTTCAGCCACAACAGGGTCTTTGCCTTGGATAGCCTTAAGATCTTTAGTTTCTTTACCATCCTTATCCTTAGTTGTAACTTCTTCTAGCCATTCAGTTTTAACTTTCTTAGCTTCTGGAGTTGCTGGAGTTTCTGCTTTCTTGAATAGGTGAACTACGTTACCGTCTTTATCTGTATCAGTGCGAACGAATGTCCATCCTGAAATAGTTCCGGCTTCTTGAGTCTTATCACCAGAGAATGGATCTTTTAAGTTTTCTTCAGGTTTATCTACATTTGCCCAACGAGTTGTAAGGGATTTAGTTTTTTCGTAGATATAAGTTGTCTTGTTACCATCTTGTTCTGTTTTCTTGAGAACGTATCCGGTGAACTTCTCAGGATCTTTAATGTGATCACCTGTGAAGTCTTCTTTCAACTTAGTTTCTTTGTTTTCAACAATTGTGATCCAACGAGTGATGTACTCTTTCTTAGCTGTTGGTTTTTCAACTGGTTTTTCAATGATTTCTTGAACACCTTTGGCAGTCAATGTTGCACCGTTAACACGAATCAAGCTAGTATTAACTTCAGTTGGATTTGTTTTACCATCTTTAGTAGTAATAGAGCTTGTTACTGTTTCAGGGCCGAATGATTTACCATCAGCCGCAAGTTTACCAGCAGCTTTATCTGTCAAGCGGAATGAAGCTCCAGTTTCATCAGTTGTAAATACATAGTAGTTTACACGTTTAAGTGTTCCACCAGTAATTTCAAACACAACCTTGTTGTCGTTCAATTCTGCAACTTTTGCTGTAACTGCGTTTGTATCAGAAAGAAGAACGTTGTTTTCGTTTGCAAAACTGTTTTTAGTAAATGCAGGAACAATGCGGATTTCTTTACCAGCAGTAACATCTTGTTTTGTGAATTTCATCATTGAATCACGTGGAAGTGTTACGGTAATCTTGTCACCAACACCGTAATCCTGATCCATAGGACGAACACCAACGGCCAACAAGTAATTGATTGTACCATCGTTATTCTTAATCATTTGTGTGTTTGTTGAAAGGTCTAGTGTAGAAGTTTTAACCTTATCATCTTGATAAGCGGAAGGCTTAATTGTGATGTCCTTAGTTGCAACTTCCTTGTCGTTCACTGTAATCTTAGCTTTTACAGTTGTATCTTTTGACACTGAAGTAAACACTGAGCTTTCAGAAGCTGATTTAAACACAATATCTTTGTTTTTGAAGTTAGTAGCTTTGTCGTTAAATACAATTTCGTATTCGTATTCACCGAAACCGGCTTTAATATTAGCAGCTTTCTTTTGATCGAAGGATGTTTTTGCGTCAATTTGTTGTGTACGGAAAGTTGCAGCCTTTTTAAGGTTTGCCTTACCGATAACTGTTCCATCTACTGTAACATCAGCAGATTTAACATCTCCTGAACCAAATAAAAGCGGAAGGTTTTCTACTTTGATTGTAGCAACAGAACCAGCTTTAACTGAATCTGGTACAGTAAGGTTTAGTGTGTAACCTTGTGAGAATACGTTTCCTGAATTTTCACGCATTTTACTGTCATCAATATTAGCTTTTGCAACAACTTGAGCAACATCAGCTTGTTTTGTTGTAACTTCTGTTTTGTTACCTTCTGCAAATACAGATTGAGCTGCTGGAAGAGCTCCACCAAGAACTGAAGCGGTTGATAGACCAATAGCTAACAAACTACCAGCTTTTTTTGTAATACTTGTCACTGAACAAGCACCTCCTATTTTTATACTCTGTAACTATTATATGGTTAAATATTTAAAGTTTGGGATCTAAATTAACCTTCCCCTAAAATATCTTTACCTAAAAAATAAATAACAATATTATAAAAACCAATTATTAAAATTTCATCAAGACAGACTTATTCAAACAATTTGTTTTCTTATCTATTATATCGCACAAAATCGTTAGATTATAAGTGGATAACTTCTACTCAAAGATTCCCATATCTTTTGCTTCTACACCACGAGACTCTAGTTCATTTTTTAATTTATCTAAAGTCCTCATCTCCAATAATTTAATATCGGAAGTTGGTAAGCCAAGTTCATCTGATAAGTTTTTGAGTGTTGCTTTATCGCTTTTCATAGGCAAAAGTCGCTTTTGCACAATTAAAATTTCATTTTCGTTTAGTGTGGCGATACTTTCTCTTAATTGTTTTAAAATTTCTCCTCTCGCACCCTCATTATCGGGTCTTCTATACCCCTCACTTTTATGATCTAGCGGATTAAGAAATAGAGTTTCACCACTACGTTCACCCTCAATATGCCCCTCGACCGAATCTAAATCAACTTCCGCTCCATCCAAAGTTCCTAACAATTCACCCTGTTTCAGATGTACACCAACTTTAAGTTTAGGATTTAGTTGATATAGGTATTGATGAGTATACTCAGAATCTTCGCCGTCCTTAACGACTGTAACGTTATACAGCTCCTGAACCTCTTTATTTATTTTGATAATACGATGTCCAACCGCTTTTTCAATTCGAACAACTGTCATATCATCAGAAGCCAATACCTTTCTTGGATTGTATTTGATAACAGTGCTCTTTTTCCTTTCTTTTTCTATTGCAATAATTTCGTGTGAAATTAGAGGATATGCAAAGGTAGAAAACTGAAATCCTCGAGTTGGATCAAACAAATTCATAGCAGTAACAAACCCCTTTTGGGCTGCACTAACACGATCTTCTTCGCTGAGTGGTAAATTGTCAAATTTGCGAACGATACTGTAAATGAGTGGTTCGTTCATATAGTAAAATGCTGATCTATAAACCTTATCTCGTCCGACACGTTCAATCACCTCAAGATCTACAACACCGGAAAGAGTATTAAGTGCGTCATTCATCCCCTCAACGACAGCACGCTCAAGCCCCTCTTCAGTTCTAAAATTCTTTTTAGCAACTCTTTTTTCAAGGTCTGGTAAAAATTGGTTAAAAACGTCCTGGCAAATATAATCTAAAACTCTACCAAGGTCTTTTTTATCAGAAAGGTTGTTATCAACAACATCAACCTCTATTTGTTCTAATATATCTTTCAAGATTTCCTCCAGAAATTGTTATTCGGATTTACCTTCGCTTAGAGATGGCTTAGTTTCACCCTCACCTTTTGGATGGTTATCTTCGCCAGAACTCTTTGTGCTTGGATCCGTGTTAGATGATGAATCCTGTTCAACTACATTTGTAGTTGTTGTTGCAGGAATCTCTCTAATGATTTCTCGTACAATTTCCTTCTCTCTTGGTGATGAAGAGTCTGATGTTTTATCGTTCGACTCACTTTTCTTTTCTTCTGCATTATGATTTGTAGATGGTTTGGTTTCCTTATCTTTTGTAGCAGAAGAATTATTATCTGAATTTTGTTCAGATGATGTATGCGATTTTTCAATTATCTTAACAACAGATGTCGTTGGTGTATTGTTATCTGTTGGTTTCGCCGGTTTGCCATTCATTAAATTATTCACAGTGAATCCAGCAACAATTAGGGATAATATCGAACCAAAAAACGCAATTACTTTTTGCGTGGCTGTAAAGCCCTTCTTCAACTTATCAGTAGAAACAATGTCTCCACCGCTAAAAATTTTACTATTCTTATTATTCTCCATTTTTTCCAATCTTGAACCTGTTGAAGAAACTACACCATCTTCTTTATTTAATCCAGACTCAACATTTTCTGTATTTTTTTCAGGCAATGTGACACCTCCTACTATTATTTTTATCCTGATATAGTTATTTTATCGTTTTTTTGTTACAAAAAAAAGCACAACGCCTCAGAGTTGCACCCGCAGCAAGGCCCCGTAGGGTGGCTTGAGCTATTTCTTTTTTTAAAAAAAAGTCACGCAACACATTGTGTACGCAACCGCAACAAAGCTCACTGAGAGTCCTTTGCGCTGTTCCCAATATTTTAAATATTACTTTTAAAAAGTAATAATGCAGGAAACAGGGATCGAACCTGCGACCGCCTGGTTACAAATCAGGTGCTCTACCAACTGAGCTACTCCTGCATAATGCCCCGAGCAGGACTTGAACCTGCACTCCCGTTAGAAAACTAGGTTCTAAGCCTAGCGTGTCTGCCATTCCACCATCAGGGCTTTTTATCAAATTCGGTTTTAAATCCCCACCCGCCGTTGATACCGAAAACGCAAGTCGGAAGCTCATCTAACTAACCGTGGGGTAGCTACCTAGAATCAATGCTTGTTTAACGTCTAAAAGACGAAACAGTTTAATAGTCTTGTTTAGGACAATTTTTTGCCAACTTTATGTATCAAGGTACAAAGGTATGGTATCACCTAGAGCAGTTAAGGTGACTTACTCAGGTCTATTTAGTTGCCAACTTTACAAGCAAAGCTTGACGGTAATGGTATCACCGTTGGTTTAACGTTACCTAACGAAACAGTTTAGTTGTCCTATTTAGGACGGTTAAAGGAGCGTACCCTTTAACCCTTACAGTCGCCAACTGTAAATTTTCTCTAAAATGTCTCAACTTCGTTTTACCCAACAAACGTTTTGCTAATAGTGTAATTTCCGTGGAGACTTCGGGTACGTATTACAAAATTAGCACGGCTAGATTTATAAAATCTTTAATAGGGCATAGTGGAATCGAACCACCGTATTCAATTGTGCAGTTTGGTGATTTTAATTTAAAATATCATACACCTTGACAAAATTGTCGTAAGATACAGGATAAAACTCCCCTTTAACACCCTTAACTACAACTTCACCTGAAAACAATCGTTCAACACCTTCCAAAGTGTTTACTTCTAGGAAACCTTGTTCTTTTATGGTCTCTACTAAGTCGTCCCTCTGTAGCTCTTCTAGTGGAGTATTGACAGAATATCCAAGAAAGTTAAGGGTTTCGATAATGCTTTTAGTATCTTCAATATCTAACTTAGCAAATTCGATCTCATACACTTTTTTTACAAATGTATTTACAGTTCCTTTTACACGATTGTACGTTTGCAAAAAGATGTCTGGAGCTATTGACCAAAAACAACCATCCGTATTATCCTCACGGATAACCCAATTACCTTTAGGTAAGGCAATATCACCTCTTTCCTTAGTAATGTAAATTGTTCCATCAGATTTATCATATCGAACTGGTTCTTTGTCATTGGATCTAAGAAGTTTTAAAAATTCGTCCAAAATAATATTGTCGTCATATTTTATAGCATAGACTTCGATTGGTTTTTTGCGAGCTTTCATTTTAACCTCTAAACTGAGTTGTTTTCCGATAATACACAATAATAGTTATTAGGTTGGTTAAAAACCAACCTCAAATACCACTTCCTTAACGAATAAGGCTTTGGGCTATCGAAGTTAAAGGATTCGAACCTCTGACCCTCCGCTTATCAAGCGAACGCTCTACCAGACTGAGCTAAACTTCGATATAAGTTTCAGAAAAACTGAAACTAAAACTTAAAGAATTAAAACTCATACTCGTCCCAATCATCATCACAAGTACAACCACAACAGGCACAACAACCACAGTCGTATGTGTCATCCCAAAAGTCATCGTCATAAAAGTCATCATCATCCCAATAATCGTTAGGATCTATATCGTTACAAAAACAAGTTTCGTCTTTATCATTTTCAAATTTTTTCAATATATCCACCTCCAATATATTAAACACAACGATGGATATTGAAATATTGAATTGAGAGTGAGGGAGTCGAACCCCCGACTATTTGCGTATGAAACAAGCACTCTTCCACTGAGTTAACTCTCATAGTTGTAGCTGGAAGGTATTGCGCCCTACCTTCGCACTTTCCACAGCCGCTCCGCAGCCATACTACAATATATTTTTTGATAAACTATTTCTAGCGTTACCAAAAAGATAAGCAGAAGCCACTCTGCTTTAAGTGGCCGTTTTCTCGGTTATCCAAACCCATAAGGATCCGAGCGTCTTGGCATTAGGCGGATTTATTTATTCAAGATTTTCACTTATGAGCGCCCACAAACGCTCGCTTCTATCGATCTATGGGCTAGATCAGCGACCTTTGTTACAACTTTGGTAGATCGCCTAGAGTTCGTTTTTGGCTTAGAACAAACTTAACCTGATATATGTATTACAGGATTCGAACCTACTGCCGTCAGTCAAAATCGACCTTCCCATATTGAGCCAAAATTTGCCGAAGCTACTATTTGTTTGATATACTCATAAATTTCAGGGCGTTTAGATTTAAGTGGTTCGGCTTCACGGCTGACCTACCACTGATATCGGGATTGCAGGATTCGAACCTGTGACCCCTCGCTCCCAAAGCGAGCGCTCTAACCAAACTGAGCTAAATCCCGAAAAAATCTTCTTACCTATACCTCAAAGATGTGAAAAGTCATAAGGAACTTTACTTCTGAAACCGCAAATTTGATTCTTGTTGTTTTTCCAAAAAGTATTATCAAAACTTTCGTTAACCAAATCAATCAATTTGCAATCGAGATAATCAGCAATTAGATTATCCAATGGTGATAAACTTTCAGTGTATTCAAATTTACCAATAATTGGTGCAGATCCAAAAATCTTAAAACGTTGATATTAACTTTCAACATTAGGGCCGTATGCCCAAACAAGAAATGGCTCGTCATAAATCTCTCTTAAGGTTTTATAAGGTAATATATTCTTATCTCTAGATTCTTTTAGTACGAAATACATCACTTTTTGAAGTTTAAGATTATTTATAGATTTATTGTTTTTTTGAGCTACTGATAAAATATGGTCTGCTAACAACTTCATTGACATTTGAATCACCAAACAACCCATTAGATTACTTTACTTCTGAAACAAATAAAGTTTTTATTATTCTATATTTATTCCAGAATGGAGCTTACAGGATTTGAACCTGCGACCTTTTGCTTGCAAGGCAAGTGCTCTCCCAAACTGAGCTAAAGCCCCATCTAGAGCTTACCAGACTCTGCGATCCGACGTATACCTACTAAAGAGTAGGGACTCTGGTATTTACAACTATCTTATATAGCCCCGGAACGGCTTCAGGCGAATAACCTGTCATTTTTAAAGAGGATTTAATCCCCAGGTAAATGAAAACCCAATGGACCTTGCAGGATTTGAACCTACGACCACTCGGTTATGAGCCGAGAGCTCTGACCACTGAGCTAAAGGTCCTTTTTAATCAGAGGAACGTTTTACTTTGTTGCAACAAATCTGTGGTACGTATTATTGTCAGGCTTTCTGCCCGCACCACACAATTCATTTTAACCAACAAAACCACCCCTCTTGTAAAATCTTATAGCCTCTACCGGGTTCGAACCGATGACTTCTTCCTTGTAAGGGAAGCACTCTCCCAACTGAGTTAAGAGGCTTTTTTATATAAATGATACCCCTTTGCAGACTAACCAATGTCTGCTAGTTAGGTATCAATGGATCTTGTAGGGCTCGAACCTACGACCCACAGATTAAGAGTCTGCTGCTCTGCCAACTGAGCTAAAGATCCAAATATTAATTTGATTCAAAAAATCAACTCTGTAATAATAGTAGCAATAATATTTTAAAGACTGCAACAATTAAAGCTGCGACCACTCCAATAAGAATTGCCTTCAGTGTTCTCATAAAATAACTACAATAGATTCTTTTCAATAAACCTATTATAGCGCATTAATATTCAGATGTCAACTAGTAAATCAATGTTTTTTTTATTTTTTTTATCTATAAACTATTATAACATCAAATTCAAATAAAAAAGGGGACGTTAATCCCCTTAGCTATTATTCTTGTTTCGTGATAACGCCTTGAGCTCCATTAACTGTAACCCATCCGTGTTTTTCACGGGCTTCGGCTTCTTTCATACGAATAAGATTATCTGTAATTGAATCAGACTTGATCTTGTTCGCTTTTGCTTCACCTTCAGCCTTAATAATTGCTGTATCAGCGTCAGCTTGAGCTTGAACTTTTTTAGTTTCAGCTTCAACTTTAGATTTTTCCTGCTCTTGTTTTGCAGTGTCAATCTCTTTTTGTTTTACTGACTCGTTCTTGATCGCAGCTTCAATTTCATCACCAGCGTCTTGATCTGTAATAGTGAATGATACGAACTCAAGATTATAAGACTCGAATTTTTCTTTGAGAGCCTTGTCAATTGCTTCGTAAACTTCTGTACGTTTAGCACCGAGGATATCATAGATATCATAATTCCCGGTTACAGATTCGATAGCACGTTGAACGGCTGGCGAAATGACGTTATTATTAACGTTCTCAAGATCGGTATAGTTTGAGAAAACTGTCATCGCTTTCTCTTTGTTAATCTTGTACTTAACGTCAATGTTCGTGTTAAGCCACTGACCATCCTTTGTTTGAGTGGTCAATTTCTCCATTGTCTTAGTCTGAACTGACGTCGGCAATGTATACACCTTGTCGGCGAACGGAACCAAGAAATGATATCCGGTTTGGAGAGTTGTCTCCTGAACTCCGTTAAAGGCACTAACCTTAACTCCGACTGTATTAGCAGGGATACGCTTCATAGCTGTAACTCGTACAAGTACAGCGCCCAAAAAAGCAAGAAAAAGAATAATGGCGATTTTTACGCCTTTAGGAATTGATTTTAAGTCTTCCATAGACTACCTTCTTTCTATGAGTCTTTTGACTCGATTTTTTATTTGAATTATAGTAATTTTTATAAAATGTGGATAATAAAAAAAGAGTCCGAAATTCTCAGACTCTTTTCTGTTTTTAGGCTACTCCATACTTCACCTGAAGGAAAACGAAATTTTAAACAAAAACTTCAAAACCCCAACCTATTCCCAATAAAGGGCTTATGCTTCGGGCGGTTACCCCCAGCCTATATTGTGCTCGTTGGCTATAGGCTCAACCCTACCGTTTCGGCCTTCGGAACGGAAAACCCGAGTCCAGTTCTCTGGCATATCCATCCACCTCAAAGGTACAATGTAAGCTTTTATTACCTGTCGACTTTCGACTTGCTAAAAGGCTTTTTGTTACAGACATTGCACTGATCCTTTTCGTGTTTTTAAAGTACGATGGCAACTTCCAAACACCCCAACCCAGTTTAGAGTATTTGAGTTAAACTTTTTATCGAAACTTTCCTTTTGAGATAGCAACACTCAGATTATTACGATTAAAATTTAAACTTGTTTTTGGTTTGAATCAAACCGGGAAACTCCTTTCGGATAAAGCAAATATAAATTCCTTCTTTGGATATTTTTTTGCTTTGGAAAAAATTATAGTCTCTTTAAAAAATAAAAACAAAAATTTTTTTTTTAATAAAAAGAGTTCTAACCAAACTCCTTTTCTGTTTTAAACTACTTCTTATTCACGTTGGTTATAGGCACCGTCAGTCAAAATTGACATTCCCGTCTTGAGCCAAAATTTGCCGAAGCTACTATTTGTTTGATATACTCATAATTTTCAGGGCGTATAGATTAAAGTGGTTCGGCTTTACGGCTGACCTACCACTAAAATTAATTTTCTCTAGTTTTTAAAGTAATTAAATTTTATTTCATTTTAACTTTATAACCGCATTTTGGAACATTTCTCTCAAAATCGAAGGTCCCGGCAGACTACCGTAAGTCAAAATTGACATTCCCATCTTGAGCCAAATTTTGCAGAAGCTACTATTTGTTTGGTATACTCATAAATTTCAGGGCGTATAGATTAAAGTGGTTCGGATTTACGGCTGACCTACCACTAAAACTAATTTTCTCTAGTTTCCAAAGGAAATGAATAATTCAATTTTATTATGATAATATTCACCAAAATATATTCAGTGATTTTCAATTATTATCGACGTTGCAGACGGATACCGTAAGTCAAAATTGACATTCCCATCTTGAACCAAATTTTGCAGAAGCTACTATTTGTTTGATATACTCATAATTTTCAGGGCGTATATATTTAAGTGGTTCGGCTTCACGGCTGACCTACCACTGAAACTAATTTCCTCTAGTTCTCAAAGGCGATAAAACAATTTAATTAAGCTAGTACGTATTTGTCAGTTTTTGCAATATTCAATGAGGCATTGAAATCTCTATCTATTTTTTCTTGGCAGTTATCACAATGATATACTCGTTGATTTAGCTTCAAATCTTTTTTGTAACCACCACAATTTGAACAGGTCTTACTTGAAGGATAAAATCTATCCACTAACCGAACGATTATATTTCGTTCTTTTGCCTTTCTAATAAGATGTTCTTTGATAGTGTAAAAGGAGCAATTAGCAATATCTTTTGCAAGATGTTTATTCCTCATCATTCCTTTTACGTTCAAGTCCTCGATTGCGATATATTGCGGTTGTTTTTTAACCAACTCTGATACAAATTTACGAATGTGGTTGATACGGATGTTTCTTATCGAACGGTGTATCAACTTAATTTGTCTTTCTAGCTTGATAATATTCTTTGTTTTATTGTGTTTGTTGCATTTATTGATAAGATACTTACGAGATACCTTTCGTTGTAATCGTTTCAGACGTTTATTTAGGATACGAACCCGCCGGAAAGTCTTGATATTTGGGACGCTGGTTCCACCAGATACTGTGGCAAGTGTCTTGATACCCAAATCGATTCCAATTCCATCTGTATAATCCGGTAAATTCGTAACTGAAGTTTCAACGTCTTCAGTGTATGATAAGTACCAATATTTGCCATCAAAAGATATTTTAGCAATTTGTTTCTTTCCAGAGAGATCAAAACCCTTCCTAACAGAACCAAATTTCACATCCCCAATAGTTGGTATCTGGAGTTTGCCGTTCTCTTTAAGATAAATACGACTAGGACGTTTGTTATTACTAGAAACACCACAGCGTACATCAAAATTAGGTTCAATTTTGTCAACACTCCTGAAATTCAATTTCCCCTTATTTTGTTTCCTGATTTGCACCAATTCCCTGGATAGAAAACTGTAAATAAACGATTGATTTGGTTGATAATACCAAGACCATTTCTCACTATCATCCTCACAGTTTTTAGCAATAACAAACTTAGCAAGGTTTCGATAGTCAGATTCATTAAGGTTATAAACATCTCTATTGTGGAATTTTGAATAATAAGTCTTGTTTCCATTTTTATTCAGAATTTCGTCAAACTCACCTTTATTGTTACGTTTATCAATGTCAACTAAAAGATTCCAGAAATTACGTGAAACCTTGCTATACCACCAAGCAAGATTTTCTTGTTCCTTGGTTAGTTTTAGTCTAATTTTCTGACTTCTCATAAAACTCACTAATTATCCTTTCTAAGAAATTTTATATTCTGATTTGTTTGATGAAACTATTGTATCATATTATTTAATATAATGCAACTTATTTTTTGTATTATTTAAATTTAAATGAAATTTTATTATTTTTTACTACTTTTATTGAGGTGCAATCACTAACCGCTTTATTAATTTCAGAGATAAAAAAAGCAAAAAAAAATACCCCAATGGTCAAAAGAAGGAAAGAATGACCATCGGGGCGACAGACGATACCGGACTTGAACCAGTGACATCGGTTTTGGAGACCGACATTTTGCCAGTTAAACTAATCGCCTATAGGAGGGCCCTCAAAAGAAGGAAAGAATGAGAGCCTAAAGGGATGGTGGGAATTGAACCCGACGAATGTAGGCGTGAAAAGCCTATGCCTTAGCCACTTGGCGACACCCCCTTAACTAAAACGGTGATACGGAGAATCGAACTCCGGTCTCTCGGTAGACAGCCGAGCGCACTAACCACTGTACTATACCACCATAAACCCGGCAACCAAAAGAAGGAAAGAATGGTTGCGGGCAACCGGGCGGGTAGGACTTGAACCTACGACACAGGGATCTTCAATCCCCTGCTCTACCAACTGAGCTACCACCCGTGAAACACCAGGATGTTTTTCCTACTCGACTTAGCACTGCAAACTATTAAGGTTACACACTGACCAGGAATGGCCCCGGTTTGCAACTCCGGTTGACCTAGCCTTTTTTGAAGTGTGGGCGGTATCGACAACCCCAACTCAAACAAGCACCACATAATAGACTTTTTTACCATACGTAAACGTTATATCCAAACGTAGATTTTGTCCGAGTGCCTCCGAAAATCTTATAGTTACGTCACCGTAACATCAACTACGATCGCATTATTTGACACACAACTTTGGTTCCCTAAGTGTCACCTTAGATTCACTGTTGTGGCCGGCTATAGGACGAATCCCGTTCACCGACACTTGTTGCGACGATTCGCAGAGCACCTTGTTTTTCGCACCGTCTCGCAAATTATCTCAGCCTGAACCATTTCACCGGTCTCCACTCTGGAACAACAATAGTACAGGTATCCCTATACCACAATTGCAGGTCTTAACAAGATAACCCAGGCACCACTTGCCAAGTGGAATTATGCCCTTTGGTGTATTCGGGGGACAGGATTCGAACCTGCGACCTTTGGAGAATGAGTCCAACGAGCTGACCAAACTGCTCTACCCCCGTATATTATTATGAACTGATATATAGTATAAACTATTATTCAAAATATGTCAATAGCTTTTTTAATTTTTTTTCTACTTAACTATTATAACTCATTTTTTATAAGAAATAGTTGAGTAAAGGATAAGGTGGGATTCGAACCCACGGGTGACTTTTTAGGCCACTGAACTGCTTTCAAAACAGCCTGCTTCTGACCGCTTGCATACCTATCCATAAAAGGTGGTTTTATTTGGGATTCGGTCTCTCTTCTCAACCACCAACCATTTTATTTGGCATATTGCACAGAAAAAACTAACTTCCCTGTGCACCAATTTTAAAAAACTATGGGCGAACCATTCAACTAGTATTACCGTCATTCAAAAGTGTGAAAATTTAAAAACTAACAACACAATCGAAATTCCCATATTGAGCCAAATTTTGCCGAAGCTACTATTTGTTTTGTATACTCATAATTTTCAGGGCGTATAGATTAAAGTGGTTTGGCTTTACGGCTGACCTACCACTAAAACTAAATTTCTCTAGTTTTCAAAAGTAATAAAGTTGTACGGAGTGAGCGTGATCAGGGCTCACTAGACAAACTCGCTTTCACGAGAAACAACCTTTCATTATTGACGATCTTGGGCACGTAGTCGCAACTGAAACAATCACGTAACTTCGGGGTTGATAGTCCCTACTGAAATTATTTCAGCTGAGTTGGAACTTTTACAGTTCCAGTAAAAGGGTGAGGATGATCAGCTCTCACTAGGAAAACTCGTTTGCACGAGAAACAATAATCGATCATCAATAATGAAGCGCAGTACGGGAATCGAACCCGTGTCATCAGTTTGGAAGACTGAGGTTTTACCATTAAACTAACCACGCAGATCGCTGTCGTCACAGCGTTATCAAAATTTTTATACAATCATTAGGATAAAAATTTTCAGCAACTACAACTCTTTCAAGCCGAGTAGTTAACGTGAGCTGAAACATATCCTATCCCCAGCGCAGGACTTGAACCTGCACGATAAAAATCGCAGAGGCTTAAACTCTGTGTGTCTGCCATTCCACCAGCCAGGGTACTGAGAGAGTGGGACTCGAACCCACAGCCTTCCGGTTAACAGCCGGGCGCTCCACCATTGAGCTATCCCCCATCAGTATGAAAATGGAAGCGGTAGGATTCGAACCTACGAACTCGAAAGAGAGCAGGGTTACAGCCTGCCGTGTTTAACCAGCTTCACTACACTTCCAAAATATTCTTTTACTATTATAGCACTTTTTTTATCAAATGCAAGATAGTAATTCTCAGAACAGGGTTCGAACCTGTGCGTTACTGGATTCAAAGTCCAGTGCCTTACCAACTTGGCTATCTGAGATTAAACGCACCCTGAAGGAATTGAACCCACAACCTTTCGGTTCGTAGCCGAACGCTCTATCCTGTTGAGCTAAGAGTGCTTACATATTTTATTATATATCTTTTTTTAAAAGATAAGTAGGGCGATCGACAGGACTCGAACCTGCAATAGACGGATTCACAGTCCGTTGCGTTTTTCCGTTTTCGCCACGAACGCCAAAATGATTTTGAAATTTGTGTGGGGTATGATCCTCACGATGTTCCCGACGATCACTCTAGTATGATCTCTATCGATTCATCCGAACGGGAACTGTCACCAAGTAAGCGAAGATGAATTTCACATACATCTCAACCATAAATTTCAAAAATGTACATTTGAGGTTGCAATTGCAACCGTAAGCGGATACCGTCAGTCAAAATTGACATTCCCATCTTGAGCCAAAATTTGCCGAAGCTACTATTTGTTTTGTATACTCATAATTTTCAGGGCGTGTATATTTAAGTGGTTCGGCTTTACGGCTGACCTACCACTAAAACTAATTTCCTCTAGTTTTCAAAGGTAATCACTTAATCGTTGTCTACGATTTTAGACTACGGAGAGAATAGGATTTGAACCTACGCACGACATTTCTGCCGCCTATATGTTTTCCAAACATACCTCTTAACCACTTGAGTACCTCTCCAAAGTAAAGGGTTGCCATATCACTATATACTATTATATAGCAATATAATCCGTGGCAAACCCTTTAAAATAATGCAAGCTATAAAAATTCAAAAATGCAATTATCAATTTGCCGTTTGACAATAACAAGTCTATCACAATATTTTTAGCTTGTCAATACTTTTTTAAAAATTTTTTTAATTTTTATCGAAAAGATGTGCTACTGGATCTTTTTCAGATAGAGTTTTGTACTCATCTTCGCTAATTTGAGTCATTAAGAATACTGGTGATACTGGGCGTGTATTACCATCACGATCCTTATAGTATTTCAATCCAGTTCCATAACCAGCCTGGATGTAGATGTAGCTCCCATCAGGGACAGACTCTTCAAGCAATAAATCCGTCAATCTATTTTCGATTTCCGACACAATATTACGTTCAACTGGACGACCACCAAGATCTAAGTTTTGATTTGATAGATACCAAGGGCTTGATAACAACCAAGCTACGTCCAATTCTGGTGGTTCAGCTTCACGGAAAACTTCGTGTGTTTTTTCAGAAAAAACTAACTTGATATTTCGTGATTCTTCTAATCGTTTTGCTAAAGATCTAAGTTTCAAGTTGGCAATCATTTCCAATTGATGACGTTGAAGTTTATAGAATGTGATAATGCCGCTCAAACGGTTTACAAATTCTGGACGGAATCCCTTACCACCACGTTCGGGGTCGTGGTTTTTTAATTGTGAAACGATTTGTTCCATTATATTTTTAGGTAATTCACCACTTTCTGGATCACCGTTACGCAAAATCATTTGCGAAGCAATATTTGAGGTTAGGATGATAATTGTATTTCTGAAGTTTACAACTTCCCCCCGTGCGTCTGCAACCTCACCTTCATCTAATACAGAAAGAAGTGTATCCCAAATACCGGGAAATCCCTTTTCACACTCGTCGAATAGTAATACTGAATAAGGATGTTTTTTTACAAACTCAGTCATTTCTCCACCAGCGTCAAGATCGTTACTCTCACCTGGAGGTGAACCGATAAGACGTGCAACTGATGATGGAGCTTGTAATTCCCCACAGTCAAAACGTTTCATCGCACCCTCATCACCGAACATAACTTCAGCAATAGCTTTAACCAACTCTGTATTGTGTGTAACCACATAATTTGTTCCGGCTAGGAATAGGTGTTCTTCGTTGTCTACAAGAATACAGATAGCTTCCTCTGAATTTAATTCAGGAATAATGCTTGTAATCTCTAGGAATTTAATACTATCCTTATAAGGTGAAATTCTTGGAATTTTTACAAAAACCTCATCTTTTTTAACCTTTTTGCCAAAAAGATCAAAGACTTGTTCTCTTGACTCGTAAAAGACTTCTAGTGTGAACTTGTCCAATTGTTTTGTTGAAATTCCCATCGAAAACAACATTTCACGAACATCAGAAACAAGCTGTTCTTTTTCATTTGCTATAAACAATAGCTTCTCTGGATTGTTTTCATCGAAGGTTCCGTAATGATCAAATGCACCTCGAATAATATCTCTTCGTTGACTAAGATTTGTAGTTTTCAACGCTTTTGTGATATGCTCAGTTCTACTTCCAATAGCAAAGTATAGAGATTCCACATCTTTCATAGTACCATCATCAAACTCAACCGCACCATTGTTTGGTATAAAGAATTTTGCGTTTGGATCTTTATCCTGTTCTTCAAGAATTTCAGCTACGGTTAGATTTTCGATATCGGAATAATCCGAAGAATTTGATCTGACCACACCGAAAATATGTTCTTTATCGGCAGGAAGCGATCTTCCGTCTGAAATATTTACAGAAAAGAAATTCCGTTGTCCTTGCGGGAATACACCCTCGATAGTTGTAGGTTTACCAGTTCTATCGAATACACGATCACCAACTTTTAATTTATAAAGTGGAACAAACCCCCTATCTGGTGTTGGAATCAACTCAGAAGCTCTGAGAGCCTTACCCACCCCTGAAGGCCCAAGGAAAATAAAAGAACCGATAGGTTGTTTTGGATTTGAAATTCCCAAACGGGAACGTTTGATTGCATAAGTAACAGCTTCAATTGCGTGTTTTTGACCAATTACACGTTTTGATAGTTTTGAACTCATTGATCGCAACCGCTCAATCTCACTTTTTCCGATTTCTGAAACCGGGATACCGGTTGTTGCTTCAATTGTTTTTTGAATTTGACCGGAATCAACCACATCCTTAATCATCAAGTTTGGTTGATTGTAGTATGTATCCTTGAATTTCTCTAAATCAACTTCAAATTGGGCAATACTTTTTGCTAATTTTGATATCCTTGACTGATCAGCGTGCTCTCCTTTACTTTCTTCAGTAGCTAACTGGTTCTCTAATTGTAACAGTTGTGAGCGTTTTTTTCTTAGGAACTCTAAAGCCTCTTTTTGAACTTCCCAAATTTTCACTTGTTTTTCAAAAAATGGTTTTTTAAAGTTCAGTTCACTCTCTAGTTCAGAACGGATTTCAGGATCCGTTTCTAACTCATAATCTTTTTCCAATACAAAAATTTCACCCTGCAACAACACCAAATCTTTTGGCATAGCGTCAATTTCCAAACGTGTCATAGCACAAGCCTTGTCTAGAATATCAATAGACTTATCCGGATTTCGTCTGCTAGGTAAGTATCGAATACCTAAATCAACTGCTGCTTCAATTGCTTTATTATCTACAGTAACACCGTGGAAAACTTCCAGGCTACGTTTACGTGATTTTAAAATACGAATTGTAGAATCACGCTTCAATTCATTAACAGTTACACGTTGAAAACGGCGAACAAGTGCCTTGTCACGTTCAATATACGTGTGATACTCTATATCTGTCGTAGACCCAATCATTCTAAGTTTACCACGTGCAAGAGCCGGTTTCAATAAGTCACCAACATCAAGTTCGCTCTTTTTATTCAAAATAACGTGAGTTTCATCTACGAACAGAATAATTTTACCATCATTCTCAACTTCTTCGATAATTTTTTTCACTCGATAACGATAACCACCGTCACTTTCGTCCTTACTTGATAAACTAGGAATGTCCAATTCCCACAACGAAAATCCTTTTAATGATGGAGGTACAATATTTAAGGCAAGAGCCTGTGCGAGCCCTTCTACAATTGCGGTTTTACCGGTTCCGGCTTCACCAACAAGAATACAGTTATTCTTGAATTTTTGTACAATAATAGACAACAGATCACGTGTTTCACTGTCACGTTCGAGAATGGGTGAGAAATCATCACTTGCTCTATATCGTGCCGTGATATCAAAGGCAAATTTGCTAAGAAATTCCTTACCTTTATCTGAATCAACTGCTGTATTATTTTTAGTTATATTTTTCATCTCTTTATTTAATTCAGGCAAAATATTCTCCTTTTTATTTTTTTAATAAAACTCACCACGTCTTGCGTATTCAATGATGTTATCCACATCTGCGGTATTACCACCAAAAAATAGGTCGTTAGTATCAAAAATAATGTGATGGTTGTAGAAGGTTCCGTTTGCAGGCAACATTTCCGGTTCGAGATCGACTGGGTGTAACAACACACCTTCGTTACCCATAACTTCCGGTCTGAACAAATAAAAATCATTTGTCGTTCTAAAAAGCTGCATTAATTCAATCATACCAGCTAAATATAGGATATAAGACTCACGATCCGGTTTGAATAACAAGAATTTCCAATCATCTTGTTCTTTACCCAAGTCGTACAAAACACCAAACCATCTTTCCCCGTTAGAATCAAAACCAAATTGGTACGGCAATGCAAGTTCAACCCCGGTTTTATTTTGGCTATGCAATCTAGGCAAGGTTCTCTTTACATAAACACGAGATCTTTGTATATCTGAAAATGTCTTTCCTTGAAATATTGCAGAAAAGAAATCATCCCAACTGCCTACAATTTGATTTTTTTGTTCTTGAGGAACATTATACCCCGTTCTTCTTACACCACTAACATTATTACGTCTACGGAACATATCCTCTGATAAATTTTCCAAAATTAAAACCTCCATTTTGTTTATATCTCTGTCTATTTTAGAGCAAAAATTCATTTCTAATTTTAAAAAACAAGAGTGGAATGTCTATTACAACGGAAAATTTTAAAAATGTCTGTTATAACAGAAAATAAAAAAGAACCATACGTGGTTCTTTTTTCTATTTAATTAGAATGGAAGGTCATCGTCGGAAATATCCATTGGTTTTCCTTCACTCTTCTTTGCTGTCTTTGCGTCTGATTTGCGTAAAGGAGCTTCAGCACCACCGTTGTTCTTAGGTTCACCGATGTATTCACGTGCGCCACGAAGTTCAAGGTAAAGTTTTCCTTCATACTCACGAGAGTAAAGTACAACCGGAATATCGATATTAGCACCTTTTGCTGCTTTTGCAAGAACTGATTCTGCTTCTTCTTTTGTGTTGAAGAAGAGAGAAAGGTTTGCAGGTACTGTTCCGTATTCTTCGTTTTCAATAAAGTCAGTTCCTAGAGCGTCGTTGATTGCGTCAACTGAATTAGCGATATTTACAAAGTTGCGTACAACCCAAGAGTTTTTAGCTTGAGCCATTGTAGTTTCTCCCGCCAAAAATCCACGGAAGTGTGCACGAACCTCACGTCCACGTTTTGATTCGTAAGGTGTTCCAAAGTCTTGAAGTGATACAAATTCTGTTTTAGCCAAATTAATAATCCTCGTTTCTTAATTATTTATTTATATTTTGTAGTCCTTTACTCGTCTACTCTCTAATTATAACTCTTTTTCATTTTTAAGTCAAGAGTTTTTGAGTAAAAATCTTTATTTTTTTCTATTATTTTCCGCCACGTTCTTTACGACATTTAGAACAGTGACAAGCGTAACCTCCCCAAATATCAATAGCGGCTTCGAAACCATTCATTTTATCCGGTCTCTTAATCTTATCCTTTTGACATTCTGCTTCTGGGAAGCCAATAAGTCCCTCCATCATAATATTTACGATCCTTTCTTTCTTTATACAAATATTTTACCAATATTTTTTAATAAAGTCAAACAAAAACAATTGAAATAATTAAAAAAAACGCTTTAAAGCGTTTTTATTTAATAACCCAAAGATTATTTATTATCACTTTTATTTGTGACATCTTCTTCTGCAAAAACTTCAGCTTCTTTAACTTTTTCAGGATCAATCTTATCCTTTTCTTTTACAATTTCAGTGTCTTTGTTATCTCTATCAGGAACATCGTGGTTCATAACGGCTATAACAATCGCCAAGAAGATGTATAGAAGTACAGCACCTCTAGCACTATAAAAGAATGAACATATAAATCCTAGTCTGACAATATCAACTCTCCAATCAAAAGTTTCTGCGATTGAAGAGCAAACTCCAAGAAGATGAGAGTCTTTTTGGTTTGGTTTTTTAAAATGAATCATCTAAATTGATCTCCGATTAATACAAAATATATTGAATAGATTTGAATAGAATCACTCCTATCGTTATTGTTAAAAGTATAGTTTCCAGATATTTACTGATTGAAATTTTTTCTATTTTTATATCCTCTATGAATACCAAAATAAAATATAGAAATATCACCAAGAAAACCAAAATCTCAAAATACAATATTGTTTTACTTTCATACTTGGATAAAAGTAAAAAAAATATTGATAAACCAATAAAAATACCGGTTATGACTCTATTCAAATTAACTAGAAGGGAAAACTCCCTGTCTCCGGTAACAAAAAGAACTCTTAACAAGGAATAGAGGCACGATACTGTGCCCCCCAATAAACCCCAAAATACAAAATTCACCATAAGGATTCACCTCTTGTCTTTATTCTTTATCTGAAAATAGCTCCGGATGATCCTCGTGGTATTGTAAAAGCCCTAGCGCTGTAGTAAAAGATAAATTTTCTAATTTAGATCTACGCTCAGATACGTTCTGAACGCTCATAACATTAACGCCGGTTTCAACACCAACTCGATAGGCTGTAATTTTACCTTTTTGTATAGCTAAAATTACTTCCTTTGCCTTTTTAAACAAATGTTCTTGATTTAAAATCTTACCGTCTTTCTTCACATTAACTCCTAACATTATTAATTAACATATTCTCTGAAGGTATTCCAGTTTATATCCTTTTCTGTTGCACTTCCAGTATCGACACCGGCCTTTCGCATTTCACGAACTGGTCTAACACGCTGATCCTCTACAAAAATTTCAGTGTAGTACAATCCGTAGATTGATAAACGACCGTTTTGGTCTTCTGTAACAACGCCTAACACATCACGACCGTTACTCAAATCTTTTAGATAAACTTCGTAAACTGAATTTATATTCTTGATTGAGTTCCAAGCGTCTAGGGTTGCATTTTTATAAGTTGTTTCTATATTAATTTTTTTTGAATTTTGAACAACATCATCGTAATTTTTGAATTGCTTAGAACCGATAAATTGAACTTGACCAACTATTGCAGTTGAAATATCATCCTCAACTAGAGCCTCCAAACCAGATGTTGAGAGATTGCTTGCGATGGCGATCCCGGAATATGGTGTCGCAATACGCTCTTTAAACTTACTAGCAAAGCGTCTCTCTAACTCTAGTCGTCCCGAAGTAGATGTTCCTTCAGTATTTTTTAAATAATTGTAAAACAACGTTGCGTCACGACCGATACCAACCGCAATCACATTATCATCGGTTGTGAACTTATAGTTTGAAGCGTTTCTAGCATAAAGTGCGGCCGCCGAGTTTACATCACCGATATCTTTCGTTGTTAACAATGTTATCATATTTTTAATAAAATTGGAAGACCCAATAAACTCATCTTTATCTTTTTTATCAAAAGCCTCAATTCCTGCCGCAATCGGAGACTCAAATAGGTACTTAAACCCACGGTCGTTAGATTTACTACCATCCGCCTGAACTGCAAGAACATCTTTCGCTCTTACATCACGACCACGCTTATCTTTTGAGTTATCCTGGCTGGTTACAACTGTATCGCCATTTCCGATTGGCTTTGTATTTTCATAGTGATTGTAAAAGAAAATACCACCTAAAATAACACTTGCTATACCAACTCCGTAAACAATCTTACCTTTTGTAGTTTTTAGAAATTTAACACTTTTTTCCTTTAACTGCTTAAGAGTTGACATTTCATCATCATTGTTATTTACGTCATTATTTTGATCAACGGAGTTAACAACGTTTGTATCTTTTGTATCTTCGTTTTTTTTCATTTTCCTCCATCCTTATCTGGGAGAGTGTATTCCCCCAAACCTAACTGTCCTTTGAGAGCTTCATAAACATCTTTAAAAGTATAGTCTGATTGAAGAATTTGTTGAGCAATACTCCAAACCTGATCATCTGATAATTCAATCACATTCTCAGGTGGTTTTGGTGAATATTTTCGCCCGCCAAACATTTTCTTCTTTGTTCTAAATACATACCATAGCTTATTATTTCTAACATTAGTAGGGACCGATACGCAATGAAAATCGGAGTTAACCAAATACCAAAGATTTGTGTATTTATCGTAAAGGAATGTAATGTTACCGATCTCTTTTATAAAACCACGACTAACTAATAACTTAAAATTATCTGGATGTAAAACCAATATATTAAATCGGTCATTACCCCTTTCTTTTAATTCTTGCAATTTATCTCTCCTTTTAGACTTTTTATCTTATTTTAGTATATTATAGCTTTGCAAAAAGTTAAGAAAAAGCACTCATCATTCTGAGTGCCTGTTTCATTCTATAAAAGAATTTTATTTTCAGCAATTCCAACTTGAACATTTTTGATACCTAAATTAGGATCTTCGTTTGTTCGAATTACAAACAATCGACTTCCAGCAAACCCTTTTGCAACTAGCTCATCGTAGCCGATGATGATACATTGAGTTCCTGCATAGTCTGTTGTTCTACCAACGACTTCTGCTGTACGCTTGATGTGTGCAGTGTCAGTCGACGTTTGGGCGATAACCATCAAGATTGGCAATGTTTGTTGGCCAAGTGGATAGTACTTGAGACCAGCTTTTGTTTCGTGGAATACACTATTAACTTTACGTAAGCGATCAGATAAGTTAAGATCCTCATAACCATTCTCAGAAATAAACCCAATAAAGTTAAGAGGTAAACTTCCCTCATCTGGTTGAGCTAAAGAGAAACTAAAGTCTGTATTAACTTCAGTCTGTCCGATACGAAATTCTGGATTTTCTTTGTATTCACGGATACGAAGTTGTCTAAGGTTACGAAAAGCAATAACAACCTCACCTTGAACCAAGTTGTTACGGATAACACGTGAAGATTTGAAGTAATCGGTGTATCTCCAGTTGGAAGTATCAACACCCTCGTAATTCAAGACGTAAATTCCAGCAAAATCAAGAACGTAAATTTTTAGGTCGCTCTCTTTTGCAGAATAATGTTCTTCTTGAAATTCTCCCAATGTGAACACATTAAGATACTTCAATCTAACAAGTTCATCGATTGTTTTATCAGAAACTTCCTTCCCAATTCCACGAGAAATTTGATCGTGTGTTGCAAATCTAACCTGAAATACAAATTTAATCAATTCAACAACGTCACGACTAATTTTGCCGTCTTGCATTTTTCGTGCAATATCAACGTTTGCAACAGAACGGAATGAAAATCCTGGGTTTTTAAATGTTTGAAATAGATTATCTTTGATTTTGAAATAATCAAGATTAATCTCAGATGTTTTGATAGCCAAATTATGCCTCCCCTTCTAACTCAATTTGTTCTTTTTCTAAAGCCTGAAGTCTATTCAATTCATATTCAACATCTGAGCGGAATTGAATAATAGCGTCATCGATATAGTGAGAAAATACTGAAACGATATAACCAGTGATAATCACCTTATTCTTTTTCTCATTCTTAAATACTTTTTTGATCTTAACCCTAACAATCTGATCTTCGAAAACTTGATCCTTGATAGCAGGATGTGGAAACTTCGATTTAACGATAATTTCGTACTTACTTCTACCATCCTCACCAGAGTTTCTACCGATTTTAATTTTAATTTCTTGTTCGTTACGTTCTGTAACTACACCAGTAAACTCATCGTCTTCTTTAATTTCAGATTCGTTAAATTCTTTTGTATAAACAGGATCATTCAATTTATTAACAGCTACAACCTGAATGAGCTTGCCATTTTTAGCAACCTTTTTCAATCTAACCGGTAATTTATCGCCCGTTTGAATTAAGAGATTTACATTAATAGTATTTCCCTTACCAACAATATCCTTGTTAAATAATTCAAATCGAATCCCTTTCCAAAATAGAATAACAGAGTAATCTGTAAAACCAATCACTTCAGCGATAACTGTATCTTTTTCTTTCAATTCTTCGATAAGCTTTTCTCTGGATCGTTTTTCATACTCTTTTGTACTAAAAATTGCAATTTTTTCAGTTGTGCCATCCTCATATTCTACAGGAATGATTTCTTTTAAGTAACCTGACAAAACCTTTCCTAGAATACGATGATTCAATTTCTTCACAACAGAAAATTCTTTTGCTGGAACAATAGCTTGCCCACCGTCTGTATCAATAACAGCTACAACTTCACCCTCTTCAACAATTCCAGGGATTGAAAAATTCATTGTTACGATATCTTGAAATAATAGTTTGAAGTAATAATCTTCCTTTCTATGTTCATTCTTTTCAATTAACCAAAAAGGAAGGGTTTTTGATAGTCCTTCTCTACTTCCCTTAGCTGTCAAAAAGACCACCTCCTTTAGTTAGTGCGAAACATTGAAGGAATACCATCCTCAAATGTTGGGAAATCATCTTCATTTGTATCTGTTTTGTTTCCAGATTCAGAATCAACATCTACAAATGTCGGAAACTCATCATCTTGTTTTGAATCTGCCTTTTCTGGAGCAGTTACATCAACAAATGTTGGAAAATCGTTTGATTGTTCTTGTTCTGAAGAACTCTTTGTTTCATCTACAAAAGTTGGGATTTCTTCAGTGATATCTTTTAGTTTTTCATCTTTTGCGATTGAAGAACCTAGTCTATTTGCGGCAATTTTTGTTGCTTTTACAGGTTTATTTGTGTTTTGTTTGACTGGAGCCTTTTTTTCACTCTTTGGAGCTACTGGGCGAGCCAAATCCTTTTCAAAGTATTTTTGATTTGGTGGTGTCATACGATCCTTTTCAGCAGAAACGATATATTTTGCAGGAACAGGTTCCTTAATAACTTTAAACGTATCACGAAGAATCTTGCGTCCAGTTTCAACACCGTCAGTATAAGTAACTTCGACATTACGAACTGCCATACCCGGAACACCTTCAGAAAGAAGTTGCTCTTGCACACCTTCCAATTCAGTATCTACTAGGTGTTTTCTTTTTGGTTTAATAGGAACTTCTTCTTCAATTGTTTCAATTCTAATTTCCGGTTTTTTCTCAACTGGAAGCTTTTCTTCTGCTTTTTTAACAGACTCTTTTTTTGCAACAGGTTTAGATTTAACTTTTTTGTTATTTTCTTCAACAGTTACATTTTTATCTTCTGCAATATTGACAGCCGAAACCACTTCAATTTTATTTTTTGGGTCTACAACAACAGAGTTCAGAAGGTTGCCTTGATCGTGTAAATATGCACCCAAACGAGGTCTACCAAGAACCTTGATGAATAAGTATGCAAGATCTAAATTTTCCACACCACCGTTTTTACCAAGATCAATTAGTGTTGTTTGTTCAGGAAATTTCTTTCGAACGTTAGAATTTACAGTTTCGCCGTTAGCAAGAAGAACCACATCTTCTGATTGAACAATTCTATAATCTGTTAATTCTTTAACACTTCTTGAATAAACAATTGAAAGTTCATCCACGAATGGTAGGGTTTTATTTAAAATATCTTTATTTTCTGTAATAATAAAAAGCACTTAATTTTCTCCTTATTTTTTGGATTTTATTCTCTGATTCTATTGTACGTTATTTTAAAAAAATTATTGATATAACTTTTCGTCAAAGAAAATAGCTTGGCGATCGTCTGTACGAGAACCCATCATTTTTTCAACAATATCGTAACATTCTTCGATGTTATCATCGTCCATCTGGAATTGAATCAGTCTTCTTGTTGCTGGATTTAAGATAGCAGAGTCAACCTCTTCATCAAAAAGTTCTCCGAGCCCTTTGTTTCGGCTTGTATTAATAACATTCTTTTTATTTTTTGCCTTAGACAAGAACTCTTCTTGTTCTTTATTTGAATAAGTGTAATGAACATCACCATTTTTAAGTTTGTTAACGAAAAGTGGAGTAAGAACCCGATAAACGTGTCCTTGTTTGATTAATTCTGGAGTGAATTTTAGTATTAATGAAAGTATTAAGCAACTGATCGCAGCGCCATCAGCGTCCTGGTCGGTAGCAATAATAATTCTATCATAATTTAGCTTTTTGATGTCAAATTTAGCATTAATTCCACAACCAAGAGCCTTAAAAATAGCAGCAAACTCGTTATTAGCAAAAACTTTTTCTGGTGTAGCTTTTATAACATTAATAATCTTACCACGAATTGGTAGCATTGCTTGGAAAGTTGGATCCTTCCGTTCTTTTATCGAACCACCAGCAGAATCCCCCTCTACTATGAAAAACTCAGAATTTTTTCCGTACCCCTTGATATCACAATCGGAAAGTTTCTTTAGAACCATTCGATTTACTTCTTTACCTTTAAGCTCGTAGTTATCCTCTTGTAATCTCTTCCGTTCGTTTGCTCTCTTTAAAGCTAAAGTTACAACATCACGAATACCGTCAATATTTCTATCTATAACGGCTTGAGAATCAACAAAAACGATTGAAGATAAGGCGGTCAATGCGTCACTTGATGTGATTTCTTTTTTAGCTTGCCCGTCAAATTTTGGTGATGGGTGAGTCAATGATATAACAAGAACTAATCCCGGGATGATATCACGCCCCTCAAGATTTTCTTTAGTAATATTCAAATCATTTGCATATTTATTGATTAAATTAACAAAGCCTTTGTGTGCTCCTACAATAGGAGTTCCGCCAAGAGGATTGGGAACATTGTTTGTAAATAACAGGTCGTTCTTAATAGTATTATCACTCCAAGCGAATGCAACTTCTGCTTTGATGATAGACTCAGTTTTTTTCTTGCCGTTTGACTGAGATACATACATCCCTTTAAAAAGATAAACTGGCGTAATCAGATTAGAGTCTGCGCTTTTAGCCAAATCTTCTACTAAAGATGAAATTCCTCCTAATTCAAGATAATCCTTTCTAGAATCACGATCCTCATCAATAACAGTCAGTTTCAATCCTGGATTTAAATATGCGAGTCGGTGAGCAAGTTCTTCAACTCTTCTTTTATTGACGGATATTTTATCGAATACTTCTAGAGAAGGTTTCCATCGAACGATTGTTCCGTGCTCTGGCTCTCCTTTCTGAATTTTTTTCAGAGGAAGAGAGCCGTTTTTATTAAGTTTTATAACCGGGACTCCCGGATTATCTCCGTGAAGCTCGTAACGATCAATTGCAGTCTTACCTTTTCTGAATGATTGAACCTCAAACCAATCTGATGTTGCAACAACCGCCTTCATACCAACACCGTGCTGAGATGATCCATCGTTGTGTCCGGCAAAAGCCTTTCCTGTATTTGGTAAAGTAAAAAGGGCTCGCATTGTTGGTTGTTTATATTTTTCAGAATATTCGTATGGAATACCACGCCCATCGTCTTGAACCGAAAAGGAATCATCTGAGTGAAATGTGATGATAATATGTTCGGCAACCCCAATTTTCGCCTCATCAATGGAGTTCATCAAAGCTTCCTCAATCGTATGTTGAGGAGTCTCTGTACTACCAAGATACATTGTTGGCTTATAAAAAATATGTTTTAGGGGCTCTAAGTGATTCGTATCCTTATCTGAATAGGAATTGATAAGCTCCTGTTTGTTTTTTTTCATCGATTAGATTCTCCTTGATTGAAAAAAGAATAAGTTTTCTAACTAATTTTATTGCAAAAAAGAAAAGGTAGTACCTTTTCTTTAATTCTATATATTTATATTTTTTTAAGTTTATTCTTTATTGATCCACATAATAGTTTCAATTTCTTTTATCTGATCAACTGTCAATTCCCCATCATTTTCTCTGTGGGCGAAAGTATTCTTATATCTTTCCAAATTTGCTTTTAGATAACTTTGAGCAACCTGACCGTATGCAATTGGATCGGAAAACATTTTTTCACCTACATTATCTTGAATGTATTGACCCAAAGCACCAGTTTTAGCTTGTTCTTGAGTTAACTCTTCAATCGAATAATTCAACTTTTCTAGAAGCGCATAGTATTTTTCTAAAGCAACAAGAACGTTAGCGTCATTTGCATTCGGCTCTTTATCAACAGGTAAATAGCCTTCTCGTGCAGATTGAATTTGTTTCATCAAACTTGAAGTGTAGTTTTGAAGATCACCTTTACGCTCAGAAAAAATATAGTAACTAGAATAATCTTTTTGAACTACAATACCAAATTCTTGGATCATATCAGGCAAATATTTTTTAGGATAATCCCTCTGAATCGCTCTAGTATATTCTTCTGGATTTTCCTTTTCTTTTGGATAGCTAGAGTACAAAGTATCATTGGCTTTTTCCAGAGCGTCGTATGCCTTAGCCCAAGAATAATACCTTTCAATTGTATAAGGTGCAACTTGACTATCTAAAATTTGTTGGTGCTCAATGATTTTAGGAGCTGCAATTGCTAAAGCAGAGCCTCCTAAAACACCAAGGATGACGAGAATTGTTATGAATACTTTTTTCAATTATTCGCCCCCCTTGATATTAAATTCTTTCTTAAGTTGTTCTTTTTGGAAGTTTTCACCAGCCTTAAGATCCTCTTGCTCTTGGAAGTTACGGTTAACAACTTTCGCAACAGGAGCAATCAATTTATCTTGAACATTGTTATACTTTTCATTTAAGTTATTTGCCAAAACTGCGGTATTGATTTGCACATCTCGCCCTTGACGAATACCGGCAGAATAAAGCCTGATCGTATTCAAAGTATCGATAATTTCAGAATAATAACTTAAAGTTGAGTTGATAGCGTCATCTTTATCGTATGCTGCTAACAATTGCAAATAGCTGTATTTGTTATAGGAAAAAGGCAAAGATACAGTCTTAACCGCATTCATCGCAGAAAAACTCTTATCTGTATTTCCGTAATAAAGTAATTCTATACCAGCCATCAGATCATTTTCAACCTCTGTTAATTTCTTTTCTTTAACGGCGGTTGAATAAGATGGATTTTCTTTGATAGAATTGATGAGATCTACATAATCAAAAAAGTTAAGTTTATCTTTTTCTGTAAATTCCTTGATGGCACTTTGTGCAGGATCAATCTTCTGATATTTCAACCCGTTGGTGAAGAAGAACTGGTAATATCGAACTTGTTCGGCTAATTCAATTTTACTAGGCTCCGTGATCGGCTTCTTGATTGAGTTTACGTCAATCTTGCCATCCTCATCAATCCCCTCTTTGTTATCTTTGTTAACGGATGGGTAACCCACATCTGCGTAATTCTTGTGAAGTTTTTCTGCAATCTCAGTTTTTTTGTAAACTTCGTTAGTTAGAGGCAACAAACCATCCAACTGTTTTGCGACTGCTCGAATAATAGCTTCTTTTTTAGCTCCATCATCAACCTTACTAGTTTCGAATGCTGGACTAGGCCCTATTGCGTGTGTCGTTTGAGTTGTAGAATTACAATGCTGAAGCAATATCAGAGAAGATCCTAAAACTCCAATTATTCTAGCAAGATTCTTTTTATTCTTTTTCAATTTCAGGCTGAATACCCCCTTTTATTTTTTTGCGTCATTCTTTCTTTATTTTACCATCTTTATTTTTAAAAATTCTGGGTCAATTTTACCCAAAAACAAATATCAATATTACAAATATATTCGAGTGAATGTGTGCAAACGAGCACTTGGGTTCATTGCGTTAAAACACGAATGTATTTTAACGAACGTATTATTAACGTTCGGTTTTATTTAATCATTTAGGTTATTATTGAGTTCTTATAGTTCAATCCGGTTAAAGAAAATATTACCATTAAAAAAATGCAATTATTTTAATCAAGATATTAATATATATATCAGCGAAAGTCTTGATACACAAGGGATTTGGTGTTGTGTTTTTAGCTAGAATTTATTTCAAAAAAGGATGTTATAATAGTTACGTGATAAAAAATCTTTGAGTTTTTCAACTAAGATTTTTATGTTTTTTAAATGTTATAGACTTTGATTATATTTCAAAGCCTATAAGAAATAGATATTAAAGTGCACATTGAAAATTGAATATGGTTTTAAATCAACAACAAGAATACTTAAAAATATTTTTTTATACAAAATAATAATATTATGAAAGTATTTGGATGAATGGTTTGCTTACACAAACCATTGCGAATTATCTTCGATAATTCGCAGTTTGATAAGGTTTTGCCTTTATATTTTAATCTAAACAAATATAAAAATATTATTATCAGACGAATCCAAAAACAATCGAATTATTAAAAAGTTTTATGAAAAATATTAAAGATATTGATTTTAAAATATATCCTAAAAAGTGTTATTTTACAAACTATTTTGATGATATTTTAAAATAAGATTCTCGAAAGAATCTCTGTTTTTGATAAAAACAATAGTATTTATTACTTATTTTTGCATTAAGTTCGGAAAATGCGAACGATGTACAGGAGTAAGCGAACCTATCTGTCGAAAAAAAAATAAAAGGAGCCGAAGGCGACTTCCAACAAGGCGAAGCCGAATATTCTAGAGCGACCGAAGGGAGCCTTCTCTAATACAGTAAAAGTAGTCTAATACTATTATTATTACAGTATATATAATATTCTTTAATTAATTAAGGGTATATATTATTCTTTAATTATTTAAGTATATATAATATATAACTATATTTATTACAGAATAATAATATATATAACTATTTGTTAATTTAAAGTACCTAGATGTAGCACGAGGGTAAAGGAGGTTGTTTTTTATTTATTGACTTAGTTGTTTTGTTGTGATATAATGATTGCTGATAACAAAGAACGACAACATTTGCGTCATCTTACGTTGTTTTTTGTTTTGGTTTTAAAATACTTGAGAAAGAAGGTGGTGAAGTCATTGAAAAAGGGTACTGTTTATAGCAATAAAGCGATTTTTGTTGAAGATTTTGATAGACATCAGAAAATTGAATTAAAATTTAAAATCGAAAAAGTCTTATTCCAAAAAGACACTTTCGCAATTGTTAATGTTGATGTTACCTGGAATGATAAGCGTGTTCTTTTTCCTCAAAACAGAACCACTATCTTAGGCTCATTCTTAGATCCACGGATTGGAGATGTGTTCACTGGAACCGGAATCATCCAGCACGATAAACGTTACGGGTATTCCGTCAAATTGAAAACAACACCTCAAGTCTACACCCCAAGAACAAAGGTTGAAATTGTTGATTTCCTAAGCTCTCAAATTGATGGAATTGGGAAGATTAAGGCTGAACGTATTTTTGATTATTTCGGTGAGGATACAATTCAAATTCTTCAAGGAAACCCTGAGTTAGTTAAAAAAGTTGGAGTCCCTATCACAAACAAAACTATGGAGTGTATAAAATCAAGACTTGTAGATGGTGGAGTTCTAAACAAGGTATTCACAGTCCTTAATTTAATGCAGCTCCGGGAAAATTTAGCTATTAAAATTTATGATAAATACGGTGCAAAATCATACGATGAGTTGCTTGCTAACCCTTATATTATCGCCGAAGTTAGCCCGTTACATTGGAGAGCCGCTGATGATTTTTACTATCGTCAGTTAAAAGAAAACAAGGATTTACCTAGTTTGTTAGATTTCTCTGCAAACCCACTACGATTTCGTACAGCAATCAAATACTTCCTGAAATTAAAAGTTGAATTATCAGGTTCTCTAGCCTACCCTCTGAAAGAATTACAGGATAAGTTTTTAGATACAAAGTTTTGGGAGCGAATGTCAAGATTTGGCTCTCAAGGTGCAAGATTAACAAAGACTCAACTAACAATTTTATTAGGGGAATTGGAAAAAGAGGGTGAGATCTATCAAACTAAATCTAAAACTAGTGGTGAGTATTATCTGTATTTACAAAACTCTTTCTTGGCAGAAACAAATATCGTTCAGTTAATTAAATCGTTCAATCGGAATAGTTACTCAAAATCTTCAGAGGATGATGTTCACGAATTTATCGAGGAGTATCAGAAAAAGTATGGATTTAAACTAGCAGACAATCAAAAACAAGCTGTTGATTTATTGGCAAACAATAAGATTTCCATTTTGACAGGTGGCCCTGGATCCGGAAAGACCACAACCGTTAAAGCTGTGAAAGAATTTATCGATTTCCTTTCTGAAAAGGGTAAAATTAAAGACTCGAGTGTTGTGTTGTTGGCACCAACAGGTAAAGCCGCAAAACGTCTTGCTGAAGTTCTGGGATTTCCCGCTTCTACAATTCATCGAAAATTACATCTTCAGGGATTTGGTAGAGAAGAAAATATTAAGAAAATCGAGGAGCATTTTGTAATCGTAGACGAATCCTCAATGATTGATGTTTACCTGTTTTCTCAACTTTTAAGCGCATTGTCGCCAAATTCAAACCTTTTGCTTGTTGGTGATGAGAACCAATTACCTTCTGTTGGAGCAGGTTTGATTCTAAGAGATTTGATTGAATCTAAAAAAGTAGAAACTGTTATCTTAAACAAAGTTTTTCGTCAAGCAGACGGATCAAGATTGGTTAGTAACGCACATCTTATGAAATCTGGTGTTGGTTATAACAAAGAAAACCCTAACGGTCTTGTTTTCAACGAAAAAAGAAGCGATGGTGGTATTTCAGACTCTTACTTTATCAATACACAAAATACCCAAGAAGGCATTGACGCTTTAATTAAATCGTACAAACGATTTTTAAAGCTAGGCTTTGAACATAGCGATATTTTAATTCTGTCCGCTCAAAAAAAAGGCGAGTTAGGAACTTTAAATATCAATCGTGAAATCCAGAGGACGTTTGAACACCCAGAAGATGAACCGGTTATTATTCGTAAGGAAGATAATTCTGCGTTTTATGTTGGAGATCCAATTATTCAAATGGTGAATGACTATGATAATTTTGTCTTTAACGGAGAAACCGGGATCGTAACTGACATTATTGTTAGAGATAATGGAAAAAAGATTTTAGAGGTAACATTCGAGGGTGATACTGTTGATGAAAATAGGGTTGTTGAGTATTCCGGATACAGTATTTATGACATTAACATTGCATACGCAATAACTTGCCATAAATCGCAAGGCAGCGAAGCTAAGGTTGTTATTCAGATTGTAGATAAGACACAACGAAGAACTTTGAATAGATCGCTCGTTTACACCGGATATACAAGGACACGAGAAGTCAATGTTATCATCGGTCAAGTAGAAACTCTTAACGAGGCACTATCAGACGTGTCTAATCTGGAAAGGGTTAGTTTGATTAAAGAACGTCTGTAATTAAGAAAGGATACATTTAAAAATGGCATTAACAAAAGAATTGGCTATTTATTTGGATAAATTGCTAAAAATTAATAATATTTATAGTTCCAAACTAAAAGAAAATCATAGTAGTGTTGGGGCTCAATTTTCAACTGGAGAAACAAATATTTTTATCAACATTTCTGATGGCAAAGTGAAATTAGAGCTTGAGGATAGCGGATCAACAATTTCAACGGCACCTGGAAATCGTATGAAAGTCTTGAAAGAAAACGAAGGCGATACTTTATTAAATCAAGAAAAAATCCCTTCCACTGAATTGTATTTCAGCCAAGCACAGAAACTTTCTGAATTTATTTCAGTGGAAGAGTATGAAATTGTTATCAGTAAATTAGTTGATTTTGCAAATGATTCAACCAAGTCCAGAGTTGCTGACAACAATTTTGTAGATATTGAAAAGATTGACAATGTTTTTGATCCAAAATTGGAAGAGGTTTTAAAAAATCTTTCCTGGTATAAAGGGTACGACCTCGAGTCTTACTTATCTTTGTTGGATAAGCGATCTTGGGAGATCAATTTCTTCAAGCACGCAAAAGAAAAAGTATTTTTTCCAGTTATACCAACGCCTTTTATGGTTGTTTTTTGGATTGGTATCGGAATTATTATGTTATCCGAAGAAATGTTCTTCTATTATGGTTTAGGTATTATATCTTTCTTTTTGATTTATGAGTTTTTCTTATTTAAAAAATGTAAATTTTGCAGAAAAGTTTCGGAAATGTCGGAAGAACAAGGTTTTTCTGTTAGATCCGTAAAAGACATTTTATCTATTAATGAAATTAATATTGGCGGGTTAAAAAACCTTATTTTTTCAGATTATCTCTTGGAAAAGATGAAATTCTGGATTGATGATAGAAAGTATAAATACAAATGGTCAGCCTTGAATGGTGATTACAAACCGAGTTATGAAAGTTTACAAGAATATCATTCACTTTAATAAAACTAGGGGTATCAGTTTCGATATCCCCTTTTTGATTTGATATAGAGCTATATTTCTGATATAATATAAGAAAGAATTAAATACTGAATTAAATTCAGTTGAAAGAAAGGAATTTAAAATAATGGTTAAAAAGTCTAATGAAATTAAGGATCCTAAAATTGATGTTTTTAAACAATTGCAAACTTTTTCAAAAAAATCTGTTAGTGATGTGGCAACAATTTTGGAAAACGACGAATCTTTTATGGGGGCGTTAAATACCTTAATTAAAAATTGTTCTTATTTTTTAAATCTCAAAAACGTTGATACTCAAGAAGGAAAATTGCTTGTTGAAAATTTAGATTTAGTTCCTGAACTAGAAAAAGCAATTGGTGAAATTACGATTTCATTTGATGAGCGGTTTGTGACAAGAAATAATTTTTACGTTCACGAAATTAAAAATTTAAAAATCAACATTCCCCAAGATACAAATCCCAATATCAAAACAATAATTACCGAAAGATTTTCGAAAGTAAAAGGTGATCTCTTAGAAATTAATGTTTACGATATAAAAAAAAGCCCTTCACAACGAGCAAAAAAAAGTGAAATTGAAAATTTTTTACTTAAGAAAATTAAAAGAGGATTATATCCTTTTAATATTATTTTCCGTGATAAGTGGATTGAAACAACCACAAAACTTATTCCGCTTTTGATTGACAAGGATGGCCAGCTTTATACAGATAAGAGTTATAAGTTTCAAAAGGAATGTATCAAATTCGGAAATTTACAAATTGGACTAAATACTTTAGGAACTTACTCTTCAAAATCAAACGGGCTGTTCTTTAATTATTTGTGTAATAATCTTGATCTTAATAAAAAACTTTTATTGGAGTTTTATGCAGAAAAGATAATCAAATATGCAGTTAAAAAAGCCTCGGAAGTTTTAATTTTGAACGATCCCTTTACAATTGATGATGTTCGAAAGGGTAACGCTAAACTTGAATTGATTTCTGATGAGAAAATAAAAGAGCGTCTTAAATTTAATCATAACGTATTAGGTCTCAAAGATTTTATTAAGAATGAAAAAGATCCGAAACAGATTGAACGCTTTGCTGAAATTATTGCAGAGTTGTTAAAAGGGTAACGCTTAAGAAAACCGAATTAATCGGTTTTCTTTTTTATAATTATTAAAAATAAATTACTGAGCAATGCTCAGAGGAAGAAGGAAATTAAAATGACAAAAGAATTTAAAGCGCAAAAAAGAAGTATCGAAACATTTGCTATCCAATATGATGGCTCCAACACTGAATTGGTACTAGATTTGTTAAATAAAAATGAATCTGAACCGGCTATTTTCGAAGAAAAATCAAAAACTATTTTGATTACTAAGACTTTCGGGGGTGAAAAACAACAAATTTCATTACCAGTGAATAACTGGATGTTATTGGATGTTGATGGTGTTTCCTACTGGTCTGTCGATCCTGAAATTTTCTCTAAAACATACGAAAAAGTCGAGGGGGATACTTACAAAAAAGTACCCATTCAAATTGACGTGATTGAATTTTCGTCTTTAAAAGATGAAGACATTCAGGATGTTCTGAAATTCATTGGAGAAACAAATCAAACGACTGAATCAGTAAAAGAATTTGGGTATATCGTAATTGATACTTTAGAAGGTAGGGAAAATCTGTTTCCAACAGATATCCTTGCTCGTGGGGTAAATGGCGAACTTTACCCAATCAAAAAAGAAAACTTCGATATCATTTTTGAAGTTTTATAAGCAAAACAAAAAGGGACATTAGTATGTCCTTTTATTTTTTCTCTATAATTAATTCAGATTAAAAAAATCCGATACAAAATCGGGGAAAGAAGGAACAATATGACTGACAAATTCACTAAAAAAACAGCTGTTGATATGCTAAAAAAATCAACAGCAACCCGCAAAGCTATTCTAGCTATGCGTAATCGTGTAGTTAACATCACTAAAGACTTTAATAAGTCTAAAGTGGTGAAAAATCACAAAAATTCACCAATGTTTATTATTGGTTCTGCCGCAACCGACACAAACTTCAACATTGGTGCGGATCTTTTAGTAAACGCACTAAAAGATTCCAAGGGTTCTCTTGGAACCACAAAGACATTATTTTTAATGTCTGTTAATGGGGTGGTTAAACCCATCACGAATCCATTCTTTGGTGTTGTTCGTGATGGCGATGTTGTTAATCGCCTACATCCACTTTTAGGATCAATCGTTGTCGATTTTGATAACGATGATCATTCCGACTTGTTCATTGACTTTGCGTTCAACAAAAACGGAGTCGGGGTTGACGACGTTATTGACGCATTAGCTGACGATGTTGTCAAGTTGATGAATAAATAAAAAATGAGGGTCGGCACCCTCTTTTTTTATTGAAAAAAAGTACGAATTTTGATATAATAAATTAAAAGAATGAAAAGAAAGAAGGTTTTATAATGACTTTTTGATATTATTTATATATAATATATGATAAGAGATAATTATAACTTTTACCATAAAATTTTGTTTAACACGGTAATATAATACAAGGAGGTATCCAATAATGAGTAATGTATTTACGATAACAACTGAATTAAAATTAAATAAAGAATATAATCAGTTGTTAGGGAAATACATTTCTGATTACATTGAACTATTTAATAAAATTCAACGATTAACTTTCCATAGAATTAAAAATTATTATATAAAGAATGGCAAGGTCACTCTAAAGGATAAAAACATTATTCATACTCAATTAAAAGAAGAATTTAATCTAACAAGTAGAGCGATAGACGCAATATTGAGTAATATGTTAGGTCGATATGAATCTATTAAAGGATTAAAAAAGTTCGAAAGAGAGAGCTTAGAGAGGAAGATACTCAATCTTGAAAAAGAGCTTATTAAATTAAAAGATGAAAGAACTTTACAAAGAATTAATTTGAAAAACGATCCTAAAGTTTTTAACTACACTAAATATAAAAATCTAAAAATTAAAATTTATTGGAAGCAAAATAGATTAAACACTAAAAAACAAAAACTAAAAAATCTTGTTGATGAAATTGAAACAGGTAAATATAAAGTTTGTTTTGGAACAAAAGAGCTACTGAAAAAGGATTATAAGAAATTTGTTAAAAAAAGAGATGATGAAATTTATTTTTTAGGTAGAGCTGGTGATGGTGCTTGTAATAACAATTTTCAAGTTGAATACAGTTCAAAAACAAATCAATTCTATTTTAGAATTAGAAAAGAAATTGACTTAGAAAACAACAAATTTGTTTATGGGAATTTTTATTTCAATAATAAAATTTATAATAATTTATTGAAAAATCTACTTCGAACAAAGGAAAGTGCATTAACTTATAGAATTAAGATTAAAGATAATAGAGTCTTTCTTCAAATTATGTACAACCTTAAACATAACAAAGATTTGTGTATTACTAGAGATAGTTGTGGAGTTATTGGAGTTGATTTCAACAAAGGTTTCGTATCAGTTAGTGAAACAGATAAGTATGGAAATTTGATAAATACTTTTAATATAAATTACCAATATAGTAAAGGAAATCAAACATCAAACGATTTTCGATATATAGCTACTAAATTAAAAAACTATTGTTTAAATACTGGAAAAGATTTAGTTATAGAAAAACTTAATTTCAACAAAAAGAAAGATGGTTTAATCAGTAAAAAAGGCAAAAAATATAATGAGATGTTATCATCTCTCGCTTATTCTAAATTCGATTCTATCATAACTTCGAAATGCGTTAAGAATAGAATTTTCTTACACAAAGTTAATCCAGCTTGGACTAGTTGGATTGCAAAACAAAAATATTGTCCTAAAATGAAATTAAATATACACTCAGGAGCCTCTTATGTTATTGCTCGTAGAGGTATGTTTTTAACAGATAAAATAAAATAACATAGTATTTCTACTTATCCAGAATAAGACCGAGCGATTGACGTCTGGCTCTGTGTGGAAATTAAAATTAAAATAACTTTTTATTATCTTTGATGTTGCGATTCCCCTGTGGTGAAACGGATAAGAGAATAAAATTAAAATATTCATTTGCTTTAAGATGAAATAGTCATTGTGGTCACTGACGAAAAACAATCTTGAATTATGGAGTAGACACTATTTCATAATTCTTGTACCACAACTAAACTTAATGAAAAACTAGAATTTTTACGTAGTGGAAGCGAGCAGGATCTCCTGAAACAGTTCAAGAAGAACAAGGCTCTTATCAACCGATTAGGTTCTGTTAGAAAAAAATTTGATGAGGTTTTCGAAGAGGCTAAAGAGCGTGCTCGATTAGATAAAAGTCGAGATGGTGATGATGGAATTATTATGTTTCACGAAAATCCGGAATTGATTTTTGAATTTTTTGAAACTATCCAAAAAATGGAAATTGAAGTTGATTACCAAAATGACGAACTGGTTCTTCCTATGTTGAATAAAATTCGTTTTAAATCAGAGATTATCAAAGGTAATGATTTAGATAGTTTTGAGATGGGAATACCTGTATACAAAATTGATGACATTAAACTTATTTTTCCCAAAAATACAAATCCTAATCTTTGCAAATATATCGATTATATCTCAAACAACCTAAAAGAACTTGACGAGGGTTTTTTGCTGAGTGATCGAACATTTTATTATTCACCATTCGAACAAAATGAGTATTCACGTATTCTTGAATCTGTTCGTTCAATGATTAGCAATCAAGGAAATGTTGTTAATTTGATTTTTGATCATCGTGCTATTGATTCTGTGAGAGTCACGCTTTCTTTTGATCAGAATGGTAAATTATTTATTACAAACAATAAAAATCGCAAAACGATTTTAGATTTTTATTTATCCGTTGCCCGTCACATCCCAAGGTTCGAAATCAACTCAATCGACCCTCATATCAACGATAATTTCTTTGATTACACATTCGGAAAAATTTCAGAAGATGTTTTCTTGTTGAAGTTAATAAAAATCTTCAAAAAAGAAGCTAAAAAAGTTCTCTCCTAAGAAGTAGACGTGGAGATTAAGAGAGTTGGTTTTTGTAATCAATTCTCTTTTATAATTAAAGAAAAAATATAAAGAAAGAAGGTGTTCGAATGAAAAGTTCGAAAGGTAATACACAACTTGTTGCTCCAGAAAAAGTTTATGACTTTTTGAAAGTTATCTGGCCCAATTTTGGAGCAGATATTAACCCAGAAAATCTAACCGTAATGATTTACACTTTATCTGATACAGATTTCGTCCGTTGGTTGTCCGAGAATATGGAGTTTGGAGACAAAGCACAACTATCCTTGCTAGAGAAAAAATATTCGTGGAAACCTGACGATGATTTGCCGGAGTGGTTGGAAAAGACTGAAAATAGACTCCTTTTGGTAAAAGAGTTGTTGGTTAACAATTTGTAGTAATTTAAATAAAGAAAGAAGGTGCTCGAATGAAAAGTTCGAAAGATAATAATAATGAAGTTTTAGAACTATCTTTGTCGCTTAAGAATATTGCAAAAATGAGTGATGAGGATATTTTATCAAAAATAGGTGAGGCTAAAATTGTAAAAGAAATCTATGATGAATTTGCTGATTTGTACGCACGATTGAATTACACTGATGATTTTGCAAAGATGTTTGCGGAAAATCCGGAATTAATCTTTGAGTATGAGAAGGCGGTTAAGGATTTAAAATTTGATTTTAATATCGTCGAAAACTCAAGCAATACTTTTGAGGTTGGTAAGTATGTTTCTGTAATATTTCCAGAAAAAATCAAGAAAGAATTTAAGGATAAAATTAATACTAAAGTTAAGAAAATTTCTAATGGATCTAGTTGGGAATACTTTACAGTTTCATTTCGTGTTGACTCAAAATGCAAATCTGAAGATAAAGTTGCAACTTCTTTATCTAAGTATTTGAAGGAAAAATTATCCTTTGCTAACCATATCTATCATTCCGAAAAATCGTCACACCACCGTCTCAAAACAACCACTGTTTATCTTGATAAAAATAAAAAATTATCTCTTAGCTTCAAAAATCATCTTATTGATTTGTTAAACTTGAAGATTGGCATTAACGATAAAACCAATTTTTTATCTCGGGATAATAAGTTATTTTTAAAATCATTTATTGACGATGAAGATGAAAAGTTTTTATTAAAAGATTACTGTGATAAAATTAGAAAAAGGGCTCTAGAATTAAGTGCAAAATTTTTAATTGAAGAGGATATCTTTTCCTTTAAAGATTTGGAGGCTAGAACAGCCTCATTAGATTATTTCACTGATAAAAAAATAAAAAGCGAATTGCGTTACAATAATAGCTTCTGTGCTATTAAAGAACTTTTATATAACGAAACGAAAGAAAATAAAAAACGCTTCGCTGATATTATTACAGAATTATTGTTAGAATAGCTATATTAATTTAAGTTTTTAACTGACCGACATTGATGTCGGTCAGTTCTGTTATAATTTAAGAAATATTTGAAAACTGTAATAATTTTAGAAAGAAGGTGAAAAAATGGTAAAGACTACCAAAGATGAAACAAACTTTATCAATTTAGTTAATAGGATGAAGGTTCTTGCTAATAAGAGTGTTGAAGAAATTTACGAAGACTTACTTGATAACGATCCGTTCAACAATGCTATTGATTATATTTTGACTTGTTTGCGCTCATCTTTAAAATCAAATTCAAAAGATAGGGATGTTCGTTTATTAGCTAACAATCCTCATCTTATATTAGAATATGACAAGATCGTAAGTGAACTTGAAATTTCTTGTGATTTTGAAGACGGGCCTTATTCTATCATATCATCTCCCTGGAGTAATGATACTTACGAGACAATTTTAATTAAAAATCTTTTGGTAAGTAATATTCCATCTAATATCAATAAGAAGATGAGTTTATCGCTAGAAAAACGGATTCAAATTGCAAAGAGAAAGGTTTCTCTTATAAAGAAAATAGATCTCAACATTGATCCATATAATAGTGAGACTCCAGAAGAAGTAACCCACAATGACGTTATTTCTAAGGTATCAAAAATGATGAAGGAAGATCTATCACCATTCAATATATTTCTTGGTATCGAAAGACTCTCTAATCGTATTTCTTTATTTGTTGATAGTGATGGTAATTTAGGTAATGTTTTCGAATCTAACACACAAGATTACACAATGTTTTGTGATGTTGATGTCTATTTGTATTCAATGAGTCCAGATCTTTTAAAAACATCTTACATTAAAATGTTGGACGATAGATACGGAGATTCTTATGATGATGTTGTTATTTATTATGCAAAGATAATAAAACTAGAAGCTAAAATGTATCTATCGAAACTTCTTCTTGAAGGTAACAAATTTACTCTTGACAATGTTAAAACCGGGCAGTACGGGCTTGCTATTCTAAGCGAAGGAATGATTGAGGATGAGATTCGCAATCGTGTTGCATTTAAACAGCTAAAATCTCTAATCCAGCACGAAAAAGATCCTGAGCAGAGAAAAAGATTTGCGGAGGCTGTCTCCAGATTATTACAGGAATAGAGAGTTACCTCTCTATTCTTTTCTTATAATTTTAAAAAAATAAAAAGTTTAGAAAGAAGGAAAAGATGGTAATAAAAACAAAACAAGAAGATAACGGTCAATTTGTTAATTTAATGACTACTGCAAAAAATCTAGCAAAAACTGATACATCTGAATTTGTTGAAGTTTTAAGGGATGATGTAAAATTCAACCTGATAATTAAAAAGGTTTTATGCGAAATCAAGTCAAAATTCAAAACTAATAGTGATGATAGAGATATTCGTTTGTTTGCAAATAATCCAGACCTCATTATTCAACACGATGAGATACTCGAAAATTTAGTTTTCGATATTGATTATAGATTTTTTGATTCAAAAACTAATTTCAAACCTGGTGGTAAATTTAGTAGAGATCATAGATATCTATTGGAAATCACAAAATTGAATATTACCGGGGTTCCTGATGATATTAATAAAAAAATGTATAAATTTTTAACAAAAAATATTAAGAAACTTGAAGTTGAAACAGCGTATGTTTTTAACAATCTCATCAATACCAAAAAACCGAGCGTTGAACTTGATAGAGAAGAAACTATCAAAAGAATTTCTCAATATCTCACAAAAAAACTATCAATTTTCAATCAATTGGATTTGGATTCAAATTTAGGTTCTAATAAAATAGAATTTTATATTGATTCAGATAGCAAACTATCACTTTATCATACAAGATACTCTTCTAAAGTTGGTCATCACAATATAAAACTATCAACTAAGGACTTTTCAACAAGCTGGATGAATAAGAATTTAATCCAGATGTTAATCGATCCTCGTGGTGAAGGTTATGAAAATTTATTAAAATATTATGCTAAAAAAGCAAAGGAAGATTTTGAAGAATTTTACAAAAAAATCTTACTTTCTGATAATTGCTTTGAATTTAAAGATTTTCTATCTGGTAGCCAACCAATTTGGCTTATAAGTGATGAACAATTAAAATCCGGATTGTTACAGAATGATTCGATGAAAAAATTAATAGATATGTTTCAATTTAAATGTGATCCTGAACAAAACAAGAGGGTTATCCGGATTGTTTCTGAAATATTAGAAGAAATGGACAGTAATCTTCCGTTTTAATTTTAAAAAAAGAATAGAGAGTTATACCTCTATTCTTTTTATTTTTCTTATAATTTAATAAAAAATTCCTAGCAAAGCTAGAGATAGAAAGAAGGTAGCTATTATGGCTAAAGACATTAACAAACCAATTATTTTTGTAGATATCATTCTACTGAAACATCATACAGTCACAACATTTTCCGAACTTGATTCAGATGAGAAGTACGTGTCTGTAATTGGTGGAAAAATTAAACAAGCGGAGATTTACAAGAACGGAGCTAAATATTTAGACTCCAAAGCCTTGTACAATTACCTGTACAACAAACGTGTAGTTTTCTGGAATGGTAAGTTCCTAGATTCTTACATTTTGCCACTTGTTTCTCAAGGAAAAAATCAAAGTGATATTGATTGGTTGCACAATCAGCTCACTGTTAAACGTGTAAAGCCTTGGAAACTTACACCAGCTCCAAAGCAAACATACGGTTTCTTTGATATTGCAAATTTATTGCAGCAAGGAACAACCCTAGAGGAAGTCGCTGGCCGTATGGGCTTATCAATTTCTGAACCGGATGTATATTTGAAGACAAAGAAAAAGTTGAACGAAGAAAAACTTTTGAAAGTTGTTCTTTATTCAATGAATCGTTCTTCAAATATGAAGGTTGTGTTTAAACATCCTTATATTACAGCTGGTTACAAACAACATCTTGCGATGATTGACCGATACCTAGATGGAAAAGAACACCTCTTTTCTAAAACCGGTGCCCAATTAGCAACTGAAGGTATCACACGAAACGGGCAATTCAAAAACCACAAGGATAAGAAGTTCGACTGGCAATTTAATGGTCGCAACGTATTGGATTTTATTCCTGACGGCTGGAAGGAAGAGTTGAAGCGTTATCAAGCTGAGATGGAAGCTGCGATGGATAAATACTTGGAAATTATTGCTTCAGGTGGACACATCTTCGAAGCTGAAAAGGTTTTCAAAGAAGTTTCTTTCCCAAGCTATAAATTTACAATTGATAATAAATTGGAAATTTCATCTTCCGGTGGTGGCTTACATACTAAACGACTAGACACCGTTTGTGTCCGTAAGGAAAATGTTCATCACGATGACGTGGAAGGCGCTTATACTGAAATTATTCTAGCGAAGGACATCTTCAGTCCTGAAATCGCCGGAATTTATCGTGGATACAAAGAGGATAAGTTTGCCTACAAAAAAGCAAAGAAACTTATCGATAAAGCAAATAGCGAAGGATTCCTGGATTTGTTTGAGCTAAAAGAGCAGATTAAAGATTTTGGTATCAATATCGAAGAATCTGTTAAAACAATTTCAGATCTCGTGACTGTAATTAATGAAGGTGTTGAGTCAAGCAAATTAGCAACTAACGAACCTACCGGAAATGCAGACCGTAACGGAACACCAATCTACAACCCAATCGGTATGATTCAAGGACGTATCATCCTTCAAATTCTTCTATTTAACCTAGTGACACGTATCCTGCGTGCAGGTGGTGAAGTTTGGAGTGCTAACACAGATGGTGTGTTTTGGACTTCTGAGAAAGATATCACAAGTGTTGTTCGTGAATGGGAAGAGTTCTGGGGTATGAAGATTGGATCTGAAATGATTGACTTGTATATTGCAAAATCAGATAATGATCGTATCCTAGTAAACGATGGTGTCTTGGTTGAGGCTAAAGGGGATGATCTAGTTCACCATCAACTTTCAAACCTCAAAAAACTCGGAACAAAACCTCGGGTTGTTGATAAAGTTATTCTACAAAAACTTTTGAATCCGGAGGAAGAGCTGCTTGATTTATTAGAGAAAGAAATCAAATCTGGAAATGTTTCAGAATTTGCATTTGTATCAAAAGCGCAACGAGAAACTAGAACTGTTTTTGATTTGAAGTTAGCACCTCGTATCAATCGATTCCTGCTAACCGAATCTGGCGAACGAGTTCAGAGTTATAATATGAAAACTGGTCAACTTAACAAGGTAATAAACGTACCTGAATCTCCAGTTACACTCTATAACGATAAACTTCCAGAAGAACTACCAAAGAATCTCAACAAACAGGCTTACCTGGATTTGATTGAGAATGTATATTCTCACTGGATTTAATAAAGAAAAGGGGTTTTAAAAACTCCTTTTTTGTTTTTAAAATATAAAAAAATCAACTCCTAACCCAGGAGTCGATTTTAATCTTGCAAGATAAGATATACTCCCCACAATTATTTAAAAATAACTTGTGGGAAGTATGTATTTGTAGCACGATCAAAGTGCCACAAAGTTAGGGCAATACCCTCGTAAGCTGCCAACTTGATAACAGCAGCTGTGAGGGACGTAAGCCCAGTCACGTATAGGTCAATCCCTTTATCAGATTGCCACAGGACTTGGTCGCCCATATCAGCGTTTGCTAAGGCCTCCTTAGCAACTTTTTTAAATTGGAGCAATGGCAAGATAGCTTCAGCTGCCATTCTGTCCATTGCTTTAACATCAGTTACATCATCGATAACTGATGGAAAGATAAACCCGTCCATAACGGGCATACCTTCAGCGTGACGGTCTGTAAGACCGAGTTTTAGTGTGTTTTTCATTTTATGCTCCTTCTTTACTAGATAAATAATCTAGTGTTTTTTTATTATTTGTAATAATTATAGAATCTAAAAAATCTAGAGCAAAAAAAACAACCCCTAACCCAGGGATTGTTTTTTTGTTTCCTTCTGTTCGACCAAACATAGATGTTTGGATTTATTTTATTTTGTAAATTATATAGAAACAAAAAAACTAAAGCAAAAAAAAATAAAAAGAGGTTTATTCCTCTTTTTATAAGCTATACTTTTATGTTTAACCCCGAAGATCATCAATCTCTTGAGTCAAGTAAAAAATCTCATCATTCTTATTTTCAATAATTCGTTCAAATTCTTCACGTTCTAAAGAAAATTCTTTTTCTAATTCCTCTCTCAAGTCAGACTTGGCTTCCTCGATAAGTCCATTAATCATATCACGAAGATCACTCTGATCATACTTATAAAGGAAAAAGTCAATGTATTCGTTAGAAATCAACTCGTAATAATTCTTTAACACGTCCGAAAATACAGCGCCTTTATCCTTAAGTTTTGATAGTACATTTTCTTTAAGATATACTTCAGAAAGAGCTCCGCTTTCGTTTAGTGGATTTCCTTCCTCATAATCAAAGGTTACACTGAAAATCTTTTTCTTGTGTAATTCAAGGAGCGATAAGGATTTGTTTTCTTTGCTGAAATAATCACAACATCTAATACAACGATTTTTCCCCAAAATTTTCTTTTCTTCTTTGAAGAATTTATAGAAAATATCAGGTAACTCTTCTTTCTTATTAAAAAAAGTGTAAATATCACTGCGATAAAATGGTGATTCTTTTAAAAAGTTGTAATCCATCAACTCATATTTTTCAGCTGTATTGAGGTACTTTGTAGCTTTTTCTGTTAAAATAACACGTTCCGGATTATTAGAAAAATATTTCTTCTTCAAATATCCAAGCTGTGTCATCTCCTTCAAGATAAAGTGTAGTTGGATGTCAATACCAAACCAATCACTCTCCACAAGTTTTTTGATCCCAGATTTTTCAACAAACTTAACTACCTCGCCTGGTAAATTGCCACTCACAATATCGTCAATCTCAAACAAAATTAAGATAGATGGGAAGAAGAATCTATTATCCAAAGGATTTTCTTTTAAGTAACCAAATTGTTCCAGTGTAACTTTTTGTAAGTATTTCATAAAATTTTCACTTTTTCGGACATCTTTTGCTTTCAATCCGAGTTCCAATAAGAACAAAATCGATTTGTATCCCTCATCACCTTTAATATTTATTGATTTTAGGTAATTTTTTACAAAAGGAACAAAGTCATCCTTTTTTAAATTATCAGATAAGGTTGAATCTTCAAAATCTTTTCTGATAGAATTAAACAGTAATCTTTTAAATTCATCCTCATTTTGTTGAATCTTCACTGAAGCAGTTACAGGTATTAGGTTGTAAATATTCAGTGGTTTTTCAAGTTTTTCTTTCATCATCTTTATATTGATTAGATTGATTCCACCATCAGATGATTCGATTAAATAAATCGTTTTTGTGCTATCATCGTAGTAAGCAACACGAGAATTGAATAAAGATCCACCCAAATCAATAACTGAGATATCTTCCGGTTTTTCAGATAAAAGTTTAGCTACTGCTTTTAAATAAAACTTACCTTCCAAAGATTGGCTCTTTGTTGGTTCATCAGTTCTTTTCATTATAAATTTCCTTCTTTTCTAACTGAAAATAATTCAGTAAAATATTTTTTTCTTAAATTATAAAAGAAGAGTGAATATTTCACTCTTCTTTTTTAGATATTGTACGTTTCATCCAAAAATTCAACAAATCGTTCGACGTTGCCATCGAGTGACACGTCAGGAAGAACGTTGAAAACTGGCAAGCAGAACAAGTCTTGAATGGTTGATACCCGTTCCTGTTCGAGTTGAACTCGTTCGATACGACCGTTGATTTGTTCTTCGTCTCCACCACGAGATTTGATACGCTCGATAGCAACATCAATAGGTAGATTCAAAATAACAGGGTATACCTTCACACGTAAACCACCATACTCGTAATACAGATCACCCTGATCTTGAAATACGTGTGAGTAGAAATTCGTATCTGCAACTAATACAGCGTGATTGGTGAAATTATCGGTCTTCGATACAACCTCATCTTTCGTAACACCGTAAAGATTTTCTTGAAATTTTGTTTCCTCAAAAACCGAGTTGGACTCAGACAGTTCTTTTGCTTGAGCTTCTGAAAGAAAATAATAATCAACTCCGTCTACCTCCCCGGGTCGTGGGGATCGTGTGGTATACGAAATCAACGTGTGTTCATCATCAAAGATTTTTGATAAAGTTGTCTTACCAGAACCCGAAATTCCGGTAATCACCACAATACCAGCTTGACGCTTTTCTTGGTTTTCGATAATCATAATTTGATTACCTCCCTTCTTTCTATATTATTTTTGCTTTCCTTAATTATAAGGAATATATTTCTTCAAAATATCTTTTGACCCTGTTGAGTTCTCTGGATTCAAATAATCTTCTGAAATTTCATCAAAAATATCCTTTAATCTATTTTTAACAAATTCCTTTAGATATTCAAGCTGCCGAAGAGTTAGAATTGGATGATTTTCGCTGGATAATGGAAAGCTCATTGGAAGAACCCCCAAAACTATCTCGTTAGAAGAACTCTTCAATTTTGAAACGGTTAACTTTTGTCCGTTAGTTGATGATAAAAGTCCATTGTGAAAGAACGGCTTCAATTCAATTCTTAATTTTTGTTTATTATTTGGGTGATAGGTGAATAAAAAAATAAACATAGATAAATATTCAGTTCGATCGTCCTTCATCATTTTTCTATTTTTTTCCATCACTTTAATCGCAATTTTTTCCCAAGTGGAATAACGTCGATTAAAATTCTGAATTAAATCCAGGACATCATCTTTCTGAGATAATTCCAGAAGTTCTTTCAGACGTTCTTTGAAAACAACATCTTTTTCTTGAGATAAAATCTCAGATTTTAAAACCATTTTAATTCCTTCTTTCTATATTTTTGTTTCTTATATTATATCAAAAAATTGAATTTTTTGCAACAAAAAGAGGGGGGATTCTCATCCGATTTTATAAATTTAGAAAAAAACAAACTTTTACAGTTTTAGAAAGAGGGCCATTTATTTGATTGCAACAAACAAAAATAATAATTTTCTTTTAGAATTAGAAAAGCACGTTCTTAAGGTTTTAGATCAATATTCAAAATCTGGAGATCAATTCCTTAATTTTCCGGAAAAGGGTGTATTCCCGCCTGATAAAATGAGAATCGGAGTGGGTCACAGAAGTTCGAAAATTGTATTCTGCATTGTTAATGACAAGTTCTACTGTGTGAACTCGGGAGAACTTTTGCCAATCGATCAGTTTGTAACTCTTTACGATTCTATTCTTGATTTTCAAAAAGAGATGACTGATATCGTAGTAAACGCCGAGGAGTTTGCGAAGATTATTGTTAATCGTATTATTTAAGGTTAATTCGTTATTTATATTTTTATTTATTTTTGTACATTTTTAATTCAATTTTTAGTCGAATTTGTTATTTTAAATATTTTATGATATAATAAGTTAATAAAAAAATTTTAGAAAAGGGGGTAGTAATGAGACAGGTAGAAAGACATTTAATTAAACCTAGTAGTAATTTGTATTCAATTTGTGATGATTTAACGTTTAAATCTAAAAATCTTTATAACGCTGGATTGTATCAGATTCGTCAATCTATATTCGAGCGAAATAAATCTGATAAGGAAAATAAAAAACCAGTACTACGCTGGTCACAATTAGTTTCTGAATTTAGAAAACAAGATCAGACCGATATGAAAGCATTACCATCTAAGGTTTCAACTAATATCATAAAAATGTTGGGAGGTAATATCAGTTCATATTATCAGCTTTTAAAAGGTTATAATGATAAGTCAAATAAGAAAATAACAAATAAGCCGAGGATCCCAGGATATCTACACAAGACAGAAGGTAGGTATGTGGTTGAGTTTACAAACCAAACTTTTGCTAAAAAGCGTGGTGAAAATAATGAACTTATCTTATGTCCAAGAGATTTGAGGATCTCAATTCCAACAAAAGTTGACAACCCCAAATGTGTTAAGATAATTCCCCAAAATGGTTATTTTTTTATTGATGTTATTTACGATGTTAAAGAAAAATCTTTAAAAAGGACTCAAAAATACGCCTCAATTGACCTCGGAGTCGATAATTTAGCTGCTGTTACATTTTCTGATGGAACAAACCCACTTTTAGTAAAGGGCTTGAAAGTTAAATACATCAATCAAGGATACAATCGTTTAATAGCAAAATCACAATCAAAATTACCAAAAAATCAAAAAACAAGTAAGCACATCCACCGTCTTTTTAGAAATCGTGAGATGAAATTGCAATCAGAATTTCATAAAATTACAGGATTTTTAGCAGAATTTTTCGACGAGATGTCACTTGAAAAGGTTTTTGTTGGTAAAAACGTAGGTTTGAAGTCCGGTATCTCCATTGGTAAAAAAGGAAATCAAAATTTTGTTCAAATTCCCTATAACAAATTCATTTCTCAGCTTAAGTACAAGTGTCAGTTGCTAGGAATAGAAGTTGTAGAACAGGAGGAATCTTACACATCCAAAGCTAGCTTTATAGACTCTGATGTAATTCCGGTTTGGAAAAATGATGGCAAAAAGTATCAGTTTTCAGGGGTGCGTGTAAAAAGAGGTTTGTATAAAACTAAAAGCGGAAAACTAATTAATGCTGATGTTAACGGTTCCTACAATATCCTGGTTAAAGGCCTGAATAATTTAGGTATCAGTTTAAAAAGAGATAAGGTGTCATTCCATACGAGAAGTTTGAACTGTTGTAATATCTTGTCTAATAAAAAGCTAATAAAAAAATACACGTAAACCTGTATTTGGTATTTACCAAAGAGGGCTTATAGAGGTGTTGTGGGGCGCCTTTAGCAAAAACAATAATTTAAATATTGTTGTGGAATGTTAAGAATTAAATGATACAGATGATAATAAATGATACATTTGTATGAACCATTTAAACCTATAGATTTTACGAACTTTCAAAGTAAGATAGTGATTACAAACTTAGCTTGCAAAATTTCGTTTATAATCTACTGTTCAAAGGTTCTGATAGCCTTGTTGTGAAACACCTGAAATCCAAACCATACTCTCAGACTTTGAATAAAAACTCAAACTCAGACTTTTCAAAAGTTTTATCTGATTTTGTAACAGATGAAAATAAGCTCCTGGAATTTCTTCAGAGTTTAGGGAAATCAACTTTTGGGGATTGGATTTTCGAATACCTAGAAAAAGAGTGGAGTAGTCTATTTAATTTTGATAAAGAAAATTTCAAAAAATTATTGTCAGATAACAATATCGAATAATTATTTATAAGAAAATTGGAGGTTTAGTAGAACTTCCAATTTTTATTTTTGGTATAATTTTTAAAAAAAATAAAAGAAAGAAGGATTGTTTATGATCAAAACCAATAATGACAGTCTTCTGCTGAGATTAGAACAGAAAGTATTGGAGTCTATTGATTCCTACGTCGATTCTGGAGAACAGTTTTTAAATCTTCCGGATCGTGAAGTGTTTGATGATGAATTTATCAAATTCAAAGCAAAGAATATTCAAAAAGTAGTATTCTGCTTAGATAACAATAAATTTTATCTTTTATCAAATGGAGGAGCTCTTCCAAGTGATAAGTTTGTTGTACTTTTTGATGAAGAAAAATACGGGTATGAGATTCCGGACGTATTAACCGCAGAACTAATTAGGAATCTTTTATTAACGAGGTTCTCAGAGGGAAAGTTTGGAATTTTTTCTTGTGATGACTTTTATCAATTAATTTTCAAATATCACAAATATTATGATTCGAAGAACTTTAATTTAGATTTGGAGGAAAGGAACTTTAGGACAGCTTTGAGACGATACAAGTTTTCAAACACAAACAGTGACTTTGAAGTTGAACTCAAGGATTTTGTGTTTGATGTGTTTTTCAAAGGTGAAACTAAGTATGCAATAATTTCACTTGAAAAAGGTTGGTTTACCACACGATTAAAGGATTTTTTCTTAAACTTTATAAATAGTGAAGATAAGTTATTATTTTTATTTAAAAATTTAACAAACCCACTTGGTAGAAAGAATCTTCTATTTTCAATTTCAAAGAAAATTCCTGAATTTAGCCTGTTAAACTTTTACAAAAACTTATTATTAGAATACAACGAAATATCTGTTGCAGATTTAATTTCAATCGCTAATGAATTAGGCGATGATTTTATCAAGTTATTCGAAGATCCAAATTTAAAACTAAAAGTTACTCCAAAATTTAACAAGGATTATTTTGAAAATTTTAAGGATGAAATTTTTAAAATGGATTTTGAAAAACTTGTAGAAGAAAAAAGACTTGAAATAGTTGATCTTGAAATTTTAATTAATAAAATGGAGAGACACTCTGAGTATCTAAAAAATTATCAAAGTTCATTACAAAAAAGGTTAGATAGAGGAGATCTTGGAAAATCAACGTTTGAATCAGATCTCTCTAGATTTAATACAGAATATATTGAGTTTAATATTGCATTAAAAATTTTGGTTCTATTTAACAAACAGTTGTCCGAACAGGGAAATGAGTTTTTAGTGAAATCTTTGAAAAAGATCAACGAGAATCTTGCTGAAACTTCGGGTAATTTTAGTAAAATTCACGAAAATTAAAAAAGAGGTTTTAAAGCCTCTTTTTTGTTTTAGATTTTTGCAAGATAGATTTTTAGGATTGTCTTCAAAACTGAAATTGATTCAAACTCGTCGTACAGACCAGAATCGATACTTTCGCTGAATAAGCCAATCTTCTTCTTAAACTGTTCAGATGTTTCACCATCTGGAATTAGAACAGTCAGATTATCCTTATATTGATCCAGAAGATGTTCGAATAATTTAACACGATCATCAGTTTCGTCGACTTTTACAGTAATTAGATTTATCAAATCTTCAAATTTGAATCCAAAAATTACAGGTTCTGAAAAGGACAATTCCTTACCAAAATTAATCATCTGAAGTATGCGTTTTTCATAATCATCAAATTTCTTGATAAGAATTGTTGATTCGTACTTCAATTTCTTTTCAACCTTGAAGCTACTCACAACCTTCAAAGACTCGTCCTTGTATCTTGATTTAATTTTGATAACAAATAAATCACTGGGATCAAAAGCTCTAGATCCGTAGTAGTGTCGCTCTTTCTTTTTTGAAGCGTAACTTTCTTCAAACGCAACATATTCTGATAGGAGATCATCACGACTGTCAATTTTAGCTTCAATAAAATCTAGCACGTGATTAGAAATCTTGTTAAACGCAGATTTTATTTGCGAATCTTTATTATTATAACCGTAACCATAACCAACTCTAGAATGTTTAGATATATGGCTTGATAGATGATAATAACCATCATCTAGGATGTATAATAAAAACTTCATACCGTAACCTGGGCTACGCTTTGACAGTTCCTTGAATAAATAAAGAATGAAATTGTCGGTATCTTCTAAGATCTCTTCAAATTGCATACCAAGAGATTCCAATTTTTGATTCAACTTTTCTTCATCATCGAAGCTATCGTAAAGATCTTCTTTTGTATACAAACTATACAAATATTTAGAAATATAGTTCAATCTCAACTTCGAGTTGTTGTATTTATCTGTTGAATCAATTTCAGGAATTAAATTGTCAACAAAGTTATCCTGTTCTTTCTTCACAAAAGATTTGACATATTCTTCAAAAGGTTTTGTGTATGAGAGAAGATTCTGATTCATTATTTCAAAACCATCTACTGATAATTTTAAGGCGTGTGTCCACTTTTCTGAAGTAGATTCAGTGAAGATTAGAGTTTTGAGGGCTTCATCTCGTTCAGTTTCACTTAAAAGACAAAGCGGGACTGGAAAATTACCTGAACGAACCCAGTGTTCAGTTGGTTTATCTAAGAAGTTATTAGAGTAGGTTGATTCGTATTCTAACAATTGTCGATAAAGTTCTTTCAGATTTTTTACAACAAATTTCTTAGCTGCGCTCTCAACAAACTTTTTCAGGATGTCTTTGTCTTCAATTTTTGGATCAATTGATCCAAATTTATTTTTATACAAAGATAAACCGAAAGCGTCCTTCAACAATGATGAACCCTTGTTTTTGTTAAAGTTGATAGTTCCGATCTTGATAGCTTGTTGCTCTAGTTTTTGGCGTGGAATGCCACTCATCTTGAAGAGAAACTCTTCTGTGTCGAATAAGTACCAAACGTCGATCTTTTTAAAAATTAAAGTTTTTAAAGATCCCTCCTCTTTGTTAAGGTATGTACCATCATCTTCGAAGCTATAGATTGCCAAGCATAGATCCTTGACATTTTCTTTGCTGAATTTGAAGTCAGATTTGGATACACGCTCAAAAGCATTCTTAATCTTTTTAATAGTCTCCATCTTGCTGGAACCTGATGTTTTAATCATTTTGTTTTCCTTCTTTCTATTTAAATAGTTTTATTTTTATTCTCTTAAATTATAACAGATTAGAGAATAAAATCTTTAATAAAAAAAGAAGAGTTTGAACTCTTCTTTTTTATTATCGAGTAATAATATCTGGAAACTCATCAGTAGTCAAGATTTTCCGATGTAATAATACTCGGAAAATCACCCTTATTCAAAAAATCTTGATAAATTGACAACAATTTTTTCTTAATAAAACTTTTGAATTTGTAATTTATAAATCTATCAAGATAATAATCGTTGACTTCTAATTTTCGATTTTCTGATCCACTTAGCAGGCTTTTTCCAAAAATTGCCCTAAACTGTCTAGTATCACGACTTGCGTTTAAATGTAATTCACCCAATAAAATAGGCTGATTCACACACAAATCTTCGGTAAAACTCGGAAGATAATCGATTTCATATTTTGAAAAAATTTCAAATGTGTTTGTTTCACAGAAGTAATAAATAATAAAAACAGGCAACTTCAATTCACCTACAGATCCAGCTTCAACACGAACATAAGGATATTTGTTTAGCTTCTTAATAGATAACCTAACAACATCCATAAATTGTTCTGAAAGTGGATATTCTCCTTTTTGGATGATATCTTTTATTTGCTTCATCTGTTCAAACTGAGAAGATTCTTCTGTTTTTGTGTTTAAAACCATTTTTCCCTCTTTCTACTGAAATAAATTCAGATTTTTTTATTTCTTAAATTATAAAAGAGGAGGAATGATACCCCCTCAGTTTTTCATCAATTCTAAAATTAGGTTGATAAATTCAAGTAAAATTTTAGGCTTTTCAAATTCGTCATAAATTCCATTCTCAATTCCAACCCTTAAATAATCAATTTGTTTTGAAAACAATTCTGGTTCTGAATTTTCAAGAATCACTTTTACTTTTCCAGGATTATTATCTTTAATTTCTTTGATTATTTTGATGTGATCCATAGTAGATTGATAATTAAAATCAACTTCGTCAATTAACAATTTAAGGATTGTTTCAAACTCAAGCCTTATAAAAAGAGAACCACCTATCTTAACCGGAATATTATTGGATATGGATTTTAAAATCGCAAGATCCACAGTTGAGTAACCAAACGTAATAGAATTATTTTTACTTGTAAGGTTATACACCAAATCAATGTCGAGGTTAAATTCTCTTAATTTATCGAGTTCTTTATTCTTGATGAATGAGTCCAGCTCTTCCAAAATCAACTTTTTATTGTATGCGTCGCCAAGAAATACAGAGCCTCGCCCAACCTTACCAATGGTAATACCATTTTGAAAATCATAAACCAAACTTTCAAGTTCTTTTTTGTTAAAATCTTTTGTTGAGGATTCAAGTAGCTTACTGAATAAAAGCTGAACAAATTTTCCTTTCGTTCCTGTAGAGAAAAAGAATGATGTTGACAAATTTAAAGTACTCATAGCCGAGTTCATAAATCGTCCACCTGCAAGTTCACCTGTAATTTCCGCTAATCCTAAAACAACATTTTCTGCATTACTATTAAATGAAGATCTAGCTATCTCTCCTAATAATTCAATAAAAGCAATTTGATTAGAATAGTACTTGCTATCTTCGAAATAAAGATTTTCGCAACATACACTAGAATCCTTTAGGTAGAAAACACCAGCTTCTTCAGTAAAGAAATATTTTCTAAACCAATTACAGAGAAGTCCTAGAAGTTCACTTCGTGTAGACATAGTTTTTAAGCCTGTGTAACTATTTGCTTGAACAAACATATTAACGATATCAGTTTTAATATCCGATAAATATTGGTTAAATTCTTCACGAAAAGTTGACAGATAATCCCAAGACTCAGATTCAACAACCTTTAATTCTCCGTCATAGTTGGAGGTTGATTTTAACGGATCGGCTGTTTCAAAAAATAAATATCTATACATCCATTCTCGTTCCTTCTTTTTTAGTAACGATAAAGGTGTATTGAAAATAAATTTAATATCTCTTTTAGGTGATGTAAGTAAACCTTCAGTACCTAGAACACCACTATGAAGAAAAGTTTCATCTTTTAAAACCAGTCGTTCGCAAACTAATTTAAGTTTTTCACGAACTCTTTTTGTCAAGTATTCAACGATAAATTTCTTAGCTGAATCCTCATCGGTTAATTGAATCCCCTTCTTTTTCATACCCCAAGAATCATTATATTCGATTAATGAATAACACTCTACAAGTTTTTTAGATTTTCTCGACTGATTTAGATTGAAAATACCTAAATATAGGACATCTTTATCCAAAACGTTCTGATGTTGAATATCATCCAACCTTTCACCTTTGATTAAAATAATCTTATCTTCTAAGAAACTATACCAAATTTGGAATTTGCTAAAATAAACTCCATCTAGTGAATTTTCGCTTGGATACCAAGGGGAAGTGAATCCTTTTAGTAATTTAAGTAAAAAATCTATATTATCTTCAGATACTGTGATTTTTTTGCCCTTAATTAAGGATTTGATTTTATCAATTCTTTCCCAACGAACCGGTTCCGATTCTCGTTCTGTTGAAATAGAATTACTTTTTACTACCATTATTTTCCTTCTTTCTAACTGAATTAAATTCAGAATTATTATTTCTTAAATTATAATAGCAAAAGTATGCGTCCTTGAAATAAAAAAGTAAAAGGCTTTCCTTTTACTTTTTAAGATGATCCGCCATCTTGATGATGAAATCAGATAAGTATTTTGTGTTAGTAAAGTTAGATAACGTTCCATTTTCGACACCGTATTTGAAAAACTCAAATGCTTTTTGGTAATCACCACCGTCTTCTTCTGTTAAGAAGCCAATAAATTCATCATAGATTTTTTAAAATTCTCAGATAAGAATTTCATTAACGTATAGGTTTAAATGGTTTATACAAATGTATAAATTGTTATAATCTGTATCATTTAATTCTTAACATACTACAATAAAATTTGATTTATTGATTTTGCTAAAGGCGTCCTACAACACCTCTATAAGCCCTCTTTGGTAAATACCAAATACAGGTTTACGTGTATTTTTCTATTAACTTTTTATTAGACAAGATATTATAACCAGTCAAACTTCTCGTGTGGAATGACACCTTATCTCTTTTTAAATTGATACCTAAATTATTCAAACCTTTAACTAGGATATTGTAAGAACCGTTAACATCAGCATTAATAAGTTTCCCGCTTTTAGTTTTATACAAACCTCTTTTCTCACGTACTCCTGAAAACTTATACTTTTTGCCATCGTTTTTCCAAACAGGGATAACATCACAGTCTATAAAACTAGCCTTGGATGTATAAGACTCCTCCTGTTCTACAACTTCTATTCCTCGCAACTGACACTTGTACTTAAGTTGAGAGATGAATTTATTATATGGAATTTGGACAAAATTTTGATTTCCTCTTCTCCCTATAGAAATACCGGACTTCAAACCAACATTCTTACCAACAAAAACCTTTTCAAGTGCCATCTCGTCGAAAAATTCTGCTAGAAATCCTGTAATTTTATGAAATTCTGATTGCAATTTCATCTCACGATTTCTAAAAAGACGGTGGATGTGCTTACTTGTTTTTTGATTTTTTGGTAATTTTGATTGAGATTTTGCTATTAGACGGTTGTATCCTTGATTGATATGTTTAACCTTCAAACCCTTAACTAAAAGTGGGTTAGTTCCATCAGAAAATGTAACCGAAGCTAAATTATCAACCCCGAGGTCAATTGAGGCGTATTTTTGAGTCTTTCTCAAAGACTTTTCTTTAACCTCGTAAATAACATCAATAAAAAAATAACCATTTTTAGGAATTATCTTGACACATTTTGGGTTATCAACTTTTGTTGGAATTGAGATTCTCAGATCCTTTGGGCATAAGATAAGTTCGTTATTTTCGCCACGTTTTTTAGCGAAAGTTTGGTTTGTGAACTCAACTACATAACGACCATCTTTTTTGTGTAAATATCCCGGAATCTTTGGCTTATTCGCTATTTTCCTATTGGACTTATCATTATAACCTTTCAAAAGCTGATAATACGAGCTGATATTTCCGCCTAACATTTTTATGATATTAGTTGAAACCTTAGATGGTAATGCTTTCATATCGGTCTGATCTTGTTTTCTAAATTCAGAAACTAATTGTGACCAGCTTAGTACTGGTTTTTTATTTTCCTTATCATACTTGTTTCGTTCGAATATGGATTGGCGAATTTGATACAATCCAGCGTTATAAAGATTTTTAGATTTAAATGTTAAATCATCACAAATTGTGTATAAACCATTGCCAGGTTTAATTAAATGTCTTTCTACCTGTCTCACCACTACCTCCTTTTCTAATTTTTATTTATTAACTTATTATATCATAAAATAGTTAAAATAACAAATTCGATTCAAAAATTGAATTAAAAATATACAAAAATAAATAAAAATATAAATAATAGAATTGAATTTACTTTTATAATTTAAGAAATAATAAATCTGAATTTATTTCAGTAGAAAGAAGGTATTAAAATGAAAGAAACAGGAAATTTTCGGTTGGAAATAGACAAGATGGTTCTTGACGCTGTTAATAACGGTGCAAAATTATTGCTACCAACAGAAAATCTCTTCCCAAAATCGATAGTAGAGGCTGGCGTTGGCGGAAACTCACCAATCATTTTGTTTTGTTTTGTAGACAATAATTTCTACCTAACATCAAAGAGTTTTGATTACCCACTTGATAGATTTGTTGCAGTTTCTTACGGGAACAGTCTGAATGATATTTTATCTTGTAGCGATCACGTATCCATTGAAACTCTTCGTATTGAGTTGCGGAATCGTGCAACATCATTAAATCCTGTTGTTGATGAGCACGCATTTAATCTGATGAATATTTTTAAAAACTCATCCCAAGGTGATGAGGGTAATAAAAAGCGTATGAAGATTTTAAATATAATTCCCTTATCAGACGAAGAAAATTCTAAATATCCCTACAATGAGGATATCCGGATAAAATTTGTAGATCATTTTGCAAAATTTTTCTTGGATGAGTGCTCAGAGGAATTTTACGGAGCTCTCAGTTGGTATTATAATAATGCTGAAACAAAAAACTTCTCCTTAACAGGATTGACATTAGAATTGTTACAAAATGAAAAAAATTGGGATTCGTTTTTCTGTAAAATTGGATATCCAATCGATGAACTTGTTATTGATGGAATCTTGATGGATTTATTTGAGACAAGAGATGATGTTTGCAATTTTTTAAATAAATTTATTGATTATCACAAGAGAAAGGGTTCAACTCCAACACTCAACGCATTCAATTTTTCTCTTTTTGTTGATTATCTATCTGTTTATTTTTTAGATGATAAATACTATCTAGATTTGTTTAAGAAAAATCAATTTAAATTTATTCTAGACTTTTGCCTACAAAATCATTACGACAAAGAGAATGATTTTATTTACGAAAAAATAACCGAATACAATAAAAATATTGACGTGGGACTTTGGACTGAATTTATTGAAGAAGGTATCCTGGAAATAAAAGGTCTTTCAGAAGAGCTCGCTTATTTATCGGATAGAAAAATAGAGGATTTTTATGTTCCAATTTTTGGAGAGGTTGATAAAGTAATCTGTTCAAAAGAACTTTTGAATTATTATATTTTTCTAAAAATTTATAAAGGTATCAATAATTTAGTTGATAAAGATAAATCGATAGAACAGCAAATCAAGGACAAGAAAAATAGATCTATTTTAAGTAAAAAAATAAAATCTATTAACAACATTATTGATGGTTTGAAATTCTTGGAAAAGAAGAATTTTATCTAAATAAAAAAAACAGCTTAACAGCTGTTTTTTGTTTTAAAAGGTGATCTTTTTGAATGTCGAATCATCCTTAACCATCCAATAATCATCAGACCAGTCAAGTTCCTCCTCGTCATCCAAAGAAAATGTTGAATCATCTAAAATTTTAGAAAATTCCACTTTAGGTTCTAATTTTCCATAATCAGATTTTGCCATAAGTTCCATCTTTTTAATCAGAAATTCAATATCCATTTTGTATATTTGAAGATCGATGGAATCTTCTGAAACTAATTGAGAGAATAATTCACAAGACTTTTGGTGTTCTAGCAAGAAATTCTTGGATGTTTCTGATTCAGAATAGAAACGGAGCTCATTATTGATTTTTAACAATCCCTCTCCTGAACTTCTACCAAAAGTTTTCGGAACAAAAATATCTATTAACGAGAAGTTCTTGTAAGCAAACTTAACATCATCCTTGATTTCGATAAGTTTTTCTAAAAATTTATTATAAATTTTCAGACTATCAATCGTTTTTCTTAAATCGTCAAGTGTCGAGGTCGAATGATAACCGGTGTACTTGTGGGCCCAATCATTGGACAATTCACCCGAAAAATCCTGGAATAAACAGATAGGTTTATCCTTTTCGATGAAAACTTTTTTAATTGCCAATACCAGTCTACCGATCAAATCATTCAAAAATTCTTCACCAGCTCCGTACATTGAATTTGGTTTAAATTCGACAAAATTCAACAATCTAATTAATTCTGCATTAAATCGGAGGTACTTATCATCTTCGATGTTTGAATCTGAAATTAGAAAACCTGCGTATTTATAGAAGCAAAAATCCAAAAGTTCTTCAAACTCATCTCGGTGATTCTTTTCAAATTGACAGAAGGACTTAACATATTTTAAAATATAAACAGTATTATTCTCTCTATAACGAACGCCATCGACAAAATCGATTTTGAAATATTCACGAATAGAGTTGATAATTACATCCTTACCAAAGAATGATAGTAGAACCTTAGCACTGTAATTAATTTCGTGTTCATTTTTTTGTATTTTTAAAATATTATCCCAAGAGGTGGCTGGAGATGAAACCAAAACACCCTTTAGTTTGTCTACTAGGATTTTTTCAAGCCCCGATGTGTCTTCCGTTTTGATGATAGAATCAATCGAGTGAAAATTAGTAACATAGTCAATATACTTGATTTCGTTACTGATCGTGCTATACTGCTTATTCAATCCTTCATTGTTAAATTTCGTACCATCATCATTAATAATTGATAATTCATCAATTAAAATATTCTTTAATTTAACAATTCGACTATTTTTGTCATTATTGCCAGATAAATCAGCAACAATACTCAAACCAGTGGATAAAGATTCTAAACTGTCAGGTTTATACTTATGATTGTAAATTTTTGCGTTTGCGATTTCAATTTTTTTTGATTTTTCATTAATGAAGTATAGCTTTTTCTTGCTGCCATCATCAATAACATCGATATCGCCAATAACAAATTCCCAATCGCTTGTATTGCCTAACATTACGACTAAATCTCTAATATGCTGGAGATATCGAGACAAAACGCTATTTTTAGTTTCTTTCATTATTTACCTTCTTTCTGTAACTTTTAAAGTTACTATTTTTTTCTTTAATTATAACAGTCTTGTTTATTCTTCTATAATTTTAAAAATATTGATATTGAGTGTATACCGCACTCTAGAAAGAGGGAATAAAATGGTAAAAACAAAGAAAGTATTTTCAAAAACACTAGCAGCACTTGACATCCTTGGAGTTCCGTATATTGTGAAAGGACGAAATGCTCAGTTAGTTGATCACGACTCACTTCAAATCACTCTTGAAGGTGAATACAAAGACGCTTGGTTCCGATGGTCAACAAAAGAAGGTGGCCGTGGGGTCGATACTCTTGTGACCTATTTGATGAAACAGGGAATCGTTGACAAAAAAGCAGCGCTTAATTTCTTAGGCGGAAAGACAAACGGAAAGTCTTACAAACTTAAAGAAGTTGATCTGAAAATTGCAGAAGATTCTAACTTCGACGAGATTGTGTATGACCCGAACGCTTGGCAAACTAAGGAGTATCTGATTGATGAACGTAAACTAAACGAGATGTTGGTAGATGTTGTATTCAAACGAGGACTTATTTTAGAAAACGCCTCTGGAAACTTAGTCTTTTTGCAACTGGATAAGGACGGACATCGTATCGGAGCTGAGGTTATCGGGACACATCCTGACAAAGATGGTAATCGTATTCGATTAAATATGCCGGGATCTAAAGGGTTCTTTTATATCCTTGGAAAGGACTGTAATTCTCTTAAAGATGTAGAGCGGATTGTCTTTTGCGAGGGTGTTATCGATCTATTATCCTATGTGGAACTAATCGGATATTCTGATTCTGTACGAGATAAGATTCCTTACAATATTCCAAAATCCGAATCTAAAACTATGTATGTTGCAATCGGTGGATCATTAACAAAGGTTGAACGAATCATCGAACAACTAACTACTGGATTTGGTTTGAATCTTAAGGAATTACAGCTAATCATCGCAACTGATAATGATGAAGCGGGTAATGGTGCTTATGATTTGTTTAAGGAACATTTTTCTGGAGCTATCAGAGAAAAACCGGATTCACGAACTGTACCAGTTAAAGATTGGAATGATTTGCTTAAATTGATTAAGAAGGGAAGTGATTCTGATGAGTAAAACAGAAGAGAAGAAACTGTCCCAGAATATTAAGAAAGAAATCAATCGATACACAGTTAAAAAGATTTTTACAACTGAAACTGCAAAGGATTTGGCTGAAAAGTTGTTTATTCTTGCCGGTGGCGATCAGGAACCTTATAAACTAAAAACTGGAAAGAATAAGGGTCTGTTTCGGATTCCGAAAGCTAAAGCATACGATATCATTATCGAACATTGGGACTACAATATTGCACTCCAGTTCGCACGAAATGAACTGATGACAGTATTGCCCAACGGCAAGTACAAGTATGACAAGTACAATCAGTATCGAACGGCAGAGCGAAATTATCGTTTGGAATCGCAACAGGATAATTTCTGGGCCAATCGTCAAGGAAACTTGGATCAAACCATTCAGCAAATTAATCGCCGTTACTGTATTTCTCGCCGAACACGTGAGAAACTAGTAGTGGATATGGCACTTAATCAACTTAGCGTAACGCACTTCAACGCACTACGAAATGATTTTATCGAGTATGAGATTTTTAAAAATAATTCGGAAGTGTTCCCAACGCTGAAGCATAGTGCTGGTTTGGACTATTTTGTTGATGGCGTACCATACGACCAAAAGGTTTCCCGTAGCCTCGGAGCTATGTTTGAAAAGGATTATGAATCGCACGATGAGGCTGTAAAGGCGGCACGAAAAAATCCAAATAAACTTGCACAAAGTCTATTTGAAAATCAAGATGTTTACCGACTTGAAAAGGGTGATATCTGTAACCGACTCTACGTCGTTTACTTAGATGAGAGTAGCTTTGAAAATATCAAGTTTAGCACACGAAGGATTACAAACAAGGAGGTGTCATTAGTTCGCTTCCCGGACAAACCGGATTGCTACAAGGCGATGGTGGTATTTGTCTGAAACACAAAAAGAAAAGAGGTTTTGCCCCTTTTCTTTTTTTTTATTTCAAATTAGATAAAGCCTCGATTGCGTTGATAATCTTATTGTAATTCTCATCTTTAACAATTAAAGAATCGTATTCCTCCATTGCTATATAAAATTCAGATAGGAAATTAAATAATCGATTGCTCCCCTGAATCATATCAAAGAACTTTTCGCTTTCGAGTAGAATTGCGGTATCCATCACTGATACAAGACGAGTCATAAAATAACTCCTACTATCTTCAACTTTAGCCTTCGATAATTCTCTAAATTCCAGAGTGTTAAGAGTAATTTGTTTTTTTACACCAAATTCATTCTCAATATCCACAATCATATCAATGAAATCATTTTTATCTTCATAATTGTAAAAATAAAAGTCGTGAACAAAGGCTCGTTGTCGTTTTGTTTGAAAATTTTTCCAAAACTCATCCGGCGCACATTCGAATCCGTGATACTTGTATATCAACTGAACCAAACCATAATCTAACTTAATCTTGTTTGCATATTCCGGTTTCAAGATATTATTTGAAATATAATCTTTTGATAAAAGCTTAATTCCGTTCTCATATTTTATCCAATCTTGTGGGGAATAATTATGGTAGATTATTCTAGATAAATTTTTTTCAATATCTTCGATAGAAATTTTCTCGACCCATTTTAAATATTCTTCGTCAACAAAGAGATTGTTTTTTTCTAATTCTTCTTTGTTGTGCAATAGTTTTAAATAATCGGAGAAATAGTAATGTTTTTCATCGCTCCAATCTCTCAACTGATCCAAAAAATCATTACTTTTTTTAGAGATGGCTTCTAAAAGTTCATCGTCGTTATCTACATAAATAGAATCTGTATATCGTGAAACATAAAATTCTAAATTATCTATATCAGACTCTAATTGAATAGCTTCTATAATATCTTTTGTTAATTGGTTTAAAGTGAAATATTTTAACATCTTTCTTAAAAGTTTATTTAAAATATCTTTCTTTTTATCAATTTGATAATCAACTAAAAATTTAAGATTCAAGTGTATGCCCAGAGATGTGCAGTCAGAATTGAATCTTGTGAAGTTGTCAATAAATTGACGATATGGTTTATTCTCACTACGAAACAAATAAGAGTTTAAAGATCGAGAATAATGTATAGAAACCAAATCAGTGTCTGAATCATCCTTCAAAAACTCTAAGTCACTAAAAATAAATTTGCAATCATCGATGGCTTTTTCTGCTTGATTTAGGATAAAAAAGCTATTATCCTTTGTGTTTTTTACCATTATTTTCCTTCTTTCTAAAAGTATTAAACTTATTTTCTTCAATTATAAGAGAAAAAAAGAGAACCCGTTTGGATTCTCTTAATTCTACTATTCTGAAACAACTTCAGGAGTTGCTGGAACTTCTTCAACTGTTGCAGATTTGATTTGTCTTCCAATCGCATTTCCAGTGATGTTGGCTCCAACCAATCCACTTAGAAGTTGTCGGATGTCCATTCCAGAACCTTCGTTGATGGTGCTGATACTTGTCATAATATCACCAATCATCTTAGAGTTGTTACCTTCTCCGTACATTGTGATACTATCAACGTTAGCAAGTGGTTGAGTTGCCGCTGCAACAACTTGAGGAAGAACCTCGAAGTACATTTGAGCAATACCAGCCTGATCCATTTTAGCAAGGGCTTCTGCTTTCTTCTCTAAACCTTCAGCTTCAGCTTCTAGACGAAGACGAATGGCTTCCGCTTCAGCACGACCTTTAGCTTCAATACCTTTAGCTTCTTCTTCAGCTTGACGGCGATTAGATTCAGCACGGCGTTCTTGAGCTTCAGCTTCTTTTTGTACACGGTACAATTGAGCTTCAGCTTCACGTTGACTAAGTGCAAGTTGTGCTTCAGCTTCACGTTCACGTTTGTATTTTTCTGCGTCGGCAGCAGCTTCAACTTCGGCAGCTAAATATTGACGTTGAACTTCAACGCCTTTTTGGGCGATAATCGCTTCTTGTTCTTGTTTCGTGATATCAGCTTGTGAACGCTCGAACTCGATAGTTTTACGTTGGCGCTCTGTTTCAATCTCAAGAACTGCGGCACTCTTAGCAATTTCTGCGTCTGATACCGCTTGAAGTTCTGCTTGCTTGATTTTTAGTTCATTTTGACGTTTAGAAATTTCAAGGTCAGCTGTGACACGTGCCTCATTAGCGAGACGGTCTTGTTCAGCTTTAGTTTCTTTTTCTTCACGCTCTGCAATAGCACGTGCAATCGCAGCGTCTTTCTTGATCGCAACAATATTATCAACACCGAGGTCTAGAATTACGTTGTTTTGATCTTCGAAACTTTGAACTGTAAAGGCGATAACTTCAATACCCATCTTGGCAAGGTCGGGACTAACATTTTCTTGTACTTTACCAGCAAATTCTTGACGGTTATTTACCATTTCACGCAAGTTCATCTGGCCGATAATTTCACGAAGATTACCTTCAAGAACGTCTGTTACTTGTGCAGAAATATCTTCCGTATTCCAGTTCAAGAAGTTTTCAGCAGCTGCGGCAAGCATTTCTTTTGATGTTCCGATCTTAAGAGTTACTGCTGCGTCAGCTTTAACGTTGATAAAATCTTTCGTAGGAACAAAGTTTGATGTTTTTACATCAGTTTTAAATTGCTCTACAGAGATGTAATTTCGTGTAGATAGAAACGGAATCATCCAACCTGCTTCACCAAGAAGCACACGCTGTTTCCCTCCACCAGTAATAACAACTGCCTGGTTTGGTGGTGCAATCACGTACCCTGCGTAAAACAATGACAAGAGCACAAGGAATCCAACTAATCCCCCAATAATCCAAAAAATAATACCTAAGTCCAAATATGACTCCTCCTATATTTGTGATAGGAACATTATATCAAATAAAATAATTAAAAGCAATAGTTTTTTTATAAAAAAAGAAGATTTTTTTTGAATCCTCTTTTTAAATATTTTTTATTTAAGAAAATCTATCATCGTAAAAAACAACAAAAAAAGCACTGCAATTATTTAAGCGGTGCTTTTTCTGTTTTTAGTTCAGCAATTCAAGAATCTTCTCTGCATTAACTTCAGGATCGTCAAATCCGGATAGGATTAGAAAATCGCAAGGGAAGTCTTCTGAGAGATTCAAGAACTCATCTCGAATTTGATAATGAAATTCAAGAGGTTTCGAATCGATAGCGTCACATTCTCGACCATTTTTATTTAGTCGATCTTGTACAGCACGAGGATCAGCGTCGATTAAAACACACAAATCCGGAAGAGTCATATTCTCATCTTCTGCTAAGTTGATGTCAATGATTTCATTACGAGTCAGATGTGTTCCCGTCAACTGATAGACCAAATTTGAGATGATAGATCGGTCAAAAACAACAGTTTTTCCGTCATTAATTGCCGGAATAACAACCTGATTGTTCAATTCAGCACGTGATTTCGCCATAAGCTCAGTTTGTTCAATTTCATCCAAATCGATATCTCCTTTTCGCCAACGAATGATATCATTAGCGACAGATGATTTTTCGTAAGGCTCTTTGACAAACAGAGTCGTTTCCGGATCGAGTTTTTTCTTGAGGATATCTAAGACGGTTGATTTACCAACGCCTTCCCCACCCTCGATTGCAATACGATTGTATTTTTTCATTAATATAATACCTTCTTTCTTAATATAAAATATCTTTCTCAAATTATAAAAGAAAAAGAAGATTCTGATATAATTTCAGAGAGAGATAAAAACTAAATGAATTTTAGAAGGGGAAAGAAGGAGAACAAAATGATTAAAACTTTAAATAATAACAATAAATTTATTGGTTTCGAATCACTTTTGGAAGATATTGATTCCATTTCTGAAGGTACTATCATTAGCATTGATTCTGGTGGATTATCATTCTTGCAATGTGATTCTTCAAGCAATATTGATGAAATCGAAAATTTAAAACTTCCAACTGATGACACTTTGGAGCTTTATTACATTCCAAGTAAAAGATGTTTCGTCATCAAGAACAAATATTCTGTACCAGAAATTGAGAGTTCTGATTCATTGCTCAGAACCGGGATCTCTTTTTCTGTTCCAGGATTTGATTCCGGTGACAATTCCTTATTTTTTAATAAAATGAGAGTTGCTTCGCAAGTTTTGATAAAGAAGTTTATTAAGGGAGATTTGTCTAAGACGGATGTTAAAACTGTACAAACCTTGTTATTCTTTATTAGTTACGATGAGTGCGGAGTTATTAACAATAATCTCACCAATACAAAAATTCTATTTGATGAACTTCAAACTGAATTATTTATAGAGGAAATCAAATCTTATTGCTTGTGACGAAATCAAATTTAGATAATTAAAAGACCTAGCCGGTCTTTTTTTTACTTTCAATATAAATAAAAAAAAGAGGCTGCAAAGCAACCCCTTAATATAAATGTAAGAGATAGGGTGATGTATGGTAGCCATCACCACTTTACTAGAAAAAACCCTCTTTGAATTTTTGTAGCGAAGGGCGTTTTATCGCTAATATTATTATAGTAAAAAAAATATTTTTTGTCAATAGAATTTTTTTATTATTTTTATTTTTTGTAATAAAATAAATTAATAAATATAATTATTACAAATAATAATAAAAAACCAAACATAGATGTTTGGAAAAGAAGGAGAAAAATATGAAAACAACATTCACAAAAGAAGAAGTAGTTGATTTCTTGAATAAATCAACTACAGCAACAAAAATGATCAGCTCTCTTAAAGGTCGAGTTGATCATATTGTAAATGTTCAAAATATTAGAACTAACAGACGTACTACTAGTTTTTTGAACAGCAATGATCCAATTTCTATTGTTGCTAAAGCGAAAGAGGCTGACATCTTTGATAAAGATGTTGTGGCTAAAGCTTTGATGGACTTTAAAAAAGTCAACCATAGCAAATCATTATGGGTCATCAAGAACCCAAATGACGAGCTTAAGTTCCGAAAGGATTTCTTTAGCTTCGTGTCAAGAAAGCCTCTTGCAGTAGCTTCTTGGGGTTGGGATGTAACCGTTTCTGATAACCTAATTGATGAGGTTATCATCGATTTCGACCACCCCACAAACAGTCATTTGTTTGTAGACTTTGCATTTGATAAAGCTACATTCGATGATGTGGTCAATGCTGTAGCTGATGATGTACTGGCTGTACTAGCTGCGGCAGAAGATTAAAAAAGGTATCTGGGTTAGATACCTTTTTTGTTTTTATTAATTAACTCATTATTTTCTTTTAGATTTAAACTTAGCAACTCCTAGAAGAGCAACAGAGGCTCCTAGTGCACCAATTGGAAGTAACATTGATCCAGCTGAAGCTCCAGTTTCTACTGGTTTTTTCTTCTCATCAGCTTTTTTAGCCTTGTAGTGATGAACCACGTCACCGTTGTCTAATTTTTCTGTCTTTTCGAAGATGTAACCCTTGAAGTCTTTCTTGTCCTTAGTTCCGTCAACTTTTTCTAAAACAACTTCCTTGCCGTTTTCATCCACACCCTTGTAGGTAGTGATGAGCTTATGGTAGTGGTGAGTTGTCACGACGTTCAACTTATCCGAATTATCAGATTCTGTTTTAACGTACTTGTATCCTTCGAACTCGGATTTTTCGGCAGCAGTGTTTTCTTCTTTAAGAACCTTACCATCGTCACCCTTGTGAATAGTCTTATAAGTTACTTTTTCGTCTACTTTGGTACCAACGAGAACAACTTCGTCAACTGGTTCTTTTGTAACCTTGGTATCAACTTTAGGATCACCCACACGTTTACCGTTCACCATATTGTAAGTCTTAGTGGTGGATTTCTTACCGATTTCACCCTTAACTTTAACCTTACGTTCTCCCAGTGGAAGTGTAGGATCCTTTTCTTCAATCGTTTTAAAAGGAATATCCTCTTCTGATTTATCTACAGAACTTGACTTGTTAGGCTCAATCGTATCAACTGCTTTTACCACTTCTTTATTTGAAACTTGCACACTTCCTGTAATAGTTTTAGTCTCAGAAGGTGTACCCGTAAATTTGTAATTAAGTGTATACTCACCATCTTCTTCTAGTTTGCCTTTCCAAGACCAAAATGTTGCGTCACCGGAGTTTTTTTCAAGTTTTTTCTTTGCTCCAGTAGGAGATACCAACTCAACTTCCGTCAAATCTACACCGTCTTCTGCTTTAACAGATACAACCCCGTCAGGAGAAATACGATCCTTGGTGACAGTTGTTTTCAAACCAGAGCTTTTGAATTTTTCAATAATATCTTTTTGTCGTACTGCGTCAGTTTTTCCACGAGCGTTGTAAATATTAGGGTGTCCGATTTTTTTCATCTGCTCTTCAGACTTTGTACTTCCATTAATTTTAGGATAAATGACACTCATAAAAGTCTTCGCATTCTTCTTAGACCAATCAGCAAAAGAGGTGTCGATGTCTTCGTTCTGAATCCACTCATCTGTAAATTGAACTACAGATACGTACTTGTTCTTTTTAGCTGTGCTCTTTTCGTATGCTTCTTCGTATGGAAGAGTTTCAGAATTTTTATTGTAAATTTTTGAATCTACAGTCTTAAGATAATTCTCCCAAGTTGTGTACCAGTCAAAATCAGATAGTTTTGATTTGTCCTTGATATCATTAAGAGTTTTGATGGCGTCAGCCTTTGAAATTAAATTACTAACACCTTTCGCTGCGTAAGAATCTTTTGAGTTCCAAGTGTAAGAGGCAATCATAACTTGTGATCCTTCAGGAAGAGATTCTACAAGTTTCAAAGCGTCACTTAACGCCACGTTTACTTTTTGTCTCTGTGGATTGTCTCCACTATCGAAAGGAACAATAAAAGACCCTGATCCGTCAATAATCATAATTAAGTCAACCGGTTCAGCTACAGTCTCGGTTTTTGTATTTACTTTTTCTTCAGCTTTAACATTAAATTTTAATGTTCGTGTCCCGGTAGAACCAGCTTTAAAGGCTTCTGCGTGTACGATGTTGTTGCCAACCTGAACAAAAGTTCCAAGTGCTGGCGATACAGTAACCATTAATGCACCAGTAGCCAAGATAGATGATAATTTTTTATTCAAAATAAGTACCAATCCTTTTTTTATTTCTTTATCTATTATAGGTTATCATATCTCGATATTCTTAGTGGTTTTAAAAATTCAAAAAGGTATCCAATTTAGATACCTTTTTATAACTTATAAATTAGTTTTTATTTTCTTTTAGATTTAAACTTAGCGACGCCAACAAGAGCAACAGAGGCTCCTAGTGCACCAATTGGAAGTAACATTGATCCAGCTGAAGCTCCAGTTTCTACTGGTTTTTTCTTCTCATCAGCTTTTTTAGCCTTGTAGTGATGAACCACGTCACCGTTGTCTAATTTTTCTGTCTTTTCGAAGATGTAACCCTTGAAGTCTTTCTTGTCCTTAGTTCCGTCAACTTTTTCTAAAATAACTTCCTTGCCGTTTTCATCAACACCCTTGTAGGTTGTGGTGAGCTTATGGTAGTGGTGAGTTGTCACAACATTCAACTTGTCTGAGTTGTCAGCTTCAGTTTTAACGTACTTGTACCCTTCGAACTCTGACTTTTCAGCTGCGATGTTTTCTTCCTTGAGAATCTTACCATCGTCACCTTTATGAATCGTCTTGTAAGTTACTTTTTCTTCTACCTTAGTACCAACAAGAACAACTTCGTCAACTGGTTCTTTTGTAACCTTGGTATCAACTTTAGGATCACCCACACGTTTTCCATTAAGAACATCGTATGTCTTTGTAATCGTGCGTTCACCGAGAACACCCTTAACCTTAACCTTACGTTCACCAAATGGAAGTGTTGGATCCTTTTCTTCAATCGTTTTAAAAGGAATGTCCTCTTTAGCGGTATCGACATCAGAAGATTTGTTAGGTTCAATTGTATCAACAGCTTTCGCTACCTCTTTATTTGAGACTTGAACAGTACCAGTAATTGATTTTGTTTCTGATGGTGTACCAGTAAACTTGTAGTTTAGAGTATATTCTCCATCTTCAGCAAATTTACCCTTCCAAGACCAAGAGATTGCGTCACCTGGTTGCTTTTCAAGTTTTTCTTTTACTCCTTTAGGAGATACTAATTCAACCTCTGTGATATCAACACCTTTTTCGGCTTTAACTGTCACAACACCATCTGGTGAAACTCGATTTTTAATAACTGTTGTTTTCAAACCTGATGTTTTAAATTTTTCGACGATATCCTTTTGACGTTGATCGTCAGTTTTTCCACGTGCGTTATAAATATTTGGATGTCCGATTTTCTTCATCTGAGCTTCAGAAATTGCAGGGTTATCAGTCTTGTTGTAAATGACGCTCATAAAGGTCTTCGCATTCTTCTTAGACCACTCAGCGAAAGATGTATCAATATCCTCATTAGGCACCCATTCATCTGTGAATTGTACTACAGAAACGTACTTGTTTTTCTTGGCAGTACTTTTCTCGTATGCTTCTTCGTATGGTAATTTTTCGTAAGAGCTGTAAATCTTTTTATCCACATCAGATAAGTATCTTTCCCAAGTTGTATACCAGTCTAAATCAGATGGTTTGTTTAGGATATCTTTCAAAATTCTAGCAGCGTCCGCTTTAGGAATCAAATTGGTGATTCTATTAGATGTGTAAGATTCTGTCGTATTCCAAGTATAGGAAGCAATCATAACCTGAGAGCCCTCTGGTAGAGATTCAACTAACTTCGCAGCGTCAATAAGAGCAGCTTGGAATTTTCTTCGAGATGGATTTTTACCATCATTAAAAGGTTCTGTGAAAGATCCAGATCCGTCCACAACGAGAATCAAATCAACTGGCTCTGTAACAGTTTCAGTCTTTGAGGTCACTGATTCTCCAGCTTTTACATTAAATTTAATCGTTCGTGTTCCAGTAGATCCGGCTTTGAAAACTTCTGCGTGTGCGATATTATTACCTACTTGTACAAATGTTCCTAATGCAGGGGCCACCGTTACCATTAATGCACCAGTAGCCAAAATAGATGACAATTTTCTTTTATTCAAGATAAATACCATTCCTTTTTTTATTTCTCTCTCTATTATAGCTTAATAAAAATAATTTTTTTTTATAAAAAAATTATCACTAAACTTATTTAGTGATAATCTTTTATTTTAAAATATTACTTACGTTTTTTAGAAACATATAGTGAAGCACCAATTACGCCAGATCCAATAGGAACAGCAATTAGTGGAGCTATTGCAGAAGAAGCGTTGGCTCCAGTCTTAACAGCTTCTTTCTTGTCTGGTGTTTTCACATCAGGGTTTTTGGGTTTTTCAGCCTTTTTAGGCTCTTCTGTCGTTTTAGGAGCTTCTGTTGTCTTAGGTTGTTCTGGTTTCTTAGGTTCTTCTGTCGTAGGAATTTCAGTGGTCTTAGGTTCTTCTACTTTTTTAGGTTCTTCAGTTGTCTTAGGGGTCTCAGTTGCTTTAGGAGTTTCTGGCTTTTTGGGCTCTTCAGCCTTCTTGAAGAAGTGAGTTGTGACATCACCTTTTACCTCAGAATTTACGAAAGTATAACCGTCGATTGTTCCAGCTTCTAAGAATTTATCACCTTTTTGTTCAGGTTTAAGAACCTTATTTGTTCCTTTTTCAAGGAAACGTGTTGTCTTAATATCCTTTACATCATCACGAGGTTTCTCATCTTGATTTTTCTTAAATAGAAGTGTAACTGTTTGAGTTCCCTCGATAATTTTACCTGAAACTGGTGCAGATCCTTGTTTAAGTCCAGAATATGTGTATCCTTCAACTTTGTTGTATTTGGATTCATCAACCTTGTAGTCTGTACCAACCTTTTCGTTGTTTATAGCAACAACCGCTTTGAATAGATTCTTACCTTGTTCATCAACACCTGTAACTACAACAGATCCACGTTTAACTAAATTAGCGTTGGCACCGATTGCTACGCCTGAAATTTTAGGAGTAAAGTTTCTGTTTTGCTCTGCTAAAACTTTTCCGTTACGGATTAGTTTTGTGTTTACTGCGACTGGTGGCGCAACCATCTTGTTTAAGTCCACACCTTTAGTTGATGTAAGTTCTGCCTTGAAATCATTTCCAAAGTTTGAGATTGTACCAGGGGCTCCTGCACGAACGACTTGTACCACAATTTTATTCTTACCAGCTTCGACAAGCTTAACTTTTACATTGTTATCATCAACTAAGATAGCACCTGTATTTTTATTTACTTTGTAAGAAGTTAGATTGAAATTATCTAATGTGTCAACGTGTTTTAATTCGCTACCAAGTTTTACATAATCTTTCGGAGTTACGACGAAGTTTTCACTTCCTTCACCAAAGTTCCATTCAATTAAATCTCCAACTTCAAAGTTTGGTTGCCCTGATTCGTTTAGTGGTGTAGTAACTGCCATTGGAAAGAAATTATCGCTGACGAGCTTTCCACTTGTTTCAAGTGTAGTTGTCCACCAACCATCACCACTACCAAAGTAAATGCCATTTTTTTCTTGTGGTTTATCCAAACCTTCAACCTTAACAGTTTCGTTTATCAACATCTTGTTACCAAATTTCATTGATAGCGTGACGTCAGCTCCACCGTTAGGTTTGTAATTCTTGTGACCCTCAATACGTTTATTTTTAATATCAAGTTTTATTTTTGGATTTTGGAATTTCTCGATTTCTTTATTAAACACAATCTTCCAATGTTGAGTTCCTAAAAGTTTATGTGTCGAGTCATTCACATTATCTTCGCTCGCATTCCAGTTTCCTGATTTAGGAAGATTCAAATCTGTCTTATCATAAACCAATTTTCCAACAACAGTTTCGCCTACACGAACGTCATCTGGTAAGAGATTCAAACCTTCACCTTGAATTGGGATATAATCGCCTTCCTTAAGATTACTGTCGTTCACCGTAAACTCGTAACTTTGGTTGGTATCGAATTGTGGTGTTCTGTAAATTTTTGTACCCTCAACTTTCGGTTTTGTAAGGATCTCGAGTTTACCAGTACCCTCTATATTTGTTACAGCTCTACCTTCTGCTGCAAATACAGTGTTAGATAAGCTCGGTGCTTGAGTTAATACAGTTCCAACTCCAGAACCTAATGCGGTTACTAAAATTGCAGAGGAACCAGCAATACGATTCATTAATTTTTTCTTATTTGTCAAATTTATTCCCTCACGAAATTTTTATTGTTTATCATTCTTCACTCTTTTGTATTATAGGATATTTGCAACTATATTCTTATATATATACAAAAAAAAGACCGCCACGAATGTATTTCGCAACGATCTTAGTTTTTATTTTTATTTAAGTTTTTATTATTTACGTTTTTTTACGACGTAGACTGCGGCACCAATAGCACCAACACCGCTGGCAATCCCGATAAGTGGAGCGAATGCAACAGAAGCGTTAGCTCCTGTCTTCACAGCGTCTTTTTTGTCTGGTGTTTTAACGTCGGCAGTTTTAGGTTTTTCTACCTTTTTAGGTTCTTCCGTTTTAGGAGCCTCTGTTGTTTTTGGAGCTTCTGGTTTCTTAGGCTCCTCTGTTGCAGGAGTTTCAGTTGTTTTAGGCTCTTCAGTTGTTTTTGGAACTTCCGTAGTCTTAGGTTGTTCTGTAGTTTTAGGAACTTCTGGCTTTTTAGGTTCTTCAGCTTTCTTAAAGAAGTGAGTTGTGATATCACCTTTTACCTCAGAATTTACGAAAGTATAACCATCTATTGTTCCGGATTCTAAGAATTTATCACCTTTTTGTTCAGGTTTAAGAACCTTATTTGTTCCTTTTTCAAGGAAACGTGTTGTCTTAATATCCTTTACATCATCACGTGATCCTGTATCACCAACCTTCTTGAAGAAGTGGATAACGTTACCAGTTTTTGTATCTGTATCTGTACGAACAAAAGTGTAACCTTCAATCTTATCAGCTGGATAAGTCTTTGTGTCAACCTTAGAAGCTTTCAGGTTCTTATTCGTATCAACGTCACGCCATTGTGTTGTTTTAAACTCTAATTTAACACCAGTAGAAGAAAGGCTTGTTCCACGAATTGGAATGTAAGCGTCTTTTGATTCTTCTGTAGTATTTAAAGTTGGATCTGATTTTGATTCGAAAGATGTTTTGAACTTAACATTAACACGGTTGTTTGCTTGATCAACTTTACTTACGTCTGTTGCAACAACAGCCAATGGAATGTTAACATCTTCGTAATAAAAGTTTGGCTGATCAACAACTTCAAAAACAGCTTTATCAGCATTAATCTCCACAACTTTGACTTTAATATCATTTTGTTGTGTAAGTATAACACCGTTAGTGTTCACTGTTGTAACTTCTTCCCTTAAAAGTCTACCGTGACTTAGTGTAATAACCTCTCCAACTTTATAGGCACGATTAACATCAACTTTTACTCCAGCGTCATTAGGTAATTCAATTGTGAATTTATCACCCGTCTTAAAACCTTTGTTTTTTGCTGGCACTGAGCCGAATGTGGAAACACCACCACCTAAACCTTTCTCTGTGTTGTAGATATTCGATGTTTCACTAATAACTCCAAAATAATTTTTATTTAAATTATTTGGAACAATTTTAGCAGCAGAAACTTTATTTTCCTTTTCAACTAGGGTTTTTTCACCAAGCTTGATATTGATTTTTTCAACCTTATCTTTTACTGGCACAGTGATAACTGTTCGATTATTATTTGATCCAACTTTAAAGGATAGATTTTGGAACTCTTCTGCTTTCTTGTTGAATACAACTTGAATCTCAGAAACTTCTTGGTCTGTAGGTTTCAAGTCTTTGTTTTCTTTTGAGAGGTTGTTTTTATCTTTATAATAAACAGTTTTCCAATAGTCAGGTCCTGTCGGAGAACCAACTCCCACCTTAGCCTTGATAACACCAATTACAGTACCATCAGCAGTTTTAACTTCTTGATTATTTAAGGCTGTAGCACTAATACCTTGAGCTGTAAATGTTACAGTATCGCCTTCCTTGACTGGTTGTTTTACTTCGGCACTGATTTCGAATTTATCAGTTCGTCCAAAATTACTATTTTCTTGAATACCTACATCAAGGGTTGCTGTTGCATTGACGTTCTTAGCTTCTTCAGCAAGAACTGTACTCATAATTCCAGGAATCTGAGTTGCTACTGCACCAGCTCCAGAACCTAGAGCTGTAATAACAATAGCAGATGATCCTGCAATCCTATTTAGAATTTTTTTATTGTTTCTCAAAAAACATTTCCCCCGTATTTTTTTTCTTTACTCCTTTGTATTATATAACTTTTTAATATATATTTTTATATATATTGTAATAAAAAATAAAAAGAGCGTCTTTTAGATACCCTTTTTATAAATTTTATTAAAAGATCTAACAAAAAAATCATAGAAAATCAGAAATTGATTTTATTTTTTCTGATTTTAATTTTGATAAGATTTTTCTAAAAAATCCTAAAAAACGATTGTATCCCATCTTCTGGATTTGTTCACCACACTCCTTCTGAAAATCATCCAGCAATACAATCTTATCTTTAGATGATTCAGATAACAACTCTTTTGTGTCTTTAGCAACATCAATTAAATTGCTGTAATACAGATATTCTTCTCTAATTGAATATTTGTATTCTTTAAAATAATTAACTTCCATCAAAAGGGTTGGAACGTTTTTGTGTTTACTTATCAGTAAAACGTTATCTGGGATTGCACTTATACGATTATTGTATTTCATTACAAGCTCAAAATTATCTTTACCTAAAGAGCGAATATTTTTCAACAAAGATGAAAAATTTCTGATAGAAAAATCGTTCTTTCCTAAAGATGAGTGAATACCACGAATCTCCTTACTGTAAATAAGATAGCGAATGCAATCAACTCTTACAATTACAGTGCCAAATTCTTCCTTTAATAAATTAAGGAGGTCTTTTGCTGCAATATCATAAGCCGATGTATCAGACTGGTACAAAGCTGATATTTTAGGCGAAAATGTTATTGTATTAAAATACTGATTTTCTTCCACCAAGAATAAAATAGTGGATAATACTATCAAATTATCTCTGTAATTTGAATCCTCTCGACTCAAAACACTCTCCTTAAATAACTGATAGTTTGTTAAAAAGAATTTGAATAGACTAAGTGAATATTTACCGGACTTAGACAAGCTATCCTGATAAAATCTATTATATTGATAGTTATTGTAATCCATTATATCATTGATAAAATCTTTGGTGATGATACCAGGAACAATTTTCTCAAATTCTTTAAGGTCGTATCCAAATTTGTAGGCTGAATCCTTAATAAGTTTAAGATTCTTTTTGGAATATTCAACAAAATATTTAGTTAAAAGATCTTTTAAAAACAAATCTGAATTTTTAGATAACTTTTCATCTTTCAAATAATCAAGAAGATTAGTGTAAGAATTTAAATCTCGATCTAGAGAAATCTGCTTCCAAAATTCAAATCTATTCTCGATTGTCTTATCGTCTATATAGGCTTCGCAAATCAAATTTAAAAGTTTTTCAATTAAATCCTCAACGTTGAGTTTGCTAGATAATGTGTCGGAACCAAGATTATTTAAAATATCACTTTTAAAGGTTGTCTTAAAATTGTATTTTATCCAAAATCGTTTATACAGGTTCATATCCGGTAGTAAGCAATCATCTTTACCTAAAAGTCCATTAGATGATAACGTTATTGTTTTATTAGTTAGGTCGAAACCAACTAAATTTGTACCAAAGTTACCGTCAGGAAAGCATAGTCGTTCACCGACAATAACCCCCCAACTTGACCAATCATCATCTTTTAATACCTGTATCAATTTATTCAGGTATGCCCAAATAACAGAGTTCAATTCGTAACTAATCGGGCTAACTTTAGTTTTGTTAGATTTAGTGTCGATTACCATACTCTTTCCTTCTTTCTACTGGAATAACTCCAGATAAATTTATTTCTTTAATTATAACAGAAAAAGGACTGTCTAGTCCTTTAATTGTTATAGAGTGTCTAGCAGGTTGTCATCGAGAGCACCCGCCAGTTGTTCCTGAGCTTCCAATCCGTAAGAATGAGCAATCTTACCCATTGCAGCACCACAGACAACACAAAGTGCGTCATCTAAGAACGTATTGCAGTACTTGGAGTTCTTACCAACCTTGTCAGTAAGACCAATAACTCCAGGCTTTTCTTTGTCAAGATTGTAGGCGTTTGCGATACCGATTGACCCAAACAATTGTGCGGAATGAATCAGAACCTCATCGACTCCGAACGTCCCCTCGTCCTTCCATACCATACTTTGCAGTGGTTCCAGCAACAATCCTTGTTCACAGAGAACGTCTAGATTAATTGCAGTAATGAGAATTTGTTGGATCTCACGTTTCTTGAGAACCTTTCGAATTGCATTCTCACATTCTTTCTTATCAAGGAAAGAATAGTATGTGTGTTGATGTTCGTAAACGATTCGTGTTAAATCAGACAAATCCATCCCGAGTTCATCAAACCGCCACTTAACCAAATCTAGTTGAGACCCGGTCTCGATAAGTTCCTTTTTATAGAAAATATTCTTTTCTAATTCTTTTAATTTTGCCATCAAGGCACCTTCTTTCTTTTATTTTTATTTTAATTATAATTAATAAAAATATAAATCCAGTAAAAACTGGTAGAAAGAAGGTTGTTATGGAAAACAACAAAAACAATAGCGATTGGCTATATTCATTTTTCGCATTTTTAACATTGCTTTTTCTTTTCTTTGGTTATCTCCATTTTTCTTCAGAATATCACAAGAAAAATAACGATCCTTTCGGGGTTAGAAGCTATGTTGAAAGAGAAACTTCAGAACCTTCATTGTGGCAACAAAAACGTGAAGTACTTGAGTTTGTAGCAAAGAATAAAAATAAATTTTCTGTATTATCAGTAAACAGTTTTGACTATATAAATAAGATTATTTACTATCAAAAAGATGGTTATATAAATCTAGTCCCAGAAGAACTATACGGAACTGATATAAAGGAAAAAGAAAAAGATGTCCTAAAATTCCTATCAGATAAGCAAGAAGACTTCGATCAGGAAAGTAATTCTGTTTTTGAAGAATTTCAGAATGGGGACGCAAAAGCAAAAGTAGATTTGTTGTCTACTGAGCGTGGAAAGGCGCACCTAATTTATCGTTACAACGGGAATCCGGGCTACGAGCGCTGGTTGAACGGGGATTACCTGGTTTTAAAAATTTACTACAATCCAAATTCAGAATCAGATATAAATAACCTAGCAACATCCTTGGATATCCTGAGAAAACAGGCAAAGGATAAGGGAAATATTCTTCGTTTGAATTTAATTGATGTCAACAAGGAAAATGCCGTTGTTTTGGAGGATATCAATTACTCTGGAGATGTTACAGCCGTGGCTTATCCTATACGTGTTACAGCCGAATATGGTATGTTTGAAAACAAAGAAAATCGACATCAAATTAGTTTAACGAAAAATCCAGATCACATCATTGATTTGGTTGATTATTTCAATAAATCTAATTTTGAAGAATTTATTCAAAACAACGTGATTCCGAAAAATGAAGATTAGCCATTAGAAAAAGAGTCCATTTGTTAGTGGGCTCTTTTTCTCTAATATAATTTTTCAAAAATTAACAAAATTTAGGAGGAAAATTATGAATAATTTTAAAAGAAAGAATCAGTTTTCATTAAACAATAAAAGAAGAAAGAACAATCTTAACAAGGAAAGTAGAAAAAAGAAGTTGTTTTTTATTTTTATATTTTTGCACGTAATATTCTTCTTATCAGTTGCATTCGTCTTCACTTTTGTTATTCCAGAAAAGTTTAGTGAATATGGTGTCGAAAATACGTCGGTTTATGATAAAATCAAATACGTATTTACCAGAGAATTACCAAAAGGTAAGGGAGAATCAAAAGAGCACGAGGATAAGGAGGAGAAAATATATAGAACTTACAATCATTCAACGGATTATTTCGACAGTTCAAGACCTAATTAGTTTTGGTGGCGATTAATTTAATAAAATAAGACTCTCATTTTATTGCGGGTCTTTTGTTTTTATATAATTTAGAAAAATAATATAAACAGTAATAACTGTTAGGAAGAAGGTTTTATTATGTATAAAGATGACAACGAAACAATTGCTAGTATTCTAGCTTTAGCTCTAATTTTCTTTTTTGTGAGTTTTTTAATCGCTACTTCTGATCAACAAAAAAGTCAAAAGGAAGTCAGCACAAACGATCAGAACAAATCAGAATTGGTAGCAAAACAAGAATCTAACTCTAGTGACACCAAAGAAGAGCAACAGATTGATTTTATTAAAAAATATAAGGATAAATATTCATCTTTAGTTCCTTACAAATCCAACCCATCCGACGATGTATTCTACTACAATAATGAAGGAAAAACTATCTTGTTGTTTAACAAATCATTACTGGAGCAGAAACAGGACGAGAGTTATTTTATCAAGATTTTGGAAAACAATCAATCTGAATTTGATAAAGAAACAGAAAATATTCTTGAACAATTTAAGAATGGGGATTCTGCTTCTAGGATTTCACTGTTATCTTTAAATTCCGGCAAGGCACACTTGCTATATCAGTATCAGAACAAAAACTTGTCTGAAAAACTATCAGGTCTATTTTTTGATATCACAATATACTACAATCCCGGATCTGAAGAGGATAAGTTATCAGAGGCTCTTGGTTTAGTTGTGGATTTTGCACAAAAAAGTGGAAAGATTTACAAATTAAATATTGTAGATGTGAATAAGGCAGATCCTGTAGAATTAGAAGAAGTTCGATATTCTGGAGATATCATATCAGTGGCACACCCTGTTCAAATTTCAGAAGGTGCTGTCACCAACTACCAGGATCTTCGAGGTCGTGCTAATATCAGTGATGATCCTAAGAATATTTTAAAATTGACTGGATATTATAATTAATAAAAAATAACTTTTTTAAAGAAGGAGAAAAATGAAAAACTTATTTTTTAATATAATGTATTCAGTTTTTGTGGGGGTGTTCACTCTAACATTAGTGCTATTTGTAATTGGAGTGAAACTTTATTACAGAAAAACGCAAAAATAAAAGACCCGGTTTGGGTCTTTTTTTTATTTTGAATCAATTTGAGATAATCGGTAGTTTGCACTGTTGATGAGATTGTTTAAGACCTCTTTTGATCCTTCGTAAAATTCGTCTGAAATTTCACTAAAAACATTCAAAGATATATTTAGAAGTTCACGATAGTCTTTTGTTTTTCTCAAGGAACTTAAATCTTCATTTTCGTCTAGCGTTATAAACTCATCATTGTATGATAGCGTTACTATTTTGAAAAGATATTCCGCCTTGTGGTCAGTGATAATTTTTGTAGCAAAATCAAAGAAATTTAAAAAGTTTTTCAGATAAGGATTGAAAATATCAAACTCTTCATCATCAATTTTTTCTTGCTTTAAAATATCCAAATTACGCCCGCTATGAGTTGGAGCGTTGATAAATAAAGTTCTATCAGTATTGCTGTTTTCTTTTAGGTAATCAATCAACATACCGAACGCTTCTTGGAATCGTTCTTTAAAATCATTTAAACGAAAATCAAAAGTAGATTTTTTTTGGGCTACATCAAACATCTGTTGCCATTTTCGATGAAGTGTGTATTCTGAATGTTCATCTTTTTCAAAAAAAACAAACATCAATTCATCAAAAAGAATTTTCTTTTGTGATTCACTGAAATCTCCATCCTTTAAAAATTTCAGAATAGATTTTGCGAAAACAAAATGAGATTTCAATTCACTATTACGCAGATGATCATATTCACAATTATTTAGATTATGCTGTTTGCTACTTACCAATTTTTGGATAGCACTCACAAATACATCTTTGCCGAAACATTTCACAATTGTATCAAAGACACTTTCATATCTCGAATTTGAAATACAGAAATAGTTTATGTTCTCATACGTATCCTCATCATCAGAAATATACTCAGAAATCGCATTCGTAACTCGATCAACTAAAACATCTTTCGAGAAGTAATTTTCCAAATCTTCTAGCAAGAACTTACAAAGATCAAGGTCTCTATAAATACCTTCGTTGACATCTTTGTCATCAATGTAGTATTTGATCTCGTGGGAATCATAATTTTTATAACGAGAACCAATGTCCATTAATTTAACATAAATTAACAAAGCAAGTCCTGGTGTTAAATTCTCAATTAAATTCAAAGTTTGATGGTTTGTGAAATCGTTATCTGAGTTTAAATCAGATAATTCATCTAGCAGGGTTTTCCCAATTACCTTTGATAGATTGTGACCATAAAACTTGCCATATCTAGTCTCTTCTCTGAGGTATTTCTCGATATTCAAATCTTTAATAACAATCCCTGTAAAAATATTTTCAAAATTACAATAGCTTACATTATTAAAATCTGCCCCTTCATCACCAAAAATGATTAGCTGTCCTCCATTTCGATTGATTGATACTGATAATCTTTTTTTATTTGTTGAGTTTTTTGATAAATTATCTATTAAATAAGATTCATCAATTTTGATTTCAAATCCGCTATCAACCATCTTTTTCGCAATGTTGTTCAGCATTCTCAAATATCTTGATTCAAAACTAACATTAGTTTGTTTTACCATTAAAATTTCCTTCTTTCCTTTCTGAAATTAATTCAGATATTTTATAAATTTCTTAAATTATAAAAGAAAAGAGAGACTGTCTTCAATAAAAACAGTCTCTGATTAATTACTTAAGCTTTTTCTTAGCAATATTCAATAAATCTAGAATTTGATTATTCCAGATACTATATTCCTCTAAGTTAGATTCGATTTTTTTGATTTGTTCCAAAGAGAAGAAATCCGCTACTGTGTGAGGGCTTCTGAGAAAATCCGATGTAATCTTACCTTGTAGAACGTAACGTTCACGTGATTTTCCGGTTAGCGAGCAAAGTAATTCTGCTGCAATTTCACCGCCAAAGAATTTTACGATGTTTGTTTTATAAAGGAAGTTAGTTGCACTTCCAAGATCTGAAGAATCCTTTTTGGAATTGGCTTCTGAGCGAAGTTCTTTGTAAATGTAGTTTTTAAAATCTTCTTCGTATCGTTGACCAAAGGTTGCGTTAAATTCGATATCTGAATAGGAAGCACGAATAGATTTGAACAACTCGAACTCTTCGTCAATTGAAGATGTGATGATTGTTAAACTAAGCCAATTTTTCTTCACAAGCTCGATTCGCTGACCCATTTTAGGGTTATCGTGCAAAAGCGCTTCGATATGGTCGCAAGCCTTTTTGATGTAATCCTTATAAACATCAACCGGAATCTTTTCTTTAACATCTTGATCAAACAAGAATAAGTGGTTATAACCAACATTTTTATCAATTGATTTTTTTAGTTTTGTGTAAAGTTTCAAATCGCAAGTGTCAAAATAAACACTTGTTGGCCCCAATTGTGAGCGAGCCTTATCAATACTGATTGACCCATTGTCAATTCCATCCTGTAATCGTTTTAGGACTTGTTTCATAAAAAAATACCTCGATTCTTAATTAAAAGAAGGGATCGTTTGCACAATCCCCTCAGTGTGAATGCAAGAGACGTGCGACGATGGTTGAAGTCATCGCAGTATGTTGCTAGAAAGACAAAAACCCTTTTTGAATTTTTTGTAGCGAAGGGCGTTTTATCGCTACTATTATTATAGTTGAAAAAAATATTTTTGTCAACAATTAGATTTTAATTTTAATAATTATTCAATATTCAAAGAATAAACTGAAGAGTTTGCACTGTCTAGTGATTGAGTTCTAACAATAAACTTAATCTTCTCAGGAGTGCTTACAGCGTGGTAAATTTTAACCATTGCTGTTGAATCGAAATAGACAACTCTTGAAGTTGTATTTGGATAGTTTTTTGAAAGTAATTCAGTAACCTCTTCTGGAACTGTTGATGTGAGATTTTGCCACTGTTTATTTTTATAAAACTTATCATCTTGAGCGATGATCTGATCCAAATAAGTCACGCTAAAATCATCTGGTAATTCCGAATATGCAAACTCATCTGTTGTTTCAGAAATCTTATCCGATAAGCTCCAAACACCATCTGCTTTAACAAGTTTATAACTAATATTCTGAATTGATGATGTATCATTAAAAACACTAAAGGTGACGATTGGATTCCAACCGTCCTTGTCTTGAACAAATCCTGTTACGTGAGATTCACCTACGAATTGATTCTCTACACCATAAATAGGCTCTAGAATTTTATTTAACTCTTCCTTTCCTGAATCTGTCAAAGGTGTAGAGCTGATGTCTGGTTTTGTTACAGTATCAGAATTGAATATTGATGTTAATCCATAGAGTTCCTTTTTAAGAGTCTCTGCTGAACGATTCCCTTCGTTTTTAACCGTCATTTCATTGATTGATTTGTTATTATCAGTCCTGAAAAATTCAAAAGGAACCGAAGTAGTGGATAATTTTTTCTCTAGCCAACCACTTTTATAAGAGTACCATCCCAGACCGGAAAAAACTCCAAGAATAACCACAACGAATAATAGTCGTTTTAAAAATTTTTTCATTAGAGAATATAAAACTGTTACATAAAATATACCAAAATGTATATTTTACGATCCTTTCTAAATTATTTTTAAAAATTCTTCTTGCTTCAACCTGTCTGATTTTGTCTTTATACTTTGAAATATAAAGTCTACTCTCATTTGATATAACAGTCCACAAGCTTAACTTCCCGTGTAACCC
>ERZ772961.20-NODE-20-length-93876-cov-11.896047_pt1 | contig 93876 bp, 75 predicted proteins | sample MGYA00580677_ERZ772961 | MGnify/ENA primary metagenome ERZ772961 (study PRJEB29015, sample SAMEA2738088) | human oral metagenome | biome: human oral; feature: human-associated habitat; material: saliva | place: China | collected 2227 ... | reverse complement strand
AAGCGCATAAACAGAAGCCCTACCTGATGAGGTCATCACCTCTCAGGTAGGGCTTCTTACATTTGGCCTGCTCCTCTTGTCAAGTGCCAGAGGCAAGTGGCGGGGACATCATCAGCTCTCTCGTCGCTTGTCACCAGTAGCCTGCATGATTTTCTATCCGTATCTTTGTTGAGCTAATGGATGCGGAACATTCTCCCACTTAGCTTGTTGTAGTTTCACAAGTCTAATAATTCTTGTCCATCCGAATATATGCCCACCGAGATTACGAAAGAAGCCGCGCTGCGCTACCACGAAGAGGGACGCCCCGGCAAGATCGCTATCGTCCCTACCAAGCCGCACAGCTCGGCCTATGATCTCTCTTTGGCTTACTCCCCTGGGGTAGCTGAGCCTTGCTTGGCTATCGCCGAAGATCCCAGCGCTGCCTACCGCTACACGGCGAAGGGCAACCTCGTCGGCGTCATCTCCAACGGGACTGCCGTCCTCGGACTGGGTAATATCGGTGCCGACGCCAGCAAGCCCGTCATGGAGGGTAAGGCGCTGCTCTTCAAGATTTATTCGGGTGTAGACGCCTTTGATATCGAGGTCGATGCTACCGAGCCCGAGGCGTTCATCGCTGCGGTCAAGGCTATCGCCCCCACCTTCGGCGCCATCAACCTCGAGGATATCAAGGCACCTGAGTGCTTTGAGATCGAGCGCCGTCTGAAGGCTGAGCTCTCTATCCCCGTGATGCACGACGACCAGCATGGTACAGCTATCATCTCGGGTGCCGGCCTGCTGAATGCGCTGGAGCTTGTCGGCAAGCCCATCGAAGACGTGCGTATCGTCGTCAGCGGTGCTGGTGCTGCCGCCATCGCTTGCGCTAAGCTCTACTGCGATCTGGGTGTCAAGCATGAGAACATCGTGATGACCGACTCGAAGGGTGTCATCACGGTCGACCGCACCGACCTCAATGATATGAAGCGTGAGTTCGCTACCACACGCACTGAGCTCCGTACGCTCGCCGATGCGATGCGCAGGGCTGACGTACTCGTCGGGCTCTCTAAGGGCGGCATGGTCTCGCAGGAGATGGTGCGCTCGATGGCTGCACGCCCTATCATCTTCGCGCTGGCGAACCCCACGCCTGAGATCTCCTACGAGGAGGCGAAGGCTGCTAACCCCGAGGTGCTGATGAGCACGGGGCGCACCGACTACCCCAATCAGATCAACAATGTGCTGGCCTTCCCCTACATCTTCCGTGGGGCTCTCGACACGCACGCTACGGCTATCAACGGCGCTATGGAGCTGGCAGCTACACGCGCTATCGCTGCGCTGGCTAAGCAGCCCGTGCCTGACTATGTGAATGAAGCCTACGGGACGACGGGCCTCACTTTCGGTCCTGACTACTTCATCCCGAAGCCCGTCGACCGCCGTCTCATCGTCGAGGTCTCTACGGCTGTGGCTCGCGCCGCTATCGAGAGTGGGGTAGCACGCCACACGATCACCGACTGGGACGCTTACGCAGCGCACCTCACCTCGCTCCTCGACTAAGGCGCCAGCATATATAAGGATACAAAAGATCCCGCCCCGACTTCTCTTGATGGGAGAAGTCGGGGCGGGATCTTTATTGCCGTCGGGGTGAAGGGGGCGCTTAGGCTTCCTTCACACGACCTACGTACGAGCCATCACGCGTGTCGATGGTGATGAGTTCGCCTTCGTTGATGAAGAGGGGGACGCGTACCTCTGCACCCGTCTCGACGGTAGCGGGCTTGAGGGTGTTGGTAGCGGTGTCACCCTTGAGGCCGGGCTCGGTGTAGGTGACGCGCAGGTCGACGTGAGCGGGGAGCTCACACGTCAGCACCGTCTCGGAGGCTGCATGCACCATTGCTTCGACGGTATCGCCTTCCTTGAGGAACTGGACGCCATCGATGACAGCTTCGGGGATGGAGATCTGCTCGAAGGTCTCTGGGTGCATGAAGTTCAGGCCCATCTCATCCTTGTAGAGGTACTGATAGGGACGACGCTCGATGCGTACTTCTTCGACCTTCACCCCGCTATTCCATGTCTTATCGAGCACGCGACCCGTAGCGACGTTCTTGAGCTTTGAGCGAACGAAAGCGGGACCCTTACCGGGCTTTACGTGGAGGAATTCGACGATGAAGTAGTACTGCCCGTCGATGTCGAGGCACATACCATTACGGAAGTCTGCTGTAGTAGCCATATAAAATGATTGATTAGAGATTGTTTTTGCTTGAGTACAAAAATAGGAAAATATGGGGAGATGCCTGGGGCTAAAGGCCGTACTTCTGGTGGAGGGCATCGAAGCGTGCCAGAGCAGCCTCGCCGTGCTTGCTGAATCCACTGCGTACGCGCTCCAGTGCCTTGCGCTGCCCCAGCTTGGTCTTGGAGTAGAACTTATCCGCGTAGCAGATCAGCTCCTCCTCGGGGCACTGCGGCGTGTAGATGCCTGGGGGGAGGGGGATGGCGCGTGCAGTGATCTCCTCGGGAGTAAGTCCGCTACCCGTGTGGCGCTCGGCGACCCAAGCGTGACGGGGCAGGCCCAGCGAGCGCAGAAGCTCGGCGCCGAGGTAGCCGTGCAGGATGTAGGGTGCCTCGCCCGTGCAGAAGATCTCGGGCGCGCTGGTCTGATAGATCCCGATATCGTGGAGCATCGCCGCCTCTGCGACGAACTCGCGGTCGAGCTCCATCTCGGGATGCGCATCGACGAGCTCGAGGGCCAGCCCCGTGACGTCCTCGGCGTGCTGGCGCAGTACGCGCTCGATGTCGCTACCCTCGGGGTAGTAGCGATGGATGATGGCGAGGGTGTCTATCATTTGCTTGCGGGGGCTGCTTCTGCGGGAGTCTCGGTGTCGGTGCCCTTGCTGTCGCCGTCTCCGAAGAGGAGCGCCTTAGCGTGACGAATATCCTCTACCGACTGTATGAGGCGGGGGTAGAGGTAGGAGGACTGGCGCGTCGTCGGGGGCGTGGAGCTGCTGGCGTTGTAGCTCTCCGTGGGGAAGATGCCCTCGAAGAGCAGGCAGGCGTAGCCCATAAGGTAGACCCCGACGAGAAGCCCCAGCACGAGGCCGACGATGCGGTCGATGACGGAGAGGAACGTGCCCTTGGTGAGCGAGCTGAACCAGTTCCCCACGAGGCGGATACCGATATATATAAGGGCGAAGGCGATGAGGGGGACGATGAAGCCCCAGCCCCCGATGCTCTGCCCGTCACCTCCGCCCAGCACGCTCTCGACCCAGGGGGCCAAGCGCCACGCTTCGCGGAAGGCGATGATGAGTGCAGCTATCTGGATGACGCGGCGTACAGCGCCACCGAAGAGTCCCCCGAGGGTAAAGAGTAGGACGACTGCCCCCAGGAAGAGATCAAGTTGATTCATATCTTACTTCTGTTTTTTCCTGCAAAGGTACTGCATCCCGCCCTATTCCCTCCCACAGGCTTTTCTCCTCGCTTCTGAGTAGGCTTTGTAGGTAGCCCACCCTTGAGCCTATATAGAGGGGTGGTATGAACCTATATTGGTCGCTGAGCTGACCTATATAGGTTGACGCCCCGACCCATATAGGTCACGATGACGACCTATATAGGTTCGCCCGCTGACCAATATAGGTCGCTATCCCGACCTCAGGGCTGACGCATCATACACAGTTGGAATTCACCAGAGCTCAAGAGCGAATAACTGCATCGGGATGAGCTGTACTTGCGGTATTCTATGCGGGAGGAGAAAATCAACCAGTACTGGTTCGTTTTTAGCTCCCCTTGCGAGAGGCTTTTTGTAAGTCCTCTTGAGGGGACTATCTTGCTGTGTAATAGCTTGCTGCACTCTGTGTTAGGCAGTGCTCTTCGGCTGGCACTTGTGGGGAAGGTGTAAGGGCTTCGGTGGCGGGAAGCTACTCCCTCCACTTTAATAGGATTAGTTGTATATCTTTGTGGGCGCAGAGTCAGCTACCCCTCCAGCGGAGGGAATGCCCGCTTCAGCTCTGGTAATGTTGTGTACCTACCTATGAGAAATATGGATGCTGACGACTGCGCTCTCTACTCATATGGTGACTTATACCTTATATAAATAGCAAATGAAGAAGCAGATACTTCTATCTCTTGTGCTCCTCGCAGGGGTGGGCACGGCAACAGCTCAGGTGCGTCAGCGCTCCTTGGGTATCGAATTGGGTTCGCATAATGCGGCAGTCTATGATCTGACTCTTGGTCGACATTTCTCTGTCACGGCTAAGGCGGGGCTGGTCCTCGAGGCTGGTTTTAGTGGCAAGAAGGATGTAAATGGCAAGCGCTTCAGCTTCGGTGGGTTTACTCCCTTCGCAAGTCTGGAGCCCCGCTGGCACTTCTCAGGAGAGTCCGCGAGTGATCTCTACCACACGGGCGGCTACTTAGGCGTCCGCCTGAATGGCGCTTGGGATCGTGCGACGATCTTCGGGCCGTCCTATCCCAAGGGGTACGATCGCCCACTGTACACGCTGGGCTTTAGCCCACGCTTCGGCTGGGTCTTTGGTGTGAATGAAAACTCTTACATCGGACTCTCCGCTGGCCTGGAGTTCTATCGCACCAAGGTCGCCTACAGCAGTGGTGGGCACTACTGGCGAACAACCACGTCGGAAAGTGCGATCCCTGTGAGCTTGGAGATGACCTACGGGATTCGCTTTTAGAGCAACTCATTCGGTGAAGTAGGGGATGCCCCGCTCATCGATCTCCCCAAGTGTGGGGCAGTATCCAAGCGCTTGGATACTGCCCCGCACTCTTTTTATTCGCCAGCTATTTTATTTATTCGCGCTGGCGGGTGGCTTGCCTCGGGTGCTTTTTATTTTTGCTCGTCTGCTTCGTGTGGGGGGATCCGTGTGGGGTGGGGAGTGTACCAATCGGAGGCGGTCGTCCGTTCATCTATTGGCTTGTGCCCTGGACTTTATGGGTTCAGCGTCAGAGTACTATGGGGCGGTGACGCATCCGCATAGTGCTTCGCACCCGCTCGGTGCGCCTCTTCTTTCCCCATTCTTCTCATTCGATTTGTACCAAATTCGCCCATTTACTCCACCCCTCTTTGGGTGTAGTGACAGGGAACTGTGATAATTCGGAATGAAGTGTGAATGTGTGAAAAAATGATATTGCGTATCTTTGCACCCAATTTGGTATGACTCCTGAGCTATCCACCCTCTTGGAAGTAGCTCACTCCCAATGAAATTTTATCAGAACGTTCAGCAAATGATCAGACGAATAGCCCTCCTACTCGTCCTCGCCTTCGTGGGTGCGACTGAGGGATTACATGCACAGCGCTTCGCCGTGAGCGCCAACCTCCCCGCCCTACTTACGGGGACCATCAGTGTGGAGCCGTCGGTGGCGCTCGGTGATCGCACTTCGCTCCAGCTCTCCTTCTCGGCTCGCCCAGGCCTTTTCAAGCTCCCCATGCCCGTCGGGCTTATCAATACCCTCTACGGTCATCTGGGTAATGTCGGCTTCAGCGAGCGCCTGAAGTGGGGCTCGGTAGAGCACGCCGAGATGGCGGCCTTCAGCCCTGCCCTGCGCTATTGGACGAAGGGCGTCTACAACCGTGGCTTCTTCGTCTCGGGGCATGCTCTCGGGATGGTCTACCGCTTTGGCGGGGGCAGCCTCTCCAGGACGTACTCTGAGGGCTTCCTCGTCGGTGCTGGGGGCTCTATCGGCTACAGCTATGAGCTCGCGCCCCACTGGAACCTCGAGGCAGAGGTCGGTCTGGCTGGTGTATGGACCCGCTACGATGAGCGCTACAGCGCTAAGCAGGTGCGTACGGCAGATAAGAGCCGCGTCATGGTCCTGCCCTCACGTATCGGCCTGAGCCTGGCCTATGTCTTCTAACGCAATCTCCAGATAGATGAATCGAACGAAAATATATACCCTTGCCTCCGTCCTCTTGGCGGGACTCGTCCTCGGCTCGTGTGCTCAGCCGCTGACGAAGAAAGTTTACTTCACCTCGGCACGCCCCCATGCCTACCTGCCTACCGACAAGGAGGAGAAGGCAGGCCGCACAGGTATGCTCTCCGAGATCGTCACCTATTCGCAGAAGGCCGACACGATACGCCGTGCCACAAAGGGCGATGAGAAGCCCAAGGAAGACGGCATCAAGACGCAGGTCATCGAGGCGGTGACCGTCACCGCTGAGCGCCCCCGCGTGAAGATCTCCACCCTGCGTAAGGGCCGTATCAACCTCACCTTCCTCGTCACCGTGCCCCGTGCGCTGATGGACGAGCGCTATCAGGTCGTCCTCTCTCCACGCCTCCTCACCGAGGACACGACGATGACGCTACCCCCTGTCGTGCTGAAGGGCCGTGAATTTAAGGCGGCTCAGGACAAGGAGCAGAAGGCTCTGCAGGCCTTCCAGGAGAGCATCGTCGATCCCTCGAAGTACGATAGCGTCTTCTTCAATCGCAAGGCCCATCGCTCATTCATGGGACGTCTGCAGCAGGACTACTATTCGGCTTACCGCCGTCAGTTCTCCCTGCAGCTGGCTTATGAGCGCTGGCGCCGTATCATGGAGGAGCGCTACCTCAATGCCAATGCCGCTCGTGCAGGGGCTTATGACACCAAGTACCACGCGAAGGCCCTCGATATGCTCGGGGCGGCCTACCGTGACGAACTCTCAGGTCGCGACAGCGTCGGCCAGCGTAAGGGCTTCGATATGCTCTATAGCCCCGAGCGCCGTGCCGCCTATCTGGCACGTGGCGAGCGTCAGCTCGACAGCACGAACGTCCCTGGGAAGTTCCGTATGCTCTTCGAGCGTGGCTGGACGATGGACTCTATCGAGAATAAGTCCTTCACCGAGAAGGACTCCCTCGAGGTAGCCCAGCATACGTACAACTTCCGTGCTATCGCTCACAACGAGAGCCGCCGCACGAACGCCGATACCTACCGTCGCCACATCGTCCACTTCCCCCTCATCGAGGAGACGCAGTATGAAGCTGGCGTCACCCCTGACAAGGACTTCGTCTATCTCTATAGCCGTGACCTCGAGGTGACCCCACAGATGAAGAAGCGTATGAAGGTCATCGTCGACTCGCGTATCTCGGCTATTGACCAGAGCACGTGGATGCAGCGCGGTGTCGATACCCTGGCCTTCGTCATCTCGGGTATCAATGACCTCGTCGATGCTACCCTCATCGATCGCCTCAATGAGAAGCCCGAGGCGGCAGCCGAGTACAAGCTCGGTCTGGAGCGTATGGCCGCCCGTGACTACCGTGGTGCCCTCGAGTACCTCCGTAAGTACCCCGACTACAATGGCGCTCTGGCGCTGGCCGGTATGGAGGAAGATGAGCGTGCCCTGATGGTGCTCAATCAGCTCGGTGCCAACGGCAAGGTCGAGTACCTCAAGGCGATCTGTCTCACCCGTCTCTCACGCCACGAAGAGGCTAAGGCTGCCCTCCTGCGCGCTGTGAAGCTCCAGAGCTTCCTCGTCTACAAGGCGGAGACCGAGGCGGCACTGGCTCCGCTGATGACGGATCCCGCCTTCGTCCGAGAGCTCAAGAGTGGAGCCGAAGAGCTGGACGAATAAGCCCGCCCTACGTAATTATATCAAACGAAGCCCCCTGCTACCGACCGAGTAGCAGGGGGCTTCGTCGTATCGGGGTAGGGGGGATGGGTGAGTGTTTGTATCTTTGACTCGATGCTTCGCCCCGTGCTGACAGTATGCGATATGAGCGAAGCGGATAAGACAATGAGAAAGTATTGGTTAGTGGCCGTAATGCTCTTGGCTCTTTGCTGGGGAGCAGAGGCCGAGCGTGACAGAGTCCCAAGTCGGTCTTCAGTCGAGCGAGAGCGTGATCACCTCTTTTCGGAGATCAAGACACTGCGGGAGAATACCCTCCGTCGTGTCAAGGGAGCATCGCCTGTGCTGGCGGATCGGCTGGTCTATGAGATGTTTTATGTAGTGGAGGGTCGCGCTTATGATCTGTGGTATCCAGCGACATCTATCGAGCACTTCATCTATGGCGACCGAAAGGTCTCTGAGAAGGCACATCGTTTGGATCAATTGCGTAAGCCATACGAAGCGCTTGGGCTTACCTACGACTGTGCTTCGAGCCAGGCCAGCCCTCATCAGGTGAGAGTGTATGTGTCAGAGACCTTCTACGAGCCCTTCTATCCCTATATCTCTAAAGAATTAATTGACTTTATCGGCTTGGCACGGGTAGCGTGGAATATCAGAGATACCTATGTCTCGGGGATTATCCCGAGTAAGCTATATCCCACAGAGGCGAGCTATATCGTCGGACTGGAGCGCTATATCCAGACTTATCCCAAGAGCCGCTATCTGCTTACTGAGGACTTCAGCCGTGGTGGAGCTGAGGGCGGCGTCACCGAGGGGATTGTCGACCGCTACAATTACGGTTCGCAACTCTTTTTCTTTGGGGCGGGTGAAAACTTTGATCGTCCTGTCGGGGAGTACACTTGGCGGGCTATGGAGGAGTATCTGAAGCTAATGCCTGCGGGAAATCTGGTTCCAGTCATCACGGAGATCCGCAAGATAGGTCACCCTTATAAGGAGGTCAATGAGCGTCTCGCTTCGCTCACCGGGCCCTGGGCTGAGTTATTGGAGTCACGTCGCGTCGCGATGCCACGCAGTGTAGCTCCAGAGGTGACGAAGCCCCAAGAAGAGCTGGTGCGTCGTACCGCCCAAAGGATCTACGAAGAGCTGACTAAGCTTATTTCTCCCCAGGGGCGCTCTGAAGAGCCATTTACCCTAGAGGAGAAGTCGCTCGCTTATGACCCTCGTGAGAAGATGCTCTCGGTGCGAGTGACCTTCTCGTGGCCCAATCGGGATGACGACACTTCTCCCCATGAGCTCTCTGGGCTCTTGGTTGTCTATCCTTCGCCAGATGGCTCTCAGAGTGGGCGAGCTCGCTTCTACTATGATAGGTGCAGCCGCTCTCTGATGCATCTCTCCTGCGACGGCCTGGAATAAACCCGCCCTTCCCCTCCCACAAGACTAAGACTACGACGAAGCACGAAGCACGCCTCCCGGCTGTATGGTGCTTCGTCGTATCGGGGTAGGGGGGATGGGTGAGTGTTTGTATCTTTGATCCGATGCTTCGCCCCGTGCTGACAGTATGCGATATGAACGAAGCGGATAAGACAATGAGAAAGTATTGGTTAGTGGCCGTGATGCTCTTGGCTCTTTGCTGGGGAGCAGAGGCCGAGCGTGACAGAGTCCCAAGTCGGTCTTCAGTCGAGCGAGAGCGTGATCACCTCTTTTCGGAGATCAAGACACTGCGGGAGAATACCCTCCGTCGTGTCAAGGGAGCATCGCCTGTGCTGGCGGATCGGCTGGTCTATGAGATGCATAAGGGGATCACCGCGTGTCGCTATAGCCTGAGTAAGATAGCCACTGCGATCGAAGAGGAGCTGTATGAGGGTAGGCAGGTCTCCGAAGAGGAGCATCAGCTCGCCCAGAAGCGTATCCCGTATGCGGACGTGGGGCTTGCCTATGAATGTATCGCCCCAGAAGTGAAGGAGCATGAGGTGCAGGTATATGCCTCCGAGCAGCTCTACAAGCCCTTCTATCCCTATATCTCGAAGGAACTCTCTGACTTCATCGAATTGGAGCGGGTGGATTGGGTGATGGATGGGCCTTATGCTCTGAGAATTTCTCCAAGTAAGTCGTATCCGACAGAGGCAAGCTATATCGCCGGACTCGAGCGCTATATCCAGGCGTATCCAGATAGCCGCTATCTTGCTGGCTCGTACTTCAAGCGTGGGGACGAGTGGCTTGGTGTCAGCGGAGTGCTCGATCTCTACAACAATGGCTCCACGCTATTCATATTTAGGAGTGATGATAACCTTGATCGCTTCCGGAGTGAGCATACTTGGCGCGTCCTCAAGGAGTATCTGACGCTTCTCCCGAAGGGAAATCTACTGCCCGTAATCAAGGAGATTCTCAAGACGGATTATCGTCATCAGAAGGCCGTAAGGGATCGCCTCGATAGGTGGCTCGAGCTGTTGGCGTCTCGGCGTGTCGTGATGCCTCATAGACCTACACCAAAGGCGACGAAGGGGAGAGTGGAGCTGGCGCATCGTAGTGCTCAGAAGATGAGTAAAGAGCTGGCGAAGCTCATCTCTTTACAGAATAGCTCTGAAGAGTTATGTACTCTGGAGGACGAGTCGATCGCTTATGACCCTCGTGAGAAGATGCTCTCCGTGTGTGTGACCTTCTCGTGGCCCAATCGGTATGACGACACTTCTCCCCATGAGCTCTCTGGGCTCTTGGTTGTCTATCCTTCGCCAGATGGCTCTCAGAGTGGGCGAGCTCGCTTCTACTATGATAGGTGCAGCCGCTCTCTGATGAATATCTCGCCTGCTACGGCCTTGCAGAAGCTCGCTGAAGGCTATGAGATCACGCTCAAGTAGTCGGCCATAATCAGGAGATAGAAGTAGGGGATACGTGGGAGTTCACTACTTTTGCAGGCAATGAAGAAGCTAAAGATCACGGAGATGGAGCGCCTCACGGCAGAGGCCTTCCGTCGTGAAACGAAGCTCCCCATCGTCGTCGTCCTCGATGATGTGCGGAGCATGAATAATGTCGGGTCGGTCTTCCGCACCGCTGATGCCTTCCGTCTGGAGGGCCTCGTCCTCTGCGGGATCACGGCTCGCCCTCCCCATCCTGATATTCATAAGACTGCCCTCGGTGCTGAGGATTCGGTCGAGTGGCGCTATGCTGCCGACAGCGTCGAGGCCGTGCGTGAGTTTCGTGCTGCGGGCTACGAAGTCCTGGCGCTGGAGCAGGCCCACGACAGCGTGTCGCTGGAGACCTTCGTCCCTCAGCCTGGGGTGCGCTATGCCCTGGTCTTAGGTAATGAGGTGCGCGGTGTGCGTGATGAGGTGATGGCCGAGGTCACGACCTCGCTGGAGATCCCCCAGCACGGCACGAAGCACTCCCTGAATGTCAGCGTCGCAGCAGGTATCGCCCTCTGGCAGCTCGCTGCACCTTTGCTCCCCACACTCAGCCGATGAGCCACGACGCTACGCCCCTTGTCGAGATGACCGAGGATGGGAGCCTCACGCTCTTTGCCCCGACTTTTGGCGAACACTATCACTCGACGCATGGCGCCGTGCAGGAGAGCCTACATATATATATAGGTATGGCGCTCGAGGAGCGTCTCCGTGCGGAGCGAGGTGCGAAGGAGCCCCTCAGACTCTTCGAGGTGGGCTTCGGTACGGGGCTTAATGCACTCCTCACTTGGCAGCGAGCTGAGGCGGAGCGTAGGCCCGTACATTACTATTCCATCGAGAAATATCCCGTCGGCCCCGAGGTCTACGAAGCGCTCCACTATGAGGGTGTGACGGGTCCACGGGATCCGGCTGAAGCTCTCGGCGCACTCCATACCGCTCCGTGGGGCGAGGCGGTGGCGCTTAGCCCCTTCTTCACCATCGAGAAGCTCCACGGCGACCTCACCGAATGCACCTTCCCCGAGGGGCTGTCGGTCATCTATTACGATGCCTTCTCCCCCGAGAGCCAGCCCGAGCTATGGGCGGAGGAGCTCTTCGCTCGCCTCTTCGCTGTCGCACTCCCCGAGGCCGTACTCACGACCTACTGCGCCAAGGGCGAGGTGCGCCGTCGTCTCCAGCGTGCGGGCTTCCTCGTCGAGCGCCTCCCTGGGCCTCCAGGGAAGCGTGAGGTGCTACGTGCTCGTGTGCCGAGGTAGCCTCTCATATCATACTCTCTTACTGTCCCTCCGCTTGTCCTGCGTATGTTCCTACTTATCTCCCCCGCTAAGACCTTCGCGACAAAGGCCAAGGTACCTCGTGATCTTACGATGACCTCGCCCCGCTTCCTTGAGGAGGCGCGCGCGATCATGGCCTCTGTCCTTCGCCTCAGCCGTGAGGAGCTCGCCACGATGCTCCAGCTCAGCCCCAAGCTCCGTGACGAGGTCTATGCCCGTCTGCGCACCTTCTTCGATCCCGAGGTCATAGAGATGCCCGCTGCGCTGAGCTACACGGGGATGGTCTTCCGTAAGCTCTCGCCCTCTACGTTCACAGCGGAGGACTGGGCTTATGCGGCCGAGCATCTGCGCATTACCTCCTTCGTCTACGGGCTACTCTCGCCCGAGACGGCTATTCGCTACGATCGTATGGAGGGTGCGGTGCAGCTCCCCGATCTCTTCGATGGGCGGCTCTTCGACTACTGGCGTGACCGTCTGACGCCCTACCTCATCGAGGAGGTGAAGCGTGCTGGCGGTACGCTCCTCTTCCTCGCCAGTGACGAGATGCGTGGGCTCTTCCACTGGGCGGAGGTCGAGCGTGCCGTGCGTGTCATCACACCGACCTTCCTCGTGCGCCAGCCTACGGGACGCCTCAAGCAAATCGTCGTCTACACGAAGATGGCGCGTGGGGCGATGGCGGGCGAAGTTATCCGTCAGCGCCTCGAGGATGAGGAAGCCCTGCGTATGCTCACTCCCGAGGGCTTCGTCTTTGCGCCCGAGGAGTCGACCGATCGCGACTGGACATTTGTCTTAGGCTAAGCCCTTCGCCTCGCATATCCATAGGAGGGCTAAAAAGCACCCAGCAGATAGACACGATGCAGTCTATCTGCTGGGTGCTTTTTATTTATGCCTGTTGGGTGCGAGGGTAGAGCTATGTAGGATGGTGAAGAAAGCTATATAGCTTTGCTTGGATTCCTATATAGCTTTCGGTGCGAAGCTATATAGCTTTGTGAAGTGACCTATATTAGTTTGTTGCTCCACGTAGGGATAAAAGTTGCGGACGAGTGGCAGATAAGTTTGGGCTACGTGCGTGGACGATAAATCTACGTACGTGGATATTTGGATTTACGTGCCTGGTCTTTAAGACTACGTGCATAGACAGAGGAAAACCACTACGTGAAGGCGCTTTTTCCTTCACGGGAACAGCACTTTTCCCTCCGCTGGATAAGAGGAATACGTGCGATAAGGCGCAGGGGCTTATCACTTAGGAGAGGCATATCGGGGAGCTGGGCGTGCGATGCCTTAGTACCCTAAATAGAGGTCAGGACTCGAGGCAACAGTCTCAAGTGGCTCGAAGGACCGAACTAAGGGCGCGAAGAAGGGGGTAGTTGATGCGATCAGCCGACTTCGCTTCGTGCGAAAGTGAGCCGCCGAGAGGTGGGTGTTCTCTGTCGTTTGTCTTGATTTGTAGGTGCGATATGGGGGAAGGGTGGTGCTTATCCTGTCAATATCACACACCGAAGTGGCGGGGAAGGAGGGTGCGAGTGCGCATCATTAAGTATTTTATTAAGCTATCTTCTAATGCTTTATCTGGGGTGCTTCCGAGGGGGTAAATAAAAGCTAAGCGAAGGGCTTGCTATTCATCTTTTTATTGATAACTTTGCTACGAGCAGAGGCGATGATCGCAGCGCGCAGGTCGCCAGCTGCTCGCATATAGATGCTCCTATAAATATTCATCCACAAATATCTGCTCTTATGAAGAAGCACAATTTCTCGGCTGGGCCATCGATCCTCGACGAGAGCGTAATCAGAGATGCTGCCTGTGCAGTCCTTAACTACCAGGGCACTGGCCTCTCTATCCTCGAAGTTTCTCACCGTGCTAAGGAATTCTCTGCAACGATGGAGGAAGCACGTAACCTCATGAAGGAACTGCTCGATGTACCCGAGGGGTACGAAGTGCTCTTCCTCGGTGGTGGTGCCAGCCTGCAGTTTGCACAGGTTCCTATGAACCTCCTCAAGAAGAAGGCTGCCTACGTCGACTCAGGTACGTGGGCAAACAAGGCTGCTAAGGAAGCTAAGGCCTTCGGTGAGGTCGTCACCTTCTCCTCTAAGGATGACAACTACATCTGGTACCCCAAGCCATGGGAAAAGAACGAAGTACCCGATGACATTGACTACCTCCACATCACGACCAACAACACGGTCTATGGTACGGAGCTCCGCTACGATCCCGATGTAAAGGTCCGTCTCGTAGGGGATATGTCTTCTGACATCTTCACCCGCCCTGTCGATGTATCTAAGTACGACCTCATCTATGGTGGTGCTCAGAAGAACATCGCTCCTGCTGGTGTCACCTTCGTCATCGTACGCCGTGATGCTGTCGGTCACATCGAAGACAACCGCATCATCCCCACGATGATGAAGTACGATACGCACTTCAAGGACTCTATGTACAACACGCCTCCTGTCTTCCCCGTCTACGTAGCTCTGCAGACGATGAAGTGGTACAAGGAACTCGGTGGTGTCAAGGTCCTCGAGCAGATGAACCTCGAAAAGGCTGGTATGCTCTACGATGAAATCGACCGCAACCGCCTCTTCCGCGGTACCGTCAATACCGAAGACCGCTCGATCATGAACGTATGCTTCGTCCTCAACGACGAGTACAAGGAGCTCGAATCCGAATTCTACGACTTCGCTGTCTCTCGCGGTGCATACAGCTTCAAGGGTCACCGCTCTGTAGGTGGCTTCCGTGCTTCTCTCTACAACGCTCTGCCTAAGAGCAGCGTCCAGTTCTTCATCGACCTGATGAAGGAATTCGAACGTAAGCACTAAGCTTCCCTCTCGCTTTAAGAAGATAAACGTAACGGCACAGACCACCCCGACCCTCATCGCTGTGGGCGAAGAGTGGTCTGTGCCGTTGCTTATCTCTACCCCATCTCACACGCTTCAAATACACATCTATACATCATGTCAAAGGTTCTTATTGCCACCGAAAAACCCTTCGCTGCTCCCGCAGTAGCTGGTATCAAGCAAATCCTCACCGAAGCTGGCTTCGAAGTAGTCCTCCTCGAAAAGTACACGACTAAGGCCGAGCTCCTCGCAGCTGTCGCCGACGTCGAAGCAATCATCATCCGTAGCGATATCATAGATGCCGAGGTCTTCGACGCTGCTAAGCAGCTCAAGATCGTCGTCCGTGCTGGTGCCGGCTACGACAACGTAGACCTCGAGTCCGCTACCGCTCACGGCGTATGCGTGATGAACACTCCTGGGCAGAACGCTAACGCTGTAGCTGAGTTGGTCTTCGCTATGCTCCTCTTCGGCGTACGCAACCGCTTCAATGGCACCTCTGGTACGGAACTCAAGGACAAGAAGCTTGGTCTCCTCGCTTACGGTAACACGGGCCGCAACGTAGCTCGCATCGCTAAGGGCATCGGCATGGATATCTATGCTTACGACCCCTTCACGCCTGCCGAAGTCATCGAGAAGGAAGGTGTACACGCTGTCGCCAGCCAGAAGGAACTCTTCTCTACCTGCGACATCGTCTCCCTCCACATCCCCGCTACGCCTGAGACGAAGGGCTCTATCGGTCGCGAACTCGTGAGCCTCATGCCTAAGAAGGGTATCCTCGTGAATACCGCTCGTAAGGAAGTCATCAACGAACCCGAGCTCATCGCCCTCCTCAAGGAACGTGAAGACCTCCGCTACTTCGCTGATATCCGTCCAGGCGCTCACGAAGAATTCGAAGCTGCTGCTGGCGACCGTTACTTCTCGACCCCCAAGAAGATGGGTGCTCAGACGTCTGAAGCCAACACCAACGCTGGTCTAGCTGCTGCTCGTCAGATCGTCGGCTTCATCAAGGAAGGCAACGAACGCTTCCGCCTGAATAAGTAGTCCGACTACCTTACGTCACTATCTTCCCACCTTAGATAAGACTTACCTCCATGGCTATCATCAAACCTTTCCGTGGTATCCGTCCTCCACAGGACCTTGTAGAGCGTGTAGCTTCTCGTCCCTACGACGTACTCAACAGCGAAGAAGCCCGTGCTGAGGCTGAAGGCAATGAGATGTCTCTCTATCATATCATCCGCCCCGAGATTGACTTCCCTGTGGGCACCGATGAGCACGAAGAGAAGGTCTACCAGAAGGCTGCTGAGAACTTCCGCCTCTTCCGTGAGAAGGGCTGGCTCGTACAGGATGCTAAGGAGAACTACTACGTCTATGCCCAGACGATGAATGGCAAGACGCAGTACGGTCTCGTCGTCTGCGCCGCTGTAGAAGACTACATGAACGGTGTCATCAAGAAGCACGAGCTTACCCGCCGCGACAAGGAAGAAGACCGCATGAAGCATGTCCGCGTGAACAACGCTAACATCGAGCCCGTCTTCTTCGCCTACCCCGCGAAGGATGAGATCAATAAGATCGTCGCTAAGTACACCAAGGAGACGCCCGTCTACAGCTTCATCGCTCCTCTCGATGGCTTCGGTCACGAGTTCTGGATCATCGATGATGCTGCCGACATCCAGCGCATCACGGAGCTCTTCGCAGAGATGCCCGCTCTCTACATCGCTGACGGCCACCACCGCTCTGCGGCTGCTGCCCTCGTAGGTGATGAGAAGCGTAAGCAGAACCCCAACCACACGGGGAACGAAGAGTACAACTACTTCATGGCTGTGTGCTTCCCCGATGACCAGCTGACGATCATCGACTACAACCGCGTAGTCAAGGATCTCAATGGCCTGACGAAGGAAGAGCTCCTCCACAAGCTGGAGAAGAACTTCATCGTCGAGGACAAGGGTACGGAGATCTACACGCCTAAGGGGCTGCACAACTTCTCCCTCTACCTCGGGGATCACTGGTATTCACTCACGGCTAAGCCCGGTACGTACGATGACAACGACCCCATCGGCGTGCTTGACGTGACGATCTCTTCTAACCTCATCCTCGATGAGATCCTCGGCATCAAGGACCTCCGCTCTGACAAGCGTATCGACTTCGTCGGCGGTATCCGTGGCCTTGGCGAGCTGAAGAAGCGCGTCGATAGCGGTGAGATGAAGTTTGCTCTTGCACTCTACCCTGTCTCTATGAAGCAGCTGATCGATATCGCTGACTCGGGCAATATCATGCCTCCTAAGACGACGTGGTTCGAGCCTAAGCTCCGCTCAGGTCTCATCATCCACGAGCTCGTCTAAGAGACTGCCCCTCCCTTTCGCACCAGCCCCCGAAGCCTTCCCTCCTGGGAGTCCTTCGGGGGCTGTTGCTTTCCCTCCTTCTACCACACCAAAACACATCCATCATGAGCTACACATTACCCCTTGGTGCGCCTATGCGGCGTGCCCTTTCCTTGTCCCTCTCCCTTCTGCTTCTCGCTGGCTGTAGTGCCCGAGATAATGGCTTGCCTCTGCCTAAGCCCCAGCCTAAAGAAGGCTCGTCTACCCTGCACCTCTCGGTACGTGCACCACGGAGCATTGCCCTGCGCGGACTCGACGAAGAGGATCCGATGCTCCAGATCTCCACGCTTCACTTTGCCTTCTATTCGGAGGCGACTCAGCTCTCCACCCAGCTTCGTGAAGTGAAGGTTACCTCGGCAGACCAGCTGAAGGACATCAATCTCTCGCTGCCTGAGGGGGCTTATAAGCTCGTCGTCGTGGCGAATGCCACCCGCCCGCTGCTGGAGCAGATCGCTATCGGCCGTCCGCTGAGTGCTGTCTCGGGCTATATGACCTTGTTCGTAGATGGGCTCTCTACTGCTTCGGGCTCTAAGCTCACCGTCTCCCAGCTCAATGAGCAGGGGGCGATCTCGGTGCCTGCATCCGCCTTCGGAGCATCGACGCCTCAGCTGCAGGTGACTCTGGAGCCAGCTCTCGCACGCGTCTTCGTCTATGGTGAACCCGAGCTCCCCTCGGGTGTCACACGGGGGAGTGCTCCTGCGGACTATCTGGTGACGGGTGTCACGCGCTATACGGCACCACTCCGTCCGCTGGGACTTCTACGCTCGGGCGCCAAGGAGACGGCGGGCGATGGCTCGGCTGCTGCAGACCGCTATCCCTCGAGTTACCTCTATGAGAAGTGGTCGACCGCAGCCCCGACGAACTTCGGCGAGTACCTCGCTCACTATACTCAGGATATGGTGCTCGGGAAGACATCGGTGGTGCTCCCACGTGCTGCCTTCCTCGCGAATGAAGCTGCCTTCGATGCGGCACGCAAGAGCCAGCCTTATTACATCCGCGAGACGACCGTGCCTCCTACGGCCTACCTCGTTGGTGGTGTCCCCACGGTCATTCTGCGCTTCCCCTATATCCCTGCGGGGCTTAGCCTGCAGGGCGATGAAGGCTGGTTCAGCTTCGATGGCTTGTACTATGCAGAGCATGAGCTACGCCAAATCATCAAGACGGGGAAGGCGGATAATGCACGCCTCCAGCAGGCTGTCCAAGAGGCTGCGCTGACGGAGGGCTCGCTGTCTGCACCCTTTGAGTCTCATGGGATCAGCTTCCACCATCGTGGCTACTGCTACTATACGATCCCCATCCGTCACTTCGATGACAGCGAAGCTCCCGAGAAGACAGCGCATGGGCGCTACGGGCTGGTGCGTGGCAATGAGTACCGCATCCATCTGACACGCATCCTGCGCCCAGGCTCTGCATTGCCCCCTGACCTGTCGAAGGATCAGCGCCCCCTGACCGAGGAGCGTGACCTGCGCTCCGTCGTGCATGTGAGGCCAGTCGTCACCCGTTCGCATGAGGCGCATCTGTAGCTGCCCATATTCATCCGAGTAAAGTATAAGCCCCGCACTCAGCATCAGCTGTGGTGCGGGGCTTCGCTCTATGAGTGGTGGGGATGAACCAGATGATGAGTGTGGACGTTATAGATAGAAAGCGGCCTCAGCTCGGAAGGAGGAAGAGCTGAGGCCGTACAATCCATGTGTATTTGTCAGGCGCTGGTCCGGTGAGGTGACCGTTAGATTTGAGGCACGATAAGATTGCTTCGAATTGGTATAACAAAGGTGTGAAGTTTCTTGCGCAAAAACAAGCAATTTCGCGCCGCCGAAAAACTTTAATCTCCCTTTACAAGTGTCCCCACGGATAACCAGAAAAAGGCGGGTTTAATAGTAAAAAGGATGGGGTATCTCCATCCTTTTTTACGCTTTGCATCAGCGAGATAGGGCGATGTTTTGCTCGGAAAATACTAAAATATTTAGCGAAGGGTATCCCAGCTTCATCGAATGGATGGAGTTGAGCTTTTCTTTTGTGAGGGGATGGGAGTTCCTCGGAGCGCCCCCTTCTTGCTCGTGATTTACTGAGCTAAAATGGCTCTTGCTTTCGGTGCTCTACATGAAGGGGGGGACGTCTTTGCTCTGAGGGGGAAAGTAACCAGTATTAGTCTCTCATCGAACCTATATTGGTCGGTGAGTGAATCTATATTGCTCTGCGTGCGAACCTATATTGCTCGGTGTGCAAACCTATATTGGTCGGCGAGTGAACCAGTACTGGTCACGCGTCGAACCAGTACTGGTCAGCGCGCGAAGCAGTACTGCTTACTATAGGTGACCAGTACTGGTCAGATCATCGACCAGTACTGGTCGCACCACCCCCTTCTCAGGGTGCGGTGTGAAGCGTATGTATATGAGGGGATTGTGCGTGGTACTTTGCGCGGGGATTTTGGGCGCAGAGCTGGTGGTGCTCTCGGGAGAGAGGATGGGGATGCGGGGCTATTTCTTCAGCCCCTTGATGCGGGAGGGATTCTGCTTGACGAAGTCTGCCCAGTTCTTCGTAGCGCCTGCAGAGGCAGAGCGTAGGGGAGAGGAGGTGAGGAAGTGGTGGCAGAGAGCGGCTGCGAGGCCGTCGGTGGCGTCGAGTTCGCGGGGCATCTGATCCTGTGGGATCTTTAGGTAGCGCTGTACCATGCCCGCGACTTGCTCCTTGGAGGCGGCGCCGTTCCCCGTGATGGCCTGCTTGATGCGCATGGGGACGTATTCGGTGATGGGGATGTCGCGCGTGAGGGCCGCTGCCATCGCTACGCCTTGGGCACGGCCGAGCTTGAGCATACTCTGGACGTTCTTCCCGAAGAAGGGGGCTTCGATAGCCAGCTCGTCAGGGTGAAACTCATCGATGAGGCCCTGCACCCGCTCGAAGATGCGCTTGAGGCGGAGGTAATGGTCCTCGTACTTGCTGAGGCTGATGACCCCGAGAGCCAAGAGGCGTGCCTCCTGCCCACGAACCTCAATGAGGCCGTAGCCCATGACGATGGTCCCGGGGTCAATGCCCATGATGATGCGCTCTGACATAGCTGCTCCTTATATAAGGTATAGTTCGGTGGCAGGTGATTAGTCGACCACGTGCATGATCGTGCTGAAGCCTAAGACCGCTTCGCCGAATTGCTTGGTGAGGAGATCCGCCAGGCGGAGCCCCGTGTTCGAGAGGATGTCTTGCAGGTGTACCTCACCCTCGGCGTAGAAGTGCAGGGCATAGGAGAGTGTCTCGGGGCACTCTTCGTGGGGGACGATGCGGTGCAGGCGGGGGTGCTGCACGAGGCTATCAGCATCGAGGGCAGGAAGGTAAACCTCACGCATGAAGGTGAGGAAAGCTTGCTGAGTCTGAGGGGCAAGGATGAAGGTCGTATTATATAGGATCATCGGAATGGTCGTGGGGAAAGAAGGTGGCGAGTGCGAGATTTTTTCGCTCTCTTATTGGGGCAAAGATACTTTGAAATAAAATATTTACTACCTTTGCACCGACAATGAAGATCAAGCGGATCTCGTCATACTTATATATATGGGGTATTAGCTCATCTGGCTAGAGCGCGACACTGGCAGTGTCGAGGTGAGCGGTTCGAGTCCGCTATACTCCACGCAGGTCTGAGGGTGCTTCCAGCCCCTTGTCTGTATAATACTGCGAAGGCGCATAGGAGGTTGCCTAATGAGAAAAAGGCCCTCAACGACGCTTGTCTGCGGGTGGATGACGGAAGAAATCCCCTGCGATCACGGTAGCTTAACGTCTTGGTTTATTGCCGAAACGGATTGTTGCCGTATATTTGCAGTGTTATTCATTACGAATTCGAAATCAATAACTAATTAACGTAAGAAAGAAAGATGAAGAAGTTTTTCGCATTCGCATTTGTAGCTGTAGCAGCTGCTTTTGCTTCATGTGCAGGTAACAACGAGCAGAACGCTCAGGACTCTATGGCTAAGGATAGCGCTACGATCGTTGAAACGGTTGTTGCTACGGTTGACAGCGCTGCTGCTACTGTAGACTCTGCAGCTAAGGCTGTTGTAGACTCTATCGCTAAGTAAGCAATAGGTCCGACCTACTGATTAGCCACGGGCACGATGTCTCCCTCGGAGATGTCGTGCCCGTGCGCCATTATAGGGGTCGGAGTGCCCTGCTGCAGAGGGTAGCTTACCCCTTTAGGCTATGGGCAAGATGCCGTATCTTTGTATAGCTAATAGGATAGATATGATCACAGTAGAGCGCTACCACGATATCAGTATGGGCCACCGTGTCGTCGGGCACGAGAGCAAGTGCCGCCATCTGCACGGGCACAACTATCGCATCCACTTCGTCTGCACGGCTCCCGAGCTGGATGGGGTAGGGCGTGTCATTGACTTCTCCGAGATCAAGGAGCGTCTGTGCCAGTGGCTTGAGGAGAACTGGGACCACAAGATGGTGCTTTGGAGTGAAGACCCACTGCTCCCCGAGCTGCGCCGTCTGGTACCTGAGGATCTGTGCGTCGTCCCCTTCAATCCTACGGCTGAGCAGATCGCCATGCATCTGGTCTCCGCCGTCGGGCCTCAGCAGCTCGAAGGGACGGGGATTACACTCGTGGCATGCCGCGTCGAGGAGACCCGTAAGTGCTCCGCTTCCTATCAGCTTTAGTGCCCCAGATAAGCCGGGACATTGACTACCTTTGTAGATACGATCGACTACTACTCACACTATAACTAAGCAATGATGAACATCCGTACGTTAGCTTTACTTGCTATGGCGACCACCACCCTCGCGGTGACTGAGCTTCCCGCACAGGAGCAGCACCGTAGCCCCACCCTCGAAGAATATACGCTCGGCTCGCCCAAGGCGCTTCGTCGTACCTCGCTCCGCTCCCTTCGCTGGCTCGGTAGCGACTATGTGTACATCGATAGCACGCGCCTCGTGATCGGCACGCCGACGGCCGCTCACCCAGAGAAGACCCTGCTGAGTCAGGATGAGTTCCTCGCGATCATCGGCGAGGCGACAAAGGGCGCGGGGGCTAAGTACTTCACGCCCTTCTCCGTCGTAGATGAGGGGCTCCTCATCCCCTTCGGCAAGAAGCATTACCTCATCGACCCACAGACGAAGAAGCAGCTCGCAGCCTTCGAGCGCGCTGGCCGCGCTGAGCAGGCCTTTGCTCTGGCTCCTCGTGCTAAGCATGCTGTGGCGGTGCGTGACAATAACCTCTTCCTCCTCCTCCCCGATGGCTCGTCGAAGCAGCTGACGACCGATGGTACGCCCACACTCGTCTACGGGCAGAGCGTGCATCAGAATGAGTTCGGTATTCATGGTGGGCTCTTCTGGAGTCCCGATGGGAGCCGCCTGGCCTTCTATCGTATGGACCAGAGCATGGTGACCCCTTATCCCCTCGTTCACATCAATACCCGTAAGGCTACCGAGGAGAAGCTCTATTACCCTATGGCTGGTATGCCCAGCCACCACGTGACCCTCGGGATCTATGACGTGGCTTCGGGGAAGACCACCTACATCAAGACGGGTGAGCCTAAGGAGAAGTACCTGACGAATATCTCTTGGGCCCCCGACAGCAAGACGGTCTACATCGCAGAGGTCAACCGTGAGCAGAATCACATGGACCTCAAGGCCTACGACCCAGCTACGGGAGACTACATCAAGACCCTCTTCTCTGAGCACAACGATAAGTACATCGAGCCCCAATGGCCCATGCGCTTCATCCCTGGGCGTGATAAGGAGTTCGTCTGGCAGACGCGCCGTGACGGCTACACGCACCTCTATCGCTACAATGTCGATGGGAAGCTCCTCGGGCAGATCACCCGTGGTGAGTGGGAGATCACCGACTTCCTCGGCTTCGCTGGCGGCGGTAAGACCATCGTCTACAGCTCCACACAGCTGAGCCCCATTGACCGTGTCATCGCTTCGGTCAGCATCGACGGCCGCAAGACGCGCATCCTCACCCCACAGGCTGGCTGGCACGTCGGTCAGCTCTCTTCGGACGGGAAGTACCTCCTCGACACGTATGAGTCGCTGAAGACCCCCACGGAGAACCGTCTCCTCTCGGTGGCTACGGGCAAGCCTATCGCTACCCTCTACCAGTCGAAGGATCCCGAAGCTGGCTTCATTAATCCTGAGATCACCTTCGGCACGATCAAGGCTGCCGACGGCGTGACGGATCTCCACTACCGCCTCCTCAAGCCTACAAACTTCGACCCTGCGAAGAAGTATCCCACGATCGTCTACGTCTACAATGGCCCTCACGCTCAGCTTGTGCAGAACCGCTTCCATGCAGGCTGCCTCGGCTGGGACCTCTATATGGCTACGAAGGGCTTCGTCATCTTCACCGTTGACGGTCGAGGCTCAGCCCACCGCGGGGCAGCCTTCGAGCAGGTCATCCACCGCCACCTCGGGAAGAATGAGATGGCCGACCAGATGAAGGGCGTAGACTTCCTCAAGAGCCTGAACTACGTCGATGCCGACCGCATTGGGGTCGCTGGCTGGAGCTATGGTGGCTTCATGACGACGAACCTCATGCTGACCTACCCCGATGTCTTCAAGGTAGGCTCGGCTGGCGGTGCCGTCACCGACTGGGCTCGCTACGAGATCATGTACGGGGAGCGCTATATGGATAGCCCACAGGACAACCCCGAGGGCTACAAGGAGACGAACCTCTCCCTGCGTGCGGGCAACCTCAAGGGCCGCCTGCTCCTCATCCACGGGACTATTGACCCCACGGTCGTCTGGCAGCACACGCAGCTCTTTGTAGAGGCTTGCGTCAAGGCGGGTACGTATCCAGACTACATGATTTACCCCGAACATAAGCACAACGTCCTTGGGGTCGATCGTGTCCACCTCAATTATACGATGGCGCGCTACTTCATGGACCACCTGTAGTCGCCCACTCGCCATCATCCTACTTATTATCTTATCAGTTGTATGAACATTCTTCTTTTGGGCTCGGGGGGGCGTGAGCATGCCCTGGCATGGCGCATCGCTCGCAGTCCCCGTCTCTCGCAGCTCTTCATCGCGCCGGGCAATCCGGGCATGTCACTCTACGGTACGTGTATGCCACGTATCGGGGTGACGGACTTCGCTGCCATCGCGGCCCTCATCCGTCGGGAGCATATTGAGCTCCTCGTCGTAGGGCCCGAGGTCCCCTTGGTCGAGGGGATCGTCGATTATCTGCATGGCGAAGCGGGTCTGACGGACCTCCTTATTGTGGGGCCCGATGCCAAGGGAGCTCAGCTCGAGGGAAGTAAGGACTTTAGCAAGGCGTTCATGCAGCGCTACGGTATCCCCACAGCGGCTTACCGTACCTTTGATAAGTCTACTCTCAGTGAGGCCATCGACTACCTCAAGACCCTCCAGCCTCCCTACGTGCTGAAGGCTGACGGTCTGGCGGCTGGTAAGGGCGTCATCATCAGCGAGAGCCTCGAGGAAGCCGAGCGAGAGCTGCGTGGGCTCCTCTCGGGGCGCTTTGGATCTGCCAGCACGCGTGTCGTCATCGAGGAGTACCTCCATGGTATCGAGTGCTCGGTCTTCATCGCTACGGACGGTAGTGACTGGCGCGTGCTCCCTGTTGCCAAGGACTACAAGCGCATTGGCGAGGGCGATACGGGTCTGAATACCGGCGGTATGGGCTCCGTCTCTCCCGTGGTCTTCGCAGACGAAGCCTTTATGCAGCGTGTCGAGGAGCGTGTCATCCGCCCCACTATCGAAGGGCTGCGTGCCGAAGGGATCGACTACCGTGGCTTCATCTTCGCTGGTCTGATGAACGTAGGTGGCGATCCCTACGTCATCGAGTACAACTGTCGTATGGGCGACCCCGAGACTGAGTCGGTGATGCTGCGTATTGACTCTGACTTCGTCGAGCTCCTGGAGCGTATGGCTCGTGGCCATCTCGGCGACTACCATCTCGAGGAGTCCTCTCAGTATGCTGCTACTGTCGTCCTCGTCTCCGAGGGCTATCCCGAGAGCTATGCTAAGGGGATCCCCATCAGCTATCCCCATGCACCGACCTTCGACTCGCTGCTCTTCCATGCAGGTACCTCGCGCGATGACTCGGGGCATCTTGTGACTTCGGGTGGGCGTGTCCTCACCGCCAGCTGTCTTGGCTCAACCCTCGAAGAAGCGCTGGAGCGTTGCTATAAGCTCGCTGATCGTGTGCAGTACACCGGTAAGACGCTTCGTCGTGATATCGGTCAAGACCTCCTCAAGCTTTTGTAGCTCCCACAGATAAAGATGCCTATGAGAAGGGTGACTACTAACGGGTAGCCCCTTCTCGTAGGCATTTCTTTTCCCTCTCCTTGTGAGGGCTTCTCTGTCCTCTCACCAGCTATCCCCTCGATATGTCTCGCTTCACCTCTTCGCGACAGCGTACTAATTGGTTGGAGTTCATCCTCTGGCTCCTCACCTTCCTCCTTGTGTACCTCCTCCCACCTGCTACGGGTGAGGTAAGCGAAGGGGCGGGCGTCCTCGCGCCGCTACTCCCTGCAGCGGCATCGTGGACCTATCGTCTGGCTGGGCTCTTGGTGCTGGCGGGCTTCTCTGCCTTCGCTATCTATATCGGGGAATACTTCCTGCTCATCGAGCGTGTGGAGCGCCCACTGCTGGTGCTCTTTATGGTAGCGCTCTTCACGACGACGCCCTCTATGGGCATCCTCTCGGCGGGGGCACTTATCTTCCAGCTCCTCATCCTGCTCCTGAGCTTCGGCACGTATCAGGATACGCACCAGCCACGCGTCAGCCTCTTCATCGGCCTTCTTGTGGGTGTCCTCTCGCTGGTCTCTCCCGTCTACCTCCTGCTGATCCCCGTCATCATCTGGGGGCAATACCATCTGCGCTCCATCGCTTGGCGACCCATCATTGCGCTCCTCATCGGGGTGATCCTCCCGCTGTGGCTCTTCGTGCCCGTCCTTCTCTTGATGGGGAATGGGGCGCTACAGGCCTATGGGGCTTTTGCGCTAAGGGCCTTCCCGCTCCCGATGCCTCAGGAGCTGAAGAGCTTTGAGGCCGTGCCGCTCGCCTCGTACGCCGTGGTGCTCGTCGCCTTCTTCATCGGCTACCTGCTCTATCGTCGCCGCTACTATCGGGAGAGTGTACGTCACCGTGACCTCTTCTCGACGATGCAGCTCTATCCGCTCGTTCTCCTTCTCGCTGTGCCCTTCGTGGCTGGCGAATCGGCTGCACTCCTCCAGCTCACCCTGCTACCCATCGCCTTCCTCATCGCGCGAGGGATGGGGATGCTCCCGCAGCGTATGGCACTCGTCCTGCGCTCTATCCTTCTCGTCCTGCTCCTCAGCCAGTATCTCTATGCGCTGGGGTTCTTTGAGCTCTTTCGCCGGGTAGGCTAAGGCGCTCTGTCATTTCTCCTATTCCTCTCCTCTATGCATAACCCTAACAATGTACAGGTAGGGAGCCAAGTGCGCTTCCTCAATACGGTCGGGGGCGGGCGTGTGGCTCGCATTACCGCCGATACAGCTTGGGTCGAAGATGCCGACGGCTTCGAGATCCCCACACCGCTCAAGGACTGCGTCGTCGTCGAAGCGGGCGACACCTTCATCCCTGAGATTCGCCCTCCGAAGATCATTCAGGAGAAGCTCCGTCAGGGGCGCACGGAGCCCGCTGCTCCCGCCCCCAGCGAAGTGCGTCGCCCTGTAGCTCCTGCACCTCGCCCAGCTCGTCCTCTGCGTGCTGGCGAGGATGAGCTGACCGTACAGCTGGCTTTCCTCCCGCAGGATCGTGCTAAGCTCGGGCTAACGAACTACGAAGCCTACCTCGTCAACTACAGCGGCTTCACCCTCTACTACGTCTATCTGAGTGCCGTGGGTACGGGCTATAAGGTGCGCTCTACGGGTACGATCGAGCCTCACGGCGATGCCTTCTTAGAGGAGTTCGCCCCGGCTGATCTCAATGATCTCGAGCAGCTCGCCATCCAGATACTTCCCTTCCACGACGGAGGGATCACGAAGCTGCAGAACCCCCTCTCGGTACGCCTCAAGCTCGACGGGACGAAGTTCTTCAAGCTCCATTCCTTCCGCCCCAACGACTACTTCACCGACGATGCGCTGATGCTCCCTATCGTAGAGCGTGGCGCTGAGCAGGCCCAGCCCGAGGTGGACGCATCTGCTTTGGCCTCTGCCCTGCAGACGAAGAAGGAGGACAAGAAGCCTGCTCTAAAGGCTGCGTCCTCTGCTCCTCGCCGTGATGAGCCCCTCGTCGTCGACCTCCATGCTTCGGAGATCCTCGAGACGACGGCGGGTATGTCGAGCGCAGATATCCATGACTATCAGCGTGACTACTTCCACCGCACGATGCAGGAGCATATACGGGAGCGTGGGCGTAAGATCGTCTTCATCCATGGGAAGGGGGATGGTGTCCTCAGAGCCTCTATCGAGCGTGAGCTGCGACGCAAGTACCCCACGTGCCGCTTCCAGGATGCGTCCTTCCAGGAGTACGGCTACGGCGCTACGCAAGTGACTATCGGCTAAGCGGCGACTATGAAAGAGATCGAACGTAAGTTCCTCGTGACCTCGCTGGCTTTCCTCGCCGAGGCTACCGATGCGCTGCATATTGATCAGGGTTACCTCCACTCGACACGCCCCACGGTGCGCGTACGTCGCCGTGGCGATCAGGGCTTCCTCACGCTGAAGACGCCCTCCGATGCCAAGGGGCTCGTGCGTGATGAGTACGAATATGAGATACCTCTGGCGGATGCCGAGGCCCTTCTCGAGCTGTGCGGAGGGCACCGTCTGAAGAAGACGCGCTACCTCGTCCCCTACCACGGACATACGTGGGAGGTTGACCTCTTCGCTGGTCATCTCGAGGGATTCTGTCTGGCGGAACTGGAGCTGAAGAGCGAAGACGAGACCTTCGACCTACCGCTCTGGGTGGGCAAAGAGGTGACGGGCGACCCCCGCTACTACAATAGTGCGCTGGCTCGAAGCAAACAATAATGGACTTAATTGGGTTAGTTCAGTATAGGACAGGGCGAATGCCCTCCCTCATTTGTCCGATTTAATCACACCCAATAAACAATTACACAGATGAAGTACGAACTCATCCAACTCCCTTACGCTCCCAATGCCCTCGAGCCTGCTATCAGCGCTGAGACCCTCTCTTTCCACCACGGTAAGCACCTCGCTGGCTATGTCAATACGCTGAACGGCCTCATCGAAGGCACGGAATATGCTGAGCTCCCTCTTGAAGAACTCGTTCGCAAGAGCGAAGGCGCTATCTTCAACAACGCAGGTCAGCTCCTGAATCACAACCTCTACTTCACGCAGTTCGGCCCTAACAAGGGTGGCCAGCCTACGGGTAAGCTACTCGATGCTATCGTAGCTAAGTGGGGTAGCTTCGAGGCTTTCCAGCAGGAATTCCTCACGGCTTGCACCACGCTCTTCGGTTCGGGCTGGGCTTGGCTCGCTGCTAAGGCTGACGGCGAACTCGTCATCACGAAGGAGCCTAACGGTAGCAACCCTGTCGTCCAGGGCCTCCGTCCTCTCTTCGGTGTCGACGTATGGGAGCACGCTTACTACCTGAGCTACCAGAACCGTCGTGCTGACCACGTCAAGGATCTCTGGGCTATCGTCGACTGGGACGTCGTAGCCAGCCGCTACTAATCGTAGACGCTTCTTTTAATTCTCGATACTTCGCCCTCCGCTCGCCTCTTTGGGTGAGCGGGGGGCGAAGCCTTTTTATCGCAGGGAGAGGGCGGCAGTGCGGGAGAATTGTCGTAGCTTTGCCCGTGCAACAATTAATAGACACACTATGCAGCTGATCAAGAAGATTATCATCGGGCTCATCATCCTCGTCATCGTCGCAGCGGTCGTCTCGCTCTTCTTCCTTAATGAGGCACAGCGTATGATCGTCGGTATGGCAGCAGGCCTCGGCGTCATCAACCTCCTCGGCGTCCTCTACTTCGTGCAGAAGAATGCCGATGGACGGAGCGAGAAGCCCAAGCACTAAGGGATAGCCCCGACTGACAAAAGACAGGCCCCAGACGGCTCATCGCACCTCCGAGAGAGGTGGGAGAGCCGTCTGGGGCTTTTTCGTGTAGCCCGCATCCCGTGCAGGCTAAGGGAAGGGCGAGCTTAGTCAACGAGGCGCATAGGGGGCTTGACGACTTCGGCAGCGAGCTTACGGCCACGTACTACGATGTAGATAGGCGTGCCGATAGCGGAAAATTCCTTCTTCACATAGCCCATACCGATACCCGTCTTGAGGGTGGGGGACATGGTGCCGGAGGTTACTTCGCCGATGATGTTGCCGTCTGCGTCAGCGATCTCATAGTGTGAGCGGGGTACGCCCTTGTCAGAGAGCTTGAAGGCGACGAGCTTGCGCTTGATACCCTCGGCCTTCTGCTGCTCGAAGAATGCCTTGCTAGGGAAGTTTTTCTCGGGGATGAGCTTCGTGATCCAGCCGAGACCAGCTTCGAGGGGAGAGGTGGTGTCGCAGATGTCGTTGCCGTAGAGGCAGAAGCCTACTTCAAGACGGAGCGTGTCGCGAGCGCCGAGGCCGATGGGGCGGATGCCTTCGGGCTTACCTGCTTCGAAGATAGCGTTCCAGATCTTCTCACCGTACTGGGGATAGAAGTAGATCTCGAAGCCACCAGCACCGGTGTAGCCCGTGTTGGAGAGGATGACCTCAGGGCAGCCAGCGAAGGTGCCGACCTTGAAGGTGTAGTAGGGGATGGTAGAGAGGTCTACATCCGTCAGGCGCTGCAGGACCTGCTGTGCCAGAGGGCCCTGGATGGCGAGCTGGCCGACATTGTCGCAGCTGTTCTCGAGGATAGCGCCAGCGGCGTTGTGCGACTGACACCAAGCCCAGTCCTTCTCGATATTAGCGGCATTGACGACGAGGAGGTACTTCTCATCTTCATAGTGGTAGACGAGGAGGTCGTCGACGATACCCCCCTGTTCGTTGGGGAAGCAGGTGTACTGGATGTCACCGACCTTGAGCTTAGAGGCGTCGTTGGTGGTGATATCTTGGATGAACTGGAGGGCATTGGGGCCCTTGACCCAGAATTCCCCCATGTGTGAGACGTCGAATACGCCGACACCCTTGACGACGGTCATGTGCTCCTCGATGATCCCCGTAGGATACTCGATGGGCATATCATAGCCTGCGAACTCGTGCATCTTGGCACCTAAGGCCTTGTGGATCTCGGTGAATGGAGTTGTCTTCATGTTGGTTGCTTTAATGTAGTTTGTGAGCTGTACTTGCACATCAAAGGTAAGGAGTTCTACGGAACTAACCTATATAGCTTGACATCCTAAAATATTATAGAAAAGGAGCACCTTTCAGCCCACTTCGGTGGGTGTCGAAGCGCTGTCTGTCGTGCCCTCTGCAGGTGGTCTCTTTGTGTCTCTTGCGGAGGGCAAACTGCCGTGTTGTATAGACCCTTTTACTCTTCCTCCGTGAGGGGGTGGTGTGAACCTATATTGGTCGGCGGGCTGACTTATATGGGTCGATGGTATGTACCTATATTGGTCACGACGCGCACCTATATAGGTCAGCCCGCCGACCAATATAGGTTGCTCCTCTTGTCTGAACTAAGGACTACTATATGGCTTTTGTAGTAGTCTCAAAATATAGCCCTCTCATTCTCCTCAAGCTTCATCAAATATCAATACATTGTCCCCAGCTATAAGCCACATGTCAAGTGGTTATAGCTGGGGACGCTACATTGTTTATGGATTTGAGATATACCGAGAGCATTATGCTCTTGGTGAGGAGTTAAATGACTCGTCTTAGTTTAAGCCTTCTTTCAAAAGGGGACTTAGGTTGGTATGTTAGCTCCAGATAATTTCCAGTGTAGCTGGAGACGAACCAAAGGGTGTCTTCTTCTCGCTCGAGAGGACTGATGACTTGTATCGTGTTGTTAGTTATTATTGTTGGATAAGGTCCGGAAGATAGTACATCTTCTCGATCAGAAAGTACAACACGCATACTACCATCGTGAGAGAAGTATACTTGAGCGTCACATTCCTTATTTGAAGCATGTATTTGAATCCCAGACCATGCCGAACTAGATAGTGCAGCTTTACTTATGCTCATATTGATATCTGCTTTTTTGCAGGCAAAGCAGATGAGGGTGATAGCCATAATCAGTATTCCGCGAATTATGATTGTGGAGCGACTGTCAGGAGCCTGGCTGATTGACATGGGGGACATAACTTTAATATTAGAGTTTCTTTCCTGTGAAGATACTAACAATCTCATAAATACCCAACTGAATTCCAATTTGTCGGAGGCGTACAAGCGTGTGTCTACCGAGGGTATAGCGTGAAGCAATAAGGTGGGTAAAGGTGAAGCAGTAGTTGTTCGCTCTCATTCCAGTAGTAGTTTCGGGTGCAACCCAATAGTGGTTTGCACCCGAAACCAATAGTTGTTTGACCCCCATACCAATAGTCGTCCGAGCACAGACCAATAGTGGTTCGCTTATTAGGGTGCGGTGGCTCGCCCACGAGATGCCCTCTCGAAGAGGTGCGGTGGGGCATTTCTCCCTCCTCCGTGAGGGGCGAGACTGAGCCCTCTCGGCTTGGGGGTATTAGTCGTTGTAGTAAGGGGAATTGCCCCGAAGTAAAAGCGCCTTCTTAGGGGCTATCTCTTCGCTGTGTGCCGCAGGGGGCAAATGCGACCAGTACTGGTCAGCGATCGGACCAGTACTGGTCACCCCTGGTAAGCAGTACTGGTCGCGACGTGAAGTAGTACTGGTCACTTCACCGACCAGTACTGGTCGAAAAATCGACCTTGTAGAGGGCTGTCGCACAGACTCTTGTGAGGGCCTTATTGTATATGGTAGATTATTCGTTCCTTTACATAGCATAAGTACTTCAGTACTTCACGCGGGAGGACGCGTCCTCTCTATCAACTGAATCCACACGCTGCCCACACTCCACGTGGGAAAGAGAATTAAGCAAAGAGAAGATAAGCCTATGAGACACATCCTACTTATCCTCCTCGTCCTTGCCTTTGGAGGAGTCCTCAGAGCCCAAAGCCCCGATGAGGCGTGGCTGGAGGGGACCCTCGTCAGCAAGACGGACAAGACACCTCTGGTGAATGCCTTCGTCGTACTGCGTACCGCCGACGGAGCGGACACGCCCTTTAGTGCGCTCACCGATGAAAAGGGGTACTTCCTCCTCAAGGCCCCGATGGGCAAGTACCGCCTCGCTGCCACCTTCGTCCAGCAGACCATCATCCTTCGCCCTTCGCTGGAGCTTCCTGCGGGGCGGCTCCAGCTGGGTACGCTTCCCGTAGAGCTGACCCGCGAGCTGGAGGCGGTCGTCGTAGAGGGGAAGACTCCCCTTGTACGCTACGAAGGCTCGACACTCATCTTCGGAGAAGCTGCCTTCGCCAAAGCCCGTGGTGGTAGTGTGCTGGATGGGCTGACGCTCATCCCTGGCCTGCAGATAGAGGGCGCCAATAAGCTCAAGCTCTACGGCCTCTCCACGCTGGCGGTCTACATCGATGGTCGTCCGCAGCGTATGTCACAGGACGAAGTCATCGCCCTCCTGCAGGGGATGTCTGTGAGTGAAATCGCTCAGGTCGAGCTCATCCGTGAGCCAGGGGTCGAGTACAGTGGTGTGACGACACCGATCCTGAACATCAAGCGCAAGACACGAGCCGACGAGGGCATCAAGGGCTTCACCAGCCTTGTCGGTACTTACAATCATCTCTTCTCCGAGCAGCTCTCCACTCGGGTCAATCTCAACTATGGTCGCAGTCGCTCCTACGTCTCCTACACGCTGGGGAATAAGCGCTATCGTGAGACCACGACTCTCTCCTCGGGAGTCGTCGATGACCTGCGTGTCGATCCCAGAGTCTCCCATCAGGTCGGTCTGGGTACGGACCTCACGCTGGGCAAGGGGCATTCCCTCGGGGCGCAATTCCTCGGGAACTATGCCGACGAGCGTCTCCGCTTCTCGCAGGGTATGAGCAATCGCATAAAGTGGTCGAATCTCTACGCCACGCTATTCCATACCTTCCGCGCCAGTCGCTGGAGCCTACAGACGACCGCCGAGGGCTCACGTGGGAGCTCCGACCTGCGCCGAGATCAGGGAGCTATGGATGTAGCGACCAAGGATGACAACCGCTTCGCGCGTATCGCCCTGGACTTCGCGCATCGCCTCTCGAGCATCTTCACACTCTACGCTGGTGCCGAGGTCAGCCGTGTAGCGGTAGACTCTCGCCTCACCAGTAGAGCGGACGAGCTGACGCTAAGAGAATGGAATATCGAGGGCTATACGAAGCTGGGCTTCCGTCTGTCGAAGGTCTCTGGCTTTGTGGGGCTACGCATCGCAGGCGAAGATCGCAAGGGGAGCTTGGGAGGCGGTTTGGGAGACTTCTTCCGCTCGGGCACTGAGCTGCTCACCTCTGCCTCCCTCCGCTACGCACCCGCTCGCGACCATGAGCTCTCCCTGACCCACTCCTCCAGCTATACGCGCCCGAGCTACCGTGACCTCCTCGGATATACCAGCGTAGCCTCGGCAGCCTTCCTGCGCAAGGGGAATTCCGAGCTGCGGACATCATATCGCAGGGGTCTCAGCCTGAACTATACCTATATGCGGGCGGCGCAGCTGGAGCTCAGCTACACCGATACCGAGGATCCCATCGTAGAGGCTATACCTCCGATGTATGGGGGTGGAATCACCCTGCGTCGGTACAACCTCGACTATAGCCGTACGCTACGTGCGCTCCTGGTCCTGCCCCTCCCGCTGGTTAGCCAGAAGAAGTTCAGCTGGCTGGCGCTCACCATCCTCGCAGCCCAGCGCCAGTGGGATGCGGGGCACATCGAGATGACGGACTACAGCGCCGCGCTCAATACCCAGTTCGTCCAGCACCGCCATAGCTTCAGCCTCCCCTCAGATTGGACCGTCGACCTCGGTGTGACCTATTATAGTGGAGTGCTCTATGAGCTCTATCGCATCCAGCGCCAGTGGTGGGTCGATGCTTCGGTGAGTAAGCGTATGGGCAACCTACGTGCTACGCTCTCCGCCCGTGATCCCTTCAATACGAATATCGCGCGCGGGAGCTATAATCCGGTGGTCAACGGCCTGGCCTTCGAGCGTAATTGGCACAGCCCACGCCTGGAGCTTACCATCTCCTACAGCTGGGGGAAGAAGAGCGTCAAGGCGCAGGATACGCGTGCGCGGTATGATGATCTGAAGCGCCTCACTACGGGGGCAAGCGAAGGGATGAATACCCCCGCTCAGTGAGCCTATTAGCCGTATAAATACCGCCCTTACACTCCATCTAAATAGAGCCGAGGGGATCGCGAAGCCTGCTCGCTATCCCCTCGCTCGCTATCGCGAAGTCCCCCCGCATATCGTGAGGCGGCGCAGGAGATTAAGGAGATTGAGTGGAGCCTCAATAACCGCCCGAGAAAGAAGTTAGGTTACCACACGCCACACGAGGTTTTCTACCTGACTTTGCAACTTGGTTGCAGTTTTTATTCCGTATTTTTGCAGCGGATTAAATGATTGGTTATGGAAAAAGAACAAAAGATCAAAGTGATACGCATCATTGCGAGCATCGTTTTGCTAATGGCGACATATATTCTGGCTATTCCGGAAGAGATCCACATCGGATTATGTGCCATCGCCTATGTCATAATCGGTGCGGACATCGTTTATGCCGCCTTGCGTAATTTGTGCAAAGGGCAGTTTTTGGGTGAGAGTTTCCTTATGACTATTGCGACCGTCGGAGCATTTGTCATCGGTGAATACCCCGAAGCAGTGGCAGTGATGATGTTCTATCAGATTGGGGAACTTTTCTCCGATATAGCGGTGGAACGAAGCCGGGATTCGATTGCGGCATTGATGGATATCCGTCCGGATTATGCCAATATAGAGAAAGAGGGGAGTCTAACACGGGTGTCTCCATCGGATGTCCCGGTCGGTAGTATCATCGTAGTGAAACCGGGAGAGAAAATACCATTGGACGGGAAGATAATCTCCGGAAGTACGACTCTCGACACGGCGGCGTTGACAGGTGAAAGCCTTCCGCGTGAGGTTTCCGAAGGCGATACCGTTATCAGCGGCAGCCTGAATCTCACGGGTGTTCTGCATATCCGTACGTCGGCGACATTTGGAGAATCGACTGTTGCGAAAATCCTCGATTTGGTAGAAAATGCGGATACAGGCAAGGCGAAGAGTGAAAAGTTCATAACCCGTTTCGCACGCTATTATACCCCTGCTGTCGTAGCTGTGGCTGCATTGCTCGCCTTGGTTCCTCCGCTGATTGTGGGCGGCGAATGGCTTGTCTGGTTAAACCGCTCTCTGATTTTCCTGGTGATTTCCTGCCCCTGCGCACTGGTCGTGTCTGTCCCGCTGACGTTCTTTGGCGGAATAGGTGGAGCATCAAGAAAGGGTATTCTCGTAAAAAGCTCCAACTACCTGGAAATGATGGCGCATATAAAAACAGTCGTGTTCGACAAGACCGGGACTCTGACAGAAGGCAATTTCTCGGTCACTGCCGTATATTCCCAAATGATGTCGGAGCATGAGCTTATAGAATTGGCTGCATTGGCGGAAAGTTTTTCTGACCATCCCTTGTCGGCATCGATACGGGATGCCTACAATTTGCCATTGGACAAAACAAGAGTGACCGGTTATGAGAATATTGCAGGCGAAGGAATCGTGGCAACCATCGACCATCGCAAGGTTTATGCCGGAAACGAAAAACTTATGTCGCGTGCCGGTGTGCCCCCCCAGTCATGTGAAAAGATAGGTACCATTGTCCATATCGCCGTAGACAGCGCTTATATGGGACATATCGTCGTTTCCGATAGCCTAAAGCCACAATCCGCCGAGACCATCGCAAGGCTGAAAGCCTCTGGAGTTGGGAAAACAATCATGCTTACGGGCGACCGCAGTGATGTGGCTAAAGATATTGCCGGAAAAGTGAACATAGATGAGTTCCATGCCGAGCTGCTGCCTATAGACAAGGTGAGATTTGTCGAAGCACTGCGCAAAGAACATACTCGGTCTCCCATCGCTTTTGTCGGCGACGGCATCAACGATGCTCCGGTCATCAAACTTGCTGACATAGGCATTGCCATGGGGGCTGTCGGCAGTGACGCCGCTATTGAAGCGGCCGACATCGTATTGATGAATGATAATCCCATGAATATCGTCGAAGGGATGATGATAGCGCGCAAGACGTTAAGCATAGTGAAACAGAACATCGTATTCGCCATCGGCATCAAACTTCTGATGTTGCTGTTGGGAGCGTTGGGCGTTGTCAACATGTGGGCTGCCGTGTTTGCCGATGTAGGTGTCACCATACTTGCTATACTCAATGCGTTAAGGAGCATGCGTGTCAGCAATGTGCTCCCTCATATTGGACGATCGACCTCGGTGTGACCTATTATATATATTATATATAGTGGAGTGCTCTATGAGCTCTATCGCATCCAGCGCCAGTGGTGGGTCGATGCTTCGGTGAGCAAGCGTATGGGCAACCTACGCGCTACGCTCTCCGCCCGCGACCCCTTCAATACGAATATCGCCCTTACACTCCATCTAAATAGAGCCGAGGGGATAGCGAGCAGGCTTCGCTATCCCCTCGCTCGCTATCCCGAAGTCCCCCCGCATATCGTGAGGCGGCGCTTTTGCATGCATAGAGTAGTCGTGGCTCGGGGGCTTTGCGCACTGAGGGCGTGACAGCACGATATGTGCATTTTGTCTTAGCTTTGTAGTACCTATTAATATGTAGGGGCGCAGCCTTTCTCCCGAGAGCACCGCACCCCCATCCCAATGATGTGACCGATATGAATAGAATCATCAGCCGCCTTACCGCCCTGTCGGCAGCAGCCCTTCTGATGCTGCCCAGCTGCCTTGGTAAGGGAAAGAACACCCCCGAATTCCCATCAATTAAGCCCCTCTCCACCCTCACGGGTAAGGTAGAGAAGCGCGTCATCACCCGCCTCTCTGCAGCGGGCACCGAAGAGGAGCGCACCGAAGAGGTCTACCGCCGTACGGGTGGCCTTCTGACGAAGGTCGTCTATGGCATCCCCGCTTCGGGGGGCAGTCTGCAGCCCATCGAGACGACGACGAATACCTACGACGAGCAGGGCTACCGCGTCAGCGAAGTCGTCGAGAAGCTCACCGCCACCGGCACGAAGGAGCGCACCGAGACGAAGTACACCTACCGCCCCTTCTCCCCGCAGGCCAGCTACGTCAGCAACTACAAGGAATATGACTCCCAAGGTCGTCTCGTCGCCGACGTGACGCATGAGCTCGAGGGCTCGCGCCTGAGCCGTGTCGTCCGCACCGTCTACGACTATTCCGCTGGAGGGGCTAATCCCAAGGAGACCGTCCTGCGCACGAACTACACCTATATGGACCCCATCATCGAGTCCCGCACCTTCACCCTCGTCACCGACCCCAAGGCTGTCGGCGGTACGGGCGCGCTCTACCACGAGCAGGCGCGTATGCGTGTGGACTACTACGGGCGTAAGCTCTTCGAAGAGATCCACACCTTCGACACCTCGGTGGGCGTAGCTAAGCAGGATCTCAAGAAGCCCAATGGCGCTACCGTCTCGACCTACACCTATGGCGATACGGGCGACATCGTCCGCGAGCTTCGCGAGACCCACGGCCCCCGTACGCAGGCTGAGTATGATGCCGACAAGGAGCATAAGCTCCCTCTGCTCAAGCTCATCGACCGCTACTACTACGAGGTGAAGTATACCCAGACCAATACCGAGGGCTTCCCCACGAAGATGGAGGTCACCGTCGAGAAGGGGGTCGCTAAGACGAAGACCACCTACACGGCGAATATCAGCTACACGTACTTCGCTGATCCCGCGCCTAAGAACTAATCCCCCTTCCCTCCGCCTAACCCGATCAAATAAGTATATCCCTACGTGCGAATAGATATCCTCACCGTCGTGCCCGAGCTCCTCGAGAGCCCGCTCCAGCACTCCATCGTCGGCCGTGCCCAGCAGCAGGGCTTCCTCGAGCTACATGTCCACAATATCCGTGACTACGCTACGAATAAGTGGCGCCGTGTCGATGACTATCCCTTCGGGGGGGAGGCAGGGATGATCCTGCAGATCGAGCCGATCGACCGCGCTATCGCCGACCTCAAGAGTCAGCGCCACTACGATGAGGTGATCTTTACTTCGCCCGATGGGGAGACCTTTGATCAGGGTATAGCTAACCAGATGAGCCTGCAGGAGAACCTCATCATCCTCTGCGGCCACTACAAGGGCATAGACCAGCGCATCCGTGAGCACCTCATCACGCGTGAGATCTCCGTCGGAGACTACGTCCTCACGGGCGGTGAGCTACCTGCTGCTATTATGGTAGATGCCGTGGTGCGCCTACTGCCTGGCGTCATCGGTGACGCAGAGAGTGCGCTCTCTGATACCTTCCAGGACGACCTCCTCGCGCCACCTATCTACACCCGCCCCGCCGACTACAAGGGGTGGAAGGTGCCCGACGTGCTCCTCAGTGGTCACGCTGCCCGTATCGAAGCGTGGAAGATGGAGTGCGCCCTCGAGCGTACGAAGCGCCTGAGACCCGACCTCTACAAGAAGCACTTGGGGCACGAGAAATAGCGAATTAATTCCTAAATTTGCCCTTAGGATGGGTCACTACGGAGGGACCTCGGGCAGGAAGCCCGCGGCCACACCGTCTCGTGTGCCCGTCGCTTCGCTTTAGATAAGTCACTAATAACACACTATAATCGAAGAATCATGGCTTTGAAGTTTATCACAGCTGACGAAGCAGCCGCACTCGTAAAGGACGGCGACAACATTGGTTTCAGCGGCTTTACCCCCGCAGGTTGCCCCAAGGTCGTACCTGGAGCTATCGCTAAGCGCGCCGAAGAAGAGCACGCTGCAGGCCGCCCATTCAAGGTGGGTATGTTCACTGGTGCCAGCACGGGCGACCGTCTTGACGGCGCACTGGCTCGCGCAGGCGCAGTTAAGTTCCGCACGCCCTACCAGTCGAACAAGGATATGCGCAACGGCATCAACGCCGGTGAGCACCCCTACTTCGATATGCACCTCTCGATGCTCGCTCAGGAGCTCCGCTATGGCTTCCTTGGCAAGATCGATGTCGCTATCGTCGAAGCTGCTGACGTCACCGAAGACGGTGAGATCGTACCCACCTCTGGTGTCGGTATCCTGCCCACGATCTGCCGCCTGGCGGACAAGATCATCGTCGAGCTGAATGACAAGCACCCCAAGGAAATCCGCGGTATCCATGACATCGCTGAGCCTCTCGATCCTCCTCATCGCCGTGATATGCCCGTGTATAGCCCCAGCGATCGCGTAGGTCAGCCTTTCGTGAAAGTCGACCCTGCTAAGATCGTCGGTGTCGTCCGTACGAGTGAGCCCAACGATGACGGTGCCTTCGCTCCCCTCGACGATGTCACGAAGGCTATCGGCGACAACGTGGCTAAGTTCCTCGTCTCTGAGATGGAGGCTGGCCGCCTGCCTAAGGAATTCCTCCCCCTGCAGAGTGGTGTAGGTAACGTGGCTAACGCCGTCCTCGGCGCTCTCGGTGACAACAAGCAGATCCCTGCCTTCGAGGTCTACACCGAAGTCATCCAGGACGCTGTCATCGAGCTGATGAAGAAGGGTCGCGTGAAGTTCGCCAGCGGCTGCTCGCTCTCTGTGACGCGCCCTGTCATCCAGGAGATCTACGGCAACCTCGACTTCTTCAAGGACAAGCTCCTGCTGCGTCCCCAGGAATACTCTAACAATCCTGAGATCGTCCGCCGTCTCGGTGTCATCACCATCAATACGGCTCTCGAAGCTGATATCTTCGGTAACATCAACTCGACGCACGTCAACGGTACGCGCATGATGAATGGTCTCGGTGGCTCTGGCGACTTCGCTCGCAATGGCTATCTCTCGATCTTCACCACGCCTTCTACCGCTAAGGATGGCAAGATCTCGGCCTTCGTGCCTATGGTCTCGCACCTCGACCACAGCGAGCACTCTGTGAAGATCATCATCACCGAGTACGGTATCGCTGACCTCCGTGGCAAGAGCCCCCGCCAGCGTGCTGAGGAGATCATCGAGAAGTGCGTACACCCCGACTACAAGCAGCTGCTGCGTGACTACCTCAACCTCGGTGTGAAGGGTCAGACGCCTCAGTGCCTCGATGCTTGCTTCGCGTTCCATCAGGAGATCGCAGCCTCGGGTGATATGCGCAACGTCGACTGGTCTAAGTACAAGAAGAACTAAGCCCACCCGCATAGCTCTAAGCTAAAAGCGCCGCCGCCCCGGTGCTCCTCTTGACGGAGGAGTGCCGGGGCGGCGGTCGTTTTGTCTGTATGTAGAGGGTGGGGTAGCGGGCGGTGCTACGGACGCTTAGTCGCGGATGAGCGGCATCGTCGAGCAGCGCAGGAGGCCACCCATCTTTGAGATCTCCTGATAGGGCACCTCTTCGACAGTCATGTCCCAGGCCTCACGCAGGTGGGCATTGAGTCGGGTGAAGTGGCGATCACTGATGAGGGCATCGGGTGAGAGGGAGACGACGTTCGTACTCATGTAGTAGGCTTCTTCGGGGGTGACGCCGAAGAGGTTGTCATGACCGAAGATCTCCTCGACGAGGGCGACGTCGCGCTCGTTGAGGAAGCCCTCACGATAGATGAGTGCGCGGCCACGGCTCACGGGCTGGAAGGCGCAGTCGAGGTGGAGGACGGACTTAACAGGCTCGCGGTCGTGCTTGCGTAGCTCGATGGGCACGACGCGCTTGTGGGGGAAGCGCTCGCGGAAGAAGTCAATAGCGTAGCGGTTCGTGCGGGCGGTCTTGAAGCTGGAGTAGTCATCGCCGAAGTACGCCCCGACGAAGAGAATGTCGTCATAGAGGAGCACGTCGCCACCCTCGGTGTGGACGGCCTCGGGGAGGGACTCGATGTGTGCGGGATCGATGAGGGGGAAGATCGAGCTGGCGAAGGCTTCGGTCTCCCGCTCGCGGTCGGGTATGAGATTGGAGATGAAGAGGGTGTCGTCGATGGTAAAGGCTACATCACGGGCGAAGACCTGATTGTAGTCGGTGAGTGGGGCGGGGCGCAGCGTTCGGACGCCGTAGCGATCGAGGACGTCGAGGACGCACTGCATCTCGTGCCGCACATCAGCCTCACTGGGGAAGATCCCTCGGCTTACGGCTTCGTAGCTCTTGGCATCATAGGTCTCTTGGAGGGTGGGGATGGGGCCCAGACTGTCGGGGAGCCCGAGGACGACGGCTCGGAGGCGAGCCGTCTCGTTGGTGACATGGGGGATGATCCGTTCCATAGGTATTTGTTTGATAGTCGGGGAGGCTGGGTGTCAGCTTCCCCTCGTTGTTACAAATATAACGATTATAGGTTGGACTACCGCGCCCTGTGTGTGGGGCTTCGCTTCTGCCCAAGAATGCTTTGCTATCCTTATAGTCTACTTCCTTTTTGTCCCCGGTGTAGTGCGCTCTCTATGAGGGGGGGTAGGGGGCGTGTTGTGGGGGAGTATTTCGACCAGTACTGGTCGGTGAGCGGAGCAGTACTGGTTGGTGTCAGTTACCACTACTGGTCGGCGTCGTGACCAGTAGTGGTCCGCTCGCGAACCAGTACTGATTCATTTTCCCCTCCCTGTGGAGTGGAGTAGTAGCTCTGTAAAGGAGATTTTATATGTGAGTGTGGTGGTGGGGCTACGTCACGTAGATTAGTGCAGGCCGAGAGGGAGCGGGATGCGCTCTCGCTCCCTTGGTGTGTGGTGAGTGTTAGTTACTTGAGGGCTTTGGTCTCGGGGGGGGGGATTGTTGGCTGTGCACAACGAATTTATTTGTCTCGGTATTATGATTTATTGTTTTTTACTATCTTTGTGGCAAATTTTGCAGGATGCTTTCTCAGCCATGTATGCTGTATCAAGTCTCTGCCCTACTGGCAAGTGGTCTACTCTATAGGCTTGCCGAGTGTAGATGAGAAGGCTCCGAACACCAAATTTTAGCTCAACTAAATCAGATTATATGAACGTAAACAAACTCCCCTACGAAGCCCCTGTGGCTGATCCTTTCAAGCTCTCTGCAGCTCCTATGGATATCTGTGTCCAGTTCTCTGGTGATGCAGACTTTGATGACTTCGAAGAAGGCGAAGCTCTCTAGTAAGGCGCCTCTCTTCATTGTGCTTTTGAATTAAAACCCTCTTAACCCAGACTAAATGAAGCTTAATCTACTCACTGTTACTTCTCTTCTCTGTGGTCTCTTCCTTCTCGGCTCTTGCGCCAAGGACGAACCCCAGTCAAGCAAGATCAATACGGAGGCAGTCGATAATGGCCCCCGTGTCAATGTACCTCTCCAGCTCGATGCTGAGGTGAGCGAATTCAACGACTCACAGACGCCTAAGAGCGCCCGTGCCTTCAATAGCCCCCAGAGCCCTGTCACGGTAAAGGACGGTACTAAGGGTGAGCTCGATGATGACCTCAACCCAACGGCCACGAATCAGAAGGTCCTCTCGGCTCTGCGTGCCAACTTCGTCGCAGCTAACCCTACGATCGATGTTATCCTGCACTTCGAGTGTGGCTCGCTCATCGAGAACGTTCCCTCTACGATGACCTACGAAGAGCCTCTTGGTCGCTATCGTCACAGAGCAGAGGTCGCTCTATCTCAGGCTATGGCTAATGCTCTGAGCTCCTCTAACGGTACGGTCACGATCTATACCGGTGGTACGGGCTACGATGCTACGACGGAGAGCTTCAAGGTCGCTCCTGTGATGGAGGAGATCAGCCTCTCTTCGGCTGCCTCTACTCCTGTCAACCTGCCTATCCTTTACGCTTCCACGCCTATCTCGGTGAAGACTGCTGGTGGAAAGCTCATCCCAGTCTCTGCTACTGCCAGCCAGCTGAAGCCTCAGGGTTCGCTCCTGCTCGTTACCTTCCGTAATAATATGGATCAGGATGTTACCTTCGATGGTATCACCGCTGTTACGAACAACTACTTCGGTCCCAACAACGAGTCGAAGCCTGCACTCCTCAAGCTCAAGGGCTCGAAGAACGCTGCTACGGAGCTGACTACGGAAGCTGCCAAGTACACCAGTGAGTACAGCACGGCTGCGGGTAATAGGGCTAAGGCTTACACCTACTTCTATAAGGACTTCGCTTCGGCTGGCTTTACCGTCGCTCGTGGTGGTGCTCGCTCTGATAAGGCTGTGGTCTTCTGGGGGTATAAGGGGGATGCTCTCCCCGTAGCTCCAGCATCGGCTAATAGACTCGATGACAACGGTCTCCTCCTCCATGCTGCTACGGGTCTGATCCATATCTACGCTCAGAATGCTCAGGCTGGTGGTCAGGTCATCGCTCGTCCTAACTATAGCGTCGCACCTATCGGTGGTGCTAACTTCGCTCCTGCCGATGGTAAGGCTTACACGCTGAACTGCGAATTCTACACGCAGCCTCGTCAGGCTCTCGGCTATCTCGATAAGGGGTATCTCTATAAGGATGGCACGTGGAAGCACTATGATATCAATGGTCCTACAAATAACCCCACTGTATATAATGGTATGACCGATGTACCTCTGGCATCCTCTGCAGAGGCCGCTGAGGTACTCAATGGCAATGTGACGACCTCTAAGGGTAAGATGTATGTGATGGATAAGGCTTGGCTCAATCTGACCAGCCTCCTCAATCCTATTGAGTTTAGCGAATATGCAAGTAGCTCTCGCTTCAAGAACTTCAGCGATGCGTTTGATAAGGGTACTTCGGGTGTCGACTATCGTGCCCATGTCTACAAGGAAGTCCTTCCCTACAAGGCTACGAATGACGATACGTCAGACTTCTCGAACGCTGAATTCATCGGTGCTGACTATGTCCAGAAGGATCAGCCTAAACAAGAGGGTAAGATTGGCCAGGCTTATCGTCAGCTCTACATCGCTCCTCGCAATGCTACTACCGGTGCTCAGCCCCGTAGCAAGTACCAGACGGTCATGCGCTACCTCACCCGCGCTATCAAGGGTGGTGATGGTAACATCTACGTAGGTCCTCTCGTCATGGAGTCTATCTATCTCGGTAAGTACTTCTATGGCAATGTGATGACGACACCTCTGCTCGTGACACGTGGTGCAGCCCGTCCCTTCACCTACATCCAGGAGGGGGGTGGTTTCTTCGCCAACGCTGAGGCTACGCGTGACCTCGTCACTCGTGTACTGCTCAATGCCAAGACGATGAACAATATCTCGGAGTCTCTGGTCCTGCAGCCCTATGCCACTGTGGTTAGTCACGCTACGAACCAGGGTATCCAGCTCCTCCACTGGGGGGCAATCGATGGTGAGTGGGAAAAAGCTGTGATGAACCTCGGTAACAATCGCCAGGCTGTCGTAGACTACGGTAACAATGTCTTCAACAACGTCACCAGACTCTCTCGCGTCAACCGCTTCTACAGCTACAATGGCTACGACGGTGGTATCCTCGCTCTCTGGCGTAATCCGGCTATTGCTAATGACGACAAGCGTGGCGTCTTCCGCAACTTTACCTACCAGCCTCTGCGTGCTTACTCTACGACGTACCAGGGTAACAAGGGTTATTAGTCCTAGTAGGGTCTGTAAGCCCTCTCAAATAATACCCCTTATATATAAGGTATAAGATCTCAGTCCCCGCACCCTTCCTTAGGGTGTGGGGACTGATGCATATGAGTAGATAGGTAAAATACTTAACTTTGTGTGAGGGGATTCCCCCTCCCAACGTATTGATCATAGAACGATAAGCTATGAGTAAGCATCCCTTCCACGGGATGGGTGTGGCGCTGGTCACACCCTTCACCGAATCGCAAGAGGTCGACTACAAGAGTCTGGAGCGCCTCCTCGAACATCTGCTCCGTGATGGGGCTACAGACTTCATCGTCATCCACGGGACGACGGGTGAGTCGCCCTGCCTCACGCGTCAGGAGCGTCAGCGAGTCACCGACCATGTCGTCGAGCAGGTCGCAGGACGCTGCCCGCTGATGATAGGCCTTGGGGGTAACAATACCCGCGAGACGGCAGAGCGCCTTCGTGAGCTTGATCCCCGCGGTCTCTCGGGTGTCCTCTCGGTAGTGCCCTATTACAACAAGCCTTCGCAGGAGGGGATGTACCGCCACTTCGCACACTTGGCAGAGGCGAGCCCGCTGCCGCTGGTGCTCTACAACGTGCCTGGGCGTGTCGGGGTGAATATGGCACCCGACACTGTCGTGCGCTTGGCGCGTGACTTCGATAATATCATCGGGATCAAGGAGGCGTCGGGCTACCCCCAGCAGGCGGCACAGATCACCGCGTGCGAGCTGCCCGAGGACTTCGTCGTCCTCTCGGGCGATGATGCGCTCACCGTGCCCTTCATCCAGAATGGAGCCGTGGGCGTCATCTCCGTCGTGGGCAACGCCTATCCCCGTCTCTTCTCCCACCTGACGCACCTGGCTATGGAGGGGCGTATTAATGAGGCGGACATGATCCAGACGGAGATGCGCGCCATCAATACCCAGCTCTTCCAGGAGGGCAATCCTGTCGGGATCAAGGCCTTGCTCTATCTCATGCGTCTCATCGACAGCAATAGCCTGCGCCTACCCTTGGTCGCTGCGAGCCCCGAGCTCTCCGAGCGCCTCGATGCTACGCGTAAGGCCCTCGACATCTACGCCTCCCACCTCTTTGCCTAAGTGAGCCCGACGACAGAGATCAGCGACAGCTATTGGACGCTCGCTGAGCCGAGCGAAGGTGAGTACTCAGAGAAGAGAAGTAAGTTCCTCGCCTACGCCTATCCCGTGACGACCGAGGAGGAGGCGCTGGAGCGTGTGCGCGAAGTGCGTGCCCGCTACTATGATGCCCGCCATGTGTGCTGGGCTTACCGTCTGGGTTCTACAGGTGAGCCTTATCGTGCGAATGATGATGGGGAGCCCTCGGGAACGGCTGGCAAGCCCATTCATGGTATCCTCGTCTCGCTGGGGCTGACGGAAGTCATTGTCCTCGTCGTGCGCTATTTCGGTGGCGTGAAGCTTGGTACGAGTGGTCTCATCGAGGCATATCGCGAAGCAGCCCTGGCGGCTCTCACCGAAGCGCCCCGCCGTGAATGTATCCTCACCGAGCGCATTCGCCTGACCTTCAGCTATGAGCTGATAGGCCCCGTGATGCGCATCGTCAAGGAGAGCGAAGCCCGCGTCGTCGTGCAGGACTTCAGAGAGTCCTGCTTCCTTGAGCTCGAGCAGCGCCAGGGGTGTGCCGCTGAGCTACGCTCCCGTCTGGAGCAACTTTACGGAGTGACCCTTCTCCCCGAAGCCCCCGACTCCACCCATTCCGAAGAATAGTATCCTATCATATAGATGGAAGAGAATATACCTACTCCTGAGCCGGAGGCGATAGGCCAACTCACGGACGATGTCGCAGAGCTCAAGGCAAAGTCTGTCTCAGGCTTCGGCTGGTCAACAATCCAGCAGATCGTCGGGCGTGTGACCACCTTCGTGGTGAACCTCGCTCTGGCGCGCCTTCTCGTGCCGGAGGACTTCGGTACGCTCGCCGTACTGGGGATCTTCCTCGCTATCTCCGCCCAGCTTGCCGATATTGGCTTCGGGAGCTCGCTGACGCGCTCGGAGCGTGTCGATGATGCTGACCTCTCGACGATCTTCTACTACAATATCGGGATGAGTAGCCTGCTTTACCTCATTCTCTTCATCGCAGCACCATGGATTGCGGACTACTTCCACAATCCTATACTGGTCTCCGTCCTGCGTGTGATCTCGCTGAGCGTGGTCATCAACTCGCTGTGCAGTATTCAGGGAATTTTGATCTGGCGTCAGATGGAGTTCCGCAAGGACATGCTTATTCAGCTCGCTACGGGCGTGCTGTCTGGGCTGACGGGTATCGTGATGGCTTACTTCGGCTATGGCTACTGGGCACTGGTGGGTATGGGACTTGCCAATTCGATCGTGCGCCTCATCGGCTACTGGTGCTCGTCCCCTTGGCGGCCTAAGCTGATCTTCAGCATGGAGAAGCTCAAGCTTCACTTCGGCTACGGATCGCGTATGGTCGGCGCTGGGATGATCACCACGCTGTACAACAACCTGATGACGATCCTCATCGGGCGCTACTTTTCGCTCTCTACCCTCGGGCTCTATGGCAATGCTAACGCCCTATATATCGTCCCTGTCTCGGTCATCGCTGACCCCATCAATAAGGTGACTTTCCCCGTCTTCGTGCGCTTCCAGAATGATAAGGAGCGCCTTCGTGCGGGCTATCGCCGTGTGATGCGCCTCCTATTCCAGCTCTCTTGCCCGCTGATGATGGCGCTGGTTGTACTGGCTAATCCTCTCTATCATTTCCTCTATGGGGATAAGTGGATGGCGGCTGCACCTTACTTCCAGATCCTCTGTATCTGTGGGATCCTCTTCCCCATCAACTCCTATAATATCAATCTCCTTGAGGCCAAGGGCCGCAGTGATCTGCACCTCCGTCTGGAGATTATCCGGCGTATCATCGGGGTCGCTGCAGCCTTCATCGGCTTGCAGTTCGGTATCTACGGGCTACTGTGGAGTACGGCGATCACGCAGGTGATCTTCCTCTTCATCAATAGCCATTACTCGGGGCAATTCATTGACTATCCCCTTGGCCAGCAGCTGGGTGAACTCTTCCCCTTTGCGCTGATGAGTGCAGCTGCCGGAGGCCTTCTTTGGGGATTGGATACCTATGCATTATCATCACTTGCCGACTTTTGGCGTTTATCTATTGGGAGTACAGTATTAGGGCTGACCTATCTCCTCTTGGTCTACCTCTTTGCCCGTGAAGACTACCTCTACGTATGGGGCCTCGTGCGCCACTATGTGCTGCGTCGCCCCGCTACCCAGTCCTGACAAATTGTTATCTTTGTAGCCATTGGTCTACAATACATTGTATCACGTCCATAATCATAGAATGAGAATTATGAAGAAGATCATCTTGGCCTCTCTGGCACTTGTGGCAGTTGCTTCGCTGAGCTCCTGCGGTGCGAAGAAGAGCGCTTATCGTAAGGCCTACGAGCAGGCTAAGCAGCGTGAGGTCGCTACTCAGAGCACCACGCCAGCCGTACAGTATGAAGCCCCTGCAGCTACTCCTGCTGTCCCCGTGACCGTACGCAAGGAGCGTGTCACGACTTACCAGGGCGAAGATGCTACCCGTCTGAAGCGCTATAGCGTAGTCGTAGGTAGCTTCCAGAATCCTACGAATGCTCGTAACCTCAAGGATCGTATGGTCCAGGCTGGCTACAGCGCCGTCCTCGCTACCAACGACGTAGGTATGCTGCGTGTCATCGTAGCCAGCTTCGATACGCGCGAAGAAGCTGCTGCAAGCCGTGACGCTATCAAGGCTCGCTTTGCTCCTGACTTCAAGGATGCATGGCTCCTGGAAAATGATAACTAATCAGACTTTATAGCCCCCGCCCCAATCCCTGGGGCGGGGCTACCTATATCTATATGGAGATACTACAGAACTACTCGCTACGTGAGCACAATACCTTTGGTATCGATGCCCAGGCTGACTGGTTTATCCCCTTCGCCAGCATCGAGGATTTACAGCTATTGAGCCGTGATGAGTACTTCCAAGAGTGTCGCTGTATCACTATTGGTGAGGGAAGCAACCTGCTCTTCCTCACCAATTTTCATGGGATCGTACTCCACTCGGTGATCCAAAGCATCGAGCGCTGCGCTGAGACGGTCGACACGGTCGACCTCCTCGTCGGCTCGGGCGTCAAGTGGGACGACTTCGTAGCCCAGATGGCCGAAGCCGAGCTCTACGGCATCGAGAACCTCTCTCTCATCCCAGGCGAAGTCGGTGCTGCTGCTGTGCAGAATATCGGAGCCTATGGTGCTGAGATCTGCGAGGTCATCCGCGAGGTGCACACGGTGCATCGTCGTACGGGTGAGGTGCGTCACTTCGCTGTCGAGGAGTGCAACTACAGCTATCGCCATAGCTTCTTCAAGGAGCCCGAGGCTGCTGACTACATCGTCACGCACGTCCTCCTTCGCCTCTCCAAGCACCCCCATCTGAAGCTCGACTATGCTGACCTCCGTCAGCGTGTGGAGGCTCGCACGGCGACGCCTACTGCCCGCGATGTACGTGACGAGGTCATCCGCATCCGCCAAGAGAAGCTCCCCGACCCGAAGGTCTTGGGCAACGCTGGTAGCTTCTTTATGAACCCCATCATCTCGGCCGAGGCTTTTGAGCGCCTTCGTGAGGCTTATCCTGAAGCACCGCACTACGATCTCCCCGACGGACAAGTGAAGGTCCCTGCAGGCTGGCTCATCGACCGCTGTGGTCTCAAGGGCTATCGTCTCGGACATGCCGCCGTCTATGAGCGTCAGGCACTCGTCCTCGTCAATGCTGATGGCGAAGCTACGGGGCAGGACATCGCTCGCTTGGCTGAGTATGTGCAGGAGCAGGTCGCAGAGCGCTTTGGCCTACAGATCACCCCTGAGGTGAGGTACATCTCTTAGATAGCCACCCTTCACCTCGCTGCTTATTCACCTAACTACTCGCTCTACCACGCACCGTCTCTCACTCGATAGAGAAGGTATCTCTTTGCCGTGGTAGCTCTCCCTCCTACTTACATGAAGGTAATTCTTCTCGGTACGGGCACCAGCACTGGTATCCCCGAGGTAGGCTGTGGCTGCCCTGTGTGCCATAGCTCGGATGCTCGTGACCGTCGTCTGCGCACCTCTGCCCTCATCATCACCGAGGGTGGGAAGCGTATCCTCATCGACTGTGGCCCTGACTTCCACTACCAAGCCACACGTCTCGGTATCGATCGTATCGATGCTATCCTCTTGACTCACGAGCACTACGACCACACGTTCGGTCTGGACGATGTGCGTACCATCGCGTGGCGTCAGGATATCCCCATCTACGGGCAGCAGCGCGTCCTCGACTCGGTGCGTGCTCGTATGCACTACGTCTTCAGTGACCATCCCTACCCAGGGACGCCTCGCTTCACCCTCTGCCCGATAGAGGAGGGGAGTGATGCCTCCTTCGAGCTCTTCGGTGAGCGTGTCACGCCCATCTCTCTGGCGCATGGCTCACTACCTATCGTAGGCTATCGTATCGGCGAGGTGAGCTACATCACCGATATGAAGACTATCGAGCCCAGCGAATGGGCTAAGGTCAGTGGCTCACAGCTCCTCGTCATCAATGCCCTGCGCTATCAGCGTCCGCACCCCAGCCACCAGTCGGTGGAGGATGTCGAGCGCCTGCTACCTGAGCTTGCCGTTCGTCCCAAGCTGACCCTTCTCACGCACCTCTCGCACCATGCACCTTCGCATGCCCAGCTGGAGGCTATGCTCCCCGAAGATCTGCAGCCAGCTTACGACCAAGAGTATATCGTGGTCGACGAAGCGGGCCCCCGTATCCTCCCTCTCCCAGAGTATGTAGAGCCCTACAGCTATCGCGATATGGGCCGTATCGCTTATGCCGATGCGTGGGCACTGCAGAAGGAGCTCTTCGAAGCCCAGCTGAAGGCTAAGCACGAGCACCGCCCCACGGAGTCCTTCCTCCTCTTCTGTGAGCACAATCCCGTCTTCACCATGGGCCTCCATGCCGATGCGACGAATATGCTGATGAGCGAGGACTTCCTCCGTGAGAATGGCTACGACTTCTTCTCCGTCGAGCGCGGGGGGGATGTCACCTACCACGGCCCTGGGCAGATCACCGGCTATCCCATCCTCGATCTGGAGTGCTTTGGTCTCGGGCTGAAGGCTTATATCGAGCTGCTGGAGCAGTCGGTCATCGAGCTTCTCGCCTTCTTCAAGATCGAGTCGGGGCTGAAGGATGGCGCTACGGGCGTGTGGCTCGATGTCGGCGATCCCCAGCGCGAGCGTAAGATCTGTGCTATCGGCGTGAAGAGCAGCCGCTACGTCACGATGCACGGCTTCGCCCTCAATGTCAATACCGACCTTGCTCCCTTCCAGCTCATCAATCCCTGTGGCTTCAAGGAAGGCAAGGTCGCCTCTATCGCTGGCGAAGTGGGCCACGAGGTGGACTTCACCGTGGCTAAGCATCTCTTAGCTTCGATCCTCCATCGTCGTCTCGCGGCCCTCCTTCCCCCGCGTTTCTAATCCCCCCAATCCCTCCCTTTTTACATCCTCATCACTCACATCATATCCTATGACTACTGAGTTCAATCTCTCTACACCGGCACTCCTTTTCTCTGCGATCTCTCTCATCCTCCTGGCTTATACCAACCGCTTCCTCTCCTATGCCTCCACGGTGCGCAACCTCAAGGAGCGCTACGAGAGCAACCCCGAAAGTGAGCCTACCTCCCTCAAGCAGATCGAGAACCTCTACCGTCGTCTCGACCTCATCCGTTGGATGCAGGTGCTCGGTGCATCGAGCCTGCTGGTCTCGCTCGTGGCTATGTTCCTCTACTACCTCGAGTGGAATCTCGCTGGTGGCGTCGTCTTCGGCGTCGGTATGGTCCTGCTCGCTCTCTCGCTTTGTATCTGTATCTGGGAGATCCAGATCTCGGTGAAGGCCCTCAACCTCAACCTCCAGTCCATCCGTCGTGAGCGCAGTGGCTCACTTCGTCAGCGCCCAGATGATGAGGCCCTCCAGCGTGAGAAGTCTCGTAGCAAGCGCAAGAAGAACCGCGACAATAAGGACAGCAAGGAGGCTTCTTCTCAGCCCGCAGCTCCTACTCAGCCTCAGGAGAAGCAATCCAACCAAGGTCAGCAGGGCGGTGGTCGTCAGCCCCGTCAGGAGCGTGGCGAGCGCAACGAACGCAATGACCGCGGTGAGCAGCGTCAAGAGCGTGGTGAGCGTCAAGAACGTAATGACCGCCAGGAGCGCGGCGAGCGCCGTGAGCAGAATTGCCAAGAGCGTAACAATGACCAGTCCGAGCGCCCTGCTCGCGAAGGCCGTGGCAATGGCAACAACGGCGGTAACAACAATGGTAATGGTGGCAACAATAATAACGGGAACGGCAACAACCGCCGTCAGCGCCCCGATCGCCCCGAACGTCAGGAGCGCAATAGCGAAGCTACTCAGCGGTCTGCCTCTGAGGTAGCCCCTGCAGCTACGACGCCTGCCGAAGCCCCCGCCGAGCGTCAGCCCCGTGCTGATCGTCCTGAGCGCAATGATCGTCCCGAGCGTAGCCAGCAGCAGTCTGCCGAAGGTCAGCAGCGTGAGGACCGCCGTCCCCGTCAGCAGGAGCGCCAGCAGCGCCCTCAGCAAGAGGCAGCTCCCGTAGCTCGCCCTGCCGAAGTGCCTGCACCTGCCCCCGTAGCTACTCCCACTCCTGTGGCTCAGCCCGAGCGCCCCGCAGTCCAGCCTGCCGAGCGTCCTGCTCGTCCTATGAGCTACGAAGAGGCTGTTGCCCGTCAGCGTGAAGCCCAGGAGTCCGTAGCGAAGTCAGCTACGCCCTCCGTGCCCCGCACCAACGAAGAGGAATAGTCCTTGGGGCTACGTCCCTCCTCCCCATACGAGTCATTCGGCTCCTTCACCCAATGTGGGGTGGAGGAGCCGAATGCGTTTATCCTCTCTGTATGAGTGTGCAATTAGCTACCTATATGGGGCGAGAAATGCAACCAGTACTGGTCGCTGATCGGACCAGTACTGGTAAGCGATAGTGACCAGTACTACTCAACTCACCGACCAGTACTGCTTCGCATCGTGACCTATATAGGTTCACCCGCCGACCAATATAGGTTCGTTCTTATGCCCGATAGAGGCGAGCCTGATCTCTCCTTACAAGCGCATCCCTAATACCGCTGCATCGAAGTCTAAGTGTTTGATGTTCTATCGCTTTTCGGATAATCATTCTCAGAAAGGTAGAGTGAAGTAATTGCTGTGGGACTGTACCAATAGTTATTTGCAAATACAAGTTGCTGAGTAATCCTATAGAAGGGCTTGCTCAGCGCAAGTAGCTACTGCCTCAATACGTACTTCCGATTTTGAAGCGAAAGCTCAGAATACCCTTGGCTTTTCACGATAAAAACCTACCTTTATCCTAAGTTAAATTAGTCGGATGTGCTGATATGCTATGACTTAGCTTGAAGCATATCAGACCTATTATTTGATCGCCTATGAAAAAGAAAATCGTACTCATTTCCTGCGTCTCAAAGAAAGAGCCAGAAGTCTGTAAGGCAAAAGACATGTATGTCAGTCCTCTCTTCAAGATGTCTTGGGAGTATGCCAAGCAATTCTCTCCGGACAAGGTGTTTATTCTATCAGCCGAGCACCATTTGCTTGACCCTGAGCAGCGAATCGACCCCTATAATGTGACGTTGTACACATTTGCTGCTGCAGAGCGGAAAGCATGGGCACAGAGAGTGCTTAGCGACCTGGAAGCCGCAGGGTTGGACTTGGAGCATGACGAGTTCGTTCTCCTCGCAGGGAAGAAATATTACGAGTACCTCCTTGGAGAGAGTGGTATTCGTAATTTCACTCTACCACTGCATGGGCACGGAGGGATAGGCTGTATCTTGAAATACCTTAAAGAGCAAACATCCAAGCTATGAAATTCAATCGTATATCAGTAGGAGCTGTGAAAGCGCAGGATCCTCGGTTTAGAGATATACCTAAAGAGCCAGGAGTATATCGCTGGTGGTTTCCTCGGGACTTAGCGGAGAAGCTTTTGAAGCCTTTAACAGGCGTTGATACAAAGCAGATCAGCAAGGAGATTGTTGACGGGGAGGAGTATTGGTGTCTGTACTTGGGGATTGCTAAGGACTTGCGCCAGCGCATCCGCTGGCATGCTTGTCAGAAGCACTCTCCGTCGGCTGTCAAGCATGGATTCCTCTCCACGCTACGGCAGAGTATCAGTGCTTTGCTTGGGTTAGATCAAACAATGTCTGCTGCTGATGTTAGTGATGTTCTTGAGAAGTGTTATTGGGATTGGTGCCCTACAGCGACTAAGGGAGATGCGGAAGATATTGAGAAGGAGCAGCTTATTAGTGGGTATTTCTCCATCAATATTCAGGGGAATAAAAACGCCGATCCAGCTGTAATTAAGCGACTCAAGGAGTTGCGAAAGAAGCACAAGAAATAGGCTTCTTCTAAGATATTGAATGGCGCAGTCCTTGTGGGAGGTAAGTTACTTACCTCCTACAGGGCTGCGTCGTCGCTTAAAGCTATGAGAGCAGAGGAGATATGCAGAGGTGGAGTCCTATAGTATGTGTAGCCGTGGGCTTCCTCTTAGATATCGTTATCTTTGTCCTATAGACCAATAAGCTTTCCTCAAGAAATATATGACTTGGCAGCAGATCAAAGACTCCCTGCGCGTCCAGCTTTGGATGCTTCTGAAGGGGCGTAAGTATAGCCAGCAGTATCGGGCTACGGCCGACCGCCGTCGTGCCCTGCGTGTGCATGACTCGTGGGAGACCCTCGATGAGATCCTGCGCACGGGAGCCTCAGTGAGCCGCTTTGGCGATGGTGAGCTGCAGATCATGCAGCGCTATCTCGACGAACTCGAGCACCCTTCGTCGGCCGAAGAGGTGGATACCTTCCAGCACTATGATGCTTCGCTCGGTAAGCGCCTCTATGAGGTGTGGCAGGTGCCTTCGTCGGAGCGCCATCTGAACTGCGTGCCCTACGCCTTCAAGGATTCCTCCCCCCACCGCGGGTACAACCGTATCTTCTTCGAGCGTGAGGCTCTGATGCGCCTTCCCGCACTGGAGAAGCTCGCCCGCGAGCACGACTTCTACGATACGAACTTCACCCGCTTCTATATGGGGCGCTACGATATCCGTGACTACCCTGCATACATCGAGCGTATGAAGGCCATCTGGAAGGATCGTGACCTGCTCTTCGTCGAGGGCGAGAAGTCGCGCCTCGGTGTCGGCAATGACCTCTTCGATGGCGCACGTAGCGTGAAGCGTGTCCTCTGTCCTGCGACGGATGCTTGGGGTAGCTATCCCGAGATCCTTCGTCTGGCGAAGGAGTATGGGGAGGGACGCCTCGTCCTCATTGCCCTCGGTCAGACAGCGACCGTCCTCGCCTATGACCTCTCCGAAGCAGGTCTGCAGGCCATCGACCTCGGTCACGTGGATGTGGAATATGAATGGTATCGTATGGGTGCGAAGACCAAGGTGCCCATCCCAGGGAAGTACGTCAATGAAGCCCCTGGTGGGCGTACCGTCGCCGAGCACCCTGCACAAGCCACTTACCTCCAGCAGGTCGTAGCCCGTGTAGGCGAAGCGAAGCCCACTTCGACTGCCGCTCTGAAGACTGCCGTCTATCCTATCGAAGGGCTGAGCTGCGGGCACTGCGTAGCGCGTGCTACCGAAGCCCTCAAGGCGGTGGCGGGCGTTAGCTCCGTCACTATCTCGCTGGAGGCTGGCGAGGCAAGTGTCACGTATGATGCCGAGCACTGCACGCCCGAGGCGCTGCGAGCTGCGGTAGAGGCTGCTGGCTACACGCTCCGCATCGACGCGCCCAAAGCATAGCAAAACGAGGGTGCCAGCTTCGGCTGGACCGAACGAATAGGCGGTACGGGTTGTTTTATCCATACCGCATCGAGATACATCGGTGAGGGGTACATCTGCAGACGGCAGGTGTACCCCTTGCCCGTACTAATAGTTATTTCATTCTATCTATATGGTCAAGAGATCTTTCCCCCTCCTGGGACTTAACTGCGCAGCCTGCGCCGCTCATTCGACGAAGGCCCTGGAGAGTACACCTGGCGTGCAGTCTGCCACCGTCAACCTCGCCTCCGCCACGACCTTTGTCGTCTATGATGAGACGCAGTGTACCCCCGAGATGCTCCGCGCAGCTGTGGCTGCCATGGGCTATGACCTGCGCATCGATGAGCCCGAGGTGGGCGAGCTGGAGGCACTTCGTCAGCGGGAAGAGCGAGCCCTACAGCGCAAAACGCTGGTGGCAGTCGTCCTCTCGCTCATCGTGATGGTGCTGATGATGTGGCCACCGATGACGCTCCCGAAGTCGCTCATCTCCGCTGTCCTCACTGCCGTGACCCTCATCTGGGCAGGCTCGGGCTTCTTCGTGCGTGGCTGGCGTCAGCTACGTGCTGGGGCGGCGGGCATGGATCTGCTGGTGATGCTCTCGACCTCGGTAGCCTTCGTCTACAGCCTCTATCATCTGGGCGAATACCTCTTCATTGCGCCAGAAGCGCACCACCTGCACCACCTTTATTTCGAAGCTGCCTCAACGACGGTCGCCTTCGTGCTCCTGGGCAAGGTGCTCGAGGCACGTGCACAGCGTCGCACGTCGTCGGCTCTGCGCCGCCTCATGGGCGGTCAGCCAAAGACCGTGCATCAGCTCCTCCCCTCGGGCGAAGTCATCACGCTGCCTGTCAGTGAGGTCGAGCCCGGTATGGAGCTACGCGCCCTGCCGCACGAACTCTTCGCCGTCGATGGCGAGGTCATCTCGGGTGAATCCTATGCTGACGAGCAGCTCATCAGTGGCGAGCCTATTCCCGTGGCGAAGGTCGCTGGCTCCGAAGTCTATGCTGGTACGCTCAATGGTTCGGGGGCACTCGTCTATCGTGCCCGTGAGGTAGGTCGTGCGACGGTACTCTCTCGCATCATCCGTCTTGTGGAGGAGGCACAGTCGTCACGCGCACCGATTCAGCAGGTCGTGGATCGAATGGCTCGAGTCTTCGTGCCCGTGATCGTCCTCATCGCCGTCTTGACCTTCGTCGTATGGGGCTTCCTTAGTCCTGTGGACGGCTGGGAGCACGGCTTTGTTGCCGCCGTCACGGTGCTCATCATCGCCTGCCCCTGTGCTCTGGGGCTGGCTACCCCTACCGCTATCATGGTAGGTATCGGCCGTGGCGCCGAAGAAGGGCTCTTGGTGCGCAATGCTGAGGCGCTGGAGGCTGCAGGCCATGTCGATACCTTGGTCTTGGATAAGACGGGCACCATCACCGAGGGACGTCCTGAGGTAAAGGCCATACGCTGGTGCTTTGCCGAGGAGAATACCTCCTACGCTACCGTCTTGGCTGCCCTTGAAGAGCGCTCATCGCATCCCTTGGCTGGGGCTATCGTTCGTTCGCTTGGCGTATCTACGCAGGGAGTAGCCGATCCCACGAGCTTCCGCGAAGAGGCGGGGCGTGGGCTGGAAGGTGTCGTCGATGGGGTGACCTATCGTGTCGGGCAGCGTGCCTTCGTGGAAGAGCTCTCGGGGGCACTCAGTGCCGAAGCCTTGAAGGCCTTAGAGGAAGGTGAGCGCTCGGGAGCTACGTGCAGCCTCTTTGCCCGTAGTGGTGAGGTGCTGGCCGTCATTCTTATCGCCGATACGATACGTGCCACCTCGGCCGAAGCTATCGCATCACTGCGTGCTCGTGGGCTGGAGGTCATCATGCTTACGGGCGACGGACCCAGTGCCGCCCGTGCCGTCGGCGAAGCGGTCGGGGTAAGCCGTGTCGTAGACAGCGTACGCCCCGAGGAGAAAGCGGCCTTCGTCGAAGGTCTGCAGAAGGAAGGGCGTCGTGTGGCGATGGTCGGCGATGGCATCAATGATGCCGCGGCCTTGGCACGTGCCGACCTCTCGATAGCGATGGGCAGTGGGAGTGATCTGGCGATGGAGACTGCGATGGTGACGCTTCGTAGCTCCGACCTCAAGGCCTTGGAGCGCTTCTTCCATCTGGCACGCACGACCCTGAGGACCATTCATCAGAACCTCTTCTGGGCGTGCATCTACAATCTCATCGCCATCCCCGTGGCGGCAGGTGTGCTCTATCCCTTCACGGGCGACCTGCTCAATCCGATGCTCGCTGGTGGGCTGATGATGCTCAGCAGCCTCAGCGTCGTCACCAACAGCCTCCTCAGCGCACGCCGCCAGCGCTAAATAGCGCTCCCGCGATATTTAGGTATCTTTGTGCCCTACAATAAAGGATAATAGATACGGATACTCTTAAAGTATACACAGCATTATGTCAGATATGCCTAACAGCGTAGCCCCAGCAGAGAGTGGGGAAGAGAAGAAGAGCCTGAACTTCGTCGAGCAGATCGTCGAGGGCGACCTTCGTGCCGGGAAGAATGATGGACGCATCCAGACGCGCTTCCCACCAGAGCCCAATGGCTATCTCCACATCGGGCACGCCAAGGCCATCTGCATGGACTTCGGTATCGCAGAGAACTACGGTGGGGTGTGTAACCTCCGCTTCGACGATACGAACCCCACGAAGGAAGACGTCGAGTACGTCGATGCTATCCGTGAGGATATCGAGTGGCTCGGCTTCCACTGGGGCAATATCTACTATGCTTCGGACTACTTCGAGCGTCTGTACCAGTTCGCCGAAGAGCTGATCCGCGCAGGCCATGCCTACGTCGATGAGCAGACTGCCGAGGAGATCGCAGCGCAGAAGGGTACGCCTACCACCCCTGGTGTCGCCAGCCCCTATCGCGATCGTCCCATCGAGGAGAGCCTCGATCTCTTCCGCCGCATGAACGCTGGGGAGTTCCCCGAAGGCGCGATGATCCTGCGTGCGAAGATCGATATGGCTTCGTCGAACATGCACTTCCGCGACCCCATCATCTACCGCATCATCAAGGTGCCTCACCACCGTACGGGTACAAAGTGGGGCGTCTACCCCATGTATGACTTTGCCCATGGGCAGAGTGACTTCTTCGAAGGGGTGACGCACTCGATCTGTACGCTGGAGTTCGAGGTGCACCGTCCGCTATACGATTACTTCGTAGACCTCCTGAAGAAGGTCGAGCCCAATCACCCCGAGGGCTATCGCCCACGACAGATTGAGTTCAACCGTCTGAACCTCACCTACACGATGATGAGTAAGCGTAAGCTCCTCCAGCTCGTGCAGGAGGGCCACGTAGCAGGCTGGGATGACCCCCGTATGCCTACGATCTGTGGGCTGCGTCGTCGTGGCTATACGCCCGAGTCCATCCGCAGCTTCATCGATAAGATAGGCTACACGAAGTACGATGGTATCATCGATATGGCACTCCTCGAGCACGCCGTCCGTGAGGATCTCAACCGCCATGCTCTGCGTGGCTCGGCTGTCCTCGACCCCGTGCGCCTCATTATCACGAATTACCCCGAGGGGCAGACGGAGGATATGAGCTTCCTCAATAACCCCGAAGACCCCAACTCCGACAGCCACACGATCCGCTTCTCGCGTGAGCTCTTCATCGAGCGCGAGGACTTCATGGAGGAGGCTCCGAAGAAGTACTTCCGCATGACCCCTGGTCAGGAGGTGCGTCTCAAGAGCGCCTACATCGTGCGCTGCACGGGCTGCAGGAAGGATGAGAACGGCAATGTCATCGAGGTCTACGCTGAGTATGACCCCGAGACGCTCAGCGGTCGCCCCGAGAGCAACCGCAAGGTCAAGGGCACGATCCACTGGGTATCTGCCACGGATAGCGTCCCTGCCGAAGTGCGTCTCTACGACCGCCTCTTCCTCGATGAGAACCCCTCTGAGGCTGCTAAGGACAAGGAACTCGCTGAGCTCCTCAATCCCGAGTCCCTCACCATCGTGCGCGAAGCACGTGTCGAGCCCTTCCTCGCGCAGGCTAAGTGTGGCGAGTACTATCAGTTCCAGCGTGTCGGCTACTTCTGCGTAGACCCCGATAGCCGCCCTGATCACCTCGTCTTCAACCGCACGGTATCGCTCAAGGATACGTGGAAGAAGGTCAATAAGTAGTCCCCTCCCACAGATATGATCGAGTCCTTAGGCTTCATCCAAGATATCCTCCATCACCTGAACTACTTCTGGGTGACGGTGCTTATGGCGATCGAGTCGTCATTCATCCCCTTCCCTTCTGAGGTCGTCGTACCCCCTGCAGCCTACAAGGCGGCTACGGGCGAGATGAATATCTTCCTCGTCGTACTCTTCGCCACGCTCGGCTCGGATATAGGTGCGCTCATCAACTACTATCTGGCGCGCTATCTCGGTCGCCCGATCGTGTATAAGTTCGCCAACTCCCGCATCGGTCGCCTCTGCCTGCTGAGTCAGGAGAAGATCGAGAAGGCCGAAGCTTACTTCGTGAAGAACGGCATCAGCTCCACGCTCATCGGGCGTCTTGTCCCAGGGATCCGTCAGCTTATCTCTATCCCTGCGGGGCTGGCAGGTATGCCTCTCAGTCGCTTCCTCCTCTACACCACCATCGGTGCTGGAGCGTGGAACGCCGTCCTGGCACTCCTCGGCTACTTCATCGGTAAGACCGTACCGCCCGAGCTCTTCGCCGAGACCATCCAGCGCTATAGCTCGATCATTGGCCTCATCATCCTCGGCGTCCTCGTCGTCGGTGGTGTCGGCTACTACCTCTACAAGCGCCGTCAGAAGGCTGCCTAACCCAAGGGCGCATCACTACCACCTCTAAGGGTAGGTCCCCATCGCCACCTGTGCTATGGGGGCGCACCCTTAGAGGTTTCTTTTTTGCCGTACCTCTCTTTATCCCGTCTTCCTGTGACCACCCTCTCTCTTACGCTGAGTCCCTATCAGGCGTCTTCGGATGCTACGCTGCGTGAGGTCGTGGCGCGTGAGCTCGCCCTGCCGCTGGAGTCCATCACCTCGGTCGTGGTACGCCGCCGCAATATCGATGCTCGTCAGCGCCGTATCCTCGTCAACCTCTCCGTCGAAGTCTATCTCGATGGCGAGCAGCCTGCCGTGGATGACTTCTCCGACCTCGTCTATCCCGATGTCTCGTCGGCTCCCTCGGCGGTCGTCGTCGGTGCTGGGCCTTGCGGGCTCTTCGCTGCACTAAGGCTTATCGAGCTGGGTGTGCGCCCCATCGTCGTAGAGCGTGGGCAGGACGTCATACAGCGCCGTCGTGACCTCGTCCAGCTGGAGAAGTCGGGCGTCGTCGATCCCGAGTCGAACTATAGCTTTGGCGAAGGCGGTGCGGGTGCCTTCTCGGACGGCAAGCTCTATACGCGTAGCAAGAAGCGTGGGAGCGTGGAGAAGATCCTCCGTGTCTTCTGTCGCTTCGGTGCCGACCCGAAAATCCTCATCGATGCCCACCCACATATCGGTACGGATAAGCTCCCCATCATCATCCGCCGTATGCGTGAGCAGATCATCGCCTCGGGTGGTGAGGTGCACTTCGCCTGCCGTATGGAGGAGCTGATCCTTGAGCGTGGTGAGGTGCGTGGTGTCGTCTGCTCGGGGGATCGTACCTTCCACGGCCCAGTGCTGCTCGCTACGGGGCACTCGGCACGCGACGTCTACCGCTACCTGCATCGTGCGGAGATCCTTATCGAGGCCAAGCCCATCGCTGTCGGGGTACGTCTTGAGCACCCGCAGTCGCTCATCGATGAGATCCGCTACCACAGCCCCGAGGGGAGAGGGAAGTACCTTCCTGCTGCCGAGTATGTCTACAAGGCGCAGGCCGAGGGTAGAGGAGTGTATAGCTTCTGTATGTGTCCTGGGGGCTTCGTCGTCCCTGCCTCCACGGGGCCAGAGGAGACTGTCGTCAACGGGATGTCGCCTGCTAACCGTGGCTCGCGCTGGGCGAACTCAGGCCTCGTCGTAGAGCTTCGCCCCGAGGATATCCCTGCTACGGGGATACAGGTCGAGGACCCCACATCGCCTCTTGCCTTGATGCAGTGGTGCGAAGCCTTTGAGCACAAGAGCTATCTGGCGGCTAACCGCTCGCTCCGTGCACCTGCTCAGCGTATGACGGACTTCGTCTCACGCCGCCACTCGTCCACGCTGCCCTCGTCGTCCTATACGATGGGGCTTACCTCGAGCGACCTGCACGAGTGGATGCCCGACTTCATCACACGCCGTCTGTCGGCTGGCTTCCGTGCCTTCGACCGCACGACGCGTGGCTTCCTCACGGATGAGGCTCAGCTCATCGGCGTGGAGTCACGTACCTCATCGCCCGTGCGTATCCCCCGTGACCGCATGACCTATGCGCACCCCGTCGTCGCAGGCCTCTACCCTGCGGGCGAAGGCGCTGGCTTCGCTGGCGGTATCGTCTCGGCGGCTATCGATGGGGAGAATGCTGCTCAGCAGATCGCTCTCGCCCTCGGCCGGTAGTTCGCCCTCCACGGAGCGCCACGGAGCGCTCTTCGTGCCCCTTCTCTCTGTCCCTTTTCGGGCAGGAAGAAGGGGCTCTTCTTTGCTCTTGATTTTGGGTCTCTTGGGGAAGGGTGCTACGAACCTATATTGGCCACTGAGCTGACCTATATAGGTCGCTGCGTGAAGCAATATAGGTCGTGACGATGATCTATATGAGACTGTTGCGGCAGAGTCCTGCTCTCTATTTATTGTGCTAAGGCATCGCATGCCCAGCTCCACGATATACCTCTCCGAAGTGATACGCAAGCCCTTCGCCTTATCGCGAGTATTCCTCTTATCCAGCGGAGGGAAAAGTGTCCTTCTCGTGAAGAAAAAAGCGCCTTCACGTAGTGGTATTCTTCTATCTATGCACGTAGTCTTAAAGACCAGGTACGTAAATCCAAATATCCACGTACGTAGATATTAGATCCACGTACGTAGCCCAAGCTTATCTGCCATTCGTCCACAACTTTTATCCCTACGCGGAGCAATAACCTATTGCTATAGCCATCAAATGTGCAGTAGTAAACAAGCCTCTATTATGATTAGCTTTCAGATTCCGTACCTTCATACTTGCTAACAGAGTAGACGCCCTTCGCTCGTTGTGGGCGTGGACGAATCTTATTGGGTAGGACGAGACTATGTTACGGCTCTTAGACGCCTCAGTTCACTACCCAGACGGTACGAATGATAGGATATAGTAAAGGGAATCTTGTTTAAACAAGACTCCCTTTACTTGTGATTATCCCTTCTCTATTTTGAGAAGAGTGCACCTTTCTCTGCTTAAGGATTAAACAATAAAAAGGTGGAGAAGAGAGGCAACGATAGCTTAAAAAAGCTGTTGCATACTGTTCCTACGATCTGCGGGACCAATATGATCCTTCAGTTGTCGAATAATAGAGTCCATCACTCGTTTCTGCTAAGAGTTCAGATCCATTGTCCATAAGGCTTAAGAATCTGAAATTTTTGGAACAGAGACTGGACCAATAGCCCCCGTTAGTATCGGAGTATTGCAGTTCTCTTGGGTCATTGGGGTTGATTCGGATGAGTCTATTTCCCAGACGTATCATAAAAAGATAGTTATACCGAGTCTTTTACATGTCTCGGTGTCATGGCTGTCTAAGGACGAGTACTAGATAAGAAACAAGGGCGACAGCACTCCTTCCTTCCTATCTTCACTCGGGTAGGCTCTGGTAAGCCGATGGGGTTAAGTATAAGAGAAAGCAGTCTGCGCCCTTGTAGGGTGCAAACTTGCCTTGACCTATTACTGAGAACCCCAATGTCGAATTTACCAGATTTAACCCGAGTTCAATAATGGTCTGCAAGCTACTTGCAGTATATCTATATCATTATGTCATGATGTCACATACCTTTCATCTATGTAGCAACAAAGATAACCATAATACGCATACCACAGACTGCTTTATACTTTATGTATGGTTTCCAACGTTGGTCCTGACAAAGAAATCTACAACCGCAGAGCAAAGATAGAGGAAAGTTTCTTGGGTTACAGCATCTTAGTTGTGATTAACTTTCATATCCCATACCTTCTATATGCTAATACAGCGAAGTAAAGATTAGTTGTACATTTGCAGTGAGATAGCCCTCGGAAGTATCCTAATCCTGACTGTAGTTCGGGTGCGGATACTTCTGGGGGTTATCTCTTTTTCATAATTACTCCCCCTGCGGCAGAGTCTAAGCAATAGTGACATTGCATGGTATTTCAAGGGTATACAGGGTTGTGGTTGCTTCGTATATCGCCGTTCAACAGATCAGCGCCTACGTTGACTTGCGGGGTACTACGCCCCCCGCAAAGGCGCTCCTTGAGTAGCCTCCCTCGGGGGTGAGAGCGCGGGGGGATAGAGACGATACGAGCGCGGCGGCCCCTTATCTAATTCTTAGCTATCTTTGCAGGCGTACCGAGCGTGGCAAATGGGCGAGCAGAGATACTGGCCCTATGTCACTCGGGCGTTATCTCATAGATGCGTAGACAGACAGAATTCGGACAGAAGGTAGCGTTGGGGGTCGTCGCCCTCGTCATCCTCGCTGCCTGCGGTACGCGACATAAGGCTCCCAAGCGTGAGGCCAAGGTACAGCAGAAGACCTTGGCAGGGGGGCGTGCGTCTTCGTCTGCCGACACGACGAGTACGCTCACGCAGCTCAGCTCCTTCCTCCCCGACTCTTCCCTGTCAGATAGCCTCAAGGGCGCTGGTGGTGTGCGTCTTGATAGCCTCCAGAAGAAGGCCGACACGCTCGCTACACGCCCCGATAGCCTCGACAGTCTTAGCTCGCTTCGCCTCGATACCCTCAGCCTGACGGCCGAGGAAGCCGAGCGCCGTGAGCGCCGTCGTCGCCAGCGTGAGAGCTTCGATGATATCATCGCCTACAAGGCGCAGGACTCGATGGTCCTCATCGGGCAGAGCTTGACCTACCTCTTCGGGCCCAGTACCGTGGACTATAAGGACAAGGGGATGGATGCCAACTTCATGCGCCTCAATCTCGACAGCAACCTCGTCTACGCCCACTATATCCTCGATAGCACGGGGAAGGCTACGGCCTACCCGAAGTTCCGCGACGGCGGGGAGAGCTATGAGGCGAAGAGCCTGAACTACAACTTCAAGACAAGTAAGGGCTTCATCACGGGCGCTGTCACCCAGCAGGGCGAAGGCTATATCACGGCCGAGCGCACGAAGATGGTCAGCAACAACTGCCTCTACATGGAGAACGGGCGCTATAGCACCTGTGACAACCACGAGCATCCGCACTTCTACTTCATGCTGACCAAGGGGAAGGCTCGCCCGCAGAAGAATGTCGTCGCCGGGCCTTCGTACCTCGTCATCGCTGACGTGCCTATGCCTATCGGTCTGCCCTTCGGCTTCTTCCCATTCAATAAGAGCTATTCCTCGGGTATCATCATGCCGAAGTACGGCGAAGAGACGCAGCGTGGCTTCTACCTGCGCGAAGGGGGCTATTACTTTGCCTTCAACGACTACGTTGACCTGGCCCTCACGGGGGACTGGTATAGCCTCGGCTCATGGGGCGTCAATGCCCGCTCGAACTACCGCAAGCGCTACCGCTTCGGGGGGAGCGTCAACCTCAGCTACCTCACGACCAAGACGGGGGAGCGTGACGTCGTCGGGGACTTCTCCGAGAGCCGTGACTTCCGCATCAACTGGACGCATACGCAGGACTCCAAGGCCAACCCCAACGAGACCTTCTCAGCGAGCGTGAACTACTCGACGAGCTCCTTCAACCACAACTCGCTCGCTACGCTCTACAACCCCAGCATCGCATCGCAGAATACGAAGAACTCCTCGATCAACTATAGCCGCAACTTCCCTGGTACGCCCTTCCGCATCTCTGCCTCTATCGAAGCGACGCAGACCTCTGCCGACTCGATGGTCACGATGAGCCTGCCGAATGTCGCTATCAGTATGAATCGTATCTACCCCTTCAAGCGCAAGAAGCGTGTCGGGGCAGAGCGCTGGTACGAGAAGATCAGCATCAGCTACTCGGGGCAGTTCCGCAATAGCATCTCCACGAAGGAGAACCGCCTCTTCCAGGCCAACATCATCAAGGACTGGAACAATGGCTTCTCCCACAACATACCCATCTCGGCGTCGTACAAGCTCTTTAGCTACATTGACCTCACGCTGAGTGCGAACTACAACGAGCGCTGGTACACCTACAAGTCAGTCAAGGAGTATAATGCGACGACCGACCGCACGGAGTACCGCCGTATCTATGGCTTCAACCGCGTGTACGACTTCTCCACGTCGGCGAGCCTGAATACCACGCTCTACGGCTTCTTCCAGCCGTGGAAGATCTTCGGCGATAAGGTGCAGATGATCCGTCACCGCATCACGCCACGTGTCGGTATCAGCTACACGCCTGACTTCGGCGACAAGATGTGGGGCTACTACGACCGCCTGCAGTACATCGACAATGCCGGTGTCGCCCACTCCGAGGAATATGCTCGCTTCGGCGATGGTCATATCTTCGGTATGCCTGGGCGTGGGAAGACCGCTGCGATCAACTTCGGCATCGACAACAACCTCGAGATGAAGGTGCGCACGAAGACCGACAGCACCGAGACCACGAAGAAGATCAGCCTCATCGACAACCTCTCGCTGAGCTCGAGCTACAACCTCGCTGCTGACTCCTTCCAGCTCGCCGACATCAACGCCAGCATCACGCTGCGCTTCTCACCCTCGCTCCAACTCTCCCTCAGTGGTGCCTTCGACCCCTATATGTACGGGCACACTACGGACGCTGCTACAGGGCGTGTCAGCGAGTACCGCGTGAATAAGCTCCGTATCTTCAACGGCAAGGGCTTCGGTAGCCTTCGTGGTACGGGTACCTCCTTCAGCTACACGCTGAGCAATGATACCTTCCGCAAGCTGCGTGAGTTCTTCTCAGGGAAGAAGGATAAGAAGCCCAAGGATAAAGACAAGCCCGAGGGCGAAGACCCCAACCTCCCAGGTGCTCCTACCGATGGGCGTGATACGTCGCTGGCGGATATGGCTGCCAAGGGCCAGAAGAATAAGAGCCTCTTCGACACCAACGACAGTGAAGGTGAGTACGACGATGACGGTTACCTCAAGGTCAGCATCCCCTGGAGCCTCTCGCTCAGCTATGGGGTGAACCTCCAGCGCACGACCTTCGACCCCCGTCGCGATGAGTACAACTACGGGCTGACGCACAGCTTGATGTTCTCGGGTAGCATCCAGCCTACGAAGAACTGGTCTTTCAACGTCAACGCCAGCTACGACTTCATCGCCAAGCGCATCGCGAATATGACCATCGGGATTAGCCGTGACCTCCACTGCTGGAGTCTCACTGCCAACGCGATCCCCTTCGGCCCCTACCGCAGCTACAGCATCTCTATCGGCGTGAAGAGCTCGCTCCTGCACGACGTCAAGTGGGACAAGCACGGCTACTCCTCAGCTAATAGCTGGTAGCCCGTCCCCTCTTTTATAGCATATCGCCCCCGCCTCTCTCCAAAGAAGAGGCGGGGGCGATGGCTTTTCGCTGGGTGGGTGAGATCTGGATAGGAGACGGGTCTATGCGGACGCTTCCCAAGGAAAGAAGCGGGTAATTCCGTATCTTTGCCAGCGTATAATACTGATATAGACAGCGTATGAATATAGAGCACGACGACGAAGAGGAGAAGATCCCCGAGGTGACGCCCGAGACGATTATCGAGGACGAAGAGCCCCCCGCCTACCAGCCGGCAGAGGGCTTGCCTTACCGCCCGGAGCTGAGCAACCTGTCGAAGATGTACCAGACATGGTTCCTCGACTACGCCTCCTACGTCATCCTTGAGCGTGCTGTACCCCATATTGATGACGGGCTCAAGCCCGTGCAGCGCCGTATCCTCTACAACCTCAAGCGGATGGATAGCGGCAAGCTCATCAAGGTAGCTAACATCGTCGGGGAGACGATGAAGTACCACCCCCACGGTGACGCCTCGATCAATGATGCCCTCGTCCAGCTCGGACAGAAGGGCTTCCTCATCGATACGCAGGGGAACTGGGGGAATATCCTCACCGGTGACCCCGCTGCTGCAGGCCGATACATCGAGGCGAAGCTCTCGGCTTTCGCCCACGAAGCTGTCTACAGCGACCGCGTCACCCCGTGGAAGAAGACCTACGATGGCACGACCGATGAGCCCGTAGCACTGCCCGTGAAGTTTCCACTGCTCTTGGCGCAGGGTGCTGAGGGTATCGCTGTCGGACTGTCCTCCAAGATCCTTTCGCACAACTTCGTCGAGCTGGCAGAGGCCGCTTGTGCCTACCTGCGCGGCGAGGAGTTCACGCTCTATCCCGACTTCCCCACGGGGGGGCTCATCGACGTCTCCCGCTACAATGACGGCGAGCGTGGCGGTAGCCTCAAGTCCCGTGCGAAGATCGATAAGATCGACTCCAAGACGCTGAGTATCTCCGAGCTCCCTGCAGGGAAGACCACGACGACGCTCATCGAGTCCATCCTCAAGGCTGTAGAGAAGGGGAAGATCCGCATCCGCCGTGTCGACGATATGACGGCTGCCACGACGGATATCCGTCTGACGCTCGCCGCTGGTGTGTCGTCAGACAAGGCCATCGATGCCCTCTATGCCTTCACTGATTGCGAGGTCAGCATCTCACCCAACTGCTGCGTCATCTACGAGGAGAAGCCTCTCTTCACGACCGTCAGCGAGCTCCTGCGCTACAGCGTAGAGCGCACGAAGTTCCTCTTCGGCGAAGAGCTGAAGATCCTCCTCTCGGAGAAGGAAGAGCAGTACCTCGGTGCTTCGCTCGAGCGCATCTTCATCGAGGAGCGTATCTATAAGGATAAGGCCTTCGAAGAAGCTGCCGACGAAGCCACGGCTCTCGCACATATCGCTAAGCGTATCGAGCCCTTCGCCGATCGCTTCCTCCGCCCAGTGAAGACGGATGACCTGCGCCGCCTGCTGGAGCTACGTATGGCACGTATCCTGCGCTTCAACCTCCCCAAGCACGAGGCTGCACTCCTGCAGATCGAGCAGGATATGGCTCAGCTCCGTCACGACATCGCGCACCTCACCGACTACACCATCCGCTGGTACCAGCACCTCATCCAGCGCTACGGGGCTGCCTTCCCACGCCGCACGAAGATCACGAACTTCGGCACCATCGAGGTCACGAAGGTGGCCGAGCTGGATGCCAAGCTCTACATCAACCGCGAGGAGGGCTTCTTCGGTACGGCTCTGAAGGATGCGGAGTTCGTGTGCAACTGCTCGAGCCTCGACGAGGTCATCATCATCTTCCGCTCCGGCAAGTACTTCGTCGGCAAGGTCGAGGATAAGAAGTTCTACGGCAACGAGGAGGTCATCTATATCAACCGCTATCAGCGCAATGACGAGCGCACGATCTACAACGTCATCTACCGCGATGGCAAGGTCGGCTCAGTCTACGCTAAGCGCTTCAATGTGCTCTCGGTCATCCGTGACCGCGTCTACGACCTGACGCGTGGCAAGGAAGGCTCACGCGTGCTCTACTTCTCTGCCAACGGCAATGGCGAGGCGGAGAAGGTCGCCGTCAAGCTCAAGATCCGCAATGCCCGCCAGCGCCTCTTCCAGTTCGAGAAGGACTTCTCCGATATCCCCATCAAGTCGCGTAGCTCTGTCGGGCTCTTAGTGACGAAGGCAGAGGTGCACTCGGTATCGCTTCTGAGCAAGGGCTTCTCGACGCTCGGTGGTCGTGACGTATGGTTCGACCGCGATGTCCTGCGCCTGAACTACAACGAGCAGGGCCAGTACCTCGGCTCCTTCCACGCCCGTGACCGCATCCTCATCGTCCTCAAGTCGGGCGAATGCTATACCTCCGACTTCAGTGACTCCGTCCATATCGAGGAGAACCTCCTGCGCATCGAGAAGAATGAGCCCCGCAAGATCTGGACGGCTGTCTACTACGATGCCGATCAGAAGTACCATTACATCAAGCGCTTCAGCATCGAGGAAGATCAGAAGCGCGAGAATATCCTCGGGGAGAACCCCAAGAACGAGCTGCTGCTCCTGACCGACACCTACTACCCACGCCTCCTCATCGGGCGTCAGGAGAAGGGTGGTGAGCTGCGTACGACCGAGATCGATGTCGAGGAATTTGCTCTCGTCAAGAGTATCCGCGCCCGTGGTAAGCGTATCGCTCCCTACCTCATCGACCAAGTCGAGGAGCTCCCTCCGCTGAAGGAATCCCCCGTCTTTGAGTCGGAGCACGACGAGTCCATGGCGGAGACTGAGGAAGAAGAAGCCGACCTCTTCGCGGGACAGACCGAGGATAGCTCAAACGAATAAGCCCCCTTCCCATTATGAATAAGCCCCTTGCTCTGCCCCTCATGGCCCTCGCACTGGCGCTCCTCTCGGCTCCGCTGAGAGCTCAGAGTGCAGCAGATAGCCTCGGGGCAGGCTCAGAGGCGCGTAGCCTCTTCACGATACCAGAGCCACAGACCCGCCAGAGCAACATCACCTACCGCAGCCAGTACTTCGGCATCGGGGGGATGCGTCTCGGGCATACCTACCTCACACCGCTCAACTACGGCGGGGAAGTCTACAGCTACACCTCGGAGCATACCCGCTTGGGCTACCGCTCTCTGCCAGAGCAGCGCGTCGCACGAGGAAGCCTCTTCGGCTACACGCCCCGTACGACCGACCCCCGCTGGCTACGGCACACGGTGCTGAATGTCGACCTGGCCTCGACGAAGAATCCCGCTGGCAATGGCTCCATCTACAGCCTTACCGCTCGCTATGACTGGGGGCGTCTGCGCTACATCAGCGCAGGAAGCTGGGGGCGTCTCGCTATCGGTGGTAGCGTCGTCGGTCTCGCTGGTGGTATGTACAGCTCCCGTAATGGGAACAACCCTGGTACGCTGGATATGGCGCTCTCGGTAGGTCCCTCGGCACTCTACTCGCTTCGCTTTGGCCCCGCACACCTCCCGCTCCTTCTCAAGGCTTACGCGCATACTGACCTTCTTGGCTTTGCTTTCTCGCAGGAGTTTGGTGAGACGCTCTACGAGCTCTATTACTTCGGCCAGCCCTCGCGCCGTATCTACCTGACGCACCCGCTGAAGGCTCCCACGGGCTTCGTCCTCACCAGCGTAGATGTCCCTATGCTTGACTACTTCACGCTCTCGGTAGGCTACCGCTGGGACTACCGCCGCACGAAGCTGAATCACCTCTCCGCCTACCGCCATCAGCACAGCCTCCTCATCGGGGTGACGACGAAGATCCTTCCGCTCGAGGGGCGTCGTGCTGCCGATGATCACTCGACCCTTGTGCCCTTCTGATATGAAGCACCTCACTAAGCTCCTCGCCGCGCTTGGCCTCCTCCTCTCGCTCGCGTGCTGTACCACCGAGCGTGAGTACACGGCGGATCCGTATGCCAACTATGACCGCCTCTGGGAGATCCTCGACCGTGGCTATTGCTACTTCGACCTCAAGCTCCCTCAAGGCACCACCTGGCGCGACCTCTACCACAAGCACCGCCATGACCTGCGCCCCAAGATGACGACCGACTCGCTCTTCCTCGTGATGAGCCAGCTTCTTGCCGAGCTGCGTGACGGGCACGTCAATCTGATCTCCACCTTCGACTACGGGCGCTACTGGCAGTGGCGGAGCGAAGGCCCTCGCTCCTATGATGAGACGCTCATCGAGAGCTACCTCGGCGATGACTACCATATCGCTGGCGGGCTGGCCTACAAGTCGCTGGATTATCCGAAGGGCGTGCGCCGTGCTGAGCCTATCGGCTACGTCCGTGTGGCATCGTTCTCCTCGGCGATCTCAAGTAGCAATGTGAATGCCGTGCTCAACCGCCTCAAGGCGTGCAACGGCCTCATCCTCGACCTGCGCAACAATGGGGGCGGTCAAGTCACGACCTCCGATATGCTGGCGCAGCACTTCATTCGTGAGCGCAAGCTCGTCGGCTATATCTCGCACAAGACGGGCCCTGCGCACGATGCTTTCTCGCGTCGCACTCCCTTCTACCTCGATACCCTGCAGGCGGGTACGATCTGGCTCAAGCCCGTCGTCGTCCTCGTGAACCAAGGGGTGTACAGTGCCGCCAATGACTTCACGCTCCGTATGAAGGGCCTTCCTCAGGTCAAGATCGTCGGGGTGAAGACGGGCGGTGGCGGTGGCCTGCCGATGTCCTCCGAGCTACCTAATGGCTGGGCGGTGCGCTTCTCTTCGTCCCGCACCTATGATGCCGACGGCGCTGATATTGAGCAGGGCATCACGCCTGATGTCGTCCTCAAGGATGAGATCGCCCGCGGGGCAGAGGTCGATCCCTATATCGAGGCCTCGGCAAATCTCCTCACACGCTGGATCCTGCAGATCAAGTCGAAGCAGAAGAAGCAGTAGCTCCTTCGTAGGCCATACAAAAGCGATCCCCCGCAGCGACACGGATGTCACTGCGGGGGATCGCTTTTTAATAGGAACTATCTCCTCGGAGGCTTAGAAGCGGAAGCCGAGAGAGACAGAGGCACGAAGCCAAGCCCAGGGGGTGGAGACGTTGTCGATAGAGACCTTCTTAGAGGCCTTGTCTACGTTGACATCCTGACCGACGAGCTTGATGGTGGGCAGGTCGCTGACGTTCTCGCTGATCTGCTGCTGCAGGTCTGCGATCTCCTTGTCGGAGAGGTTCGTAGCAGAGTAGTCGCCCGCGAGGGTCAGCTTACCCTTACCAGCGTGCACGCCGAGGATGTTCCAGTCGAGGACGATGTTCTTGTTGCGACCGAAGAGCCACTGAGCACCGAGACCGAAGCCGAAGCTATTCGTCTTGAAGTCGCCCGTGAGATCAAGAGCAACAGGCTTTTCGGCCGAAGAAGCGCCTTCGCGCACGTCCATATTGAGCGTGTAGCCAGAGAGCTTATAGTTCTGATAGCGGTAGTAAGCCATCAGGTAGAAGCCGTGACCGTAGCCACCGCCCGTGTACCAGCGCAGCTCAGGCGTGACGTAGAAGGACTGGAGCTTTACGCTGCTCATAGAGACATCGTGACCGATATGATTCTCGAACGACGAGGAGAAGGGCAGGGCACCCTTAGGCATCGTAGCGATGCCGAGCTGCAGGCTGAGACCCTTCGTGAGGATGCGCTCAGCAGCGAAGCTGTAGTTCTTGAAGATAGGGCTGGTGATGTTAGCCTTGACGATGGTCTTCCCGTCGAGCAGAGCGCCATGCTCGGGAGTGAACTTAGGGGTTTGAGCCGCGAGGGTGCTTCCCAGGGCGAGGCTCAGCAAGAGAGTAGAGAATTTCTTCATATGCGCGTATATGTTTTAGATATTTAACGTTGCAAAGATAATATAATATCCTTGTGGTTCAATTGCTGCTCCGCGTATGGATAAAAGTTGTGGAGGAGTGGCAGATAAGTTTGGGCTACGCACGTGGATCTAATATCTACGTGCGTGGATATTTGGATTTGCGTGCCTGGTCTTTAAGACTACGTGCGTAGATAGAAGAATACCACTACGGGAAGGCGCTTTTTTCTTCATGGAGATAGCACTTTCCCTTCTGCTGGATAAGAGGAATATGTGCGCAGAGGCGAAGGGCTTGCTCGGTCACTTCGGAGAGGGATATCGTGAGGTTGGGGGTGCGATGCCTTAGCACAATAAATAGCGGGCAGGACTCGCGGCAACAGGCTCATTTAGGCGTACATCACGACCCCATAGGGGGCTGCGGCGCCTCTCCCCTCAGAGTGACTCCCGGCGATGGACTGCTGATGCCGTCCCTTTCAGGGCAAATGCGTATTTTTGTATTAGGGAGATTGCTCGCCTTGCGAAGCCTCCCATTTCCCGCAAACGATACTTAGATACTTTATTAGATACGCTGCTTATGGCACTGACATTGGGGGATCTTGTCCCCGACCTCTTGGGCTTGGACGAAGCAGGGCAGGAGGTACGCCTCTCGGACTACCCTGGGCGTAAGATCGTCCTCTACTTCTACCCCAAGGACAATACCTCGGGCTGCACGGCTCAGGCATGTAGCCTGCGTGACGGCTACAGCGAGCTCCGCGCCGCTGGCTACGAGATCATCGGGGTGAGCCGTGACTCGGCGAAGAGCCACGTGGGCTTCCGCACGAAGCACGAGCTGCCCTTCCGCCTCATCGCCGACACCGATGTGCGCCTCAATGAACTCTTCGGTACTTGGATCGAGAAGAGCATGTACGGCCGCAAGTACATGGGTACCGAGCGCACGACCTTCGTCATCGGCACCGATGGCCGTATCGAGCGCATTATCCGTGGCAAGGCCGTCAATACGAAGGACCACGCCCAGCAGATCCTCCACGAAGATTAATCACGGGCTCTCCCGAGCCACATATAAATAGACAACCTCCACATGAGTGAAGAAGTAAAGCTCTCCAAGAGCGCTAAGGATAAAGAGAAGCAGGCCCAGGATGAGGCCAAGCTGAAGACCCTCGAGACCGTCCTCGGTAAGATCGAGAAGACCTACGGCAAGGGTGCGGTCATGAATATGGCTGCCCGCCCCACGACGGACGTCAACGTCATCCCCACCGGATCGATCAATCTCGACCACGCTCTCGGCGTAGGCGGCTATCCCCGCGGTCGTATCATCGAGATCTACGGCCCCGAGTCTTCGGGTAAGACGACGCTGGCTATCCACGCTATCGCAGAGGTGCAGAAGCAGGGCGGTAAGGCGATCATCATCGACGCCGAGCACGCCTTCGACCCCTCTTATGCCGAAGCGCTGGGCGTCGACATGGATAGCCTCTATATCTCTCAGCCCGACAACGGGGAGCAGGCGCTCGATATCGCCGAGCAGGTCATTCGCTCTGGTGCCGTCGACCTAGTCATCATCGACTCCGTCGCAGCACTCGTGCCTAAGCAGGAGATCGAGGGCGATATGGGTGAGACGAAGGTAGGTCTGCAGGCCCGCCTCATGTCGCAGGCCCTGCGTAAGATCACGGGGGCTATCAGCAAGTCCAATACCGCCTGTATCTTCATCAACCAGCTCCGTGAGAAGATCGGTGGGAACTCCTACGGCCCCTCCGAAACGACTACGGGTGGTAACGCCCTGAAGTTCTATGCCTCCGTGCGTCTGGACATCCGTCGTATCGGCCAGCTCAAGGATGGCGACGAGGTCATCGGGAACAATACCCGCGTGAAGGTCGTCAAGAACAAGGTGGCACCTCCCTTCCGCGTCGCAAACTTCGAGATCCTCTACGGTCAGGGTATCTCCCGACTCGGTGAGATCATCGACATCGCAGAGAGCGAAGACTTCATCAAGAAGAGTGGCTCGTGGTATAGCTACGGAGCTACGAAGCTCGGTCAGGGTAAGGAGAACGCTAAGCAAACGCTCGCCGACAACCCCGAGCTCCTCGATGAGCTGACGGAGAAGGTCAAGGAAGCCCTGCGCAACGAAGGTAAGCCCAAGGACAAGCGCAAGAAGAAGGCCGCTAAGGACGAAGACGAGGACGAGGATTAATTCCCCGTCCCCGGCCTCTCGCTTCGATAGTGTAATCTATGGGAAAGCTAATCATCATCTCCGCCCCCTCGGGTACGGGGAAGAGTACGCTCATCAATCGTCTACTCGCTGAGCACCCCGAGCTGCGTCTCGGCTTCTCCGTCTCGGCTACAAGCCGCCCACCCCGTGGGCAGGAGCAGCATGGCGTGGAGTATTACTTCTTCTCTCCCGAGGAGTTTAAGGCTGGCATTGAGCGTGGCGACTTCCTCGAGCATGAAGAGGTCTACCCCGGACGCTACTATGGTACGCTTCGCTCCGAGGTCGACCGCCGTATCGCTGCGGGTGACCGCGTGATCTTCGACGTCGACTGCGTCGGCGGGCTGAATATCAAGAAGGGATATGGGCACGAAGCCCTGAGCATCTTCATCGAGCCGCCCTCGATCGAGGAGCTCCGTCGTCGTCTCGTCGGACGCTCAACGGATAGCCCTGAGGTCATCGAGGAGCGTGTGGCGAAGGCCGCTCACGAGCTGACGTATGCACCGCTCTTCGACCGTGTGCTGACCAACGATGATCTGGAGCGCTGCTACGGGGAGTTCTACTCGATCGTGAGTGCCTTCCTCAGCGAAGACTAAGGCTCAGAGCTCCAGCGTACAGATCGCACCATAGGGACTTTGGTGGCTGAAGGCCTCCTCAAGAGGATACCAGCCAGCCCAGAGCCCAGCAGATAGGAGGACTCCTCCGTGTGTGAAGACTAAGACTTCACATGCGGAGGAGTCCTCTTTTTGTGCGAGCCCATCTCGTAGCTCTTCGATGAAGTCCGCTACGCGTGCTGCCTGCTCGGTGAAGGACTCGCCCCCCGTGGGTGCCACGTGGAGGTAGTCGTCGTACCAGAGCTGGAGGCGTGGGTCGGTGATCTCGTCGAAGCGCTGCAGCTCCCACTCCCCGAAGTTCAGCTCTAAGAGCCGTGCGTCGAGGATGGGTGCTTCGTAGCCCAGCGCCTCACTGAGGCGCCGACAGCGGGAGAGTGGACTGCTATAGATGCGGGTAGGTGTGCGCCCTTCGAGCCGCTCAGTGAGCCGTGCTCTGACGTCCTCCGCCTCCTCGACGAAGGACGCTGCCAGCGGGATATCACTCTGCCCGTAGCAGACCCCGCGTGCGATGTCGGGGCGGGTGTGGCGGATGAAGTGCAGGCGCATGGTAGTAGGTCGGATCGTGGCTTAGATGCCTAAGCCGAGGCGGTAGAGGATGGCGAAGCCCGTGAGCGTCGCCAGCTCTGAGAGGAGGCATAGCGCTCCGCAGGTGTCGCCCGTGTAGCCGTCGATACGCTTACGCAGGTAGGCGATGAGCCCACCACCGACGAGGATGGGGAGGAAGATGGAGAGCGGTACGAAGTGCGTCAGTTCGCTCCCACCGATAGGTGTGGCCTCGATAGGACGCAGTGCCCACCACTGCGCTGTGAGGAAGATCGCCAGCGCTGCGTAGATCGCCAAGGGGCGTGCCTTGCGGTAGGTGACCCCGATCTTACTATCCTCTTCGCGACGAGCGTAGGGGAGGAACTGTACCTGCAGGAGCGAGGTGACCTTCCCCGTGATGTCCGAGGCGAAGAGCACGGCAGGGAGCCAGCCGGCGGGGAGTGACGTGCCCAGCGCCCAGTAGGTGAGGTAGTAGAGGAGGAGCCCGAGGACGGCATAGCTCCCCACGTGGCTATCCTTCATGATCGCGAGGATCTGACTGCGCTCCCTTCCGCCGCCGAAGCCGTCGAAGAAGTCTCCGAGGCCGTCTTCGTGGAAGGCGCCCGTCAGGAGTAGGCGTGTGCCGAGGGCTAAGGCCAGCGCTGCTCCCACCGAGGGTAGTATCAGTGAGTAGAGGTAGAAGCTCCCCGAGAGGGTCGTCGCCGTCACGAGTCCCGCCACGGGCCACCAGCTGAGGGCGTCCTCATAGTCGGCCTTGGTAAGCTCCCGCAGGCGCCAGAAGGGGAGGCGTGTGAAGAGGCTGAGGGCAGCGATGAGCGCCCCGAGATGACTTCGCTTCGTATCCGAACTATTCATACCAGACGCTACCCGGCTGATCGGTGAGGGTGAAGCGGATCTCGCCGCCCTGCATCACGTCGTCGTAGGTGAGGTAGGACTTGCGGAGCTCACGCCCGTTGATAGTGACGCGCTTGATGTAGCGCTTCTTCTCGCTCAGCTCGGGAGCCGAGAGGCGGAGCGTACGGCCGTTGGGCAGGCTGATCGTACTCTCGCGGAAGAGGGGCGTGACGAGTTCGTAGCGTCCGCTCAAGGGATCGACGGGGTAGAAGCCGAGGGAGGCGAAGACGTACCAGGCGGACATCTGACCGCAGTCTTCGTTGCCACAGAGGCCAGCGGGCTTGTCGGTGTAGAGCTGCTTGAGTACGCGGTGTGTGAGGTCCGTAGTCTTCCAAGGCTGTCGGGCAGCATTGTAGAGGAAGATGACGTGGTGCCCAGGCTCGTTGCCGTGAGCATACTGACCGATCATCCCCGTAGAGAAGATAGGGAGCTCGATGTGGCTGGGTGTCTCGGAAGAGAAGAACTCGTCGAGGCGCTCACCGAGCTTACCCTGCATGAGCTTCGTCAGCCCATCGATATCGTGCTGTACGCTGAAGAGGTAGTGGTAAGCATTACTCTCGGTAAAGGGCTTGGTGTAGGCGAAGGGATCGAAGACGCTATCCAGCTCACCATTGCTCTTGCGGGGGCGGAAGAAGCCCGTCTTCTCGTCCCAGAGGTGGCGGTAGGAGCGGGCGCGCTCGCGGTAGATCTTCTCCACTTCGTGGTCACCCATCCAGGCGGCATAGCGTGCGATAGCATCATCATCGTAGGCATACTCGAGGGTCTTCGAGACGCTCTCGTCCTCGCGGTCGCTCGCCACGTAGCCCTTCTTGCGGTAGTCGTCCAGCCCGCGGTAGCCCTTGCGCTCAGCCGTCGTGCGAAGGAGGCTGAGGAGCTTCGCTTTGTCCTTGGGGACGTAGATCCCACGCAGGACGGCCTCGACGATGACGGGTACGGAGTGGTAGCCGATCATCATGTCGGTCTCGGAGGCGAACATATTCCACACGGGGAGGTGCCCTTCGTTCTGCTCGCCGAAGTCGATGAGTGACTGCACGAAGTCACGCTGGAGGTTGGGCTGAAGGATGGAGTAGAGTGGGTGGGCTGCACGGTAGGTGTCCCACAGTGAGAAGGTGCTGTAGGTGCCACCTGCACGCTGATGGATCTCACGGTCAGCGCCGAGATAGCGGCCGTCGACGTCGCTATAGAGTGTGGGGCAGATCTGCGCGCGGTAGAGTGCCGTGTAGAAGGTCGTCTGCAGGCTATCGGGTGTGTCGGATGAGAGGCGGATCTGTGCAAGACGCTTGTCCCAGCGGTGGGTAGCTGCCTGGCGGTAGCGGTTGAAGTCGGTATGAGGGGCTTCGGCCTGCAAGTTTTTCAGCGCGCCCGCTTCGCTTACACCAGAGAGCGCGGTGCAGAGCGTGATGCTTTCGCCAGCGCGTACCTTATTGTAGTAGAGGCGGAGGATGACGCCATGGCCGACGGCCTTACCTACTTGCCCCTTGCTGAGGATGTATGGGGTAGCTGTGCGCTCGATGCGGGCGGCAGGGCGAGAGAGTTTCGTGGTGAAGTAGACCTTCTGATTGCGAGCCCAGCCGTCGGAGTAGCGGAAGCCTGTGATCTGTGTGGGCGAGATGGCTTCTGCATCGCTAGTGACGAGGCTGTCCCAGTTCATCGCCTTGTTCAGATTGAGGATGATGCAGACCGAGTCGGCATCCTTCTGGAAGGTATAGCGTTGTACCCCCACGCGGTCGGTGGCGGTCAGCTCGACACGGATGTCATAGGGCTCGAGTGTCACGGCATAGTAGCCGGCCTTCGCCACCTCGGTAGCGTGCGAGAAGCGTGCGTGTATGCCGATAGGTGCTTGCTCCTCTCCCGTCTTACCTGCTTGAGGCTTGCGGGTGAGACGGTCGTCCAGCGCGGGAAGGGTGACGGGGAGGAAGGAGATATCATAGAGGTCGCCTGCTCCCGTGCCACTCAGGTGCGTGTGGCTGAAGCCTGCGATCGTGCTGTCGGGGTAGAAGTAGCCAGCGATATAGTCCCAGCCCGCACGCCCGTTGTCGGGGCTGAGCTGCACCATACCGAAGGGTGCCGAGGCACCAGGATAGACATTGCCCACCCAGTCGGTACCGATGAGCGTATTCACGCGCTGCGAGAGGCGAGGATACTGAGGGCGAACGATCTGCTTGTGCTGTGCGGGTAGCGCAAGGGTCGTAAGAAGGCCGATGCCAAGGCCCAAGAGGGCACGTAATCGTCTTGTCATAGAGGAGGCTATAGCTATATAATATGGTGTAAAGATACGCATTTACCCACGGGTAATCGGTATGTGAAGGTGGGTTTCCCCCGCTTTATCCACTACTTATACACAGCGTGCGCCCCATCTCTCCACTACGGGGAGGGATGGGGCGCACGTATGGGCGGGGCGGTCTTACTTCCCGATACGCTCGTAGACGCTCTCGAAGGGTACGCGGATGCGGTCGCCCAAGGGGCGCTTCTCATCACGGATACCGCAGGAGATGATGAGTAAAGGTTCGATGGAGGAGGGTAGGCTAAGCGCCTTGCGCACACGGCGGGCATCGAAGCCCTCGACGGGGCAGGTGTCGTAGCCCGCTTCGCTCATAGCGAGCATAAAGGTCTGCGCGACGAGGGCACAGCTCTTATGCAGGACGGTCTTCATATCGCCCTCGGTACCCTGACGCATCATAGGGCGGAAGAGTGCGATGGCGTTCATCACGAGATGGCGTGCCCAGCCCCAGACCTTGCACCCACGGCTGTAGAGGAAGGGGACCACCTTGGTCATATATTCACGCTGCAGGGCTTCGTACTTTGCCCACTTCTCCTCGGGCTGGTGCTTGTGGATATCCTCCACGATGCGGGGGAAGAGGTAATCCACACGCTCACGCCAGCGGGAGGGGGTGATGGCGAAGATGACGACTTCCTTTGCCGTGCTGATGGTGCTCTGCCCGAGACAAGCTGGGGTGAGCGCAGCGATGACGGCAGGGTCGGTGATATGGTAGCAGCGGTAGAGCTGCATATTCGAGCTCGTCGGGGCGAGGGTCGCCTGGCGTAGGCATTCCTCGACGCGGGCGCTGTCCAGAGGCTTCTCTGGGTCGTAGTAGCGTATGGCGCGACGATGCTGGAGGGTTTCGTGAAGGCTCATCGATGTGGCTCTATTGGGATATATGATATAAGTGGGGTCGTGCGCCCCATAGCATAGGGGGATAAAGCGACACCGCTGATACCCTCAGAGTGGGGATATCAGCGGTGCGTAAATCATTGGGATACCTCTTGACGTCCGCTAAGAGCGGTGCGAGATGGGGTATGGAGTAGCCTCGTAATCGAGGGCGGGATGATCGCCTTCGCTCGTGCGAGCACTGTCAGCGAAGGGAGGGAGACGGAGTCTCTACTACTGCTCTTCGGCCTGCTGGAGCTGCTTGACGTAGATGGCCTTCTCCATCTTCTTGCGTCGAGCTACAGAGGGCTTGATGAAGGCCTGACGGGCACGAAGTGCGCGCACAGCACCGGTCTTCTCAAACTTTCTCTTGAATCTTCTCAGAGCCTTCTCGATGTTTTCGCCCTCTTTTACTGGAACTACGATCATAATGTCTTACTTATCTATTTTGTTGTTATACTTTCTATTGCAGGGAGAGTGCTACATACACTCTAATCAGTGCGCAAAATTACTAATACTTTGGCGAATACACAAACTCCCACTTCGTCTGCCTGCGCCTCCCGCACTAAAATCTCCTACCCTGCACCTTGCTGATGTACCTTCCTCCCGACCCTCTTCCACCCCTCCCCCGCCTTCGCTCGCACTTTCACACTCCTATGTGGCTAATAGATAGGGGGATTCTTTGCTTTTTCTCCCGCTGGAGGGGGGCTTCTCATAGAGGGTGCTTTTACTTCCTATATTGGTCGGCGGGTGAACCACTACTGGTTCGCTCATGGACCAGTACTGGTTGGAGCGGTGACCAGTAGTGGTCGGAGCGTGGACCACTATTGGTTCGTATCACCCTCTTATAGTGCTTTGCGAAGCGAGGTGCGGGAGGAGGGGGAAACGAAGCGCCCCAGTCGGTAGCAGGACTATCGGCTGGGGCGCTTCGTTAGGTGGGGAAGAAGGGCGGGCTACTTCTCGCGAATGAAGATGTTGATGGGTGTACCAGAGAAGTCCCAGTGCGCACGGATCTGATTCTCGAGGAAGCGGCGATAAGGCTCCTTGACCCACTGGGGGAGGTTCGCGAAGAAGGCAAAGCTGGGTACCGCTGTGGGGAGCTGCATGACGTACTTGATCTTGATGTACTTGCCCTTGGTAGCAGGAGGAGGCGTGGCCTCGATGATGGGGAGCATGACCTCGTTGAGCTTCGAGGTGGGGATGCGCTTGCTGCGACGCTCGTAGACCTGCTGGACTTCCTCGAGGACCTTGAAGATACGCTGCTTCGTCAGAGCCGAGATGAAGATGATGGGGAAGTCGGTGAAGGGAGCCAGACGCTCTCGGATAGCGTTCTCGAAGGTCTTGATGACGGCATTGCTCTTGTCCTCGACGAGGTCCCACTTATTCACGCAGACGATGAGCCCCTTGCTATTCTTCTGGATGAGCGAGAAGATGTTGAGGTCCTGGCTCTCGATACCGCGGGTGGCGTCGAGCATAAGGATACAGACGTCGGAGTTCTCGATAGCGCGGATGGAGCGAATGACCGAGTAGTACTCGAGATCTTCGTTGACCTTGCCACGCTTGCGGATACCAGCGGTATCGACGAGGTAGAAGTTCATGCCGAACTTCGTGTAGTGCGTGTAGATCGAGTCACGTGTGGTACCTGCTACGTTGGTGACGATGTTGCGCTCCTCACCGATGAAGGCATTGACGAGCGAAGACTTACCCGCGTTGGGTCGGCCGACGATAGCGATACGTGGTGCATCGAGGGTCTCGTCGACGTATTCGCCTTCGGGGAGGTGCTTCGTGATGGCATCGAGGAGGTCACCCGTACCGCTACCGCTGACAGCGGAGATAGGCATAGGGTCACCGAGCCCGAAGCTGTAGAACTCAGCCGCCTCGTAGTGCTGGGCGAAGTTGTCCGCCTTGTTCGCTACGAGGAGGACAGGCTTCTTCGTGCGGCGGAGCTTGGCAGCGACCTCATCATCGAGGTCGGTGATGCCACTCTCGACGTCGACGACGAAGAGGATGACATCGGCTTCCTCCATAGCAATCTCCACTTGCTTGTTGATCTCGCCTTCGAAGATATCTTCGCTACCTACTACCCAACCGCCGGTATCGACGATGGAGAACTCGCGGTCGAGCCATGATACCTTGCCGTACTGGCGGTCACGGGTCGTACCTGCCTCTTCGCTGACGATGGCCCCACGGGTCTGCGTCAAGCGGTTGAAGAGGGTGGACTTCCCTACGTTGGGGCGCCCTACTATTGCTACTAAATGACTCATATCTGATGCTGTGATTGGTGGGTGAGGCTTACCGCTCTTAGTCGAGGCGGTAGCCGTAGGCGCGGAGGATCTTGTCGCGATTGCGCCAGTCCTTCTCTACCTTGACAAAGAGCTCGAGGAAGATCTTCTTCTCGAAGAATCGCTCCATATCGCGACGTGCCATCGTGCCGACCTTCTTGATGGCGACACCACGGTGGCCGATGATGATGCCCTTCTGGCTGTCGCGCTCGACGACGATCAGGGCCTGGATGTGGATGCGCTCGTCCTCTTCCTTGAAGGATTCGACGACGACTTCGACGGAGTAGGGGATCTCCTTCTTATAGTAGAGGAGGACCTTCTCACGGATGATCTCGGTGACGAAGAAGCGCGCGGGGCGGTCGGTCAGTGCATCCTTCTCGAAGTAGGGAGGAGAGGGGGGGATGAGGCTCTCGATGCGCTTCTTCAAGGGCTGGACATTGAAGTTGTTGAGCGCAGAGATGGGGATGATCTCCGCCTGAGGAAGCTCCTTGTGCCAGCGCTCCACGAGCTCGACGAGCTTGTCCTGAGTCGTGAGGTCTACCTTATTAATAAGGAGGAGTACGGGGCACTTGACCCCACGGACGCGCTCGAGGAAGAACTCATTCTTATCGGCCGTCTCGACCGTGTCGGTGACGTAGAGAAGGACGTCAGCATCACCGAGAGCTGACTCGGAGAACTCGAGCATGCTCTCCTGGAGCTTGTAGTTCGGGCGCAGTACCCCAGGGGTATCGCTGTAGACGATCTGCAGCTCGGGGGTATTGACGATGCCCATAATGCGGTGACGCGTCGTCTGGGCCTTGGAGGTGATGATCGATACGCGCTCGCCGACCAAGAGGTTCATCAGGGTGGACTTCCCCACGTTGGGGTTGCCCACGATATTGACGAAGCCTGATCGGTGCGTGACTTCTTGTTTGTCTTCCATCGTCCGGAGTGTGGAGGGGTAGGAATGAAAGACCTTGCCCGTCCTCTCCCAGCGAAGGGAAGAGTGGCAGGCAAGGTCTGTCGTATGGGGAGATTAGTTCTTGGGGTCGTAAGCCCACTTGACGTAGACTGCACCCCAGGTGAAGCCTGCGCCGAAGGACGTGAGGATGAGGTTGTCACCCTTCTTGAGCTGCTTCTCGAACTCCCAGATGCAGAGGGGGATCGTAGCCGAGCTGGTGTTGCCTCGGTACTCGATGTTAATCATCACGCGATCCATAGGTACCTGCATCTCACGTGCTACAGCGTCGATGATGCGGAGGTTAGCCTGGTGGGGGACTACCCAAGCGATGTCATCATAGCTGAGTCCGTTGCGCTCCATGATGGTGCGGCAGCTGGAGGACATACCCTTGACAGCTTGCTTGAAGACGGCAGCACCCTCCTGGTAGACGTAGTGCTCACGACGATCAACCGTCTCGTGGGAGGCAGGACTGGCCGAGCCACCGGACTTCATGATGAGGTTGGTGCGACCCGTCCCGTCTGTGCGGAAGTAAGAGTCAAGTACCCCTACGTTCTCCTCAGTAGGCTCGAGGAGTACGCAAGCAGCGCCGTCGCCGAAGAGCGGGCACGTAGCGCGGTCGGTGTAGTCGGTGATGGCGGTCATCTTCTCAGCGGCAAGCACGATGATGCGCTTGTAGCGGCCCGAGCGGATATAATTAGCTCCAGCTTCGAGAGCGTAGATGAAGCTGGGGCAAGCAGCCTGCATGTCGAAGGTGAAGGCGTTGATACAGCCCGTCTCGAAGGCTACGATAGATGCCGTCGTGGGGAAGTGGTAGTCAGCCGTATTCGTAGCCAAGATGATCCCGTCGATGGTGGCGGGGTCAATGTTGTTGCGGGAGAAGAGATTCTTGACGGCTTCGATGCCGAGGAAGGAAGCACCCTTCGTGGGGTCCTTGAGGATGCGACGCTCGCGGATCCCGACGCGGGTCATGATCCACTCGTTGTTGGTGTCGACCATCTTCTCGAGGTCGGCATTGGTTATCTTATCTTCAGGGAGATACCCTCCGACAGCCGTGATGGCTGCGTTGATGATACTCATAGGTTAGTTGGATATACTGATGTAGATTAATTTCAATCGCCTTAGCTTGTCGCTCACGAAGTTACAAAAAAAGCCCCAAAGGGGATACCTTGGGGCTTTTCTTTGTGTTGGCTAAGCGGGGCTATTAAGCCTGCTCGATGGCAAGCTTACCGCGGTAGTAACCGCACTCACCACATACCGTGTGGTAGATGTGCCATGCACCGCAGTTAGCGCACTTTGCGAGCGTAGGCATAGCTGCCTTATCATGAGTACGGCGCTTAGCGGTACGCGTCTTGGACTGTCTTCTTTTAGGATGTGCCATAAATCTTATTTTGTTTTAATTACTAATCTCGCTTGAGAGCCTTGAGTGCAGCCCAGCGCTCGTCGATCCCCTCATCATCGAGGGTAGGGGCGGGGCCTTCGGCTTCATCGTGCACTTCATCGGTAGAGACGCGGGCATAGGCCGACATCATCTCCTCGTTGCACTCGCCCTCGAGATGCATTCGCTGTAGGGGAAGGCTCAGGATGATATCCTCATAGAGGATCCACTCCAGGTCGAGCACCCCATCTTGCTCAGAGACGACGAGGATCTCGTCCTTCTCCTCAAGGGCTTCATTGCCAAACTTGACTATAAGCTCGCGCTCGGACTCTACATCTATATCTACGGGGTCAAGGCAGCGATCACAGTCGACCACCACATAGCCCTCATAGTAGAGGTCCAAGCTAAAGACGTCTCCCGTACGACGCAGACGTAGGTCGACATCGACCTCACCGCCGTGTACGCTACCCTCCGATAGGCGCTCGAAGTAACTGTCCTCGAGGAGCCAGGTGTACTCGTGATCGCCCTCCGGGAGACTCCGTAGATTGATCTTGTACTGGTCGGTATGCATGGGTGACTCTTAAACTATGCGTAAAAATCTGCGCAAAGATACACAAAAGCCCCCATTCCCACAATTAAAAAGTGAGCAATGTTTGCCAGCTCTTCAGAGGAGCAGGCTATGCGAGGGCGATGACTAAGGGAGGAGACCGCGGGAGCGCCCGTCGGCGATGGTCTCGCGAAGCCCTTCCTCAAGGTTCTTGCTTGGGGTGAAGCCCAGAGCAAAGAGTGGTGAGGGATCGCAGCGCCAGTTGCGCTGTGCGAGGATCGGGTACTTGTCCCGATTGAGTGGCGTCGTCTGCCCCGTGATGGCTGCTCGCAGCGAGCCGAAGAGGCAGGTGAGGCGCACCAGTGGCAGGGGGATACGTATATGGAATACGTGCTTGCGACCCAGCAGACGCTGAGCCAGATGACCGAACTCTCGGTCGGTATAGGTGTCGCCGTCAGCTACGATATAGCGCTGACCGCGGGCACGCTCATCGCGCAGCACAAAGAGGGCAGCTCGGGCAACATCCCCGCCATAGACGAAGGTCAGATATTGCTTACGCAGGCCAGACATCGCATTGATGCCACGGGCGATGCTCTGTAGGGCGATGAGGTAATCCTTGTCTCCTGGGCCATAGACGCCTGTGGGGAGGAGGATCGTGAAGGGGAGACCCGACTGCTCGGTGTAGTGCTCTGCGAGGCATTTACTACGGCCGTAGCGGGTATTGGGCTTCTGAGGGAGCTCGGCATGCAGAGCTTCGTCAGGGCCTGCTACATTGCCGTAGCTACTGAGGCTGCTCATCAGGACGAAGCGCTTGGGGTGCTCCGAGAGACGGCTGAGTGCGTGGAGGAGTCGGCGCGTATGCTCGGCGTTGACCTCTGCGAACTCTTCGAGGCGGGCAGTCTTCGTGATGCCCGCATTGTGGATGACGTAGTCCCACTGGGGACCGCCTTCCTCTAAGGGACGGACCGAGTCGAGAGCAGTGAAGAGCTGTTCCTCATCATAGTAGTCGACTTCAAGCAGCTTGACCCCTTGCTTCTCAAGGCGGGTCTTGTCACTGTCCTTACGTACAGCGGCCCATACCTCGTAGCCCGCGTCGAGAGCTTGGCGGACGAGATGGCTGCCGATGAAGCCAGAGGCTCCGGTGATGAGTAGACGCTCCATGGTAATCGTGTCGGTCGTGTGGGCTTAGAAGATGGAGAAGTGCACGTAGCGCTTGGGGTTCTCCTGCAGGTCACGCATGAGACGGTCTGCACTGCCTACGAGGCTGTCGAGGCGATTGTAGAGCGAAGGATCGTTGAGGAGAAGACCTGCGGTATTGTCTTTGCCACGGAGCTGCTGGGATACCATCTGAAGCTGAGCCGTCGTCTCCTGAAGGCTGAGCATCAGCGAGTCAAGACGCATCGAGGAGAGCTGACCGGAGAAGTTCGCCAGGTTCGAGCTCATGTGCCCGACGTTGTCGAGGACGGGGCCGAGGCTGCGACTCGTGCGGTTCAGCCCAGCCATCATGCCGTGCAGCTGCTGTGTAGAGGCACTCAGCCCGTAGAGCATGCTGTCGATGCTCTTGTCGTTGAGCAAGGCATTCAGGCGCTCCAGCGTGTTGGTGATCGTGGGCATCATCCCTGCGATGGCGGGGAGGATCTTCTCAGAGACGGAGGATAGGAGCCCGTCGCCTGCGTCTTGGCTGGCGATGGTATCCCCCTCGCTGAGGTAGGTCTGGCTCTGGGGATTGATGATGAGCACAAGCTCGGCACTCCCAAGAGGATTCGACTTGATCTTCAGCTGACTCCCTACGGGGATGCGCATATCGTCATCGAGCGCCAGCTCGAGCGTAGCGCCATAGCCACGGGCATAGTCGAAGGCTACCGAGCGGACGTTGCCGACCTTGAAGCCACTGGCTTCGACGGGAGCTGCTGCAGAGATGCCGCTGAGGTTGTCAAAGTGGGCGTAATAGATCGAGGTCTTCTTAAAGACTTCGATACCCTTGAGGAAGTTGACCCCGATGTAGCCGAGGGCAACAGCGACGATGGCCAGCAGGCCGATCTGTACCTCTTTCTTTATCTTCATACGTATCTTATTTCTATATATGCTCTTTTCTATATATGCTCTGTGATAGGGGGCTTAGAGGCGTGTCTTGCCTCGGTAGCGTGCGATGTAGGCATCGCGGTAAGTGCGGGGAAGGGCACGAAGCTGCTTCTGTGCTTCGGCCTTCGAGTTCGTGGGAGCGAGTAGATAGATGTACGCACGCCCGACCTTCACTCGCTCTACTGCGGTAGGGAGCTTGCGGAAGCGCGGATCCTTCGTGTCGATCTTATCGGGGCTGGAGAGGAACTGGACGCGGTACGTGATCCCCGATTCGGAGGCCTTCGCTTCACTCTCCTTCTTGGTCTGCTCCTGCTTGCGCTCCGTCGTCTTCTCCTTGCTACGCTCACGGCTCTTGTTCATCGCACGCTCGACCTCCGCACGGGGATTCGTCTCCTTGTCTGCAGTAGGCTCTTCGGCGGTCTCGTCGCTGGCCGTAGCGGTCTCTTCCTTCTTTGTCTCGGTGCTGTCGGCCTCCTTGCTGTCCTGGGTCTTCGTGCTCTTGCCACGATAGCTGCGGTAGTAAGAGCTGAAGCCTGCGGCGATGGCTGAGGCAAGGGCCTGCTGGCCTGCTGCGCTGAGCATAAAGGAGGCTTCGTTGGCATTCGAGAGGAAGCCGATCTCGGTGAGGATGCTGGGCATAGCCGACTGGCTCAGTACCCAGAGGATGTCCTGACGTACGCCACGGCTGTAGCGTCCAGCGGAGCGGTATTGGCGCTGGATCTTGTTTGCCAGCTCGATGCTCTTGTTGAAGTAAGCATCTTGCATGAGGTCAAACATGATATAGCTCTCCGTCGACGTTGGGTCAAAGCCCTTGTAAGTCGTCTTATAGTTGCTCTCGAGGAGCATCGCCTTGTTCTCACGCATCGCCACGCTGAGGTTGTTGGCGAACTTCGCTATCCCCAGCACATAAGTCTCCGTACCGTGGACGTCCTTCGACGGAGCGCTATTGACGTGGATGCTGAGCATGAGGGAGGCCTTGTTCTTATTAGCAAAGTCTGCACGGGCCTGCAGACCGACGAAGACGTCCGTGCTACGCGTGTAGAGTACACGGACCTCGGGGTGCGCTGCGTGGATCTTCGCCCCGACGAGCTTAGCCACCGCGAGGGTGATATCCTTCTCCTTGCCACCATTCCCTACGGTACCTGAGTCCTTCCCCCCGTGACCAGCGTCGATGACGACGGTGAAGAGGCGCTGGGCTTGCATCCCGAGGGGTGCAAGAGCGAGACAGAGGAGGAGCGTAAGTATCGAGGCGCGGATGTAGCGTATAGCGTGGATCTCAGCGAGCGGCATATGCTTGGGAGGAGCCGTATAGGCTCTACGAACAATGATTTATTTAATAACGCAAAGATACAACGCTTTTGTAAAAGGGACTTGTATCTCACGGAGGATTATGTGAAGGCCCCTCCCCAGTGACAGGTGAAGTCGTGGGGAGGGGCCTTCTTCGTTGTAGGTACGCGTAGTACGCTCTACTATTACTATATAGCTACTATATAGCGAGGATGTAGCGCAGGATGAGGAGTGCCGAGACGATGTAGAGGGTGATGGAGACCTGGCGCCACTGGCCGCTGAGGAGCTTGACCAGCGTGTAGGAGATGAGCCCGAGGGCCATCCCTTCGGCGATATTGTAGGTCAGCACCATCGTCAGTACGGTGATGAAGCTGGGCAGTGCCTCGGAGATATCCATAAGGTCGATATCCTGGATAGAGCTCAGCATCAGTACACCTACCAGCACGAGAGCACCCGTCGTAGCTGCGGAGGGGATGAGCAGGAAGAGGGGGGAGAGGAAGAGTGCGAGGATGAAGAGCACAGCTGTAGACAGTGCAGTCATACCCGTGCGGCCACCCTCGGCGATACCTGCACCGCTCTCTACGAAGGTCGTCACGGTCGACGTGCCGCAGACAGCACCGAAGGAGGTGGCCAGAGCGTCAGCCATCATCGCCTGCTTGATGTTCTTCACGTTGCCTTCGCTGTCCATCATCTCGGTCTTAGCGGCAGCACCGATGAGCGTACCCACGGTGTTGAAGATATCCATGAAGACCAGAGCGAAGATCGTGAGCGCCATATCCATGTTGAGCAGCGCCTTGAAGTCGAACTGCAGGAACGTAGGTGCCAGCGAGCGGGGTAGGGAGACGGGGATGAAGCTATCGGGGATCTGTGTCACGCCGAGGGGAATCCCGATGATCGTGCAGAGGACGATGCTGTAGAAGAGCGCACCGCGCACACGCAGCGTCATCAGGACACCGCTGAGGATGATGCCGATGACGGCGAGGATCGCCGTAGGGGTGAAGGGGCCGAGGGCTACGAAGGTAGCTTCGTTGGCGACGATGACCCCAGCATTCTTCAGCCCGATGAAGGCGATGAAGAAGCCGATACCTGCCGAGATAGCGAAGCGGAGGTTCTTCGGGATACAGCGGACGATCTGCTCGCGGATGTTGAAGGCAGTGAGCAGGATGAAGATGATCCCTTCGACGAAGACGGCTGCGAGGCCTGCCTGCCAGCTGTAGCCCATCCCCATGACGAGGGTAAAGGCGAAGAAGGCATTGATACCCATGCTGGGAGCCTGGGCGAAGGGCAGCTTAGCTAAGAAGGCTATGAGGAGCGTACCGACGGCTGATGCCAGGGCGGTAGCGGTGAAGACGGCGCCCTTGTCCATACCTGCAGTGCTGAGGATGTCGGGGTTGACCGCGAGGATATAGCTCATCGTGAGGAAGGTCGTCAGGCCTGCCAGAAGCTCGGTGCGGAGCTTGTACTTCGTGGGGTCAAAGCCCACAAGACGATAGAGTGCTTGCATTAGAGTGTGTGGGGGCTTAGAAGGTCCACTTGATGGCCAGCGTGGGGTTCACGACGGTCTTGTCCAGTACAGCGAAGTTGCTGCTGATCTCCCATTCGGTACCGATGCTGAGGTTGAACTTGGGGTTGATACCCTCGAACTTATTCAAGTTCACCCAAAGCTGCGGCTCGGTGATGAAGATAATGTTGTTCTTGCCCGTGACGAGATGACGGTCGCCCCAGAGATCAGCGAAGCCCAGGAAGGAGAGCTTACCACCTGCCATGTGCAGGTACCACGTACTCGTCAGCTGGAAGGAGTGGGGTCTATCCTGACGTGCCAGATACTTATACATCGGCGTGAAGGTGAAGCCTGCCTGATAGTCCGCTTGGTTCCACGCGTAGGTCAGACCTGCGAGGTAGGCATTCTTATAGGAGAACTGGTTGCTCAGCCCGCCGTCGTACTCGATGTGCAGAGCCAGAGGGAGCTTGCCGAGGCTGAACTCACGAGAGATCTCCCAGTAGGCTGAGGTGATGCCTTCGCGCTGATAGTTCATATCGACGAAGAAGAAGGTATTCCCCCAGCTGTCGGGACGGAAGAGCTCCACGGTCGTGGTGAGCTTGGGGCGCTCGGGCTGGTCCTTGCTGTAGAGCTGGCGCCCGAAGTCGTAGTGGAGCTGAATGTTTTGTGCTTGTGCTCCGAGGGTAGTCAGGAGGAGTACAAGCGCGATACGATAAAGCTGTCGCATGGATGGATTATTGTGAGAGTTAAGTTAGTGCTTCGTAGTAGGCTCCTCGCGGTCCTCCTTGCGCTCGGGGAGGAGCAGGTTCAGCAGGACGGCGATGACAGCCGAGAGACCGATACCCGAGAGGGAGAAGTTGCCGAAGGAGAGTGCGGCACCCCCGATACCCGTGGTGAGGGTGACGGAGATGATGACCACGTTGCGCGACGAGGCGAGGTTCACACGGCTATGCAGGAGGCTCGAGATCCCTGCGCCAGCGATCGTGCCGAAGAGCAGGAGCATGATCCCACCGAGGATAGCCTGGTCGATGCTACGTAGGAGGGCGCTGACCTTCCCGATGAGGGAGAAGAGCACGCCCGTGACGGCTGCGATACGGAAGACCAGCGGGTCGGTGACCTTCGTCAGTGACATGGCGCCCGTGACCTCAGAGTAGGTCGTCACAGGAGGTCCCCCGACGAGAGAGGCGAAGAGACAGGCGATACCATCACCGAGCATCGTGCGGTGTAGGCCGGGGTCCTTGACGAAGTTCTTCCCTGCCACGTTATTCACCACATACACGTCACCGATATGCTCGATGACGGGGGCGATGGCCACGGGGATCATGAAGAGGATGGGGGCAAAGGAGAAGTTCTCGGGGAGCGTGATCTTAGGTAGGCTGAGCCAAGAGGCCTCGGCGATGGGCCTTAGATCGACCTCGAAGAAGATGAGGTCAGCGATATAGCCCACGACGATACCGAGGAAGATGGGGATGAGCTTCGTGATCCCTCGGCCGTAGAGCGTGACGATGATCGCCGTAGCGAGCGAGATGACCGCCAGAGGCCAGTTCGTCGCCGCCATCTTCACGGCGGAGTCTGAGAGGGAGAGCCCGATGAGCATGATGATAGGGCCGATGACGACCGGAGGGAAGAGGCGGGAGATGAAGCGCAGGCCGAAGAGACGGATCAGGAGCGACATCACGAAGTACACGGCACTCACTCCGATACAGCCGAAGAGCGCGCCGCTGAGTCCGTAGAGCTCTGTGGCTTTGATGATCGGTGCGATGAAGGCGAAGCTACTACCGAGGAAGATAGGTACCTTGCCCTTTGTCACGAGGTGGAAGAGGAGGGTGCCGATACCTGCCGAGAAGAGGGCGGTCGATGGGTCGAGCCCTACGAGGATAGGTACGAGGACCGTGGCTCCGAAGGCAACGAATAGGTACTGGGCGCCAGCGATCCCCTTACGCAGGGGGCTGAGCGGGGTGGTGTCAGAGGTCATGATTTTCTCAAGGGGAGAGTGTGATTACGCTCACAAAAGTAGCTAATCTCTTCGCTATATAGAGTGCCCCAATCATTGATTGCGCAAACTCTCTCCATAGTAGAGTGCTAAGGTATCGCCTGCCCAGCTCCACGATATACCTCTCCGAAGAGATACACAAGCCCTTTGCCTTATCGCGAGTATTCCTCTTATTCAGCGGAAGGAAAAGTATCCTTCTCGTGAAGGAAAAAGCACCTTCATATAGTGGTTTTTTCGCATCTATGCACGTAGTCTTAAAGACTAGGCACGCAAATCCAAATATCCACGTACGTAGATATTAGAGCCACGTACGTAGCCCAAACTTATCTACCACTCATCCGCAACTTTTATCCCTACGCGGGGCAACAACCTAATATTGGTCGACCCGCCGACCTATATAGATTGCAACCCCCTCCCCGTAGCGGTGCGTGTAGCCTCGTTTGGAACAAGGGGGGGCTTCACCGATATGAAAAGCCCGCACGAAGATGCCGAGGAGCATACTTCGTGCGGGCTTGGTATGTCGAGCCTTGCGGGTGCGGTTAGTTGTCAAGTGTGATGCGCAGGGAGAGACCGTAGCTGCTGGTGGAGATAGGGAAGGAGTAGGCGCTGACGAGTGGCACATTGCGGCTGTACTCGTAGTACGCCTCGAGACCGAGCTGTCGGCTCAGCTCATATTCGGCGCTGAGGCGCAGGCGTCGGTCGATGATCCCTGCAGTAGCTTGGGTGTAGCCCTCCTCAAGACGGCGCAGGAGGGTGAGCGTGCGGCGGTGTGCATATTCGCCTCGGAGGGTAAGCCCGTGGGCAGAGGTCGTCGCAGGCTCCTTGCTCGCACGGCGCTTCTTGCGGCGCGCGGTGGTGGGGCTGATGAGGCTCGTGAGGTCGTCGATCTTGTAGGTGAGGCCAAGGCTTAGCTCACGCGAGAGGGCTTCGATGAGGTTACGTGCTCCGAGGTGAAGTACGGCACCACGGCTTTGGCGCCACTGCGCACTCGTCCCGAGACCATTGAGCCACGTCAGGTCAAGCCCGATGAGGGGGAAGAAGTTCTCTTGCAGTGCTACCGACGGGATGTCATAGGCGTAGCTAAGGCGCACGCTACTCATCGCTCCTCCTCCTCCCGCAGTTGTCTCACTCAGGAGGCCGATGGCATCGGGATCGCTTCCCTGCCAGCCCGCCAGCGACGAGAAGCCCCCGACGGTGTAGGTGGCGCGGTAGGTGTGGCGTAGGGTCACGCTACGGAAGTGGCGCTTGAGGAAGGGCAGCTCGGAGAGCCCTGTGTAGCTCACCGACCAGTTCGGGAGCATACCGAGGAGGTCGGGTAGAGCACTCAGTCCCTTGCGCCCCTTCCCCGAGCCGTGCATATAGGCCGCACGGAAGGCGGGTATGAGGACGGCTGACGCATTGCGATCGATGGTGAGGCCTGTGGCGAGGCTCCCTGCCTCCTCCTGCCTGCGAGCGATGGGCTCTCTTAGGCGGAGCATCTCGGCGAAGGTCTCGGAGAGGTAGCCCTCCTCGGAGCGGAGCGGGGCGAAGAAGCCCTTGAGGCCGATGGTCGTCATCGTGAAGTCCCCGCCGTAGAGTCGGGGGCTACCGGCATACATATATTGTACCTCGGTGCGGTCGGTGCGGGTGTGATTGCCCGAGAGCGTGATGGTGAGGTGGCGTAGGGGCTGGAGCGTAGCACGTAGGTCCATCGTGCGGGTATGGGTGAAGACCCCTGGGGTGAGGTGCTCCGTCGAGATGAGGAGGTCGCCCCGCTCGGCAAGGCGGTCGATGAAGTCCACATCACTAAGCCCGAAGGCAAAGCCCACACCAGGGGTGAGTGCACCGCCCGAAGAGCCTTGTCCTCCGATAGCCTGGATGGTGGGGAGGAAGCCAGGGAGGAGTGTACTGCGTGTGGAGCGGTAGGTCAGCGATACGTCCTTCACCATGAGGAGGGCGT